>Ga0097691_1001851_pt1 | contig 14924 bp, 12 predicted proteins | sample NGESurdeep072012_8_FD_72858 | JGI IMG/M metagenome (GOLD analysis project Ga0097691, IMG submission 72858) | Arctic peat soil microbial communities from Barrow, Alaska - NGEE Surface sample 210-1 deep-072012 | ecosystem: Environmental > Terrestrial > Soil > Wetlands > Peat ...
TCTCGGGAGCGATGGCCTTCTTGAGAAACGCATGATGTTCTTCTTGGCCCCGCGCGGTTTTGGGCCGGGTTCGCGGCGGTTAGGGCGCGCCAGCCCGGCGTTTCATTGGCGGTCGAGCGCAGGGAGGGTTTACTCGGCCCAGAAGGCGTCGAGAGCCCTCTGATCGGAGTAGTGGCCCGGACGTTGTGGATGATGCCGTTGCTGACACGGATCAGCTGGCATCCAGTGACGTCGAGCGTGCGTTCGCCGCGGGATGCGGTGGCGCGCTGGACGGCCACGACGTAAGTGTCGCCAACGGCGACGTCGAACAACTCGGCGCGGAAGGTACCCCCGGACAGCGGTCCCGACTTCGACAGGAAGTCGTCGCGGATCTGAGCCCATCCGCGGTGTTCGCCAGCGATCGGGCTCCTACCGGGGAGGTGCCAAAGCGCGTCCGGCGCAAAACAGTGCTCGGCTGCAACGAAGTCGACGTCTGCCACCGCCTCGTAAAGCGTCGCGCAACGACCTCAGAAGCATCATCCATGCGCTCCATGATGACAGACAGCCTTGCCCGAGAGCCCCCTTACGGCACACCTCCTGACTGGAAACTGGCAAGGGGGCAAACGGTGAGGAGCCGGAACGACGATTTGACGCTCACTTCAAGAGAGGGGGACGTTCATTCGTCCCCTGCGGCTGGGCGGAAGACGCCGGGCTCATCAGCGCAGTAAGGCTGATCTTCGCGCCACGTGGTGGGCGAGGGATGAGTCTGTGCTCCTGACCCCGGATGGTCATCTCATAGTCACGAAGCGTCGTCACAAGGCGCCTGCGGAACCCCCCGGCACCAGCCAGGATGCGGCGTCATGCGCCCTCGCCAGTGCCGCTGTCCGGAGGCGAGGTCATCTCTCTCATTGTTCGCCTTAAGCGATGAATGCCCATGCGAGACGGTTGCGCCCGAGGTTCTTGGCTTGGTACAGGGCTACGTCAGCGCGGCCGACCAGCATGGAAACGGTGTCACCGGGCTGCCACAGAGCCGCGCCGACCGAGCAGGTGATGTCGTCCGGGGCTGCAACCCGCAGTCGCTCGAGTATGTCTTCGGCATCCGACCGGGAGCAGCCGGGGAGAACGGCGACGAACTCGTCTCCTCCGAAGCGCGCGAGAGAGTCTCCGAGCCGTAGCAGCGGTCGCCAGGCTCGGGTGCAGCACTCGAGGACCTGGTCGCCAGCGGCATGCCCCCGCATGTCGTTGATGCTCTTGAAGTGATCGATGTCAATCATGGCGACGACAAGGGTCCGTTGGGCTGCCGTCGTCTCTTCCACCGCGGAGTCCAGTAGCCGGTCCAGTCCGCGGCGATTGGCGACGCCCGTCAGCGAGTCGATCTCGCTGACCTCGCGGGCGCGTGACAGCATCCTCACGACCAGGCCTGTCGTGCCGATGACGGAAACCAGAATGACCGGCTCCAGCGTGGACCCGATGTTCGTCTCTGAGGGATCGAGCGAGACCCAGACCGTGAGGTAGGCGGCCGCAGCCACTCCCACCTGCGCCGCCGCGCTTACGGGGGAAAAGAACAGCAGGGCGTAAATGACGATCCACGTGTAAAAGAAGCTGAAGGACCCCGAGGCCGACCTGCTGCCGGCCGTCGCCATGAGTACCGTGACGATTCCGGTCCCGACGACCAGCAGCCATGGGTACGCCGAGGTCGCCAATCGGAAGCGCAGCCGCAGGATAGCAAGGCCGAGTAAGGGCGACACTCCACCGATCACGAGCATGACGCCGATGTCCAGCGTCGCCGGGTGCGGCAGCAGAAGGATGAGCAGAATCGTGAGGCCACCCGCGAAGTAGAACATGGCCATCGCGGAGCCGGCGGTGTGCCGCGGGTAGGGAAAGGGGCGACCCCCGCGCAGCCAAGCCAAGAAGCCCGTCATAGCCCTTCAACCGTCAGGACGAGCACAGCGAACAACCAACGCGTCGCTTCCTGAATCTCCCCAGGCCGGCGAACCCGCGCCCGAACCTGAGCTGGCAATGGGGACAGTCGCGCGGGGACCGCCAGCGCGTGTGTTCTGAACATGCACGTTCCCTATCGTTCGGTAGCTCGGCTGACCGCGTGGGTCCCGTGGCTTTGCGTCCCCGCCTTGCGGCGGGTTTGCCCTTTCGTCGAATCCCTCCGGCCTCAACGTCGCACTGGACGACATGCACATCGCCGCCGAGTGTTCCTCCAGATCCATGATCCCACCCACTCATGCATCAGTTCGTGCAAATGCTGATACTGGTGCCGCTCGAAAGATACGCACCTTTCAGCCCGTGGACGACGAACCGTGGTCGAATCAGGTGATGACTTCAACTCCTCTAGTCCACGTCCACAGCGAAACGCCAAGGTTGTGTGTCGCCTGCCATGAGCATGGGACCACCCTGAACGGTTTTCTGCCAGTTTCATGGCCCTTGACAAACTACCGCTCATCGGCAGATCCGGTAGTTGCTTGTCGTTCCGCCGTCTCGATAGCGGAACGGCGTACGGGCACGCGCAGAGGCTGCGCCGACCTGGAACAAGCCTGATCTTCGTCGTTCCGTAGCGGGATCCGCCTACGGACACCGGGGCTTGGCTCAGATGCGTCCGGTCATCGTTCCGCTATCGAGACCCACATAACGGACCTCGTTCACCTTTCGGCCTCCTGTTCGGGGGCGAACGCAAGAGGCTCGATGCGATGGGGCTTAGGAAAGGCCGAGTGCAGTTGGGCGAGCACAGTCAAGGTGCGACCACGGCTTTGAGGCAGGTCGGGTCCGATCGAACAGCGGCTAAGGCATCGCCGTACTGGTCGAGCTCGAAACGGTGAGTAATGAGCCCCTCACTGCTGACCCGGCCAGAGCGCAGCATCGCCAGCGATCGGTCGAAGCAGTTGACCTGTGCGAAGGATCCCTTGACGGTCAGCTGCCGCCGGAAGATCTCGTAGGGACTCCAGGTCACCCGATCTGCCTCGTCGCACATGCCGTAGACCAGTACCGTCCCGTTGTCTTTGACCAGGCCGGGTAGGTGCTGCACCACCGAAGACGCGCCGGTGGCGTCGATGACCACGTCGTATCCGCCGGGGGACATGTCCTTGAGGGTGGCCGCGGTTGCCCCGGCGTCAGTTCGGGACACCTGCACAATGCGGTCGACACCGAACGACTTCGCTAGCCGCAACTTGAACTCGCTCGGGCCGGCCACGGTGAGGCGGGAGGCGCCACCGTGAAGCAACAGCTGTGCCAGCAGCAGCCCCGTCGTGCCGGAGCCGATCATCACAACGTCTGCACCCGGACTTAGCTGCAACACGTCCATGCCGTGGACCGCGCAGGCCAGTGGTTCGGCCAGCACGGCGACATCCGAAGGCAGGTCGTCCGCGGCGAAGCACTTGTCAGCCCGGGTAACGACCTGTTCGGCGAACCCCCCGGCAGCGTTGACGCCCAAGGAGAGAAAATTGGCACAAAAGAGCGGCTCACCACGACCGCACTGCGCACAGTGCCCGCAAGCCGAGGCGTTGTCGACCACCACGTGCTGGCCCGCGCTGAGGCCCTCCACGCCAGTCCCCCAGGAGACCACTTCGCCGGTGATCTCGTGCCCGGGCGTCAGTGGGTACTCGGCGAAGAAGCCACCAGAATGGATGTGCAGATCGGTTCCGCACACGCCCGCGAGCGTCGAACGGATTACGACCTCGCCTCTGGCTGGCACAGGGTCGGGAACCTCGCGGATAGTGAAGATCTCCGGTGCGGAATAGACAACGGCCTTCATGCTCCTCCTCGTTTCGTCGTTTCGGATATTCATCTGGAACATGCGACTCATCGTGTCGTTGGCGTTACAGAATCGTGACCAAACGGTGCACTTCTCGACCGTTGACTCTTCAGTCGCGCCGATCATATAGTCGCAGACAACGTTGTCCCGGGCTACCCGGGAGGCACCTAGGGAGGAAAGTCATGAAGATTGTTCGCGGCGCAATGGGGCACCGGATGACGTCTCGTGCGACGGTCGTCACAGTCGGCATCGTGGCAGGGTCGCTGGCCCTGGCTGCCTGTTCGTCTTCCAGCGGCGCCCCGTCAGGCGGCTCGTCAGGAGGCTCGACCTCACAGAAGGTCGGGGTCTCCCTCATACTCAAGACACTGTCCAACCCCTACTTCGTCTCGATGGAGAAGGACGCCAAGACCGAGGCTGCCACGAACAACGTCAACCTCACCGTTGCGGCCGGCAAGCAGGACGGTGACACCCAGACCCAGATCAGCGCGATCGACAACGCGATCTCGCGCGGTGACAAGGGCATCCTCATCACCATCAACGGCGACGCCGTCAACACCGAGCTTGCCAAGGCGCGCCAGGCAGGCCTGTACGTCATCGCTCTCGACACCGTGCCGAATCCGGCAAGCACCGTCGACATCACCTACGGCACGGACAACGAACAGGCCGGCAAGCTCATCGGCCAGTACACCGCTGCCAAGCTCAACGGCCAGAAGGCCGTTATCGCCATGCTCGACCTGTTCAACAACCAGGTCGTGTCGGTCGACACCTCCCGTGACCATGGCTTCCTCGAGGGCATGGGCATCTCCCCGGGCAGCACCACCCAGAACGGCCAGGAGGCCAAGACCGGTAAGTACACCGGCGGCAAGGGCGGCGACTACGTCATCGCGTGCCACCAGCCGACCCAGGGTGCGATCCCGGGTGGCAAGACCGCCATGGAGAACTGCCTGTCGGCCAACCCCAACATCAACGTCGTCTACACAATCAACGAGCCGGCGGCCGATGGCGCCGACCAGGCGCTCAAGGCTGCTGGGAAGACCGGCGTGACCAGCGCGACGATTGACGGAAGCTGCAACTACGTCAACGGTCTGCTCAAGGACGGCACGATCGCCGCCGACTCGGCGCAGTACCCCGGCAAGATGGCCAGCATCGGCGTCAAGACCATCGCCGGCATCGCCCGCGGTGGCGCCAAGCCGACGCTCCCCGCCGGTAAGGACTTCATCAACACCGGCACCGCGCTCATCACCTCGCAGCCGATCGCGGGGATCACCAGCCAGACCCCGGCCGCGGCAGCCGGCGCCTGCTGGGGCAGCTGACCCGACCGGACCTCTGAGAAGGTCCCGAACGCCCCGCCGGTGCGTGCCATCACGGCGCGCACCGGCGCGGGGACCACACGCGGCAGCCGCGAGGACGAGTCGGCACTGGAACGCCCACTCGACGCGCCCGCGCCCGCGGACCACAATATTGGAGGAAGGGGACACGTCCAATGACGCACCTAGCAGAACCCGAAACCGCCGAAGAAGTCCTCGGACAGAAGAGCACCGTCGGCCGTCAGGTACACGCCGTCCTTCACCGGATGCCGGCTCTGAGCCCCCTCGTCGTCCTCATCGCCGCCGGGATCGCCTTCGGACTCGTGAACTCCCGCTTCTTCCTCCCGGGGAACCTGTCCATCGTCCTGCAGCAGGCCTCCATCGTCGGTTCGTTGGCTGTGGGCCAGACACTCATCATCCTCACCGCGGGGATCGACCTGTCGATCGGTGCCGTGATGGTGCTCTCGTCGCTGGTGATGGCCAAGCTCGTCAGCAACGATGGGGTGCCGGGTCCCATCGCGCTGCTCATCGGTCTCGTCGTCGCCGTGCTTGCGGGTGCGGTCAACGGTGTCCTCGTCACCCGGATCAAGCTGCCGCCGTTCATCGTCACCCTCGGCACCCTCAGCATCTTTACGGCGGTGACGCTCATCTACGCCCAGGGCCAGACGATCTCGCTGCCGCCCAACACCTTCCTCACCTGGACCGGTGACACGATCTCCATCGGGAGCTTCCACCTCACCGTCGGCGTCATCATGATGCTGGTGCTGTATGCCGTGTTCGCCTACGCCCTCCGGCAGACCGCCTGGGGCAAACACCTATACGCCACTGGCGATGATCCCGAGGCGTCCAACCTGGCCGGCATCCAGACCAACCGAGTACTCCTCAGCGCATACATCGTCGCGGGCGCGGTCATCGGCATCACGGCGTGGATCCTCGTGGGCCGAATCAACGGCGCCGACCCCAACGCCGGCGTCAACGCGAACCTTGAAAGCATCACCGCTGTCGTGATCGGCGGCACGAGCCTGTTCGGTGGCCGCGGCGCGGTCGTCGGCTCCCTCATCGGCGCCCTCATCGTCCAGGTATTCGACAACGGTCTGGCACTGGCCGGTGTGGACCCGAACTACCAGGTCCTCGCCGTCGGCATCCTCGTCCTCCTTGCCGTCGGTGCCGACCAGTGGATCCGGAGTGTGAAGTCATGAGCCAGCCGGTCCTCGAGGCCGAAGGCCTCGTCAAGGTATTCGGTCCCGTCGTGGGCCTCGCCGGCGTCGACATCCAGCTCTACCCGGGTGAGGTGCTCGCCGTCATCGGCGACAACGGCGCCGGGAAGTCGACCCTCATCAAGTGCCTCTCGGGGGCGATGATCCCCGACAGCGGGACGATCAAGTTCGACGGGAAGGTCGTGAGCTTCCGCAGCACCCAGGAGGCGCGCGAGACTGGGATCGAGACGGTGTACCAGACCCTGGCTGTCGCCCCGGCGCTCGACATCGCCAGTAATCTGTTCCTCGCTCGGGAGCGGAGGCGGAAGGGTCTGCTCGGGTCGGTCCTGCGGATGCTCGACACCCCCGGGATGAAGAGGGACGCCAAGCAGTACATCGATGACCTGGGGATCACCACCCTCCAGAACATCAGCCAGTCCGTCGAAACCCTGTCCGGAGGCCAACGCCAGGCCGTCGCGGTTGCTCGGGCCGCGGCGTTCGGCGGCAAGGTCGTCATCCTCGATGAGCCGACCGCTGCCCTGGGTGTCCGCGAGACCGGCCAGGTGCTCCGGCTGATCCGCGACCTGCGCGAACGTGGCCTCGCCATCATCCTCGTCAGCCACAACATGCCCAACGTGTTCGAGGTCGCCGACCGCATCCTCATCCAGCGGCTCGGCCACCTCGCCGGGGTGATCACCCCCCAGTCGCACACGCCGGCGGAGGCCGTGGCGATCATGACCGGCGCGGTCACGCTCGAAGAGAGCGGAGATGTCCGTGCCGCGGGCAGCTAGCGCACCCAGCGACACGGCATACCAGGAGGCGGTGGGTGCGGCTGCCCTCGCCGACTCCAGGCGACCGTGTGCACGGACATCAGGCTTCGGGGTCCACCTGGCCCCAGTGAGGCCCCCGTCGGCGAGCACAAGACAGGATGAGCATGTCGGACCACGCGGATGCCGTCGAGCGTCGTGACCGTCCCACGATGCGCGACGTCGCCGCACTCGCCGGCGTAGGGATCAAGACGGTCTCGCGCGTGTTCAACGACGTCCCCACGGTCGCCCCGGACCTGGTCCAGCGGGTCCGCGCTGCGTCAGACAAGCTCGGTTACCGCCCAAACCTCACCGCCGCCAGCCTACGGCGCAGCGGAGGCCGCACCAACACGATCGGCCTGCTCCTCGAAGACGTGAGCAACCCGTACTCGTCGTCCGTGCACCGCGCGGTCGAGGACTACGCCCGCTACCGAAACGTCCTCGTCCTCGCCGGAAGCCTTGACGAGGACCCCGACCGCGAGCGGGAGCTCACCCGGACGCTCCTCGGTCGCCGGGTCGACGGCGTCATCATCATGCCGGTGAGCGACGACCACCGGTACCTCGTCGCCGAGCAGCAGGCCGGCGTGAGCTTCGTCTTCATCGACCGGCCGCCCTCGCCACTGCTCGCCGACGTCGTCGTCTCGGACAACCGTGGTGGCGCGCGGACGGCCGTGCAGCACCTGCTCGACGGCGGGCGGCGCGTCGTGGCGTACCTCGGCGACGACGTCGGGATCTACACCGCCCAGCAGCGGTTCGCCGGCTTCCGCGACGCCCTCGCCGAGGTCGGTGCCGACTGCCGGCCCGAACTCGTCCGCCATGGGCTTCGCACCGCGCGTCAGGCGCGGGACGCCGCCCGTGAGATCCTCACCTCTGCGGCTCCCGACGCTATCTTCAGCAGCCAGAACCTCGTCACCATCGGCGTCGTCGAGGCCCTCCACGAGCTGGGCCTGCACCACACCGTCGCCCTCGTCGGTTTCGACGACGTGCCCTTGGCCGACGTCGTCGAACCTGGCGTCACCGTCATGGCGCAGGACCCGGCCGCCGTCGGCACCGAAGCGGCTCGGCTGCTGTTCGAGCGGATGAACGGCGACAACTCGCCGCCCGCGATCCACACCCTGCCGACCCGGCTCATCGTCCGCGGCTCCGGCGAGCTGCCCTGGCTCGCCACGCCCTGACCGCCTCCGCACAGCTCCACCACGGCCTGGCGAGTGGGCACGCGAGTGACTTCGTCGGCTACTCGCTGGCTTTCATGACGATCCGGTGGGACTGGCTGAGCTACACGTCGTACGCGTCGGCACAAGACAACGACGACGTCGTCTACCGGCCAGGTCCCCCCCATTTCCAGACACCGCACGGTCATCGGCCTCGCCGGGCCGAGCCGCGATGTTGATCATGTCCGGCAGGACGCGGCTCTTGCGATGGGCGCCCTGACGGTTGGGCTGGCGCAGCCCACGCCCGGTGCGCAGGCATTTGGCCAGGTCACGGCGCAGCGCGCCACGAGACTGCACATACAGGGACTGGTAGATCGTTTCGGTGGACACCCACATCTCCGGGTCATCGGGGTGGCCACCTCGAAGTCTGCCAGCGATTTGCTCGGGTGAGTACTTCTTCTCCAGGTCCAGCTCAACCCGCACCCGTAGCGCCACATTGGTCACCAGATTCGCCGGCTTGGGCCGGCTCGCCCGTTCGTAGGCCAGCGGATGGGCGACGGTAGCTCGGTAGGCGCCTCGAGCATCGCTGTTACGGGCGAACTCCCGGCTAATCGTTGACGGCGACCGTCCCAGACGCCTGGAGATAAAGCGGATCGACTCACCCCCAGCACGACCGAGTGCGATCTCTTCCCGCTCATCAAAAGAGCGGTAACGCCCCTACAGGCCGCGCCCGCGGCGCGGGCTCACGCCGCCGGCCTGACGAACCAGCAGGCGATGCCTGTAGACGTCACCCCCGGGAAGCCCGGATCGTAGAACCGACGTTGAAGTCACCCCCTTGGTTCCAGGCAACAGTCGGCTCGCCTGACTCGGTCACCACGGTTTCAGCCCGCTGAATCCGAAGAAACGCGCCCACCAGTCGCCGATCCGGACCTTAATCTGGAGGATCAGGCCAGATGGAGATGGCCAGACCCCCAGTCGAGGATCGGGGCTGGACCTCGGTCAGATGTTGTCAGTGGCTGTGGGCGCGATTAGGTCAGAGATCCGGATGAGCAGGTCGGCACTGTGCCTGGTGGAGGCGACGAGCTGGGCGTTGGCCTGGTCGGGTCCATGGACCCATGCGGTAGCGGCGTCGCGCGGTTTGCCAAACTCGGCATGCCTGTTAAGCAGGCGCTTCAGGCGTTCGGGGTCGTCGAGGTCGACGTACCAGACCTCGTTGATAAGTGCGCGAATCTGCGGCCACTCGCCGTCCGGTAGGAGCAGGTAGTTGCCTTCGGTGATTATCAGCCGGGCAGCAGTCGGGACAGGGATGCTCGCGGCGATGGGCTGTTCGAGAGTCCGTTCGAACCCGGGCGCATAGACGATTCCGGGCGTGTCCTGCTTGATTCGGTGCAGGACCGAGAGGTACCCGGCGGTGTCGAACGTGTCGGGTGCGCCCTTGCGGTCTCGGTTGCGGAGGCGGTTGAGCTCGCTGTCGGCGAGGTGGAATCCGTCCATGGGCACGTGTGCGACCCACTCGTTGACGGGTAGTCCGGCCGGGGGGGTGGGCCGCAGCGCGCCGAGGAGCTGGGCTACCAGGGTGCTCTTGCCGGCACCGGGGGGGCCGGTGATGCCCAGGATGGCCCGAGTGCCACCGAACACGAGGCTGCGCGCGCGGTCGGCGAGCTCGTCAAGGGTAGTCATCGGGCTTGGCTGGCATGGATCAGCCCCGCGATGTGGCTGCGCGCGTGGCGAACCAAGTCTGCGCCGTCGTCCCACAGGTTGCGCCAGATCGCCAGGTCGTTGGACAGAGTGGGGGAGACCACTGCGGAGGAGAAGGACTCAAAGGCGATGGGTCTCATGTAGCGGATGTCTGCCAATGCGTGGAAGAAGCCCTGCAGGTCCAGGTGTCCGGAGCCGAGGTAGCCGCGGTTCTCCCCGATGTGGACGTAGCCGAGTCGGTCGCCGACGTCGTGGACGGTGCGGACAAGGTCGTCCTCCTCGATGTTTATGTCGTAAGTGTCCAGGTGGATGGAGACGTTGTCGGCACCAATGTCGTCGGCCAGACGTAGGGCGTCGTGCGCGGTGTTGATCACATTGCCCAGTTCCGCGCCCCTTGCACGCCCATAGAACATCCCAACGGTAGACGTGACTCGGCCACCGTCCGTCGTCGTCATGCCAAAATCCTAAATACGGTCTCCATAGCAAACGCTACCGGGTGTCAGGCACTACCGGATCTCAAGCAGTTGAGGACGCATCTTGTCGACGGTCCATCGTCCCGATTGCGGAACGGCGTACGGGCACGCGCAGAGGCTGCGCCGACCTGGAACAAGCCTGATCTTCGTCGTTCCGTAGCGGGATCCTCCTACGGACGACGGTCGGTCGTTCAGCAATCATCAAGCGATGTCCTCTTCCAGCCCACTGCGCCTAGTGCCGTTCGATGTTGACGGGACGCTGGTCGACCATGTGAGCTTTAGCGCGGCGGCTTGCGGTACGCCTGGACGTTGCCGGTGTCTGGCTCGAACCCAAGGCTGCGGTAGACGCGACCTGCCGGGTTCGTGGCCTCAGTGACGATGACCCAACGGTCGCAACCACCGTCGGCGGCCCACTGTGCGGCGACGCCGAGGAGGTGGGAGACAAGCCCGCGGCGCCGGTGCTCGTCGTCGGTGCTGACGCTCTGATATCGCGCTGTGCTGCCGCATCGGACGATGCCCAGGTCTGCGATGAGTGTGTCGTCCGCGAACGCGCCGAAGGAGGCTCCGACGTACCGCTCGGAGAGCGAACGTCGCGCATCCGCCTGTGCCTGGGCAAATCGCTCATAGGACCGAGGATCCTGCTCGTGCGTTCGGTCGTTCTCAGCTACGGACCGAGCCACGGATTGCCCCCAGTCCTGGCCCCTGAGCTGGCGCACGGTGTACCCCTCGGGAAGTGGCGTCTGCCGGGGCAAGATGCGTGTCGTGAGCACGTCGTCGAGTTCCAGCTCGAGTTCGATCGCCACCCAGGCGTCTAGGTCGTCGGGCATCCGGGTCAGACCGATCGCGACCCAGGTCGCTTCGGGAAAGGCCGACTGGAAGGTATCAACCCACCTCCGCGCGTCGCCAACAGTGTCTTCGTCCGTGACGAACAGGCAGTTGCCCCAGTGGAAGTCGGGATTGCGCGGGGTGCGGACGACCAGATGGTCCTCGCGGTCATCAACGATGGATCCGCAGTGTTCGAGGATGGCGAGGTCTGTTGCCCAGCCAGGCGGGAAGGTACGCACGACGTGACGGTACCGGAAGACCTTCGAGAGGTTTGACCCGTCGCCCCAAGCCGCGCGGCTCTGCAGCGGAGGTCCCCAAGATGGGGCACCAGCGCGGACGAAGGCAGAGATCCGGTCGTACTTGGCTGACCGTCCATCGGTCCCGTGAGCGGATCGGGCTACGGGACGAGCTCAAGGGTTGCGATGAGCGGCCGGGTGCTCCGCTTGCCGTTCCCACTTCGGGACGTGGGGGCCTTCGCCATTGGCGCTAGGCATGACCCTGTTTGAAGTGATTACGTAGCGCGTCTCCGGTTCCCCGCTGCCCCCGAGCAGGGTTGATGGGGGCACGCCTCAGGACTTACCCGCAGTTCGTTCCACCGGCTCGATTCGTGCGATGGCCGGGCGTGCCCGTGATGCCGTCTTTGCTGCGACCCGACGCAACAGTCGGGAGGCGTTCTTGGCTCCGTAGTGCGCTGCGGCGTTGATGCCTTGCCTGGCGACCCCGGCTGGGTCGTTTCTGGCGCTCTCCCAGGCGCCGTTGGGCAGGGAGAGTGTGATGACCTGTTTCCAGGCCGAGGCGACCTGCTGGTGGAGGGGACCTGATACGTATCGAAGCTCGTACCGCTCCATGAGGTCGCGGACCTTCGGGGCGATCTCGGCATATCGGTTGCTGGGCAGGTCGGGGTAGAGGTGGTGCTCGATCTGGTACGAGAGGTTGCCCGTCATGAGGTGCATGGCCTTGCTGCCGTTGATGTTGGCTGATCCGAGCATCTGGCGGAGGTACCACTCGCCGCGGGTCTCTCCCTCGATCGAGGACTTGGGGAAGGTCTGGACCCCTTCCGGGAAGTGGCCGCACATGATGACCGAGTGGGTCCAGAGGTTGCGGACCAGGTTGGCCATGGCGTTGGCCCCGGCGGTGGGCAGAAATGACGGACCCGAGAGCAGGGGGTGCACGATGTAGTCCTTGGTCATCTGCTGGCGGACCTTGTGCAGCACCTTCTTGGAGTCCCGGGCGAAGACCTCCTTGTCCTTGCGGTCCTTGAGGTACTTGCCGATCTCCAGGTCGTACGACGCTATGCCGTATTCGAACAGGCAGGCGTTGATGAGGTTGTAGAGCGGCTGGCCGAGGTAGGCAGGAACCCACCGCTGGTCCTGGTCGACGCGCATGATGCCGTAGCCGAGATCGTTGTCGCGGCCGATCACGTTCGTGTAGGTGTGGTGCAGCTCGTTGTGCGAGTGCTTCCACAGCTCTGCGGGAGTGGCGTTGTCCCACTCCCAGGACTGCGAGTGAATCTTCGGGTCGCGCATCCAGTCCCACTGACCGTGCATGATGTTGTGGCCGATCTCCATGTTCTCCAGGATCTTGGCCACCGACAGACCAGCCGTGCCCACGAGCCAGGCTGGTGGGAAGAGGGACACAAGCAGCACGGCCCGGCTGCCCATCTCCAGGATCCGCTGGGCCTTGATGACCTTGCGGATGTATGCCGCGTCGGCGGCGCCCCGGCTGGCGAGGATCTCCTCCCGGATGGCGTCGAGCTCTCTGCCGAGCTCCTCGATCTGCTCCGGGCTCAGGTGCGCGGTGGGGTCCGGCTTGCCGGACGGCTTCTGCTGGGGGACACGCATGGCAGGGCGGGTGACCGTCAGGCGGCTTCCGTTGCGGCCAGGCGTCTTCGGTGTGTCGCCTGGGGTGATGGTTGGGTCGCTCGTGGGGTCTGTGGTGGGGGCCTTGGTCAGCGTTGCGGTCATGATCGGCTCCTTCGGAGGTCGAGGTCGCAGGTGTTCACAGGTCGATGCTGCAAGGGCCGGCGGCGGCCGACACGCAGGTCTGGATGAGGACGCCGTCCTGGGGCGCCGCGGTGGTGATCTCGCCGTTGCGCAGGTCTCGCACGGCGCCTTCGCGCAGCGGCGAGACGCAGCCGAAGCAGATGCCCATGCGGCAGCCGGACGGCATCAGGACGCCGGCCTCCTCGCCGGCGTCCAGCAGCGGGGTGGATCCGTCGGACTCGAGGGTGACCCCGCTCCTGGCGAAGGTGACGGTTCCGCCCTCACCGGTGGCCAGCACCGTGGGGCGAAACCGCTCGGTGTGGAGCTGGTCGGCGATTCCCGCTGCGTCCCAGTGCTTCTCTGTGTCATCCAGAAGCCCGGTCGGTCCGCACGCCCAGGTCTGACGCTGCGCCCAGTCGGGGACCAGGGCCGCGATGTCCTCCGGTGAGACCGTGCCTGCGGTGTCGGTGTGGCGCTCGATCAGGCGGATGGCGCTCCGGGCGGCCAGCGCCCGCAGCTCCGCCCCGAAGATGACATCCGGGGCGCTCGGCGCACTGTGCAGCACGACGACGTCCTCCAGAGCGTCGACGGCATTGCGCAGCATGCCCATCACCGGCGTGATGCCGCTCCCGGCTGTCAGGAACAGAATCTTGGCCGGGCTCTCGCGCGGCAGGGTGAAGTCGCCGGCGGCCTGGTCGAGCATGATCATCGTGCCCGGGACGGCGTGGCGTACGAGGTGCTGGCTGACCTTGCCGTCCGGGATGGCCTTCACGGTGATCGAGATGTTGCCGTGCCGGGCAGTGGTCCGGAGGGCGGGGGAGGTCAGGGAGGTCAGCGAATATGCGCGCCAGTTGCGGACACCGTCGACATCCACGCCGATGCGCACGTACTGGCCGGGACGGTGCCCCAGCCAGCCTCGGCCGGGCCTGATGACCAGGGTGACCGCGTCGCGGGTCTCGGGCAGGACCTCGAGGACTTGCCCGCGCAGGTCGGCCCCGGTGCGCAGGGGACTGAACAGGTCAAGGTAGTCGGCGGGCAGCAGCGGCGTGGTCACGAGCCTTCCGAGTTGACGCGTCCGGTCGGCGATGGTGCCTGCCGACCACGGCGTGAGGACTGGGGTTGTCATGCCTCCAACTATGGGTGCTCCATTGGCTAGAATTCTGACCACTCGACGTGAAATTGCTGCACCAAACTATTCGCATAGAACAAAATGACTGAGTCTGAGCACCGCGTCGCCCGTGACGCTGCGCTGCTTGACATGGACGCCTGCGTCACCCGGGCGAGGCCATCAGGGCCACCAACCCATACACTTCCGGCTCGGCGGGGGCCAGTCCAGCGACGAGCCGACCCAGGCGCAGTGCCTCGTGACAGCCAGTCCAACTCGGCTTCCGTCGGCACGCCGGCGAGCAGGGCGTCGACGCGTGGATGCGTGCGCCGGGCGGTGGGCACCGCGCGGCGTGGCGGCGTCAGGTGCGCAGTTCCATCTGGTGCTCCGCGGGCTCGTCGTCTGGCCAACCCTCTGGGATTCCTGTGTCGACGAACCAGCCCGTTCATACGACTTTCGCGCGCGGACGTTGTCGCTGCGAACCATCAGGTAGGTCGTCCTGTCCTGGCCATCGGCCCCATCGGCCCCATCGACCACCTCGGCGATGAGTTGACCCGCAAGACCCGCCTCGGACGATCACAGCGAACTGCGCCGCAGCCTGGGGAACTTCGGCCCGCGTCCCGCGGACGCGCGGCATACGGA
>Ga0097691_1001852_pt1 | contig 14916 bp, 13 predicted proteins | sample NGESurdeep072012_8_FD_72858 | JGI IMG/M metagenome (GOLD analysis project Ga0097691, IMG submission 72858) | Arctic peat soil microbial communities from Barrow, Alaska - NGEE Surface sample 210-1 deep-072012 | ecosystem: Environmental > Terrestrial > Soil > Wetlands > Peat ...
GATCGGGGATCGGGTGGTCGCTCATCGGCCGTGCGTCGGCGCGTCGGCGCCAGGCGACTCGTCAGCCCCCGTCGGCGCGTCGGCGCCAGGCGACTCGTCAGCCCCCAGCGGCGCGTCGGCGCCAGCCTCCGACCGGGAATGCGCCGCGAGGTGGGCCACGAGCCGCGTCCGAACCGCGGGCCAGTCCTCGTCGGTGATCGCATACCAGGCGGAGTCGCGGATCCGGCCGTCAGCCATCCGCATGTGCTTGCGGAAGACGCCCTCGAACTGCGCGCCGAGCGCGAGGATGGCCGCTCGGGACCGCTCGTTCCGAGCGTCGGTCTTGAGCTCCACTCGCATCGCGCCGAGCGTGTCGAACGCCCGGGTCAGCAGGAGCAGCTTCGCCTCCACGTTGATGCCGGTCCCCCAGCTGGCCGGCGCGAGCCACGTCCAGCCGATCTCCAGGCGCCGGTGGGCCGGCACGATCGCCATGTAGCGCGTGCTCCCCACCACCCGGCCGGTCGTGGCGTCGAGGGTCGCGAACGGGAGCTCCGTGCCGGCGTCGCGGGCCCGGAGCGCGTCGGCCAGCCACGCCCGGAGCGCGGTCTCGTTGTCGAGTGGCTCGAAGAGCCACGTCCACGTGGCGGGGTCCGCGGCGGCGGCCAGGAGTCCCGGAACGTGGCGCTCATCGAGCGGCTCCAGGCGGACGCGCTCGCCCTGCAGCACGGGGCTGCGGGTCCAGGCGGTGTCGTCGACCATCGTCGCCCAGTCTACCGGCGGGCAGGGCAGGGCAGGGCAGGGCAGGGGAGCACGGTGCCCTTTTCGGGATCGAGCGCGACCGCCGGCGCCGGTCGTTGACACATAGTTTGCTTGTATACATACTATGTGCCTATGAGCGAAGCAACTCCGATTCGTGAAGACGTGCAGGCGGTGCTCGACCTGATCGAGGAATCGAGCCGCGTGATGCTTGCGGGCGGCGCGAACGCCGGCTGGATGGACAGCGAGCTCACCCTCGGTCAGCTTCGCTTCATTCATGTGCTCGCTCAAGAGCGCTCCCTCTCGATTGGTCATGTTGCCAGCCACCTCGGGGTGACGCTCACCACCGCGTCGCAGTTCGTCGATCGGCTAGAGAGGCCGGGCTACGTCGAGCGGGTCCATCGGAGCGACGACCGGCGGGTCGTGGAATGTCGGTTGACGAGCCGCGGCCTGGAGCTCATCGCCGCGATGCGGGGAATGCAACGTGACGGCCTCGCCCGGCTTCTGAGTCTGCTCGAACCGGACGAGCTCCGCGACATGGGGCGCCTGTTCGGGGTCATAAGCCAGCGCCTCTCAGGCACATCCTGCTCCGGTGCCGGCGTCGCGCAGGAAGAGGTCGACAGAGATGTCTAGGCAGATCCCGTGGCGACCCAGCCTTCGCGGGAGGCGAACCCCATGATCGACCCCGGGCTCGCTCTCGCGACCCGTGGCCTCCGGAAGAGCTACGGCTCGCGGCTCGCGCTCGACGGTCTGGACCTGAGCGTCCCAACCGGCGTCGTGTACGGCTTCCTTGGCCCGAATGGCGCCGGCAAGACCACGACAATGCGAGTCCTGACCGGACTCATCCATCCCGATGGCGGCGCGATCGAGCTGCTCGGTCGGCCGTTCACCCGGCGCGACCGCCACCGGTTGTTCGATGTCGGAGCGCTCGTTGAGTCTCCCGCTTTCTATCCATACCTCTCAGGTCGGGACAACCTTCGGGCTCTCGCGGCCAGCGGCGCCCCGACGCCGGCTCGCCGGGTCGACGAGGTCCTCGAAGTGGTCGGCCTCCGCGAGCGTGCGGGCGACGCGGTGTCTCGGTATTCGCTCGGGATGAAGCAACGCCTCGGAATCGCCGGGGCGCTGCTGAACGACCCAACGCTCCTTCTTCTCGATGAGCCGTCCAACGGCCTTGATCCCGCGGGCATCGTCGCGATACGGGAGACATTCCGGCACCTCGCCTCGCTCGGCAAGACCGTGTTCGTCTCGAGCCATTTGCTGGCCGAGGTCCAGCAGATGGCCGACGTCGTCGGGATCATCGCCGCGGGACGGATGGTGAGAGAGGGCTCGATGCAGGAGCTGCTGGCGTCCGAGGGGATCGTCCGCGTGCGGGTCGAGCCCGACGAGGTGACGGCAGCGGCAGCCACGCTGGCTCGGCTGACCGCGCCCGACCGGGTGACACCCTCGGTCATGGAGCCCGGCTGGATCTCCGTCCAGATCGCACCCGACCGGACGGCCGAGGTGAACCGCTCGTTGGCCGAGGTAGGCATCTATGCATCCGGCCTGAGCTCCGGCAACGACCTCGAGGAGCTGTTCCTGACGCTCACGGGAGACGCGGCGTCCACGGACCCGGACGGGACATTCGCCGGGATTGATCCTTCATTGGGTCGGTTGCCGTCGAGCGAGGTGCTCTCATGAGACTCTTCGTGTCGGCTCTCCGGAAGCTGGCCCCGCGGATGGCCACGTTGCTGACCTTTGGCCTCCTGGCGGGCATGCTGGTGCTGATCGACGTCGCGGTCGTGGCGACGCGAGGGGTGGGCAACGCGGGCCCGGGTCGTCCGGCCAATGTCCTGGCCCTGATCACGTTTCCGGGGGCGTACAACCAGATCCTGAGCTTCATCCTTGGGCTGGGGGGCCTGTTCGCCGTCATCTATGGCGCCGCAATCGCGGGGTCGGAGTGGACGTGGGGGACGCTCAAGACGTCCGTGGCTCGCGGAGAGAGCCGGAGCCGGTATCTGCTCACAACGTTCGCCGCCATCGCGGTGGTGTTGGCCATCGGCGTGCTCTTCGCTCTTGTCGTGGGCGTGGTCGCGGCTGCCATCGGGGCGACGATCGCGGGCGTTGGCCTCGCCGGGATCGGCGACCGGGCCGCGCTCGAAGCCTTGCCGGAGCACTTCGTCCGGGGTTGGGTGGCGATCACGGAAACCGCCGCCCTCGGATTTGCCGTCGCCACGCTCGCCCGCAGTCAGCTGGCCGGAATCGGCGTGGGCATCGCCCTCTACTTCGGTGAGACGTTCGCCGGCCTGTTCCTTCCGGACGTCGTGAAATACCTGCCCTTCCACCTGGCCACCGCGGCCGTCGGAGGCAGCACCGGCTTCGCGCCGGTGCCTTCGGTCACCGGCCCGGTCATGTCGACCGACACGGCCCTCGTCCTGGTTGCCACGTGGCTGCTCGCCTCGCTCGTCGTAGCCGCCGGGTTCGGCGAGCGCGCCGAGATCACAGGCTGACAGCGGCCCGGAACGAGCGGAGCCCGGCCCCGATCATGGAGCGCGCCCGGACTCGGCAGGCCGGCCGGCGCGGTTCTAGACTCACCTGCCGCAGCCGCGGTCCACACGAGCGGAGCCAGCCGTGACCACGTTCAGCGACCTCGTCCCTTCGTTCTTCGCCGACCTGTTCCGGGCGAACCCGGTGCTCGCCACCACGCTCGGGAACCACGAGCACGATGATGAATGGCCGGACCTCTCTCCGGCCGGCACGGCAGCCCGCATCGCGCTCCTGGACCGCTGGACGCAGGCGTTCGCGGCCCTGCCCGAGGCCGAGCTGGGCCCCGACGAGTCGGTGGACCGCGAGATCATCATCGGCGAGTTGGCCGCCTTCCAATTCTCCGAGACTGTCCTCTGCGAGGAGGCCTGGGACCCCCTGTCCACGGTCTACCTGCTGGGATCCGGGCTCCACGCGCTCCTGGCCCGCGAGTTCGCCCCGCTGGGCGTGCGCCTCGCCTCCGTCGCCGGGCGGATCGAGGGGATTCCTGGCCTCCTCGACGCAGCGTCCGCGCGACTCACCGGCCTTCCCGGCCGGCCGGTCTCGCGGCTCCACCTGGAGACGGCGCTGCGGTACCTCCCGGGAACCGCCGAGCTGTTCGACGACGCGCTCGCCGCCGCGGCCGCCGCCGACGAGGATGGCGAGCTGTGCGGCGTGCGGGCACGCCTGGAGGCGGGCATCTCGCCTGCTCGCGAGGCGCTGGACCGGTTCGCGCGTCACCTCTCGGACGTCGTGAAGCCGGCAGCCGAGGGCGAGGGCCGGCTGGGCCCCGCGCTCTACGCGCCGAAGCTCCGCCACACGCTTCGGATCGAGATGACGCCGGACGAGCTGGAGGCACGTGCCCGGCGCGAGTTCGACGTCGTGCGCGCCGAGATGGTCCGGATCGCCCGGTCCATGTGGCCGGCAGTCCGCGGTGCCGAGGTTGCCCCGGACGATGACGCAGCCGCCGTCCGGGCGATGCTGAATCACGTCGCGGCCCAGCACCAGCCGCCCGAGCGGCTGCTGGACTTCTGCCGCGAGGAGCTGGCCCGGATCGAGGCCTTCTGCCGCGACCACGGCGTGGTGGCCCTGCCCGGGGAGCCGCTGGCGATCGAGTGGACGCCGCTGTTCCTGCGCTCGTTCGCCGGGGCGATGCTGCTTGCTCCCGGTCCACTGGATCGTGGCCTGGCCAGCTTCTTCTACGTGACACCGACGCCCGCCGACTGGACGCCCGAGCAGGTGGAGTCATACCTGCGCGAGGACAACGACCGGATGCTTCGCCTCCTCACGATCCACGAGGCCGTGCCGGGCCACTACCTCCAGCTGGCCCATTCCAACCGGTCGCCGTCACTCGTGCGGGCCGCCTTCGGCTCGGGCGTCTTCGCCGAGGGCTGGGCCGTCTACGTCACGCAGGTGATGATGGACCTGGGGTACGGCGCGGACGATCCGGGCCTCCTGCTGACCCACTGGAAGTTCTACCTCCGCTCGGCGACGAACGCGCTCATCGATGTCGGGATCCACGCCCGCGGGATGACCGAGGCGGAGGCCGTGGGGCTGATGGTCGAAGGCGGCTTCCAGGAGCGCTCCGAGGCGGTTGCGAAGTACGAACGCGCCCGACTCTCCTCCGCGCAGCTCGCCGAGTACTTCGTCGGGTCGGTGGCGATGTGGGACCTCGAGGACGAGCGGCGCCGCCGGTTCGCCGTGGCGTCGGGTGACCCACGCGGCGCCGCTGCCGTGCCCACGCCACGCGTCGTCGGCGGCTACGGGCCCACGCCCGGCTTCACGTACCCAGAGCATCTCCAGGCGGTCCTGGCCCACGGGACGCCGCCGATCCCCGCCCTCCGCCGGATCCTGCTTGGCTGAGAGGGACCGCGGGCCGCCCGCGGGCCGCCCGTCCCGCACGCGGGCCGCCCGTCCCGCACTGAATATCGTGCCAGCCGATCGCCAGGGCCCACTCCGAGCGTGGAAATGCAGCCAAACCACGCTTTCGGCGCGCCTTCGAGCGTGAGAGAGCCGATCCTGATCGGGTGGGGCGATATCGGCGCGACGGCGCCTTCTGGTGGAGCCGCTCGGTGGCATCAAATACCGCTGCTTGCTCCCGAACTCCTGCAGGGCTGACGCTGGGCCGCCGCGTCAGGCCCGCGGGCCGGCCACCGCTTCAGGCCCGCGCGCCGCCCGGATCCGCTCGACCGCGCGTCGGAGGAGCTCGAGGCCGGCCGGGTCCAGGTCGTACGTCCACTCGCGGATTCGCTCGTGGCGCCCGAACCGGGCCGCCAGCCCGATCTCGAACGCCTCGCGGGTCAGGAGCAGGAGGTCGGCGGTCCGGTCGGCGCGATCCAGGGCGGTCTCGTCACCCTGGAGCGCGGTCAGCAGCTCCACGCCCTGGCCGCCCGATTCGCGCAGCCATTGGGCGATGTTCTGGGTGCTCCGCTCGGTGGCGCAGACGAGCCCGACCGTGCTTCCCCGCGGCAGCGCCCGGACCTCGTCCAGCAGCTCCGCGTACGACGGGGCGGCGAGCATCGCGATCACGGGGGCGCGTCCGTTCACGAGTGCGATCGTCTCGTCAGCGTGGAACGTGGACGTGGCCACCAGGTCGTAGTGGAAGCGACCCAGCCGCTCGTCCATCCGGTCGATCAGGACGCCGTCCGCGTCGGCGAGGCCGTCGAACGAGTCGGCGATCCGCTCGGCGGCCCGCTGCGCGTCGGAGGTCGTGCATTCCACGAACAGGACCTGGACGCGCGGCCCGGGCCGCTTCCGCTCTGCCGCGACCGCGTAGACGGCCGAGGCGACCTCGTCGGCGGAGTAGCCGGAGCGTGCGGCCGAGCGGAGCAGCTCCGCCACGAGGCCCTCCAGCGCGCCCGACGTGCGGCGCTGGGGCGCCCGCGCCGTGACCCGCGTGCCGGCCCCCTGGCGCGACACCACGTAGCCGGCCTCCGCGAGCCGCCTGTAGACCGCCCGGACCGTGTTCGGGTTGACGTGCAGGATCGCGCCCAGCTCGCGCACCGTGGGCAACCGGGAGCCGGGGTGGAGCCGGCCGGTATCGATCTGGTAGGCCAGCTGCCAGTAGAGCTGGGTGGAGATCGGGACGTCCGAATCCCGGGCGATATCGAGATCACCGCCGGCGGCTGCCACGGCCACGGAGGCCGGCGGGGGCTCCGGCGCAGGCGACACGCTGGGCCGGGACTCGCGCCCGACCGACGGATCGTCACGCCACCGGGGACGGCGCAGGTTCTCGGACGGATCACCCTTCTCGGACGGATCACCCATTGACATAGCCCGATAGTCCAACTACGATGCGCATGAGTTAGTTGACTATATCAATTCGCGGCCACCCGGCCGCGGCATGAGGCCTCGAATCCGATGGAGTTCCTTCTTCTCATCCTCGCCGTCCTGATCGGCCTCGCGGTCTTCGATGCCGCCGCGGTCGAAGTTGGCGTCGACTCCCGCTTCGACATCGACGATTCGCACGCGCCGCTTCACGGCGCGTACTGACCTTCGCGCGTCTCCGCTCGGCGAGGCTTCCCTTCCCTCCCTCCTCTTCGCCGAACCGAGCACGATGAGCCGCCGGCTCTTGCCGGCGGCTCATCGATTCAGGGCGGGTTCAGTCGGCTCGGCCCACCTCGGCAAGCGCCTCGCGGTAGAGGCTGTGGCCGTCGATCCTGCGTGACGGGGAGACGAAAAGGGCGAGGTCCTCTTCAAGCCGTCGTTCAAGGTGCGTGCTCGCCAGGCGGTCCAGCGTCCGCGCCGCCCAGGCCGCGCAGCGCAGGACGTGCTTCGTCTCCGGGCGGGCCGGGTCGTCCCAGTACCAGCCGTCGGAGGCGAACATCGCGAGCCGCCAGCGCTGCGCCTCCAGGAGGTCGATGAGGCGCCGAGAAGCAGCCTCGCCGGCACCCGCCGCGAGCTGTGCAGCCGCGAACGCCGCCGGCTCGGTGGCCCCAATCACGACGTCGACGTATGCGTCACGGGCGGCCCACGGGTCCAGGGGGATGCGCTCCCCGGGGACGTCGCCGCGTCCCGGCAGGTCACCGGCCAGCAGCTCCGTGACCGCGTCCACGCCCGCGGCCAGGCGCTCCAGCGCCGCGCGAAGCGGTCCCTTCCAGCGCCCGTCGGGAGCGCATGGGCACTCACCCGACCAGCGCAGAATCCCGTGGTGGCAGCTCCAGGACGTCCGGTCCGCGATCCGCGCGAGCGGGAGCGTGGCCGGGTCCTCCGCCGCGAGGGCGACCCCCAGGGAGACCACGTCGAACCCGCGGTCCTCTGACGGGTTCGTCAGGCGGGCGAGGAAGAGGTCGCGCCAGCGCTGGTGATGGCCGTACAACTCGCCGTCGGTGGCAACGAGGACGAGCGGCGCGCCCGCCTCCCGCCGGTGCGAGCCGTCGCGGTGGAGCGGGGCCGCGAGCGCGGGCATGACGCGCTCCCGGGCAAACCGATCCGCGTCGGCGGTCCACTCAGGCTCGAACGAAACGGTGCCGGAGAGCGCCCCGTCGTAGAACGCCACGATCATCTGCAGGCCGCCGCCGAGCTCGACGCGGTGCGGGCGGCGCGTCTCCAGGCCGGGCGTCGAGGCCTGCCACGGCGCGAGGATCGTGGCGCCGATGCCCTGGCGGGCCATCTCCCGGAGTGTCGGGAGGTCTGTCGCGGTTTCCGGCAGCCACAGCACCCGCGCGGGCCGGCCGAAGCGGAACGCGAAGTCGCGGATCCCCCAGCGGATTTCCGTGGCGCGATCCCGCGCCGAGGCCAGCGGGAGGATCGCGTGATGGAAGCCCTGCGCGACGGCGTTCATGCCGTGGTCCGCGGCCACGATCCGGGCGAGCGTCGCCGGCTCCTCGGACGCCAGCCAGGCCGTCAGGGTTGGCCCCACGTCGAAGCTGATCCGGTCCAGGTTCCCGCGCTCCGCGTTGGGCCGGTAGCACTCGGCCGTGACTCGCGCATTCCAGTTCGCGAACGGCGCGGCGGAGGGGTCGTTCGGAAGCCGACCGGTGAACGGGTCGCGCCGCTCCGGCTGGTAGAAGTGGCCGTGGATTGCCAAACGACCTCGAGCCATGGGGAGTTGGGCCAGCAGGCGCGGCGCCTAGAGCCCTTCCTCCTCGGCGCGGTCGCGGCTGGTGGAGACGTTGTGGTCCACCCGAACCGATGTCCTGGCGCCGGGTGCCAGGTCCAGCGGCCAGGTCAGCACGAGCGCCGAGCCCTGGTAGACGCGCTCGAAGCCGGCCTCCGAGTTCGAGACGGTCTCGATCGGGGCGATCCAGGCATCCGCGGCGGGCGTCAGGGTGGTCGTGACGTCGAGGCCCACGTACTCGTTCCCCGAATGGAGCGAAACGACGCCGGCGCGACTTCCCGTGCTGTCGTGCGGGACGCGCTCGCCGTCCAGGACGTAATAGGCGGCCGGGTTCGCCCCGCCGCCCAGCATCGTCGTGGCCCACTCGACCGCGAGGAGACCGTTGACGGGCGTCGCGCCGAGGTTCTCCAGGCTGACGTCCAGCGTGAGCGTCGGGCTGCGGCGGCCGCCCGCCACCTCGATGCGCTTCTCGGCCCGCACCGGAACGGGCCCGGCTGGTGTCCGGACGTGGCCGTCGCGCGCGACGCGGACGTGGCCGCCGCCGTCGGCGGTCACGGCCTCCAGGACCTGGTACGGCTGGTCGACGAAGTCCGCGAGCTCCTCGAACTCTGCCCGCGCGAACGCACCGGGCGTCGTCCCGGCCGGCAGGACATGGACCAACCCGGACCGCCGCTCGTATGCGTCGTAGTGGAGCAGGCCGGCGAGGCCGGATTCCTTGGTGGCAACCCGGTCGTGGATCGACCCGACGCCCGCGCCCGCGTCCGCGCCATCGCCCCGCTCGGAGAGCGCGCGTTCGTGCTCCACGAGCCTCTCGTGCGACGCCTCCGGGCGCCGGCGGAGAACGGCGCCCAGCGCGTGGCGCACGGCGCGCACGTCCCAGCTCCCGATCCCGGCCCCTTCCGACGGCTTGACGACCACGACCTGGCCCGGCGTCGCGAGGACCAGCTCGTCGATCCCGTCGAGGTCCACGTCGGCGACCCGGACCCCGTCCGGTCCGGGTGCCGCGCCGGCCGTTCGAGCAGCGCGGTCGGCGGCATCCTCGGCCGCGATCAGGTGCTCGCAGGTGGCCAGCCGCATGTGGCTGATGTAGATCCCCCCGAAGAGGCCGTGCCAGTAGCAGTCGTTCGACTGGCCCTGGAACAGGTGGTCCAGGGCACCCGACCGTGCCGGCCCCGACGGCATCGCGTGGACCTTCGCGGAGGAGCGCAGCATCTGCTTGTGGAGGTCGTTGATCTCGCGATACTTGATCTGGAAGTTGCGCCAGAAGCCGCCCCGCAGGTAGCGCGCCTCGGGCCGCCCGGCCGCCTCCGCAGCGTGGAGCAGGCCCGTGAAGACCCGGCTCTCGTCCGGCGGCAGAGCCCACTCGCCCATCTCCGCGTACGAGGCCGTGGGGAGGTAGACGCGGCCGATCGGCGGATTCCGGTCCAGCCAGTCGGACGGCGTCGTGGTGGTGAGCCAGTCCGCGTTCGCCTCGAGCGCCTCGAAGAAGCGATCGACCCAGCGATTGCCGCCCCAGCAATGCTCCCACGTGGTGGGCCACGACCCGAACTTCTCGCCGTCGTCGCCCATCATCCCGACCCGCTCGCCCTCCTCCGTCGCGTGGTCGCGGAGGTAGCCGATGACGTCATCCACGTCGCCGAACGGGATCCCGTAGCGGAGCCCCTTCTCGGTCCCGAAGACGGTCAGGATGCTGCCCTGGTCGTCGGTGGTGTACGGACCCCAGAGCTTCTCCTCCGGGATCGCGGCGGCCCGGAAATGGTTGTCGTCCAGGATGGTCCAGCTGTATCCGCCCTCGACGAGCGCGGTGGGCAGGTCCGGCTCCCAGACCCGCTCGGCCAGCCAGGCGCCGCGCGGCCGGTGGCCGGTGATTCGCTGGATCTCGTCGGCCATCTTCAGCAGCTGCCCCACCCGGTCGCGCGCCGGGAGCGAGGCGAGCACGGGCTCGTAATACCCACCCCCAAGGAGCTCCACCTGGCCGCGAGCCACGATCCGGGCGAGGCGCTCGACGAACTCCGGGCGCTCGGCGCGCAGCCAGTCGAGGAGCGGACCCGTGTAATGGAGGGCCAGGCGCACGCCGGGGTGGCGGTCCAGCGCGTCGAGCATGGGCCGGTAGGCCGTGTCGAAGACATCGCCGAAGACCCACCCGAAGTTGCCCACCGGCTGGTGGTTGTGCAGCGCGAGAGCCAGCGAGATCCGCGGCGCCACGAGTCCTCCCTTATCTGTCGCCCCGGCCCTCGGCCCCGGGCCGGGCCGCTCAGCCCGCCTCGGTGACGAGCTGGCGCCGCCGTGCCGCCAGCGCAGCCACGTCGACCCCGGCAGCCGGCAGGTAGAGCTGCTCCGCGTACTCGTGGAGCATGCGCGTCGTGGAGAAGCGCCAGATCGTGGTGGCCATGGACCGCTTCATGAGCGCCAGCCATTCGCGCGGAAGCCCGGCGGCGGTCCGTTCGTAGTAGCGGGGCACCACCTCGTCCTCGAGGATCCGGTAGAGGTCCAGCGCATCGGCCCAGTCCTGGGCGCCCTCGTCTGGGTTCGTGACCCGGCCGCCGATGGCCCAGCCGTTGTCTCCGGTCCAGCCCTCGTCCCACCACCCGTCGAGCACGGACAGGTTGACCACGCCGTTCGCGGAGGCCTTCATGCCGGACGTCCCCGACGCCTCCAGCGGGCGGCGTGGGTTGTTCAGCCAGACGTCAACGCCGCGCACGAGGAGCTTCGCGACCCGCATGTTGTAGTCCTCGAGGACGAAGACGCGCCCGCGCAGCTCCGCGGAACGGCTCCGCTCGAAGATCGCCTGGATCACCTGCTGGCCAGGCCGGTCCGCCGGGTGGGCCTTCCCGGCGAAGACGAACTGGACCGGCCGGTCCGCGCTCCAGACCAGCCGCCTCAGACGTTCCATGTCGCTGAACAGGAGCAGTGCCCGCTTGTAGGTGGCGAACCGTCGGGCGAACCCGATCGTGAGGATGGCGGGATCGAGCGCGTCGTCGAGCTCCAGGAGCGTCGTCGGCGACTCGCCGTGCCGGGCCAGCTGCGAGCGGAGCCGCTGCCGGGCGAAGACGGCCAGCTCCAGCTTCTGGTACTGGTGCGCTTCCCAGAGATCCCCGTCGGGGACGCGCCCGACTCGCTCCCAGAAATGCCCCGCGTCTGTCTGGCCGTCCAGGTCATCCAGGTCGGCGTCGAGGTGGCGCTCGAACAGCTCGCGCGTGGCGCGGCCAACCCACGTCGGCGTGTGGACGCCGTTCGTGACGCCCAGGATCGCTCGCGTGCCCAGGATCGGCTCCCAGGTGTTGTTGGCCGTCTCCGCGTGAAGCTTCGAGACGGCGTTGGCGCCGTTCGACAGGCGGAGGCTGAACGCGGTCATGTCGAACTGGCCCGCGTCGCCCTCGACGCCGAGGCCAAGATGGAGGACCTCGTCCAGCGGCACGCTGCCCGCCGCGGCGGTGCCGTCGGCCTCGCAGAAGGGCCCGGCGATACGCCGGACGAGGTTCGCGTCGAAGCGCTCGTTGCCGGCCGGGACCGGCGTGTGGATCGTGAAGACGCTGCAGCGGCGCACCGTGGCCCACGCGTCCTCGAGCAGCATCCCGCTCGCCACGAGCTCGCGGGCACGCTCCACGAGCGAGAACGCGGAGTGGCCCTCGTTGAGGTGCCAGACGCTTGGCGCCAGGCCCAGGGAGCGGAGCGCCCGGACGCCGCCGACGCCCAGGACCAGCTCCTGGTGGAGCCGCATCTCCCGCCCGCGGACGTACAGGATGTGGGTGATCGGGCGGTCCGCGTCGCCGTTGCCGGAGTGGTCCGTGTCCAGCAGGAGGACCGGCACGCGGCCCACCTGGAGCAGCCAGACCGCGGCCGAGATCACCCTGCCGGGCAGCTCGACGGGGACGGACAGCGGGTCGCCCATCGGGTCCAGCACGCGCAGGAAGGGGAGGCGCCCCAGGTCGAAGTCGGGGTACTCGTGCTCCTGGTGGCCGTCCGCGTCGATCGCCTGGCGGAAGTAGCCCTTGCGGTAGAGGAGCCCCACGCCGACCAGCGGGAGCGCCATGTCGCTGGCAGATTTCATGTGGTCACCGGCGAGCACGCCCAGCCCGCCCGAGTAGATGCCCAGCGACTCGTGGAAGCCGTATTCGGCGCAGAAGTAGGCGATGGGCCCCGCCAGCTGGCCGGCGTGGCGCCGGTTGAACCAGTGATCGGCCCCGTTCGCCAGGTAGTGCTCGAAGGCCTCCATCACGCCGTGGTACTCGGCGATGAAGCTCGCGTCTTCTACGAGCGGCTTCCAGTTGATCGCGGTCTGGAGCAGGGCCACCGGGTTCCGATAGCGCGACCAGGTGTTCGGCTCCAGCCGGCTGAAGAGCAGCGCGGCACGGGGGTGCCACATCCACCAGAGGTTGTACGCCAGCGTGCGAAGGCCGTCGAACTGCGGGGGAACCCGGAACGGGGCACCGGGCTGAGTGGGGACGCGGACGGGCGGGACCATATGCGCCGGGATCATACCGGAGGGCCGAGCCCCTTGTGAACCGGTTTAGCCCTTTGCCGCGCTCTCGGCACGCCCCGATGTGCTCTACAGTTGGCGAAAGCGGTGGAGGCGGTATCATCGTGATACCGCTGACAGGGGCTGACAGGGGCTGACAGGGGCTTGACAGGAGCTGACAGGGGCTTGACAGGAGGCTCGAATGGACCGGCTCTACTACACGCCCAGGGAGGTCGCCGAGATCCTGCGCATCAGCGATGACGCAGTCCTCGACCTGATCCATCGCGACGAGCTTCCCGCTCTCCGTGTCTCTCCACGCATCATCCGGATCCCGGTCGCCGGTTTCAACGCCTGGCGGGAAGGGCGGAAGCCCCGGCGGCGACGAGTCGTGATCCGGGCGGCCTCGAATCGCATCGCCATCGGCGAAGGGGAATCCCTGCCCGAGGGCGCACAGGCGCTTCGTCGGTGATCGAAGCGACCACAGACGAGATCCTTGACTACCTTGCCGACGTCATCGAGCGCGCCGAGCGATTCGGCGCGACGGTCCTGCCACCCAACGACGCAGAGACTGTCGCCTGGGAACGCGACGGCGACGACCTGTTCATGGATCTGGCGGTCCACCCGCCGGTGGGTCGCCGGGCGCGGCTCGTCGAGATCGTCCTTCGGGAACGCTGGCGCGCCGTCGGGAGCGACCGGTGGGAGCTTGCCGAGTATGGCTACGAGCTCCGACACCACGAACTCGCCTACCGTCGCGCCCTCCATCGCCACGATGTCGACTACTTCGTCCGAACCTACGGGGTCGCGACGCACGAGCACTGTGAGGCGACGATGGGGAACCCTGTGTGCGGCCACTACCTGGCGAACCCTCCGTGCCGCGGGGCGCTCGACGGATTCGATCGACTGTACGGAGTGTGGCTCACCGGCACGAAAACCGACTGCTCGCAACTCCGGTGCCTCGGGTAACGCGAAACCGCCTGTCATCGCGACGGTTGACGCCCGGAACCCCGGCGGCGGGTACGCCGGCGCCGGCTCCGGTTCGACCCGTGGCGCCAGCTCAGCTCAGTCTCAGCTTGCGATTAAACCTATGCGGGTCACGTCAGCCCCAGTCCTCGGCTGACTCGGCGATGTCGAGCGAGAGCGCCTCGAGTTCGCCCGTGAGGCTCCGGACCTGCCTGGCGTTCTCGAACCAGCTGCGATAGCGCGCCATCTGCGCCGCGCTGAGCAGGCGCGTCACGGTCTTGCCGTTCACCTTGCGGGTCCACTGGTAGTACGGACCGTGCAACTGCGACGGGTCCCCGCTGCAGCGACAGCCGCTCTTCCCGCAGCGGATGCGCCGCTCGAGGATCGTGCCCGGGAGCGCAAAGCCGGCGGACGCGAGGGCGGCCGCGATCCGCGCCTGGGCCGCGCGGTCCTTTGCGGTGGGCCGTGGCATCGACACCTCCTCTTTCCCAGCATGACATGGACGTCACCCCGGGGAGTCTCTACAGTATCATACTGCAACCATCCACGGCCACCACCACCAGGGAGGCGAGATGGGCACGCTCGGCGAGCGAGGGGACGGCGGCGCGTCGAGGGCGGCGCTGATGGGCTTCCGGGCGGCGTTCTTCGCCTGTCTCTCCGGCTGGGCAGACGCGCTCTTCGAGCTCACCGACGCGGCGCTGTGTGGCCCGGCGTCAGTGAACTCGGTGCCGTCGCTCAGTCTCGAGCCGGTGTTCCGCCGCAGCCACGGCAGCCTGTACAAGGCGCTCGCCGCCGGAAGGATCGATGCCGAGGCCCTCCGCGGGGCCCTCGTGACGCACCGCCCGGCCGGCTGGCCGATGGTGTTCGCCGTGGACGCCTCCACCTGGGATCGCTGCGATGCCGAGACCAGTCCCGAGCGGGGCTTCTACTACTCGGCCTCGAAGCACTCCGCCGGCCAGCCGATCGTGGCCGGCTGGTCGTACCAGTGGATCACCGGGCTCGACTGGGCGCCCGACAGCTGGACCGCTCCCCTCGATGCCCTGCGCATCCCGCCGCGCACGGACACGGTCGCGGCCACGATCGCCCAGGTGAGTGACCTCGTCGGTCGCCTGCCCGACGCTGGCCCGGTCCCGCTGTTCGTCTTCGACGCCGGCTACGACCCGATCGCGCTCGGCGCCGCGCTGACGGACCCCCGGGCACACGC
>Ga0097691_1001854_pt1 | contig 14900 bp, 13 predicted proteins | sample NGESurdeep072012_8_FD_72858 | JGI IMG/M metagenome (GOLD analysis project Ga0097691, IMG submission 72858) | Arctic peat soil microbial communities from Barrow, Alaska - NGEE Surface sample 210-1 deep-072012 | ecosystem: Environmental > Terrestrial > Soil > Wetlands > Peat ...
CTGGACGATATTGGCATTCAGATCGGGTCTGTCAACGATGAGGTCGCCAGTCTGTCCGGAGGCCAGCGTCAGGCGATCGCGGTCGCTCGATCGGTGTACTCACATGCGCGCATTCTCTTACTGGATGAGCCGCTCGCCGCCATGGGGGCCAAGGAGGGTGGGATCATTCTCGATCTGATCTCCATGCTGCGTGAGCGAGGTGAGGTTTCGATGATTCTGATCGCTCACAACTATGCGCAGGTGCTTGACGTCTGCGATCGAGTGAACCTCCTGCAGCATGGCGAGATAACACTGAACAAGAAGACGTCCGAGACGTCGGTCGAGGAGCTGCTCGACCTCGTGGCGAAGGAGTACCGGCGGGGCGGCAAGCTTGCGGGTAATCGTGGTCAACTGCTCAATGAAGCTCGGGAGGGTCCTTAGCATCTCAGCCCGTGGTCCAAGCGTCGAGCCAAGCCGCCGGTGAGGTCGCGCCGGGTGTAGACACGGCGCCCGAGATCATTGGGGCGGTGAGCTACCCATGAAGGTGGCCCGGCTATACGGCGTGGGAGACATTCGGATTGCTGATGAAGACCCGCCGATCCCGGGCGCGGGCGAGAGCCTCATCCGCGTGACCGCGGTGGGTCTGTGTGGCTCCGACCTCCACTGGTTCGCCGAAGGCGGCATCGGGGATGCTCAGCTCGTGCATCCGCTAGTGCTCGGGCACGAGTTCGCTGGGGTTGATTCGGCTCCGCACCAAAGAGGGCATGAAGGTCGCAAAGGCCAAAGGGCATTTGCGTGGCAAGCAGCCCAAGCTCAATCGCCGGCAGGAAGCGCATTTGATGGCCCTGCTCAAGGGCGGGGAGTACAGCACCGCTGAGCTTGCCGACCTGTTCGGGGTTGCTCGCTCTACCGTCTACCGGGCGGTGGAACGGGAGCGAGTGCGGGCGATCGTGGGTGTCGGCAGCACCGTTGGCTGACAGTTTTGCTGTCCCGTATGGCACACCATGCGGGACAGCAACGCCCTTCGTGTGGAAGTCTCTTTTGGCGCCGCTCGTCGGTCGGTGAGCGGCACAAGCACCGCGCCGTCGTATTGCGCACGCGTCCCCGCTCAACCCTGTTCGGGGGGAATGGGGAGCAGGGACGCGCAGCACGGATCATTCCAGACAAACCTGGGGGACCGCTGGTTTTTCGCCTCCCGACCGGCTGCTGCACATTCGACGCCCCCCTTCGTCATACAGGACTTCTCCCATGACGAATTGATCACGTTCAGGAGGCGGCGCCGCTACGCCGGTAGGCGGATCGTGGGCCATCTCGGGGAAACGTCGCGACCGGAGCGCTCACCAGTGAAGTAGTCCGGGAAGAGAAGCGTCGCGCGCGAAAGTTCACGCCCCTGGTGCCGAGTTGCTCAGGCGACGCGCTTCTGAGGAGCGCTCTCCTTGGTTTTGCCGGGGTCTCGCTCGACGATGTCGCCAAGGACGTCGTCGATCCTGGCCATTAGCTCGGGATCGATCTTCACGCCCGCGGCCTTGACGTTTTCGTAGACCTGCTCCGGGCGGGAAGCGCCGACGAGGGCAGCTGCAACGTTCGGGTTCTGCAGGACCCAGGCGACGGCGAGCTGCGCCATCGAGAGACCGGCCTCGTCGGCGATCGGTTTAAGGCCCTGGACGCGGGTGAGGACGTCGTCGTTCATGAACCGTTGGATCATGTCGGCGCCGCCCTTCTGGTCTGTGGCTCGCGAGCCTTCCGGCGGCGGCTGGCCGGGCTGGTACTTGCCGGTGAGCACACCCTGCGCGATGGGGCTCCAGACGATCTGGCTGACGCCAAGTTCCTCGCAGGTCGGGACGACCTCGCCTTCGATGACCCGCCACAGCATGGAGTACTGCGGCTGGCTCGAGATGAGCTGGAAGCCGAGTTCCTTGGAGAGGTTGACTCCCTCGCGGATCTGCACCGCGGTCCACTCGCTGACGCCGATGTAGAGCGCCTTACCCTGCCGGACGACGTCGGCGAACGCCTGCATCGTCTCCTCGAGCGGGGTCTCGCTGTCATAGCGGTGCGCTTGATAGAGGTCGACATAGTCGGTCTGGAGTCGCTGCAGTGAGCCGTTGATCGACTCCATGATGTGTTTACGTGACAGGCCCGAGTCGTTCTTTCCGCGGGGACCGGTGGGCCAGTAGACCTTGGTGAAGATCTCGAGGCTCTCGCGCCGCTCGCCCTTGAGCGCTTCGCCGAGGACGGTCTCGGCCTTGGTGTTGGCGTAGACGTCGGCAGTGTCGAAGGTGCTGATGCCCGCGTCGAGCGCCGCGGCCACGCACTGCGTGGCGACGTCGTTCTCGACCTGGGACCCGTGGGTGAGCCAGTTGCCGTAGGTGATCTCGGAGATCTTGAGTCCGCTGTTGCCGAGGTATCGGTAGTCCATGCTTCAACCGTATTCCGCGGGGCTCGAGCCCGTCACGCTGGGCGGTCAGGTCCTGCTGATCGGTGGAGCATCGGGCATACCCAATGAGTAGCGCCGCTATGGCGCACGGCGTGTTCGGCGCGTGGGTGTTCTTCTGGCAACAGGCCGACACCTTCTGGGGGCACGTGTTCGCCGTGCTCCAAGGCATCTTGTGGCCAGCATTCATGGTTCACAAGGGCTTCTCTGCTCTCGGCAAGTGAACTTAGCAATCACCACACCGGCATCGGTGACGGGTCGCGGATCGGTGTCCGGTCATCGATCCGCCTATGGACACCGAGACCGGGCTCCGATGCGTCCGGTCGCCTTCCCCATGCGGCGAAGGATTGCCCTCGCCCAATTGCACGCCAACGGCCACCTGAGGTTCGATTCGGACGCCGCCCGGTTGTCTCCTCTCATGACGCTCACCTCAATGCTTGCAGCCCCGTGTGCCTTCACTTCACCAGCTGGCGTTGACGGGCGCCCGCTGCGGATCGCCGGAGAGGCAGCCGACACCAGACACCTCGAAGAGCTGCTGCTCGCACTGGCGGCCATCGGTCCGACCACGACGTCCATCATCCTGTCCTCTCACGTCCAAGGGCGCCCCCTACTACCGGCGCTACGCAGACAGGACACCCCCGTGGGGGAGAGGACATGACCGGATTGCTGGATAGGGTTCCAGACTCTTTAGCCGGAACACCGGGGCTTCTGCTGATGACGCGCCCACGCGAGTTGACCCTTCACAGGTACTGGCCTTGGCTAGAGTGAAGCATGTGCAGGGCGCATGTCAGTGGTCCAGTCTAGGTTCCTGTGGTAGGCGTGATGGTCAAATGGACGACCCGCTTGGCACAGCGGATTAGGGAGGAGTGATCATGGCAGCAATCGAACCGCGAAGCGGTAATCCCGCACTGTGGCAGCCAGCGAAGGTGGATCCGAAGTGGCAGGACAGAGTTCGGAGGGCGTCCCAGGCACGGGAGCAAGGTCAGGTACTGCGGCAGGGCAAGCCGAAGAGCTTCCGACGCACAGTCGGGCGGGCGGAGTAGCCAACAGGTTCCGCACCCCGCTCTTTCAAGCTCAGAATTCTGAGCGATACGAGCGTCAGAAGTTGGTTGGCCGCTACCAGGAACTCACCGGGGCCAATCTGGTGGTATTCATCGACCAGATTTTTCCGGCGAACATGACCTTCCTCGAAGAACTGCTCTTCGACTGCGAAAGCGGCCGGCCGCTCCACGTACTGCTCGCCTCACCTGGGGGCGACGGGGAGACGGCCATCCGTATCGTGCGGTCCATGCAGTCGCGCTGCACTGATTTAACGATCCTCGTGCCGGATATGGCTAAAAGCGCCGCGACGATCCTCTGCCTCGGCGCGGACAAGATCCTCATGGGCCCCGGAGGAGATCTCGGGCCCGTCGACCCCCAGATGCAGATCGGTGGCCGGGCGCTCGCCAGCGCTAAGGAGATTGTCGAAGCGGTTGATGAGGCCGAACGTCGGGTCACTGCCAGCCCAGAAGCCTATCCCCTGTTCGCTACCCTTCTGTCCGACGTCAACATGCTCATGGTCGAGCAGGCGCGCAGCGCCCTCGCCAGGTCCGAAGCGTTGGTTCGTGAAGCCCTTGAGTCGAACAGGACTCGCACCGCTTCTGACGTGGACCGGCTCGCGGCGGCGCTCAAGGCGCCGTTGATCGACGACCCAGCCAGCCACTCCGCAGTGATCTCGGTCGATGCAGCCTGCAGGTACGGCTTGCCGGCCGAAGCTGCCGACCCGAATGGCGAAGAGTGGCAGATCGTCTGGTCGCTCTGGACGCGCTACTTCACCCTGGGGTGCTTCCCTGTTGGGCCGGTTGCGATCTACGAGGGAGCGCGCGCGTCCCACATCCTTTCTCCCGGACACTAGACGCCACCGACTCATGACGTGAGAGCACCTTCTTCGTGGCCCACGTGATACATGAGCCCTCGATTCGGAAACGTTCTCAAATAGCCGCGATGAGAGAACTTGTCGTCGGTATCGCGGCCACCTTATTCAGACGGGCGGCGTCACCCCCACCCTGAGGTTGCCACGCTGGGTGTGCGTGCTGGTCCGCTGAGGCATCCGGTTACGGGACGACCAAAGACGGCGTTGACGGCGCTGTCACATGCTCCGCTGACCGTTCTTCCAACGGACGCCGAGGCTCAGCTCCGATGCGTCCGGTGATCGGACCACCTACGGGACTCAGGGTCTATGCCGTTTTTCGCGTGTTCCTCAAGCCCGGTCGCGCAGCCTGAGGTGCCCGCGTTAGGGCAAGCCACGATTCGTCAGTCCCATGGTGATGCGCGTCATGCACGAATGCCGGCGTGGGCCGTCGTCCACCTAACTCGAAAGGGTCGAGCAACTGGTGCACTTGATGATGTCGCAGATCTTTCCGACAGTTGCCGCTGAGCGACGGTCATCTCTGTTCACGGGGCCGGAAAGAAGCAACCCACTCCCTTAGCCCCTCGTCGGAGTTGTCTGTGAGAATCGCGGGCATGACGGAAGTTGCACCAAAGCTCACGACGGGAAGCTACGGCGAATCGCTCGTCCGGGTCGCATTCCAGCGCATCGGCTGGGCTCCCCCTGCAAAGATCGATCAAGACATCGGCGACGACCTAATGACGTTCGCCCGGGACAAGTCCGTCAGTGACCAGCCTGACGTCACCTATGACCTCAGTGCCCCCGTGTTCATGCAGGTGAAGTCGAGCCCTACCGAGTACCTGACGCCAACTCACACGCTCAAAGGCCGAAGCGGATGGTGGTTCACCGAACCAGACACCGACCACTTTGATCACTGGTTGATGTTCGGCCTGCCGTACCTGCTCGTCCTTCAAGACACCCAGCACGAGATTGCTTATTGGGTCCACGTCACCAACCCCAGCATCGTGACGACCGGAAAGGGACGCAAGATCTTCGTACCGTCCGACCAACGGGTTGACGAAGACTCGCTTGAGGCGTTGAACGCAATTGCGATCGACCACCGATCGAACCCACTCGAAGGCAGCGCTTGGGCTGGCGCATTTGTTGACCTCACGCCGGCTGCGCTGCTCCGCAACGCGCTCATCATGCCGCGGCTCGTCGCCCCCCACCCAAACCGCACTCCGGCCAAAATTACTTACGAACAAGCCGTCGCGATGTTGCTTCGCAACCGGGGCTCGGACCTCCGACACCTTGCCAACAAGGGCTTTTGCCCGACCCCAACGGAGTGGGAAAGCCACAAGCGCTGGGGTTGGCGGTTCGTGGCCGCAATCCAGGCTGTTCTGACCGGCACTGACTCCTCCGCCCTCGACGTCCTCGCGACCGCGTCCGATCCAAAGAAACTGGCGTATGAACGCGATGCCTGCAACGTCGTGCGGGCCTGCGTCGCGCACACCCAAGACCGGACCAGCGATGCAGTCTCGATGCTCGGGATCCAGCGATACACGAAGCCGACCGACCGCGGCTGGCTGCATGCCCATCGCGCGCACATGCTTCTCGAACTCGACCAACCCAAGGCCGCAGCCAAGGCCGCACAAGACGCCCTTGTTGCACTCAAGGCTCTCGACGGAGACCTCTCAATCAGCGCCATCCGGGGTGGCTGTGCGGCGATCTTGTACACCGTCGCCGGATACGGCGTCGGTGACCTAGAAAAGACCATCTCGGCACAAGACAACGCCGGGTCCTGGTGGCGCGCACAGGATGTCAGCTACGCGCTCGGCAGGGATCTCACTGCTCGATTCAACAGGTGGGCGGGCGACCGGTCGATCAGGTTCGCTTCTAGCGACGCGTTGAGCGAACTGAACTCTGCGGCATGGAATGCGGCGTTCTCGGCGACCTGGGGCAGTTGGCGCCATCTCACTTTCCAGATTGCTCAACTTGTCTTCACCACGACGAACGAACCCGCCTCGGTCGGGGTGGCGTTGAACCAGCTCGCGCAGACAGGCCAAAAGAGCGAGACGAAGGACGCCGCGAACAACTTGTGGGCCGGCGGCCCTCTCACGTCCCTGCAAACAGTCGTGACCGCCTTCGCGACCAACCCGTGGCCAAAGCGAGCCGAAGGGCCGGCGATGGCCGTCTTCGCCAATGGCGGCGACCTGCTCGTGGCGGAGCTCGCGGACCATGTCGTGGCTCGCATCCTCGGCGTCCTTGAGACCGACGGGCCAGTGCGCCAACACGGTGGCGGCTGGGCCAACCGCTGGAGCGAAATCGACAGCGCTCTTTCTCGGCTTCTCAGTGCCGCCTCGATGACGTCACACAATGCATGCGCAGAGCTCATCTCCTCAAACTTCGGCGGCCCAATAAGCCAGGCGGCATGTCTGGTTCGAATAGCTTCCCACCTCCAGTTGCCTGCCCTCGGCGGCGAAATGCTCACAAGACTGCACGATGCAGCGACCAGCCGCGATGACCTGTATCGGCTCCAACTCCTCGAACTGCTTGGCCCGCACCACATCACGGCCGTAGAGACTCTCCGCGGTCTGGCGGACACCGGGTCCGTCCCTGCATTTCGCAGCCTTCTTATCGTCGGCTCAACAGCGAAGGAAGACTTCCTAGCTTTGGGCAGGTCGGCCGGAGCTGCGGTGCAGCAGTCACTCGCGGATGCTGCCAGGCTCGCTTACGGCCACGGCAGCAACGACGACCTACTCGACCTCGCTCTGGCGGCATTCCACACTGGAAGCAACCGACTGTGGAAGCAGGTGACCGACGCACTGGCGGCGGGTACTCTCCCCAAGGATCAGGTGTACCTGTCCGTCGAGATGCTCGCACAGCACTTCACTGAGCTACCCCCTCATGTGCAGGGGCGACTCCGCAAAATGGCACCTTCGCTCACCGCGGTCGACGCCTTCTTCGGCGGGGCGAACAACTTCGCCGGCGCAGTCACCGCCTTGATGGTCGCTGCAGGCATCCCAAGTGATCTCGAGATACTCAACGCTTTCCTCAAGTTCCGCAGAACCGATCCTGCCGCATTGGTGAAGCTCCTCAGCCTCTGGTCGACCCCACACAACCGCTCTTTCCTAACCATCCTGTCGGTCGACCCCGATCCTCAAGTTCGAGCCGCGGCTGCATTTGGGGTCGTCGACCTTGCATCTAGAAATCCTGAGCACGCCACCGAGATGGCAGCTTTGATGACGACGGCTCTGAACCTGAGTGACGGAGTCCTGATGCACAGGGCTGTCGCCCAGGCACTCGAGGAGTACCCCAGCCCTGCGTTCGACGCGATCCGCATCCAACTCAAGGACCACCCATCTGCCCTCGTTCGAAATCTCCTCAATCTGGCCAGCCCTTCCCGAGCCAATACCTGAGATTGACATTTCACCCGTTTTCATGCAGCCCAACGTCACCGACGCCTCACCTTGTTGCCTTGTAACGGAGCCGTCCCGGTAGCCGATCCTCGTGTGAAAGCACGCATCAAGAGATGGGCAGTAATCACGAGCTGAGCTGAGTTGTGCCGCCGCAGCGTGCCTGCCGCAGGCGTCCAGGTCTCTGATCTCCACCACCGTGTGGAGTGCTTCGTGATGGGTCGCATCGGCACCGTCAGCGCACCCCTCCGGCTGACCACCGCGCTACGGGCGGGATCGCCACGTTTCTCGTGGGCGGCCACTTACTCCGTTATCGATTCGCGTTTCGCCGGCGAGTCATCTAGTCGTCGTAGGTTTAGTCGTCGTAGGTTGCGGACACTCGGTACGAGTAGCGTGCCGAGCGACACGACGGCATACGTCAGGCCTGACGTCACAAGGACGGTCTCTGGTGAGGCGCGCGTGACGATCCAGCCGAAGAACAACGTTCCGACCGGAATCGCCACGAAGGAGCCAAGCATGTCGTAGCTCGAGACCCGGGACAGCGCCTCCTGCGGTACCTGTTCCATCATCGTCACGTTCCAGCCGGTGCCGAAGGTCTCCATTCCGAGACCGGAGATGAACGCCGCCGGCACCATCGCCAGCGTCACGGGATGCAGGCCGAGCATGGTCAGCGGGATGAGCATCAGCGATACCCCGATCATCCCGTACCGCAATGGCCTGCGCAGGTTGAGCTTCATCAGGACGAGTGCCGTGGCGAACATGCCGACGGCCTCGGCGCTCATCACGAAGCCCCAACCGCTGATGCCGAGGGACGCGTTGTTCTTGGCGATGACCGGTCCGAGAACTCCCCAGGCACCGGCATGGATCGCGTTGGTGACGCCGAACGCGGCCACGATCACCCACAGCCAGGTACGCGAGCTGAACTCGCCCCAGCCCTCGCGAAGATCCTGAACGATCCCGGGACGAGCCGCCGAGCTGTCCCCGCCCGGCATCGGCGGCAGTGCCACCTTCATCAGCGTCAGGCTGGCCACGACAAAGCTGAACGCATCGATCGCGAGCGCCCACCCGGCCCCCACGGTTGCCACGAGCACACCAGCCAGTACCGGCCCGAGGATCGTGGCGCCGTTGCGCACCGACGACAACAGGGCGTTAGCCTGCTGCAGGTACTCGGGCCGCACAAGCTGCGGGATCAGCCCATGCATGGCGGGCATGGTGAACGCGCTCACGGCGCCGTTGATCCCCTCGAGCACCATGATGAGCCAGATCTGTGCCGTTCCGGTGAGCAGGAGCCCCGCCACGACGCCCTGCGTCAGCGCGGTGAGCAGGAACGATGACTGGAGCACGAGTGTGCGGGGCAGTCGGTCCGCGACGACGCCGCCGACGAGCAGGAAGACGATCTGGCTGATCGAGTATGCGGCGAGCACCTTGCTCAGAGCAACCGCCGAGTTGTCGACGTGCAGCACCGCGAAGGCCAGGGCGAGCGGGGTCATCATGCTGCCCAACGTGCTCACCAGACGGGAAGTGAAGAACCAGCGAAAGTTCTTGTCCTCCAGGGCCCCTCGTGCTGCTCCGAGCTTCACTTGCTGTCTTCTTCCATGGCGAACAGATAGGCCACCATCGACACCGGGATCGTCCCCTCGGTGCGCGGCGGCCTGGCCTGGTGGTGGAGCCGCGTCGAGGCCTCGTGGACCTGCTGGACCACTTCAGCCCACACCTCGTGGTCCACCCAAAGCTCCGCATCGGTGAAGGTGGCCGGTCGACCCTGCTGTCGTCGGATCACGCGACGCCGTAACTCGGTCATGACAGCATCTACGAGGGTGACCTGATCCCGGGGCGCGCTCGGAGGCCCCACGTGGTCCGCCGTGGCGTCGTCCTCCCCGCGATAGCGGTACTTCTTGGCCCGTCCACCCCGCACGCTCTCGACACCGACCTCGCGGATGTGGCCCACCTTGGCCAGAGCGCGGACGTGATAGCTCGCGTTGGCCTGGCTGATGCCGAGCTCGCGGGCGAGCTCGGCGGCGCTGAGGTCAGAAGCGGTGAGCAGGGACAGGATGCGCAGCCGGACCGGATGGGCGAGGGCGCGCATCCGCCGGACCTGCGCCGCGTCGGCAGCCTCCAAAGACATGCTTGGCAGCATGCCTGCCCCCACCTCGACCGTCAAGCGGTCCTTTGGAGGTAAGCCAAGGCAAGCGACGGAACGCCTTACCAACCGTTGACGCCCCCTGAAGGATTTGTGGCCCTTCCCGGCGATACCACGCGGTGGTAGCACCCTCCCTCCGCGGCAGGGTTCTCCCACCCCACCCACCCTGAACTTGTGGCTACCGACCGTGCCGCAAGGGGATCCGCTCTCGTGACCAGAACTGCCCCGAAGGGGCCACCGCTTCCGGGTGAAGTCCCAGAAGCGGCGTAGAGCTTTGGGTCCAATCAGCCGTTGTCTCTGGAATTGTTGCGGGAAGTGACTCGCCTGCTGCCAGGGAGCATGTACCGGGCCACGGGCGTCATCTACACCTCGGACGTGCCAGAACAACGGGTCGTGCTGCAGGTCGTCGGCCGGCGGGTGGACTTCTCAACCCAAGGGGGATGGGACCAGCGCGTACCGCGCACCCCACCCAGATCGTGGCCATCGGCGCAGCCGGCAGCATCGATATGCGCTGATGGACGAGACATTCACCGCGTGCATCTCGGCTAGCAGCACCGCCATGCCCATACCCGGCTGATCGACGGGCGGGCCTCGGATGCGCCGGCATGTCGGCCAGTGCTGGCAGAACGGCTGACATCGAACGCACCGACACCGGTGGCCGTGACGCCGGGTGCGACCAGGAGCCGGGATCAAAGCCACCTGCCGAAAGCCGGTGTGGTAGCGGGCACGGTGACCGACGTAGGCACCCATCTCAGGCTGGCCCGAGTCGTGGGTGCTTGCGTAGGGTCTGCTTCATGGAGCGACTCGACAACCCGGCTGGTCGGCTGCATGCAGCGTTGACGGCCTTCCACACGCACGCCATACCGAATGTCAGCGTCCAAGAAGCATGGTCCCGCGCGTTGGAGGTCCAAGGAGACGACGTATGGGCAACTTTGGGGGAAGTAGCGACTTTGCTCCCCAGGATTGAGCGAGCCCTCATCGCCAGCGACAACGCGGATCAGCTCGACGCCTTCCGCCATTGGCAGGCATTATGGGCCTGGCCGATCTTCGCGCCCGATAGGCCCTTTGGCAACGAGTCGACGGGCTTGGTCGACTCCGGTGCCCTCCAGGCACTGTCGAGCATGTCCTCCCTGCTGTCACGTACGGCGAGCGAGGGGTACGTGCCCAATGATGAGAAGGTCCAGTCCCTTCGGGTCAAGCTGGATGAGGCTATCGAGCGAGTCCTCGCAGACGACGACTTGCCCGCCGACTTGCGACAGATTCTCCTGCGCCGCCTCCACGAGATGATCTGGGCGCTCGACCATGTGCGTGTCGTGGGGCCTGACGGCGTGCAAGCCGTCGCAGAACTCCTGGTGGTCAACGTAGGAATGCCAAGCGAGGAACATCGGCATGGACCTACGGTGCGGGTCGTGTTTGAGGTCGCAGGGACGGTCTGGGCTGCGTTCAGTTCCGTGGCGGCGATTCGCAATTCAATCGACGCCGGGCACGCGCTGCTCCAAATGCTTGAGTCTTGAGTCTTGAGCAGCCTGAGCGAACTCCACCAGATTCAAGTGAACGGCTCCGCGACCAGAAAGCGAGGCTCGCTGGCCCTCAGCCCCGGCTCTCGGTAGCAACCGGTGCCATAGCGGAGCCGTCCTCGACTGCAGCCGTAGCGGAGCCGTCCCGCGCGGCAGGTCTGTGACCAGCGGAAGCATTAGTCGTGCATCTGGCCCAATGCCGACGATGGGTCGGAGTCGGGTCGTCTGTCGCGCTCGTCACCGGTAGCAGAATGGACCATGTTCGCGCTCGACCGAAGCAGTCGCGCTTGGTCGGTCGCGCAAGGAGACAACCAAGTCGTCGCTGCCGCAAGCACATGCCGAGCCCTGTCCCCGGATGAGCGTTGGCGGAGGGGCTCGGTAAACCATCGGCTACCGGGCGAATTCGCAAGCTGCCGAACCCGATCTGTGACCAGGGCGTGGAGTCCCAGGCTGATACGAACGGCTGGTTCACCCTCAGTTCCTCGGTCTGACACGATCACCTTGTGCCCGAGATCAAGGTTGGCGTCGCCGCCGCGTGTTTGCTCGGCGTCGTCGTCCTCTTCCAGCTCGCACTGGCCGTTGGAGCACCGTGGGGCGCAGCCGCATACCGGGGGTCGCGCTGCGCAAGAAGACGGTCGGCTGCCGACCAGGTATCGGGTCGCCAGCGCCGGCACTGCGGTCGTTCTTACAGGGGCCCTTTGGTTGGTACTCGCCGGGAGTGCGGTCATCAGCGCGGCACCGCTGTCGGAGAACCTTCTCGGCGTCGGGGCCTGGGTCCTCGTGGGGCTGTTCGCGCTCAATACGGTGGGCAACGTCGCGGGGCGGCACCCAGTAGAGAGGTGGGGCGCGGGTGGCATCACGGCCGTCCTCACGATCTTGTGCGCATGGATCGCCACACGCTGAACGCTTGGCTCGGCCCTTATGACCAACTTCTGTCACTAGCCCTTCGAGGTGTCACAAGCCGATGGCGATACGGAACGGCGGAAATCAGGTTTGTTCCAGGTCGGCGCAGCCTCCTCGCGTGCCCGTAGGCCGTCCGCTATCGAGACGGTGGAAGGCGACAAAACACGACCGCACATGCCGATGTGAGGGCGTCCGCTCTTCATGGTTATGCACGTGATCCTCAGGTGCCGAAGTGCGGACGACCCTTGGCCTCCGGCACCTGAGGAGGGCGACGCCGAGGCCGAGCCGTGACATTGTCTAGTGGTACTGCCCGCGGTACCACCATTTGGTGGCGTCCGTGGAGAAGATCGTCTCTGACATGAGAGACAACCCCAAGAACGTCCGCTACGAGGACCTCAACAAGGTTTGTGAACATTACTTCGCCCGCCGCGCACCACGGGCGGATCCCATGCCGTCTTCAAGACGCCTTGGCCCGGCGACCCCCGCGTGAACATTCAGAACGACAAAGGAAGGGCCAAGCCGTACCAGGTGCGCCAGGTCCTCGTGGCAATCGACAAGAAGGAGGCACAGTGATGCAGACCCTTTCACGGCCCGACGTTTCCCACTACACGTATCGCGTGACCTGGTCGACCGAGGATGACGAATTCGTCGCCGCATGCGTTGAGTTCCCCTCCCTGTCCTGGTTGGCTTCGTCCCAGGTGGAGGCCCTTACCGGCCTCGACGATCTGATCGCCGAGACCGTGGCAGACATGCAGGAACAGGGAGAGACCGTTCCCCAACCATTGTCCGAGCGCAGGTACTCGGGGAAATTCAATCTACGTCTGGGCGAAAGCTTGCACCGCCGACTCGCCATCGAAGCTGCAGAGGAACAGGTGAGCATCAACCAGCTGGTGATCCGCAGACTCACGGCCGCTGGCTAGGACCACGCCGCACGTCCTACTTTGCCGCGATGGGTGTGCGTCCTTGTCCGGGAAGGGATCGGTAACCGGGGCACCGCCAGCTCTGCCAGACGCGCGCTCATGCCCCGAAGAGCGCGTGTCGCATTGACTTGTGTCGTAGCCGCCAGGCTGTTTATAGACCGTCCGCGACAGCTGCGCTGACGCGGAGCCATGCCTTGCGGGTCTGGGCACTGAGCGCGTCGTAGATGATGGGGCCGCCAGGCACCAGAACCGGGTCGTGGGGGACGTCCATGACGGTGCGTGTCAACGCGCCGAAGTGGTCGTGCAGCCGCCGGCTTAGGTCGGGATCGGCGGTACGAGCTGGTGCCGTCAGGACGGTAACCGCACGCTCGACGACGTCCTGCTGGCCGGTGGCGCGTAGCGCGTCGATGAGCCAGGCTGCGGACTGGGCGGTGTCCTCACGGACTGTGGAGACGATGACCAGCTGGTCTGCGGCCGCCACGGCTGCCTGCCAGTTGCTGGCGCGCATGTTGTTGCCGGTATCGATGACGATCAGCCGGTAGAACCGGGCCAAGGTGCTGTGCAGACGGTTGAACGCATCGGCGTCGATGGACGCGGCAGACGCCGCGTCCTCATCCGAGGCGAGCACGTCGAACTGGGTCGAGCCCTGGGAACGGACGTAGTTGTCGAGGTCTCCCACTCGGGCGCCGCGGACGTCGGTAAACCGCTCGAGGTCGCGCAGCAGGTCGACGGCGGTGTTGGTGTGCCGTACGGGGTTCGCCCGCCAGCCAAGCGTTCCCCGCGTTTCGTTGTTGTCCCAAGCCAGCGTGTATCCGCCGCGGTGGATCCCCAAGGTCGCAGCCAGCAGCATCGTGACGGTTGTCTTGGTGCCACCGCCCTTGGGGTTGACCACAACGATGGTCTTGGGGCCGTCTAGGCTGCGTTGGATCGAAGCGACCTCACCGCGGTACTCCCGTTCGGCCAGGCCAGGCCCTGGATGAATCAGACCCCCTGTCAACCACTGGATTCTGGCCTGCCAGCCCTGTTGGGCCGGCCCAACAGGTGCTGGGGGCCGAGCAGCGATCAAGTCGTGCAGCGTCGGCACCTTCTGCCCCTGAGTCGTCTCAGTCTCAGCCTCGCCGCGATGGCTACGTGAGCTGCGGTGGCTCGGCCGGTGGGGGAGCTGTGAGCGGCCTTCGACCAGAGAGCCGCTCTCTGCGGAGACATCAGTTGATGGCGACATGCTGGTAAATCCTACGACAGTTATGACGTGGCCTCCGCCGAGGACTTCAGCCGCCGTGCGGGCTCGCAGGATGAGTCGATAGGCTCACTCCGGTACGGGTTGTTCTTAGCGTTTTTCCTAGGGTTGTTCCCATACCCCGGACCTCTGGCGTATGGGAACAACTACTGTGACCTGCGGCTTTGTGTTCCAGTAAGGGCTCACGCGAGATTTAGCTGTGTTTGAGCGTGATTGGTCTCTAGTCTTCTGCTATGGCGGAGATCACGGATGCTGTGGCAATGGTCAGGAAGTCGGCGGGATTCGGTGCGGCGTTCGCTGCCGCTTTGGCGGGGGTGTTAGCAGAGGCGGCGCCTATTTTGGATGAGCGGGCGCGGCGGGTGTTAGCCGGCGCGGGGGCTCGCCAGCTCGGCCGTGGTGGGATCAAGCTGGTGGCGGCGGCGATGGGGGCCTCGGCGGACACGGTCGGCAAGGGTGTGGCGGAGTTGGAGGCGGGGCTGGTCGCTGATGG
>Ga0097691_1001855_pt1 | contig 14896 bp, 16 predicted proteins | sample NGESurdeep072012_8_FD_72858 | JGI IMG/M metagenome (GOLD analysis project Ga0097691, IMG submission 72858) | Arctic peat soil microbial communities from Barrow, Alaska - NGEE Surface sample 210-1 deep-072012 | ecosystem: Environmental > Terrestrial > Soil > Wetlands > Peat ...
GGCCAGATTGACATCGGCTGGGCGGCGCCGCCGTTCGGCCTGCAGGAAATCAAGGACGGCAAGATCCGCATCGTGGCGCACGGCAGCGACGTGCCGTCGCTGCGCGGGCAGACGGCGCGCACATTGATCGTGAACGCGGACTCGCTGAAAACCAAGCACGACGCCATCGTGCGTTTCATGGACGCCTATCGCGAGGCGGTGGACTGGATGTATTCCGATCCCAAGGCGGTCGAGATGTATTCCGTCAAGATCAAGCGCCCGATCGACATGCTCAAGGAGTCGATGGCCAAGTTCCAGCCGAAAGAGACCATGCAGACCGATCACTTCGCCGATCTCGACGGCGCTATCCGCGACGCGGTCAAGCTCAAATTCCTGGAGAAGCCGCTAACCAAGGAGCAAATCGCGGAGCTGCTGCAGATTCCGCCGCGCAAGAAGTAAGCGCGCGCCGCGCAGACTCGCAAAAAACGGAAACGGGCCGCTGCGTGACAGCGGCCCGTTTTGTTTTTACGCGTCGCGCAATGACGAAGGCGCACGGCTTACTTCTTCGTCGACTTCTTGGCGGCTTTCTTCTTGCCGGCCTTCTTGGCTGCCTTGACCGGGCAGGCCTTCTGCGACACCACCTTGGCGCCATCCTGGACCGCGATGCATGCGTTGGCATAGGTAAACTTCAAGCCACCCTTCGCGCCGCAGACCGGCTTATAGAGTTCAAAGCACGGGCCTGGGTGCGGCGGTGCAGCCGCGGCTTTCTTTTTGGCGGCTTCGCTGCTGCCGGCCGTGCCAAGCACGAAGGCGGCAGTGGCGACAGTCAATAATGCAGCATATCCGAGATTTTTCAGTTTCATGGCATTCCTCCCTAATGAATGCGCGGGCATCGTAGGAGGCCAACGGCAATAATTACAAGAAATTTGCGCTTCGCTGCTGCGCCAAATTTCTGAACGCGCGTTCAGGTGTCCGGCTAATGCCGGTCCTTGGCGGCGGCGCTGATGGCATTGAGCATGGCGGTACGGCCGCTCTTGAGGGTGTCGCGCACCTTCTGATGTTTGCCGATGGCGCCCATCTCGCGCTGGCGCTTGACGGTGGCGTCCACCATCAGCGGATCGAGCCCAAGTTCGCGCAAGGTTAAGGCGGATTCTTCCATTTCGGCAGCGCGGCGTTCGCCGTGGCTCGCCATGCGTTCCAGATTATATTCGGCGATCTTGGTGAAATCGAGCGTCGGGTAATTATTCTTGAGCGACACCGTCACTTCCTCCAACACGCCGGCGCGGGCGGCGGCGAGGAAGCATTCGAGCGTGAGCGCCTCGATGCCCTTGATCATCACGCTGCGGATCATCTTGATGGCGGCGGCCTGGCCATTATTGTCGCCCACGATAGACAACTGCATCTGCAATTCGCGCAGCAGCGGCGAAATCGCCTCGGCGTGCGGGCCGGCGATCAGCAAGGGTGTGCGGTGGCGCGCCGGGTTTATCGGCGCGATCACCGCGACGTCCACATAGCGGGCGCGCTCGCCCAAGAGCTTGGCGGTCTCCTGTTTGCGGCCGGGCGAGACCGAATTGATGTCGAGATAATAGGGTGCGCTGGTGAGGTGCGGCTCGACCGAGCGGGCGGCCTCCAGACTGGAGGCCGCCGTCACCGCCGAAATGATCATATCGGTTTCAGCGACCGCGTCGGCGGCCGAATTCGCCAGCCGCACGCCGATCGCCTCGCCGGCCGCTTTCAGCCGTGCGCCGCCGGGTTCGGGAAAAAGAATATCCCAGGCGGCGATCCGCTCGATGCCGCTCTCGCGCAGGCCGGCGGCGATCGCCTGTCCGGCCTCGCCGAAACCGATGAAGGAAACGCGCGGGGTGTTGCGGCGAGTCATGACGTTCTCAATTTGCATTTGCGCATGATCTTATCCGAAAACCGGTTCCCACTTTTCGGGATCATGCGCCATCCTAAATCGTTTTCACGGGCGCGTCCTGCCGCGTGGTCTGGAAGCTTATCGCCATCAGCCATCGGCCGTCGCGCTTGATGAAGACACGGCTCACGCGCGCCGCCTTGCCGTGGAACGGCTGGTGCTCGCACATCATCACCATCGCATCTTTAAAGCCGAACAGCCGCGCCGACAGCAGTGGCGCCGGCGCGGAATTGGCATCGTTGCGCATCTGCTGCTCGATCACCGCCTTGCGGTCGGCTTTGGAATGGCGGCGCGCCGCGCCGACCACCATGAATTCGTCCGCCACGTGCTGCGCCCATATTTCGGGCTCGTGCTGCATCACCGCGACTTCCAGCCGCTGCCAGGCGGCGAGACAGTCGCGCTCGTCGGCATTGCGGGGCTGATAGGGGATGACGTGGCAGGGATTGTCCCATTCCTTGCGGCCGGGGCCGTGCGGCGCCGCCGGCATATTCTGCGAGACCTCGTGATAGGCGAGCAGACGCCAGCCCGTGGCGCGTTTGACCCAGATGCGCAGCACGAAAACCTTGTCGCGGTCGACCGCGATGCTGGCCACCTCGCCGTAGTGATGGCCGACGGGCTCCAAGCCGGTTTCGCCGCCAAGCGGCGGCTTGGGCAAGGCGCTAGCCGCTTGCGCCTTGTCGAGAATGCGGCCGTTGCAATCGACCCAGGTGAATTCGTCGTCGAGCCATGCCGCGGCGGCGCGCGTGTCGCCACGCGCCAGTGCCGCCACCAGAGCATGATCGGCGCGGAGCACGTCGTCGTTCATGGACGCGTCACGAGTCCGCCACGCCCGGCACCGGCGGCGTGCCGTGGGTGTGGAACGACTTGATGGTCTGCAAGCCCCAGGCCTGGCCCTTCTTGCGCTCGGCTTCGGTCCAGCGGATCGGTTTCCAGTCCGGCGCCAGCACCAGCCGCGCGCCGGCGCAGGCGACTTCGACGCGGTTGCCGCCCGGCTCGTAGACGTAAAGGAAGAAGGTCTGCTGGATGGCGTGCTTGTGCGGCCCGGTCTCGATGAACACGCCGTTCTCCAGGAAAATATCGGCGGCGCGCAGCACGTCCTCGCGTGAATCGAGCGCGAAGGTGACGTGGTGGAGACGGCCCGGGGTCGCCGTGTGATCGCGCGTGTAAGCGAAGTCGTAGGACTTGTTGGTGGCGGTCATCCACATGCCGGCCTCAGAGCCGTCGTCGAGCACGATCTGCTCGGTCAGCATGAAGCCGAGATAGTTCTCGAAGAATTCCCGGTTCGCCTTGATGTCCACCGCCAGGCCATTGAAATGATCGATACGCCGCACGTTGCAGCCGCGCGCCGGATAGCGCTGCGCCTGATTTTTCAACGCCGGTTTCTGGTCGGGCGGCGCCTGGTACCATTCGGTGTCGTAGTAGAGTTCGATGACGTGGCCGTCGGGGTCCTTGCAGACGAAAGTTTTGCCGTGGCCGAGGTCGCCATCGCTCCAGCCGACATCGAAACCGGAGCCTTTGAGCGCGGCGGCGCGCCGCTCGAGCGCCTGCAGGCTGCGGGTACGGAACGCCGCATGTCCCATGCCCGAGGTCTTCGCGGCAGTGAGCTTGAGCGAATAGCGCTCGTAGTCGTCCCAGCCGCGCAGGTAGACGCTGTCGCCCTTCTCGCCGCTCTGGGTCATGCCCATCACGTCGATGAAGAACTTAGCGCTTTCCGCGAATTTGGCGGTGAGGATTTCGACATGGCCGAGATGGGCGATGTCGCGAATAGGTTCGGGTTGCATCGGACCGTTCTAGTGCGCTGTTGTCATTTGATCAATTCTGCCGAACCGCGCGCGCGAACACCAGGACCAGATTGTTGGCCGGCATGGGCGCGATCTCGGCCGCCGTCAGGCCGGCTTCTTGCGCGAGCGCGTTCAGATCGGCCAGGTCGCGCACGCCCCAGTCCGGATTCTCCGCCCTTAAGCTGGCGTCGAAGGCGGCATTGCTCGGCGCGGTATGCGCGCCGTCGCGCATGAACGGGCCGTAGACGAACAGCCGGCCCTCTTCGCGCAACAGGCGTCCCGCGCCGGCGATGAGGTTTTGCGCCACCCGCCAGGGCGCGATGTGCAGCACGTTAATGCAGAGCATGGCGGAGAGCGCAGCCCCGGCTTGCCCGTCCGCTGTCCAAGACCAAGCGGGATCGATGAGGTCGATGCGCTGTGGCGCACGCAGGTTTGCAAGCCCCGCGTGCCGTCGCCAAGCCTCGATGCTGGCGAGATGCGATGGGTAAATATCGCTCGGCCACCAGGTGAGGTTCGGCGCCAGGCGCGCAAACTCGGCACTGTGCTGCCCGGTGCCGCTGCCGACCTCCAACACGTCGCCTGTCCGCCCGAGCAGAAAGGACGAGAGTGCCGACCAGATGGCGTCGTGGTTGCGGTGAAACGCGGCACCATCCAAACGTCCGTCGGGCGCTGGCGGCGTTCCGGTTTTTCCGAATTCGACGGTAAATTTTGCCATGGCTGCAATCGGACGCATCGGGTGGGAGCGCAATTAGGCATGACCGATTGACGCGGTCAAAGCTCAAATAACGACCACTCGACTGCCGTTTCGGCGGGATTACGCAGGCCTGCTTCGTTGTTTTTATGGGTGCGATCGGGCAAGATCACGGCCTGCTGGCGGCTAAGCCCGCGATCGGTCCGATGGTGTAAAGGGCGCTTCGGGCGGATTTAAAAAAGACACTGGGAGGATGACATGCGCAAACTTTATTCAACTTTGGTCCTGCTCGCCGCCGCGGCGCTGACGCTGCCGGGCGCGGCCAGCGCGCAAAACAACAAGCTGATCGTCGCGCTGCCGACCACGCCGCCCAATGTCGTGCACATGCCGGTGCTCATCGCCAAGGAGCTCGGCCTGTACAAGAAGGGCGGCGTCGAAGTTTCCACCATCCAGCTCGAAGGCGGCGTCTTTACCTATCGCGCCACGGTCGCGGGCAGCGCCGACGTGGCGCTCGCGGGCGGCGGGTTCGCGATCGTCGGCCGCGCCAAGGGCGCCCCGACCAAACTGATCCTCGCCAACGCGCCGAAGCTGGAAGCCTCGATGGTGGTCACCCAAGACATCAAGACGATGGCCGACCTCAAGGGCAAGCGCATCGGCATCCAGGAGCCGGGCGGCTTTGCCGACGTGCTCAGCCGCGGCGTGCTGCGCGCCGCTAAGATCGACGTTAAGGACGTTAATTTCGTCAGCATCGCGTCGGAAGACGTGCCCGCGCTGGTCGCCGGTCAGGTCGACACCGCGATCCTGCATGTCGAGCAGGAAATGGTGGCTCTCTCCAAGGTGCCGACCCTGCACGCCATCGCGCGGATGTGGGAGATTCAACCGAAAAATCTCAATACCGTGATGGCGGTGACCGAGAAAACCATCGCCGACAAGCGCGCCGCGCTTAAGGTGTTCGTCAAAGCCAATATAGAGGCGACGCGGCTGCTTTATACCGACCGCGCCAAGGTTCTGCCGATCATCATGAAATACACCGAGCAGTCGAAGGAAGTCGTCGAGAAGGCGCTCGACTTCATGGTGAAAAATTGCATCTGGGATGCTAATTCGGGCCTTGGTCCGACGCGCGTGAACTTTACCGCCAATCTGATGGAAAAAGTCGGCAATATCCCGGAAGGCAAGGCGCCGAAATACGAAGAGCTGGTCGATCTGTCGTTCGCCGACGAAGCGATCAAGGAACTCGGCGAATGGAAAGGGCCGATCTGCCCGTCCGAGCAGTGACACGAGGCAGATTGGGTCGCGCACGACGGAGAACATGCGATGAGCGTCGTCAATGAGGTCCACGCCGGCGCGCTTGCCGTCGCCAATCCGGTGGCGGCCGCGCAGCAGGCCAAGGTTCCGTTCTGGCGCTGGCCGCGGCTTTATCGCTACGGCTTCCTGGCCTTCATTCTCATCGTCTGGCAACTGGTCGGGCCGATGATCAATCCGATCTTCTTCTCCTATCCCTCGAAGATCGCTTTGGCGTTCTACGAACTGACCTTTGTCACCGGCGAATTGCAGCACTACATGGTCGAGAGTCTGCTGATCCTGTTCTATGGGCTCGGCATTGCGATCCTGGTCGGCGTGCCGCTGGCGATCCTGATGGCGCGCTTCAAGCCGGTCGACTGGGCGCTCGATCTGCCGGTCAACGCCATGTACGCGACGCCGATGGTCGCGCTGGTGCCGCTGCTGGTGCTGTGGTTCGGCATCTACATGGAAGCCAAGGTCATCGTGGTGTTCCTGTTCTGCGTGTTCCCGGTCCTGATCAACACCTATCAGGGCGTGCGCGAATGCGACAAGAACATGCTCGAGGTGGCGCGCTCGTTCCGCTCCAACGAATGGCGAATGTGGCGCGACGTGCTGTTCCCGTTCGCGCTGCCTTACATCGCCGCCGGCGTTCGTCTCGCTATTGGCCGCGGGCTGGTCGGCGTGGTGATCGCCGAGTTCTACACTACCATCAGCGGCCTTGGTTACATGATCACGCGCTACGCCCATATCTTCGACATGGACAAGACGTTCGTGCCGATCATTCTGCTGATGTTCCTCGGCGTCTCGCTCACCTCCGGCTTGAAATGGCTGGAGCGACGCATTGCGCCCTGGAGCCACGCCAACCGCTGAGCAGCGGCCACGCGCTCACACGTCTTCCGGCTTATCGACGTAGATCAGCCCCGCCTTCTGTAGTCCCTCGCGCATCTTGTACATATCGAGGCTGAACTCGCCGGCGGCCAAGCGCTGGCGCTTGCCGTCCTCGTCGTCCTTGCGCTTTTGCGCCTTGCCCGCCACCTCGACCGCGAGCTTTTTCGGCACAATGACGACGCCGTCGTCGTCGGCCACCACCACGTCGCCCGGCTCGACATTGACGCCGGCGCACACCACCGGAATGTTGACCGCCCCGAGCGTGGCTTTCACCGTGCCCTTGGCCGAGATCGCCTTCGACCACACCGGAAAGCCCATCTCGGTGAGCGGCTTCACGTCGCGGCAGCCGGCGTCGATCACGAGCCCGATCACGCCGCGCGCATGCAGCGCGGTGGCCAACAGTTCACCGAACATGCCGTCGCTATTGTCGGTGGTGCAGCCGACTACCAACACGTCTCCCTTTTGACACTGCTCGACCGCGACATGGATCATCCAGTTGTCGCCGGGCTGCGCCAGCACGGTGACCGCCGGCCCGCCGATTGAAGCACCCGCCCAGATCGGCCGCATGTAAGGCTTCATCAGGCCCGAGCGCCCGAGCGCCTCGTGCGCGGTGGAGACGCCGACGGCGGCGAGCGTGCCGATAGCGTTGGGATCGGCGCGTTTGATATTGCGGACGACGACGGGTTTCATTTCAGGATCTCCTCGACGGTCGGGAACAGCCGCTGATAGGCCTCGCCATAGGTCATCGGCACGCCGGTGTTGCGGCTGCCCTGCATGCCGCGGTTGAGCGCGACGCGGGTGTAGTATTCCCACAGATGCTTCTGCGCGGCGAGGATTTCGAACGCCTTGCGCTTCTGCTCCCACACCTCGTCGATCTTGAGAATGAGGTTGGGCTTGTAGTTGCACATCTCCGGCTGGTGCGGCTCGAACAGGAATACCGGCGGCGCCGAATATTCGTATTTGGCGTCGGGCTTGTGGCCCATCGCCTGCGCCACCACGCGGGTCTCCTGCGCGAAATGCGCGGCGTTGGGGTGATCGAAATTATACGGGTCTTCCAGCGCGTGGCTGAGCACGAAGGAAGGGTTTAGCTCGCGGTAGATGTCGACCATGCGGTCGAAATGTTTCTCGTTGAGCTTGAGCGGATAGTCGCCGCAATCGAAGAACTCGATCTCGGCGCCCAGGAGGGCTGCGGCGCGTTCGGCCTCGTCCTTGCGGCCGGCCTTCACGGATTCGAGCGTGGCGCCTGGCTCCTTCCAGGCGAACTGGCTTTCGCCGCGCTCGCCGAACGACAGGCATGCGATTTTCACTTTGTAACCGCGCTTGGCGTGCAGCGCGATGGCGCCACCGGCGCGCCAGACGAAATCGCCGGGATGGGCGGTGACGACGAGGCCGGTCTTTTGCCCGGTTTTTTGTGCCGACATGAGCTTACGAACTCCCTTTTTCGTGCCGAGTCTTTAGACTAGGTCGGGCACCAAAAGAAAGCCTCCTTGTCATGACCGAAGCCCCGACCACGCTGCGCATCGCCATCGGCGACTATCCGCACACCTTGCCGCTCAAGCGCGGCGAGATCGCTTCGCCGTCGTTGAAGCTGGATTTCGTCGAGATCAAGCCGATGCACAAGGCGTTCAAGCCGATGGTGCGCGAGCACGCCTACGATGTCAGCGAGATGGCGCTGGTCACTTTTCTGCAGGCGAAAGTCTACGGCAAGGGGCTGAAGCTGCTGCCGGCGGCGATGCTGGCGCGCTTCCAGCACGGCACCATTCTGTGCAACGCCGAGCGCGGCAGGCTGACGCCGTCCGGTCTGCGGGGCCGCCGCATCGGCGTGCGCGCCTACAGCCAGACCACCGGCGCCTGGATTCGCGGCATCGTCGAAAACGACTTTCAGGTCGATATGAGCCGCGTGCAGTGGGTGACCTTCGAGGACGCCCATGTGGCCGAGGCGCGCGACCCCGCCGGCGTGCTGCGCGCGCGGCCCGATCAGGACATGACCAAAATGCTGCTCGCGGGCGAGCTCGATGCGGCGATCTATGGCGCCGATCTGCCGAAGGACCCGCGGCTGCAAAGCGTCATTGCCGATCCAGAGGCGGCGGCGCGCGCCTGGTACGGCAAGCATAGGCTGGTGCCGGTCAATCACATGGTGGTGGTGACGGACGAACTGGCGCGCACGAAGCCGTTAGCCGTGGCCGAGTTCTATCGTATGCTGGAAGAGAGCAAGAAGGCGGCCGGTCTACCGGCGGCCGGCCAGATCGATACCGCGCCGTTCGGCAAAGAGGCCAACCGGCCCTGCCTGGAGCTGTTGATTTCATATGCGGTCCAGCAGGGGCTGATTTCCCGTCGGCTGGATGTCGACGAGCTTTGGTAGCCAAAATTTTGGTCGCAAAAACCATAACGGGCAGACCGTCGTCTGCCCGTCACAAGCTCTCGGATCCATTTCCGGCACGTGCGGGCGTGAGCCCTTAAGCGCCGTACCCAGTTACTGAGAGCCAGGACCGGCAGTCATGGACCACGAATACTGCAAGCAGCACCCACGTCCCATGCCCGCTCCAGTCATGGCGGCCATCCGTGTCCGGCATAGCCGAAGATGGCTGACCTGGGGGGAAGCTTATGCGCCTGCGAGCCCGAGGCAAGCGTGCACGAAATGCGGTTGTTAACAGCGGGGATAATTTCATGCCGATCACCATGAAGCGCGCGGCCTAACCGAGAATCGTCCCCTTGCCGCGGCCATCCTGGCTCTGCTCGATCATGACGGTGTCGTGCTTGAGCGCGAGCTGCTTGGTGAGCTCGGCGTTCATCAACTGCTCCTGTGTGAGCGCATGCATGTCCGCGAACATGCCTTCGGTGCCGGCCGGGCTGTAGATCATCAGCATGCGCACACCGTGCTTCGAGGTCACCTGATGCGGCACGCCGGGCGGGATATGCACGCAGGAGCCCTTGCTGGCGTGAAACAACTCATTGCCGACCAGGAAGTCGGCGGCGCCGTCGAACACGTAGAACGTCTCATAGGCTTTGATGTGGTAATGCGTGCGCGACTGGAAGCCGGGCTTGCAGTTTTCCTCCGCCACCTCGAAGGTCTGGTTGGTGTCGGCGCCAGTGATCTTGACGATCACCTCGTTGGCCTTGGCGTAGACCTCAAAGCGCGCGAAGCACTACCGCAAGGGCCACTCGCAAAAATCTGGCGTGGTCGCTCTTGTCGAACCCGCAACCGGAAAAGCCCGCGCATTCGCCGTCAAATCTGCCACGGCGGAAAAGGTTGGCAAAATCCTCTACACAAACGTCCGCCGTAAGGCCGTCCTAGTGACCGATGAAAGCCGCCTTTATGATTTCTCCGGCACACAGTATTCCGAACATCAAACCGTGCTGCACACCGCCAGCAAGTACGTGAACAAGGACGGCTACACCACGAACAACGTCGAAAACTTTTTCGGCGTGTTCAAGAAGGGCATGGTCGGCGTCTACCACTTCTGCGGTGAGCAACATTTGCAACGCTACTTGAACGAATTTGCCTTCCGCTATTCAAACCGTTCGGGCCTTGGCGTGAACGACACCATGCGCGCCGAACTGGCGTTGAAGGGCATCGAAGGCAAGCGCCTGACCTATCGACGGCCTCACTAAGATCAGGTCGAAACGCCAATTTCGCGCTCGGTTTTTTGGCGTGGCGAAAAAGAACGAAATGAGAACATGAAACCTATTGTGGAATACACCATTATGGTGTATATGAAGTCGTGACCGAAAAGAAAACGCCTAGCAATGACCTGGCGGCTTTCCGGGCTAGGTTCAGCAAGGTGGAGGCTTGCCTATCCGGTTAAGACAGACACCCACTACATATAGGGTTAACGACGGTCCGCGCCGATGCCGCCAAAATCGGCAGGACCTGACCCAAAGCCGCCGTCCGCTGTTACTGTCCTGTCTCTCTCCCCCCTTGATCTGATAGGGGTCCGAAGGTCGAGTTTCAGGGGGCAGTCATGCGTCGAACGGTTGGGTCGATCTTGTGCGGTATCATGCTGTCGCTGGTGGTGTCGCTGCCGGCCATGGCAATCGACTGCGCCAAGGCCGGCAGCCGCACGGAGAATCTGATCTGTGCCACACCCACGCTGCAGGCCCTCGATTCAGCCATGGCCAAGGCCTACGGAGAGCTTAAGTCCAGCCTACCGGCGGCACAGCAGCCGTGGCTGCAGTCCAGCCAAATTACCTGGATCCAACGTCGTGCCGCCTTCTGCGACGATGACGGCACGCAAAATGAGGATGATGGTGCCGTCGTCCTCTGCCTGGAGCGGCAGACCGAGGACCGACTGGCGATGCTTTCCGGCGCCCGTGCCGACGCACCGGCTGCGGCGCCGCGCCTGATGCCGGTGTTCTTCTATCGGGCGGGCGGCAAGGGCCGATACGAGGTGAACCTGTCCTATCCGCAAGCGGCATCCCCCGGTGTCGGCTCCCTGAACACGCTGCTGCGTCAGGCTGCCGAGGGCGACCAGCCCTGGAAGAACGGACCCGATCCCGACCATGAGTCCGTGGGGTACGATGCCGATTATCGCATCGCCCTGCAGACCGAAAGCTTCATCAGCGTCGTCTTCAGGCGAATGACGGTGTTCGGAGGACCGTATCCCAATAATGAGCAGGTTACGGTGAATTTCGACTTGAAGGCGGGGCGGGCGGCGACACTGGACAATCTGCTGCGGCCCGGTGCGCAGGCCAAAACGGGCAAACTGTGCAAGGCGCAACTGCGGAAGTATTACGGCGGGGGTTCGGACGAGATGATCACCAAGGAGGTCGTGGACGGAGAGGTCGGTAAAATCAATAATTGGGTCTTCGAGCCAGACCAGATACAGATCGAGTTCAACATCGCTACGCATGCGATGGGGGAGTACGCCTGCAAGCTGAGCGGCAAGACGGCGGCCGCGCTATTGCGGCCGGAGGGGGCCGTTCGGCTGGTCACGCACTGAACTCGAGTTCGCCAAAACTGGCCTGCCGCGACACATGCCAGGCTCCGCTCCTGGCCCAACCCGGCCGTTAAACGGTGAGTGCGGCATCGCTAAATGTAGTAGGTGTCTGTCTTAACCGGATAGGCAAGGGTGGAGGCTTTGGCCGTAACAGCCACAGCAATCAAAACCGCCGCTGAACTAGGATTCGGAAGGCAGGAGATTGTGGATGCGATTCAGAAGATGGAGCGTTCCCACTTCGTTAAGTCCATGACCTCGTATGCAGATCACAGGGTCTGGCAAGACGTTTACAACGTGCCGCACAGCGACGAACTAACTCTTTATGTAAAGTTCACCGCTGACACCGTAACAGAGTTCAAGCTCCTGTCGTTTAAGGAGAAGTCAAATGACTGACGCGCCCCTTTCGCCCGTAACTGGCAAGCCCATGGTCCGCGACACGCGGCCCATGGAGCTGACATACAAGGGTGAGTCAGAGACTGTGCAAATGCCCGGCTGGTATTGCCGGGATTCTGACGAAAGTATCCATACCGGCGAAGACATGAAGGTGTCAGATGCCGCGATTAAGTCTTTGAAGGTGAAGGCCGAGAAGCTGCTGCCACCCGATGAGATAAAGCGCATCCGCCACAAACTCGGCCTCACCCAGCGCGAAGCTGGCGAGGTCATTGGCGGCGGCCCAAACGCGTTTCAGAAGTACGAAAGCGGCGATGTGCTACTTAGTAAGGGAATGAGCAATTTTCTTCGCGTGCTCGATAAGCACCCCGAAGAAGTACCATCCCTAAAAGAGCAGGCCGCTGCTTAGCTCTTGCCCCGCTTCGGCGGGGCTTTCTTTTTTGCTCTTCGCTTGGCTCCAACCTTCATTTCAGAATGGGGCTTGGGCGGCGCGTTCAATAGATTGCCTAGAACGCGCTTAAACTCGGGCTCTTTTGTCGGATCGGATTTACCCATGCCAAGGCAACCTTTTTCGCCTATCCGTAAACGTCAACCGGGCGGAAAGGTCAGTGTCGGGAATGACATCCCTGGCCGAATGCCAGAATTAGACGCCCTTATAGGACGGTGTCTCATGATTTGGCCACCAGCCGAAGCTGAGATGGCCCTTGTCCTCGGTCTCCTTTTGGGCGCGGAAAATGCCGCAGCCATGGCCGTATTTCAATCACTGAGACGATCAAGCTCCCAACGGGAGGCTATTGCCGAGGCGGGGAAAATAAGATTGCCGCCTAGCGATCAAGATTTGCTGAACGCAGTTTTGAATGTGCACAAATCAATTGAGGCCGAACGGAATGCTTTAGCTCACGGCCATTTTGGTATGTACAGCGAGCTAAAGGATTCACTGCTTTGGATGGCCACCGTGGAGCGCCGGGAGGCGCTGCGCCCTGCGTCATTGGGCGCGCACGCCCCGCAAGCGGCCTCCCCTGGTAACAGGGACAAGGCCGTGGGCGTGCAGGCGGGCCGATCGCAAGGCTCGCCTAAAGGGGTCTCGCAAACCTCTGGCGCCTCCCGCCGCTCCACCGCCCTCCACGATGGGGGGCTGCGTTCCGCTCACCGCGAGCGGGGCGACGTGGCATAGCTCGGGCGCCTAAAACGCGCCGCGAGAACGATGGCGCTTGCGTGTATGCTGTCATTCCGGGGCGCGCAGAAGGCAAGATCGCGCGCTTCATCGAGCAGAAGGCGGACTGACAGCATGAGTGGTGGTTCTTCCCGCGAGCGGCTCGAGGCCGCGCTCACGCGCATCGACGATCCGAACGGCGAGGGCGCGCGCGCCTGTCTCACCGTCTATCGCGCCTCGGCGCGGGCCGCGGCCGAGGCCGCCGATGCGCGCGCGCGTGCCGGCATTTCGCTGGGGCCGCTCGACGGTGCCATCGTCAGCATCAAGGATCTGTTCGACGTCGCCGGCGAGGTGACGCGCGCCGGCTCCAAGGTGCTGGCCGAGGAAGCCAAGCCGGCCGCGGCCGATGCGCCGGTGGTGCGCTCTTTGCGTAGCGGAGGCGCGGTGATCGTCGGCAAGACCAACATGACCGAGTTCGCCTTCTCCGGCGTCGGCGCCAATCCGCATTACGGCACGCCGGGCAATCCGGCCGACCGCAAGCGCATTCCGGGCGGCTCGACCGCGGGCGGCGCGGTGGCGGTGGCGGACGCCATGTGCGAGGTCGCCATCGGCAGCGACACCGGCGGCTCCACCCGCATTCCGGGCGCGCTCTGCGGCCTCGTCGGCTTCAAGCCGAGCCGGCAGCGGATTTCCACCGCCGGCGTATTCCCGCTGTCGCAAAGCATCGACTCGGTCGGGCCGATCGCCGCATCCGTCATTGACTGCGCCAAAGCTGACTCAGTGATGGCGGGCGAAAATTTCGACGCGCGCGAGCCGGCCCCGCTCGCCGGCCTGCGCATCGGCATCGCGCAAGGCATGCCGCTGGAGAATCTGGACGAGACGGTGGCCAAACGTTTTTCCGACGCCATCGACCGGCTGGAACGGGCAGGCTGCCGGCTCTCCAATGAGAAGCTGGCGCTGCTCGACGGCATGGCGCAGGTCAACAGCCGCGGCGGCGTGCAGCCGGCGGAAGCCTTCACCGTGCATCGCGATCGGCTCAACCGGCGCGGCGACGCGCTCGATCAAAACGTGCGCACGCGGCTGGAACGAGCGCGCAGTATCACCGCCGCCGACTATATCGAGATGATCAACGAGCGTGGCCTGCTGATCGCTAAGATGGACGCGCGGCTTGCCTACATCGACGTGCTGGCGATGCCGACGACGCCGATCGTGGCGCCGACCATCGAGGAGATGGCGGCGCCGGACATTTTTGCCCGCAAGAACGCCATGCTGCTGCGCAACACCGCGATCGCCAATTTCTTCGATCTCTGCGCCATCTCGCTGCCGCTGCCGCGCGACGGCGGCCTGCCGGTCGGACTGATGCTCATTGTGCGCAATGGTCATGACCACCGGCTGTTCCGCATCGCGGCGGCGATCGAGCGGTTGCTCGGGACGTGAGGGCGGCCTGTTAGAACCGGAATAAATCCGCCATCATCCGGACCAACGGCCGCGTGCTGGGCTAGGGAGGAACTTGCCATGAAACGCAAATCGCCATCGAAGACCGCGCGCGTGACCCGCCGCACCTTCACCGCCGGGCTCGGCGCCGCTAGCTTTCTCGCCGGGACCGCGCCGTTCACCATCGTCCGCGCGCAAGGGGCGGCCCTGAAAGTGGGGGTGCTGCTGCCGCGTTCCGGCTACCAGGCCGGTATCGGACAGGACTGCCAGCGCGGCGTCGATATCACGGCGGGGATTCTGAAGGACCTCGGCCTGCCTTCGCTGCAGATCATGAACGCCGACACCGAGACCAACGTCGAGGTCGCGCGGGCGCGGGCCGAGAAGCTGATCGGCGAGGGCGCACAGCTGCTGGTCGGCGCCTTCGATTCCGGCCAGAGCACGGCCATC
>Ga0097691_1001856_pt1 | contig 14881 bp, 11 predicted proteins | sample NGESurdeep072012_8_FD_72858 | JGI IMG/M metagenome (GOLD analysis project Ga0097691, IMG submission 72858) | Arctic peat soil microbial communities from Barrow, Alaska - NGEE Surface sample 210-1 deep-072012 | ecosystem: Environmental > Terrestrial > Soil > Wetlands > Peat ...
ACGATGTTCTTTGCATAGTGCTCGTGAACTTCAAAAAAATAGCCGTCATCCACCACCGTGTGAAGCACGTCTTTCATGTCATAGGGCACGTTCGATTGATCGGGGATCAGCGTGTCAAGCTTCTCGTCCAGGCGATCGATCGGGTCGGTGCAGGGCTTGCGCGGCGGGTCTTCGAGATTGTTCGACGGAATAAAGCTCAACAGCTCGCGGACCATCGACAGACACTCGGCGTCGTCACGGCACATGAAGTGAGCCACGCCTGAAGTTTCGTTGTGCGTGTGCGCTCCGCCGAGCTGGTCTTTGGTGACTTCTTCGTGCGTCACCAGCTTGATCACGTCTGGCCCGGTGATGAACATATACGAAGTCTGGTCCACCATCAGGATGAAATCGGTGATGGCAGGCGAATATACGGCGCCGCCCGCGCACGGGCCCATGATGGCCGAAATCTGCGGCACGACTCCGCTATAAAGCGTGTTGCGCAAAAAAATGTCGGCGTAGCCGGCCAGCGACATCACGCCTTCCTGAATGCGCGCGCCACCCGAATCGTTCAGTCCAATGACCGGAGCGCCCATCTTGGCCGCCAGATCCATGACCTTAACGATTTTTCCGGCGTTGGCCTCGGAGAGCGACCCGCCAAACACCGTAAAATCCTGCGCAAAAACAAAGACCAGCCGCCCTTCCACGCGGCCGTAGCCGGTGATGAAACCGTCGCCGTAGAAATTCTGCTTTTCCATGCCGAAGTTGTAGCAGCGATGCGTGACCAGCTTATCGGTTTCCTCGAAGGTGCCCTCGTCAAGCAGAAACTCGACGCGCTCGCGGGCCGACATCTTGCCCTCTTTGTGCTGCCGCTCGCGCCGCTGCGCCCCGCCGCCTTCCTGGGCCATCTGGTCTCGTTTTTTCAGTTCGGCAATTTTCTCTTCGAGCTTCATAAACAGTCATTATAGGCGAGCCCTGCTCGTGTGGGGACGGGCGCCCCCGACCGTCCAAGCCGAGCAAAGCTCGGCAGCTGTCTGTGGCCACAGCAACTCTGGATTCCTAAAGGTATGTCGACCGCGAGCCCGTGTGATACGGGGAAGGATTTACGCCCGCGTGGCTGCGGAGTCGAACAGATTCAGAAATTCTATTTTCTTTTCTGCTGGCAGGAACGACGCCTCGAAGGAATTGCGCGCCAATTCTCGCAGGTGTTCGTCTGTGAAGCCGAACGTCTCCTGAACCAGACGGTATTCCTCGGCCAGCGATGTGCGGAACATGGCGGGATCGTCGCTGTTGAGGGTCAGCATCAGGCCCTGATCGAAGTACCGCCGCACCGGATGTTGCGCGAGTTCGGCGCAGCAGCCCGTCCGCAGATTGCTGGTCACGCAGATTTCAATCGGAACCTGGCTCCCGGCCAACTCTTCGATCAATTCCGGATCCTGCCCGGCGGTAAGGCCGTGGCCGATGCGTTCCACCTTGAGGTTCAGCGCGCCCCAAATGGATTCCGGCCCGGCGCTTTCACCGGCGTGGGCCGTCAGATGAAGACCGTGCTGCGCGGCGCGCGCGTAAACTCCCGCGAACCCCTCCGGTGGGCCCGTACGCTCGTCGCCGCCAATGCCGAAGCCAACTACGTTGCGATCGCGAAATTGAATCGCGAGATCGAGCACGCTCTGCGCTTTCTCGGCGCCGAACTGCCGGATGGCATCGAATATCCACAACAGCGAAATGCCGAAGTCTTTTTCTCCCCGCTGGCGGCCGCGTTCCAGCCCCTCGAAAATCACGGGGAAATCCTGCCCGCGCCAGAGGCAAACGCCGACCGAAACAATAACCTCCGCATGCAGAACGTTCTGCGATTTCAGCCGCTCCATCAGCCGGTAAGTAATCAGCTCGTAGTCTTCCGGAGTGCGCAAGTGTCCTGTTACATCCTTGAATGCCGAGAGGAAACCCGTGAAGTCCTTGTAGTTGTAGAGCTGCTCCACTACGGCGAGCGAGGCCCCATCCATCCCGTGTCGCTGGCGCAGTTCCAGCAGCGTGGACGGCTCGATCGAGCCTTCGAGATGCAGATGGAGCTCGGCCTTCGGCAGCGAGAGGACGAAGCGGGAGGGCGACGAAGCCATGTGGAGATTTTAAAGGATCGGGCGATCGGATGATCGGGTGCCAAAGTAATCGGGTAATCGGGTGATCGGGTCACCCGATCACCCGATTTTCTTGTCTTTGCAGAACTCGCTATGGTGTCGGCTGTAGAAGATGTAAATGACCAGCCCCAGCGCCAGCCAGATCACAAAGCGCAGCCAGGTAATGAGCGTCAGCCCGAACATCAGTCCGCCGCACAGAATCACTGACATCAGCGGAAACCATGGCACAAAGGGCACGCGAAACGCACGCTTGCGATCCGGCTGTCTGCGTCGAAGAAAGATGACTCCCAGCGAAACCAGCACGAACGCAAACAGCGTCCCTATGTTGGCGAGGTCGGCCGCATCGCCAATATCCACGAGCCCGGCGGGAATTCCCACTGCAAAACAGGCGATCCACGTGGACCAGTGCGGCGTCTTATATTTCGGGTGCACGGCGGAGAACAACTTCGGCAACAAGCCGTCGCGAGACATGGCGTACCAGATACGCGCCTGCCCGTACTGAAACACCAGCAACGACGAAATCATCCCCGTCAGCGCTCCAATCACAATCACCGACCGGAAGAACGGGTGCACTCCCAGATATTTCATCGCGTAGGCGACGGGTGCTTCGGCGGCTTCACCGGAGACAAAGGTCGTGTACTTCATCATGCCGAGCAGCACCAAGGCGACGCCGACGTAAAGCACAGTGCAGACAATCAGCGACATGATGATGCCGAAGGGCAAGTCTTTTTGCGGATTGCGCGATTCCTCCGCGGCAGTCGACACCGAATCGAATCCGATGTAGGTAAAGAAAACGATCGCGCCGCCGGTAACGATTCCGGCAAAGCCCGAAGGCGCGAAGGGCGTCCAGTTCGCGGGCTTTACCAACATTCCACCAACAACAAGGAAGGTGAGAATCGCGCCGATCTTGACCGCGACCATGATGTTATTGGTCTCGGCCGATTCCTTCACTCCGCGCACCAAGAGCAACGTGAGAATAAAAACGATCAGGAAGCCCGGCAGATTGAAGTACGCGCCCGTCCACTGTCCCGAGGCCCAGACGGGGCTCGCCCATTTGTCGGGCAGGTGGACTCCGAACGCCGCGAATTGCGCCTTCGTATAACCGGCAAAGCCCACCGCCACGGCAACGTTCGAGACCACGTATTCGAGAATCAGGTCCCAGCCAATGATCCAGGCAAAAATCTCGCCGAGCGTCGCGTACGAATAGGTGTAGGCGCTGCCGGCAATGGGAATCATCGACGCCAACTCGGCGTAGCACAATCCGGCAAAACTGCAGGCAATCGCCACCAGGAAAAACGAAATCGCAATCGAAGGCCCGGCGGGCGGACGACCATGCATAAGCGCTCCCGCCGTGCTGCCCGTGAGCAGGAAGCTCTTAATCAGATCGAGCGCCTGCGCATGGAGGAGGGAAGGCACCGGAAAATTTTCTCCAGCCGCCGCCGTCCCCGTAAGAATGAAGATTCCCGAACCGATGATGGCGCCGATGCCAAGCGCCGTCAGCGACCACGGCCCCAGTGTTTTACTGAGCCGGGTTTCCGGGTTCTCCGACTCCGAGATCAGTTTGTCGATGGACTTGCAACAGAGAAGCTGGCTGTTAGAAGTACGGACGACGCCGGCGGCTGGCTCAGTGGATGATTGCGACAAGAGTCGTTGTCTCCTCACAGCGGGAGTCGGGCATGGACGCTGGCCCATGCCCGGCACTGCTCACGGATCAGGCGAACGGCTTACCGTTTCGCCTGACCGCGTGCCAGCTTTTTCACCTTGCGCTTCTTCGATCCGCGCGCGTAATCGCGGGGCTTCTTCGGCTTTTCCGCTTTGATCTTCTTGCGGGCGGCTCGCTTGGTTTTCTTACGTTCGTCTTTGGTTAGCTTCTTTGTGTTTGCCATCAGTGCGTTTCAAATCCTCTCTGAAATTCGTGGTGCGTATATCAAGGCTCGCGGCTCGAAGCTCGCAGCTCTATGCTTTCTCCAGCTGGGCATACCTCTCCACCAGCTTCTTCAAACCAAAGCGAGGGAATTGTACCGTAATCTTGGCGTCTTCCCCATCCCCTTCGCGCTGATACACCGTCCCTTCCCCATATTTCGGGTGCTTGACCTTCTGCCCGGGACGGAATCCGCGCCTGCCTTTGGGCTCCTCGGACGGCATTTTCGGAACATTGAACTTCTTGCCGCGTGACGCAAAGAATTCGGCAATGTTGTCGATGGAGTTGTAGTTCCGCAGTGGAGTCGCCGTCTTCGGCTTGACCCGCGCCGGATTCCAGGTGGCGCTCTGGTCTTCGTCTTCGTAAGAATAGTGGGCAGCTTCGGCTCGCTGTTTATGTGGCGCGGACAATCCTGTCCGCGAAAAGCCCGCGGCAGATCCAGCCGCGGAAGAAGCCCGCCGCCGCGAGCCGCCCATCTCTTCCACCAGCCTCGCCGGAACTTCTTCCAGGAATCGCGAGGGCACACTTGCTTCCGGCATGTCTGTCCCGTAGCGCCGCCGATACACAGCTCGCGACAAAATCAGCGTGTCCATGGCGCGCGTCATGCCGACGTAGCACAGTCGCCGTTCTTCTTCGATCGAGTCCGGCTCCAGCATGGTGCGCGAATGCGGAAACAGTCCTTCTTCCATTCCGGCAAGAACCACCAGCGGAAACTCCAGTCCCTTGGCCGCGTGCAGCGTCATCAGCGTGATCTGCGCGTGCTCGTCATACTGGTCGGCATCGCTAACCAGCGCCGCGTGATCGAGGAACTGATCCAGCGTCTCGCCACGATCGCGCGAGTCCATGGCCGCGTTCACCAGTTCGCGCAGGTTCTCGATGCGCGAGTAGGACTCCGGCGTATCTTCCTCTTCCAGTTGCTTGATGTATCCAGTGCGGTCGATCAGGAATTTGAGAATCTCAGCAGTATTCGCGGCTGCACCAGGCGCGCGGAACCCCTCGACTGTCGCATCGACCGCCTCATCGGTGGAGGGACGGGCGTCCTCGCCCGTCGCATCGTTGGCGGCGAGATCAAAACTGAAGTTGCCAGGATCGAAATCAGTGTCGGCACCGGGTTGTGTGGGGACGGGCGTCACAGCCGAGCGCAGCTCGGCAGCGTCGGCCCCCGCATCGCCGCCCGACTTCGCCCCAGTCGTCTCTTCCAACCGCTCCCCATACGTCCCCGCCAGCATCGCGCGCCCGTCTTCGATCAGCGTGCGGAAGCTCTTCAACGCGGCCAACGCTCGCGCCGGCAACAACTGCCGCGTAATCGCTTCGCCAACCGCGCCCCACATCGATGTTCCGGTTTCGAGCGCGAGCCGCTCTATCATCTCGATGGTCGTTTTGCCGATCCCGCGCACTGGCGTATTGATCACGCGCAGCAGCGACACTGAATCATCCGGGTTCTGGATGACCTTCAAGTACGAGATCAGGTCCTTGATCTCGGCCCGCTCGTAGAACGAAAAGCCGCCCACCACGTGATACTTCAACTGATAGCGGCGCATCGCCTCTTCGAACAGTCGCGATTGCGAGTTCGTCCGGTAGAGCACGGCCGCTCGCGCCGTTTCGCCGTTTTCGCCAGCCTGCCGCACGTAGCGGTTGATCGTATCGGCCGCAAACAGCGCCTCGTTCTCGCCGTCCGGAGCCTCGTAGTAGCCGATCTTCGCCCCGCCCTGCCGTGCCGTCCACAGGTTCTTGCCCTTGCGCCGGACGTTGTTCGCCACCACCGTCGACGCCGCCTCCAGAATGTTCTGCGTCGAGCGGTAGTTCTGCTCCAGCCGCACGATCTTCGCTTCCGGAAAGTCGCGCTCAAACTCCAGAATGTTACGAATGTCGGCCCCGCGCCACGAGTAGATCGACTGATCTTCATCGCCCACCGCGCAGACGTTGTGCCCGTCGCCCGCCAGCAACCGCATCAGTTCGTATTGCGGACGGTTCGTGTCCTGGTATTCATCGACCAAAAGGTACTGGAATCGCCGGTTGTAGTATTCGCGCACCGCCGCCACCGACTTGAGCAGGCGCATGGCTTCGAGCAGCAGATCGTCGAAGTCCATCGCATTCGCCTTGCGCAGTTCCTTGCGGTACTCCTCGAAAATGTGCGCGATGCGCTCGGTCTTCGGATCCGCCGATTGCAGGTAGATTTCCTGCGGATCCAGCATGTGATTCTTGGCCCAGGAAATCCGCGAAAGCACATTGCGCGGCGTCAGTTGCTTGTCGTCCAGCCCCAACCGCCGCATGATGCCCTTAACCACCTGCTGCTGATCGCTCTCGTCGTAGATGACGAAATTCTTCGTGAGCCCGACCGGCGGCTGTCCCGGCACGGTAGAGGGAATCCGCAAAGCCTCAACGTCCCGCCGCAGCACGCGCACACAAAACGAGTGGAACGTCGAAATCACCGGCTTGGCAACGCTAAGCCCGCCCACCAGCTTTTCCACCCGCTCCACCATCTCCGCCGCGGCCTTGTTGGTGAAAGTCACGGCGAGGATCGATTCCGGCATCACGCCCATGCGCTCGATCAGGTAAGCAATGCGGAAGGTGATGACGCGAGTCTTCCCGCTGCCCGCCCCAGCCAGGATGAGCACCGGACCATCGGCAGTCTCGACCGCTTCGCGTTGTTGCGGGTTTAACTCGTCCAGGAACGACAAAAGAGAATGGCTCCGATATGCACTAACAGGCCGCGGGAAAACTCAGGTTTCGTATCAGGGCATCGCGTTAGCGACGCCGGATTCGTATCAGGGTATCGCTTTAGCGATACCGTAAGTTCCTCGAAATCAGACGCCCCTTTAGGGGCTGCGCATGAAAAATCGGATTTTCCCGAGCCTGCTACATGGATTTTACAGGAGCCGTGATCTACCCGTGCGCGTCTGACGATCTAGAATAGCGGCTTATGCTAACGCCTGACGTGGACTACAGCACGGCCACTTGCCACTGGAAGGCGCGAAGCTCGGCCAGCCTGCGGAAGGCTCGTTGGTTGGCTGTGATCACTCGGATGCCCAGTCGCCCCGCGCTCATCGCGATCAAAGCGTCATTGGTCAATCGTCCGCGCCCGATCTTTTTGTAACGATACTTGGCCGCCAAGCGAGCAAGCACTCTGCCGGCTTGAGTCCAGTCGCTGAGATTCGGAACCAGGATTCGCTTCGCCCTGTCAAAATCTCGCTCCAGGCGCTCCACAACCTGACGATCGCGGTCGACTGCGCCGGCATAGAGTTCTTCGAGCACCAATGCACTGAGCCAAAGGGGTGCATTGGTAGTGAACCGGCGCAGCGCCAGCGCCGCATCGTCTCCTCGCCGCAATGCAGTAATGTAAATGGAAGAGTCGAACAGGGCGGGCTGCATCTAACCACCCAGCGTGCCGTATACGTCCTTGATGTCAATGCCACTCTTGACGAAACGATCGGTGGCTTCGAGAACCAACCGGTTGCTCTCGTGTTCGGCAATCGCCAAATCCAACGCACGCTCGATGGTCTCAGTCTCGGTTTTCGCTCGCAAAGCTTTTTGGGCGCGCTTTATTTTCACGCAATCCAACTGAAAGTGCTTGTGCGACCGATTCCTTGCCGTGGCCATGAAAGTCCCCCCTTCCCTGTGGACTAGGATACCACCTGATGTACACATATTCAATATTCATGTACATCCTTGGGAACCAAGGCAAACACGGTCGCCGAGGGTTTCCTTCGTGCTCCTTTGTGTCCTTCGTGGTTAATTGGGACTCTACATTCGTGCCTTCTCGCAGGTGCCCACCAATCTACCGCTGCTATAATCAAAAATTGCGCTCATGAAAAAGAACACACCAGTAGCTGCGGTCGCCGAAAGCACCGCCGAAGCCCCGGCTCCCCGCAGAATCCGCTCCACCACCGTCCTCTGCGTTCGCCGCGACGACAAGGTTGTCATGGCCGGCGACGGCCAGGTCACGCTCGGTGAATCCATCATCAAGCACGGCGCGAAGAAGATTCGCCGCCTCTATCAGGACAAGATTCTTGCCGGATTTGCCGGCTCGACGGCTGACGCTTTCACCCTGTTCAGCCGGTTCGAGGCCAAGCTGGAGCAGTATCACGGCAACCTCGGCCGCTCCGCTGTCGAACTCGCGAAAGACTGGCGCACCGACAAATTTCTGCGTCATCTGGAAGCCCTGCTCCTGGTTTCCGACAAGGAAACTACGTTCCTGTTGAGCGGCCAGGGAGATGTGATCGAGCCCGATACCGGCATTGCGGCAATCGGCTCCGGCGGCCCGTTTGCCCAGGCAGCAGCGCAGGCCCTGGCCGATCACACCAAGCTCTCGCCGCGCGAAATCGCCGAAGAAGCAATGAAGATTGCCGGCCGGATGTGCATCTATACCAATGACAAGGTAACGATTGAGGAATTGTGAGAACAAGTCGTTGGTCGGTAGTCGCTAGTCGTTCGCGGGTTGCGTATGCTTTGCGGCTTTTCCTAACGACCAACGACTAACGACCAACGACGAATTTATGGCCATTTACTTACCCGGAACCGCCGAAGAAGAACAAGTCACGCTCGACGAACTGACGCCGCGCGAAATCGTCACCGAACTCGACAAGTACGTTGTCGGTCAAAAAGACGCGAAGCGCGCCGTCGCCATCGCCCTGCGCAACCGCATGCGCCGGCAGAAGCTCGCGCCCGAAATGGCCGAAGAGGTCATCCCCAAGAACATAATTATGATTGGCCCGACGGGCGTTGGCAAAACCGAAATCGCCCGCCGCCTCGCCAAGCTGGCCAACTCGCCGTTCCTGAAGGTCGAAGCGTCCAAGTTTACGGAAGTCGGCTACGTCGGCCGCGATGTGGAATCCATGATCCGCGACCTGGTTGAGATTGCCATCGAAATGGTCCGCGAAGAAAAGCTGGAAGACGTCTCGGACAAAGCGGAACTGAACGCCGAAGAACGGCTGCTCGATATTCTTCTGCCTCCGATCACGCCGCGTCCGGCGGACTCCAGTTCAGCCGGAGGCGTGGTCATCGACGCCAGCACCAGCCTGACCGAATCCTCCAGCCGTACCCGCGAGAAACTGCGTCAGCAGTTGCGCGAAGGCAAACTCGACGACCGCACCGTCGAAATCGAAACCCGCGAGCGCAACTTCCCGTCCTTCGAAATCATCTCCAACCAGGGCGTCGAGGAAATGGACGTCAATCTCAAGGACATGTTGCCCAACATCTTCGGCCAGCGCACCAAGAAGCGGAAGATGAAGGTCAACGAGGCTTTCGAGTACCTGATCCAGGAAGAAGAGCAGCGCTTGATCGACATGGAGCAGGTCACGCGCGTCGCCATTGATCGCGTCGAAAACTCCGGCATCATCTTCCTCGATGAAATCGACAAGATCGCCGGCCGTGAAAGCGGCCATGGTCCGGACGTTTCGCGCGAAGGCGTGCAGCGCGACATCCTTCCCATCGTCGAAGGCACCACCGTCAACTCGCGTTACGGCATGGTCCGCACCGATCACATCCTGTTCATAGCCGCGGGCGCGTTCCACGTTTCGAAGCCGAGCGACCTGATCCCCGAACTGCAGGGCCGCTTCCCCATCCGCGTGGAACTGCAGTCGCTCACCATGGAAGACTTCGTCCGTATCCTGACCGAACCGAAGTCTTCACTGACCCGGCAGTACATCGCGCTCCTCGAAACCGAAGGCGTAAAGCTGGAGTTCACGCCCGACGCGCTCGAAGAAGTCGCGCGCTTTGCGTTTCGCGTGAATGAAGGCACGGAAAACATCGGCGCCCGCCGCCTGCATACCATCATGGAGAGAGTGCTCGACGAGATCAGCTTTGAGGCGCCCGAAAGAAAAGGCCAACAGTTCATGGTAGACGCGGCCTACGTGCAAAAGATGCTCAGCGAGATCGTGAAAGACCAGGATCTGTCGCGCTACATCCTGTAGAAATTCTCAACCACAGAGGACACAGGGGTACACAGGGAAATCGGGAAAGAGACCTCTGTGTTCCCCTGTGTCCTCTGTGGTTGTCTTTTACTCTTCTCGCACCCCGCCGCTTTCTGCTAAGCTCACCTCTTTCTAGTAGCCTTTGATTTCGGCAATCATGACCGCTTTCGACCGCACCCGCCTAAAGTCCCTCACCCAGCGCGAGCAAAAACGCTTCGTCGCCGAACGCCCCAAATCAAAATCCATTTACGAACGCGGCAAGAAGTCGCTGCTGTCCGGCGTCCCCATGAACTGGATGGTGAAGTGGGCCGGAGCTTTTCCGCCCGTTGTCCGTGAGGCCCAGGGCGCGCACTTCTACGATGTCGACGGCCATCGCTACGTGGACTTCTGCCTCGGCGACACCGGCGCCATGACCGGGCATTCTCCCTTCGCCACCGCCAAAGCCATCGAGGAGCAGGTCAAACGCGGCATCACCCTCATGCTGCCCTCCGAAGATGCCGTCTTTGTCGCCGAAGAATTGCAGCAGCGCTTCGGCTTGACCTACTGGCAGTTTGCGCTGACTGCCACCGACGCGAATCGTTTCTCGATTCGCCTCGCGCGCCAGATTACCAGCCGCGCGAAAATCCTGGTCTTCAATTGGTGTTACCACGGCACGGTGGATGAAACTTTCATCACCCTTCATCCCGATGGCACTTCCGGAGCACGACGCGGCAACATCGGCCCACCGGTCGATCCTTCCGTGACCACGCGCGTCGTTGAATTCAACGACGTCCCCGCTCTCGAACAAGCACTCGCTCACGGCGACGTCGCCTGTGTGTTGGCTGAGCCTGCCCTAACGAACGTCGGCATCGTGCATCCCATTCCCGGCTACCACCACGCGCTGCGCGAGCTCACGCGCAAGTACGGCACTCTGCTCATCATCGACGAGACGCACACCATCTGCGCCGGTCCCGGCGGCTACACTCGCGCTGAAAATCTCGATCCCGACTTCCTCGTCTTCGGCAAGCCGATCGCTGGCGGAGTTCCCGGCGCGGCCTACGGCTTCACCCAGAAAGTCGCCGATATGATTCTCGAGCGCCACAGCCTCGAAGACTGCGATACCGGCGGCATCGGTGGAACCCTCGCTGGCAATGCCCTCTCGCTCGCCGCGATGCGCGCCACGCTCACAAAAGTTCTGACCAAAGAAGCCTTCGACCGCATGATCCCCATGGCCGAGCGCTGGACCGCTGGCGTGCAAAAAGTCATCAACGATTTCGGCCTCCCGTGGCACGTCACGCGCCTCGGTTGCCGCGCCGAGTATCTGTTCAGCCCCAACGAGCCAAAGAATGGAACCGAAGCCCACGACGCCATGGACTTCGAACTCGAACGCTTCATGCATCTCTACGCTATGAATCGCGGCATCCTGCTTACGCCTTTCCACAACATGGCGTTGATGTCGCCGGCAACCGCGCCCGAGGACGTCGACTACCACAGCAAGGTCTTTCGCGAAGCCGTGCGCGAACTGGCGGGATGAATCTGTCGTTGTGTGGTGACGGGGCTCCGCCCCGTCCAAGCCGCCAGCGACGGGTGAGCCTGCAGGCGACCAGCTCGATCCGCCTCTGATACTCTTTCTTTTCCCGCATGAAACCATATCTTGGAAGGTTCATCGCGCCGATCGCGTTCTGCCTGCTACTGACCGGTTGCGCCCAAACCGGGCCGCCCCTGCCGCCATCGCTCGAACTTCCCAAGCCGCCCATCGATCTTCGCGCCAGCCGCAAAGGCAATCGCGTCACGCTGAACTGGAGCGAGCCCACGCTTACCACCGACCGCCAGAGCGTGCGCTACCTCGGTCCGACCCTCATCTGCCGCAGCTTGGAATCTGAAATCACCGCATGCGGGAATCCCGCCGCCATGTTGCCAGCACCATCTGCCGCCCCACAGAAGTCCGGCTCCGCGCGCCCCGCCCCGCAGACCTACACCGACACGCTGCCCTCAGCCATGCAACCGCAGGACCCGGCCGCCGAACTCACCTACGCCGTCGAGGTCTTGAACCGCAACGCCCGCGGAGCGGGATTGGCGAATCGCGTACACGTGCCCGCCGTCATGACCCTGCCTCCGCCAGGCGATCTGGCCGCCGAATTAACCGGCGATGGCGTCGTGCTCACCTGGACGAGCACAGGCGAATCACAGAATCTCCCCGCCAACTCCCCCGGCGTTCAACATCGTTATCGAATCTATCGGCGCGACGAAAGCTCCGCCAAAGACGCGATTGCCGGCGAGGTCCCCTTGGGCGAGGCCGGCCCTGCGCATTTCACGGACCCAGGCTTCGAATGGGAGAAGACTTACCTCTACCGGATCACCGCCGTGAGCATCGTCAAACGGCCCGACAGCGAGGTGCAGGTTGAGGGAGACGACACGCCGCCCGTGCGCGTTATCGCCCATGACATTTTCCCGCCCTCCGTACCCGCTGGATTGCAGGCGGCCTACTCCGGCGAGGGACAAAAACCGTTTATCGACCTCATCTGGGCGCCGGTGACGAACGCCGATCTCGCGGGCTACAACGTCTATCGCAGCGAAACGAAAAGCGCCGAGGCCAGGGTGATGGTCAAGCTGAATTCTGAACTGGTGAAATCGCCGTCCTACCGCGACCTCGCCGTCGCCTCAGGAAAAACCTATACCTACTCAGTTTCTGCACTGGACTTGCGTGGGAACGAAAGCCCGCGGTCCGAGGAAACCAGCGAACCCGTCCCATAGAGAAACGCCGATTAGGCAAGTCCCCCGATTGCTAAGCGAAGAGCGAAAAGCTGTCCCCGGATTACAATTGGCTTCATGCCCGACGAACTCCTGCGCTACCGCTCCGAGTTCCCCATCCTCGAGCGCACCAACTACATGATCTCCAACTCCCTCGGAGCCATGCCCCGCGCCGTTTACGACGCGCTCCACGCCTACGCCGACGTTTGGGCGACTCGCGGCGTTCGCGCCTGGGAAGAACGCTGGTGGATGCTAGCCCTTGAAGTGGGCAACGAACTCGGCGCCCTGATGAACGCGCCTAGAGATTCCGTCTCTCTGCACCAGAACGTCACCACCTGCCAGGCCGTAGTCGCTTCCTGTTTCGACTTTTCTGGCAAACGCAACAAAGTCGTTTACAGCGACATGAACTTTCCTTCCGTCATGTATTTCTGGGAAGCGCAGCGCCAGTACGGTGCGCAGGTTCACATGGTCAAGACGGAGGACGGAATCACCGTCCCCACCGATCGCCTGCTCGCCGCCATCGACGAGCACACTCTGATCGTTCCCATCTCTCACGTTATTTTTCGCAGCTCCTACATCAACGACGCCAAAGCCATCATCGACAAAGCGCACAAAGTTGGAGCCCACGTCGTCCTCGACACGTTCCAGTCTCTCGGCACCGTCCCCGTCGACTTCCAGTCTCTCAACGCCGACTTCGCCTGCGGAGGCGTTCTCAAGTGGCTCTGCGGCGGTCCCGGCGTCGCCTACCTCTACGTCCGCCCCGACCTCGGCAAGAAATTGGAGCCGAAGCTCACCGGATGGTTCGCGCACGAAAATTCTTTTGCCTTCGCAACCGGCCCTATCCGCTACGCCGATCCTCCGTTCCGATTCATGAACGGATCCTCGAACATTCCCGCGATCGAGGCAGCGCGTCCCGGCCTCAAAATCATTCGGGAAGTTGGTATAGAGAAAATCCGCGAGAAATCCAAACGCCAGACCGCCCGCCTCATCGAACTCGCCGACCAGCACGGATGGCGCGTCAACACTCCCCGCGATCCCGAGCGACGCGGCGGCACCGTCTCCATCGACATGCCCGATTCCCAACAGGTGAGCCGGGGGCTCCTCGCCCGCGACATCCTCGTAGACTGGCGTCCCAAAGCCGGAGTCCGCTTCTCGCCCCACTTCTACAACACCGACGCCGAAGTAGATGCGGCCATGGCCGCCGTCGTGGACATTTTGAAAGCTCGCGCAGTGACCGCATAGTTAGGAGAAAAGTTTAGTAGAGACGAGGCTCGCCTCGTCTTCGCTGCAATCGCGGTCAGTAACAGTTACTTCCGTAAGCCCATTCCGCCTCTTTCTCCGTGTCGTTTTTGAAATCTCTTCTTATCCTCATATCAGATCATCCGAGGCAATCCAGGAAAGCATTGTGACCGTCTGCCTTTCCCTCTTCATCCCGATCAACCACCTCACGATCCTTTCGTCGGTCGCGATTGCCGGCGGTTTGCACTTTTCTTTTGTCGGATTCCATCTGCTCGCCCGCAAGCGCTTATTGCTTACCACACCAACCTCCAAGATTCGCAGCGCCGCCCTGGGACTGGTCGAGGTCAACGGCATGGCCGCCGGTCCTTACACCATGCCGGCGCCCATCACCGGCAAGCCTTGCTTTCTCTACCAAACCACCGCATGGCAGCAGCGCGATGGCAAGAAGCAGGAATGGGAAAAAGTTGCAGACGAAACTCTGCACCTGCCGTTCTTCATCGACGACTCGACCGGCCAGTTGCTCATCGAACCTCTCGGCGCCGATCTCGACCTGCACCGTGACTTTCGCGAAGAATGTGCCGCATCGTTTTTCTCCTCCCAGGATGACGTTCCGCCGCGCGTCAGCGTTTTCCTTTCTCGCCACGGCATCGTTCCGGCCCGCCGCCTGCGCATCGAAGAACGCTCGATCAAGCCCGAAGACGCGCTCTTCATCGCCGGAACTCTCACGGAAAATCCGGGCGTTCAGGTACGTCCGTTTTCGCTGCGCAGCGACGTGCGCAAGAACGACGGGCAAACCAATGCCCCGCGCCACTCGGCGCCAAACAATTTTTCGGAACACCTCCCTGCCCCGCAGATCATCAAACTTTCCGGTGGCGCAGCTCCTTCCACCACTCAAGAAATGAGCCAGCAGGCGAAAATTGCAGCCGCGCTCACTCGCGCCGGCATCACCAAACCATCGGCCTGGTCCGCCG
>Ga0097691_1001857_pt1 | contig 14875 bp, 20 predicted proteins | sample NGESurdeep072012_8_FD_72858 | JGI IMG/M metagenome (GOLD analysis project Ga0097691, IMG submission 72858) | Arctic peat soil microbial communities from Barrow, Alaska - NGEE Surface sample 210-1 deep-072012 | ecosystem: Environmental > Terrestrial > Soil > Wetlands > Peat ...
TGCGTGCAGCGAATAGTCAGCACTGGCGAAATCTAACGCCGACTCGATTCGTCGAGTCGACCGCGCTCGACAACCGGTCTCGATCGGGAGACCTGTCGACCAGGTCCATGGCGTCAGTATCGCACGCATTCGGAATTTTGAGTAACGACAGCCCATACCGCTGCTTGCGGCCGAGCCTGGCCGTGCGGCATCTGCGCCATGATCACACCGCAAGAACACGCCAGCATGAGTTCTCGGGAGGGACAGGAGGCCCGCGCCCGACGAGCCGCCAAACGCGAGGAGCGCTCTCAGGTAACCCTCCGTCTCCAAACCGGGCAGGAACCCAACTCTGGTTCAGGCTGAACCAAGATACCTGAAGCACCCGTCAAGCATCGGTTGCCTTAAGCTTGCCGTCTTCGCGCAGCACTTCCAGGCAACTCCGGGAGCTGAGTGGGCATGGTGAACAGTTGCCAGAACGTGAGGATGCACATTTCGAATGACTCGCAGCGCGAACGGTCTCTTTCTTCAGTTCTCGAAACTGTTCAAAGTGGTCCGAACGCCATGCCTCGTCAAGGGGGACGCGCGGAAACATCCCATCGTAGGTTGGGGCGTGGATGGGCAATGGCCGCCCGTGGAGAAATGGGCAGACCCCTATGCGCCCGTTTGGGGCCACGTAGATGTCCGTCGCACCTCCTGCACAGGAAAGTCGCACCGAGTTCAGTTTCGAGTGGGCCTCAATGTAGTCGCCGAGGAGAGGGTATGCTGTAGTGTCAAGCCGAAGTGGCCCATGATACTCCACGCAGTGACGAGATAATGCCGCGACGAACCGATGACGCTCGAGAGTATGATACCCGCCATTGCGGCCAATAGTCTCGGCAGGGACAAGGCGAAGCCGCTGCAGGCCGAAACTTTCGGCAAATTCGATCACTCGTGGTATCAAATCCTCCCCCTGCTTGGTGACAACGAAAAGCAACGTTATTGGTAAATCTACCTTACGAAGATATGATATCCCCTCCTGCACTTGTTTGAAGAGGCGGGCGCTTCCGCAAATTTCTTCGTAGTGCTCAGCGCTAAGCCCGTAGAGACTAACTTGAAGATACCGAAGCCATGCTGCTTTTTCGGCGAGGCGTCGCGCGATCTCTTTTGTGACTAGAGCTACCGTTTGTGCTCAGGGAGACCTGAATGCCGTGAGACGCGGCGGTCTCAATAACAGCCAAGGAATCTGGGGTGATGAAGGGCTCGCCGCCCAAGAGACGAATAAACCGAACCCCGATTGCGGCGGCATGGCGGACTAGGAACACCCTTTCATCCGCTGAAAGCTCATCACGTTGTCGAAGGCCAGCATTGTTAAGGCAGAACACGCACCTTGCGTTGCAGGCTTTCGTGATATCCCAATGAAGGGTCGTCAACGGCGGTGACAGGGCCTTTGCGGTTAGCATCGAAAGAAAATGAGGGAGCATGGGCGCCTCGCCGGTGGTGGGAAAGGGCAATGAGACACGCCAATTGGGCGAATCCACGATTGTTCTCGTGCGGTCGTGTCGTGCAGAGCGGCAGTCGCCTGAACTTGCTTGGCGAGGCGGCGGAGAACCCGACAGTCCAGCGCTGCGCGGGTCGGCAATGTGGACGCCAGTCCAGAGTGAAGCTCCCCGCAAGTCGACAACCCGCGTGGAGTTCGGTCACGGTAGTTGCTAGTTATCAGCAGCCTCCGTTACAGATGTCGCTTGCAGCCTTTCCGGACACCTGCTTGATCACCTGGTGCCAGTGAGCTTGCTCGCCCTTTGCAGCCTGGATATTGATGAACTCCGCGAGCGCTGGAAAGCCATGTTCGGAAAGGCGTCGTCGCGCGATATCAGCCGGTCGTTCGTGACGCGCGCGCATATCGCCTTCAGGAAAAGGCCTTCGGCGGCGGCCGCATAGCCGGCTGGCTCGCCAGCAAGGGCCGCAAGGTCTCCGTGACCTCGGTCCCCTCGACGAATTTGACCCGCTCAACCAGACCCGATAGCGGTTCCCGGTCGCTGGCTGAATTAAATCGAGGGTTCCCGTTGGGTGCCACGTGACAAATCTTCCAGACTCGTGATGTTAGGCCTTTGACCGTGCGGGCTCGACCACCTGCGCCTTATAGCAGACCCAGCCTCGACGAAAGGCGTTCGGCAGATGTGGGTGAAAGCGGGTTGCGGTCATGTGCGCGGTCTCTGTTTGCTCTTTGCCAGGGCACGATGGAACCGCGCATCCTCAACCCCTCCGCGCAAGCCGCTTGCGCAGCCGCCGATCACGTTTCAGGTGCCATTCACGGCTCATGGCTTCGCGTTGCGTCGCGTGCTGCTCCGCGTACAGCAAAACCCAAACCCGCCCACGCGTTGAGCGCGCGCCTGTGCCGGCATTGTGCTGGGCAAGACGCCGGTCCAGATCGGTTGTCCAGCCGACATAGGTTCGATAGCCGTCTTTGCCCCAACTACCGAGAACGTAAACGAAGCATTCCACGGAATCTATTTCGTTGGAGCGGTCGCTGTCGATGTCGGTGCGACTGAGGGACGGAACTTTTGTCAACTCAGCCGGATTCTCGCGACACCGGAATTCAAGGCTGACGAGGAAAATCGCACCGAACTGAAAGCGAACTCATTCCTCTGGACGATGTTAGCCGATTTCTACACGAAATATCCCAGCGCTCGCGGCCGTTTTCCTTCGGAAAGACTTCTCGCGACACCGCCGTTTCTAATCCGCCCCGCTCCGCCACCGAGTCCTTATCCGAAGGCCCCGGCGATCTCTTCGAGCACAGGGCAACACTCATGTATTCAGGATGAGCGCACGGAAGCCTGCACGCACGTCCGAGATCTCATCCACAGCCGCCTTGGCGCGATCCGCCTGGGCGACCCTGCCAAGCAAGACCTTCCTGTTTGCCCTCGCCGTGGATGCCATCACCGGCACTGTCCTGACGTTCGTGGGACTGCCGGGACTCATGCCGTTGCCTTGGTGGCAAACGCTCGCGGTATTTGTTTATGCCATGGTCTCGTGCCTGGTTCTGAACGACGCCATAAAGGTCGCAATTATCAAATGGCGCGTTCTTAACGCCGTGGCCTGACTACAGGCCGTGCGGATACCATGCGCGAAAAGTCTGGTATCCGCCGGGCAGGTTTCGCACCTTGAATCCATGCTGCCTGAGAAGTCGGAGCGCATAGTAGGATCGCTGTCCCACGCCACAGTGAACCCATATCTCGCGCTCGCGCGGGAGTTCTCCCAATCGCTCCCGCAGTTGGTTCAGCGGCAAGTTCATTGCTCCTTTGATGCAACCGCTTTGACGCTCTGCAAGCTCACGGACATCAAGAATCAAGGCATCTGTTGAAGGCAGCTCAGCCCACGAGGCCAGCGAAGCATCACCATGCATCACATTGCTGGCGATCATGCCGGCTATATTGACGGGATCTTTGGCAGAGCCGTATTGAGGGGCGTAGCAGAGTTCGCACTCTTCGAGATCGAACACAGTGCCATGCTTCTGAATCGCCATCGAAATCACGTCGATGCGTCGCTCGACACCTTCCTCTCCCACTCCCTGCGCCCCCAGCACTCTTCCGTCAGAGTTTCGATAAACGACCTTCAAGTGGATCGGCTTGGCGCCCGGATAGTATCCGGCATGGTGTCCGGGGTGTAGATAGATTGCCGAAAAATCCGTGATCCCGGCTCGGCGAAGGCTCTTTTCGGTTGCTCCCGTCATCGCAATAGTCAGGCCGAAACAGGCGCAGACCGCGGTTCCTTGAGTTCCCCGGAACTTCGAATCACGTCCGCAAATCGTATCCGCCGCAATTCGCCCTTGCCGGCTCGCCGGTCCAGCCAAGGGCAGGAAAGACCATTCCCCCGTTACGAAATCGCGCACCTCGACAGCGTCCCCGACCGCCCAGATATGAGGGTCGGAGGTGCGCATGGATTCGTCCACGCGGATGCCGCCTTTTGGGCCTATTTCGAGCCCGGCGGATTTTGCAAGATTGGTCTCGGGCCTCACGCCGATGGCAAGGATTACAAAATCGGCAGAAAACGCCATGCCGGACTTGGTAGTGACCTTAAGCCCCTCTGCAGTTTCCTCGAACCCTGCTACCGGATCGCCAAGCTGCAGTCGCGCTTTGTGAGTCACAAGACGCTGGCGAACAAACTCCGCCATCTCAGGATCAAGCGGTGGCATCAACTGATCCGCCGCTTCGATGATCGTGATCTCCAGCCCCCGATGCGCCAGATTCTCGGCCATTTCCAACCCGATGAAACCACCGCCGACCACAACCGCACGCTTGGCTTGTTTGATATCGATCCACTCGCGGATTCGGCGGCTGTCTGGAATGGTTCGCAGCACAAAAACTCCCGGCAAATCGATTCCCGGAAGTGGGGGCCGAATCGGCGCGGCGCCGGGCGACAACAGAAGAGCGTCGTAGGACTTTCTCTCCGAAAGACCGCACTTCAGGTCTCGGACCTCGATCTCATGAGATTGACAGTTGATCGAAACCACCTCATGATGCGTCTGAACATCGATATTGAACCGGTTGCGAAACAATTCCGGTGAAGCGACCAGTAACTTCTTCTCATCCTGGATTACATCCCCGACGAAATACGGCAGCCCGCAATTGGCAAACGATACGAACGGACCGCGATCAAAGATGGTGACTTCGGCGGATTCATCCAACCGCCGCACCCTGGCCGCGCAGGACGCGCCGCCCGCAACACCGCCGACAATTACTACTCTCTTTCGCGTTTCCATTGATCCCCACTCATACCGCCAAGTCAAACTTTCCGCAACCTGACTTCCAGACTATGTCCGTTCTTTGCTGCCATAGGCACCCTCGCCCAAAAACACCATCACGCGCGCATGGATTCGGTCGCGCAACCTTCGAAAGGCGTGGAGACGTTCTTCGTCCACCTCGATGAAGCTGGCCGGGTCTTCGAATGGCCAATGGAGCCGCTCGCTCTCTCCGGAGAGAACGGGGCACTCTTCACGGGCCTTGTCGCAAACAGTAATAATGAAATCGAATTGCTGACCTTGAAACGTCGAGATCGGCTTGGAGCGCTGTGCGGATATATCGACACTGATCTCGCGCATGACGGTCACGGCCTCGGGGCGGACAGCGGCCGGGTGTGCCGGCCGAGCAGATCTCATACAAATCACCAGCCTCATGCCGAAGCAACGCCTCGGCCATCTGACTCCGTGCCGAGTTACCGGTGCAAATGAACAGCACCCGCTTCTTGTTCACGGCTGACCTATCATGAGCGACGTTCCACCTTACGATGCAACCCTCTCCTGCTGCAGCGCGGTCAGGCAGGTACCGCACAGGAGCAGTCTCGCCTTCTTTGGGAGAACGACGGTCCTATTGATGAGAGCGGTCATGGTCACTGGATCAGTAATCATTGAGCCGTGTTGTTGACAGAGGGCGACCGAACAGTGATGGCAAATACCGATGGCTTCGCCGCGGGTGCCGGCCTGCGAACATTCATAGCAGTACATAACTTGTTTCCTGGGGTCCTTCCTTTTGCTAAGTGGCCGTTTTTAGCGGCCGGACTGTCTTGAAAACCGCGTGCAGCCTCACACTGGCGGTCGTAAATCCCCAGCTACCGCCATCCCTTCAGGATGTCTGGATTCGGCAGGTATCAACGGAAGCAAACACGCCACCATACCATTTCCGATTGATCCAAAGTGCGACATTTACCAGGGAAATGAGCACGGGAACCTCGACCAGCGGTCCAATGACTGCTGCGAAAGCGGCGCCATGGTGGATGCCGAACGTCGCGATGGCAACGGCGATTGCCAGTTCGAAGTTGTTGGACGAAGCCGTGAATGAGAGCGTGGTCGCTTCCGCATAGTTGGCACCGGCCTTCTTGCTCATCCAGAACGAAGCGAAGAACATCACCACAAAGTAGAGAGTGAGCGGGATGGCGACGCGAACCACGTCGAATGGCAACTGCACGATCATCTCGCCCTTCAGGGAGAACATCACCACGATGGTGAACAACAAAGCGATCAAGGTGATCGGGCTAATCCTCGGGATGAACTTCTTCTCGTACCATTCGCGGCCCCTCGCTTTCTGCAGCGCGAAACGCGTAAGCATTCCGGCGATGAACGGGATGCCCAAGTAGATGAAGACACTCTTAGCGATTTCAGACATGGAGATGTCCACCTCTACCGCGCGGAGGCCCAACCAGCGTGGAACGGTGGCTAGGAAGAAGTACGAGTAGACGGAGAAGAACAGCACCTGGAAGATTGAGTTGAGCGCGACGAGGCCAGCTGCGTACTCACGGTCGCCATGCGCGAGGTCATTCCAGACGATGACCATAGCGATGCAGCGGGCAAGACCGATCAGAATGAGGCCCGTCATGTATTCAGGTTTGTCGCGCAGGAAAAGCACGGCGAGCGCGAACATCAGAATCGGCCCGACCACCCAATTCTGGACGAGCGAGAGGAGCAGGATACGTCGGTGCTGGAATACTCGCCCCATCTCTTCGTACTTCACCTTCGCCAGCGGTGGATACATCATCAAGATCAGCCCGATGGCGATGGGGATGGATGTTGTGCCGACGCTAAAACGGTCGAGGAATGGTACGACGCCGGGAACCACGTACCCGAGGCCAACTCCAGCAGCCATTGCAGCGAAAATCCAGAGTGTAAGATACCGATCGAGAAAAGAGAGCCGGGCACTCGTCTGTGCGTCCATGTCTGTTTTCAGCCTTTCGAACTTCCCGCAAGTGTCTCAGCGTGGCCCGACAGTTCCAACAGGTGCGGAACACCGACCGGCTCTTCTCTCAACAGCGGAACGACCGCATAGCGGTGAGCATGGTGTTTGGCCACAGCCTCGATCTCTCTCAGTTCGTTATGCGCCCGCTGGCGCAGCAGGGGCGAGAGCGGATGGGCGGCTGCAACGCTGTTGTTGATAATCCATGCCCACGGCTCGATGCCTGCGCGCCGCAGGTCCGCTTGCAGGCCGGCAGCCTCCAGCACTGGCGTGGTTTCCGCCAATGTCACCAAGAGTATTTTGGTTTGTTTTTCGTCCTGGAGCCGCATCATGGGCGTGATGACGTGCAACCTCTTGTCGGTTATCTGGCGCGTGATTTCACGGTGATAAGCGCCTGTCGCATCGAGCAGCAGCAGGGTGTGGCCGGTCGGGGCGGTATCCATCACAACAAACTTCTGGCCGGCCTCGCGGATGACTCGTGAAAAAGCCTGGAACACGGCGATTTCTTCCGTGCAGGGCGAACGCAGGTCTTCGTCCAGCAGCGCGCGGCCTTCGGCGTCAAGCTTCGCACCTTTCGTATCCAGCACATGCTGTCTGTAGATCTCGGTTTCGGCATGCGGGTCGATCCGGCTCACGGTGAGGTTATTCAGAGAGCCATTCAGCGTTTCGGAAAGATGGGCCGCCGGGTCCGTCGTCGTGAGGTGTACCGGCAGGCCGCGATGGGCCAGTTCCACGGCCACTGCCGCGGCTAAGGTCGTTTTTCCGACGCCGCCTTTGCCCATCAACATCACCAGGCCATGCTTATCGACGGCGATGACATCGACGAGCGCTGAGAGGCTGGGTGTATCGAAGGTGACCTGCCGGTCTTCGCCGATTACTTCCCGCGAAACGGTTTCAGTGAGCAGCTGACACAGGGCGTCCAGACCGACCAGATTAAAAGGCTTGAGGGCTACCTGATCGTAAGGCAATGCTTTGAGCACGTCGGGGAGAGCCGATAAAACGGCTTGCTCGCGTGCGCAGATCGCCGCTGCCAGCGGATCGAGCGCCGCTTCACCGCGCGGCAGCACGCCATTGATGACCAGAAACTGTTGCGACAGGCCGATTTTCGCGAGTTCTTCATGCGTGCGGGCGACTTCGCGCAGCGTGGATTCCTGGGCGCGAGCTACCAGAATCAGGCGCGTGCGCCGGGGGTCGGCCAAGGCTTCGACCGCTTGCCGGTATTGGTCGCGCTGCTTTTCAAGACCGGCCAGCGGGCCGAGACACGAGGCGTCGCCCTTGCCTTCCTCCAGGAAACCGCTCCAGGCGCCCGGCAGTTGCAGCAGCCGGATGGTGTGGCCCGTGGGCGCGGTGTCAAAGAGGATGTGGTCGTAGTCGGTGGTTAGTGCCGCGTCGGTCAGCAGCGCCGTGAACTCGTCGAAGGCTGCAATCTCGGTGGTGCAGGCGCCGGAAAGTTGCTCCTCAATACCCTTGACCACGGCCTCCGGCAGAACGCCGCGCACCGGGCCGACGATGCGGTCACGGTATGCCTGTGCCGCAGCCTGCGGGTCGATTTCCAGTGCAGACAGGCGGCCAACGCCCGGAATGGACGTGATTTGATTGCCAATGCTGACCCCGAATACCTGGCCCACGTTGGACGCCGGATCAGTGCTGACCAGCAGCACGCGCTGTCCTGCCTCGGCAAGCTGGATAGCCGTTGCGCAGGCAATCGACGTCTTGCCCACTCCACCTTTGCCGGTGAAGAAGAGGAAGCGCGGCGGTTGATCGAGAAATTTCATGACCTATGGTTCCCTGGGTCAGCAGCATTTACCGCCGGAACAGCAGCTATCGGCGGACTCTGCTTCAGTAGCAGTCTGCTGTATGCCTGCCCAACGCGCCAGCTCGACACGGTTGGGGTAACGGCCCGCCAAGGCGACTTCGCCATTAACGAGAACCAGCGGCAGCGCTTCCTGGCCCGAGCGTTCCAGAAAGCCCTTCACAACAATGTTTTCAGCGAAGGCCATCGGTTGCTGGGCCAGATTGAAACGCTCAATCTTCGCCCCGTTCAGTTTGGCCCAGGCTGCGTCAGCCGAGAAGCTGACCAAGGCCTGATCGACATCGACGCCGCAAACACCTGTGCTGCAGCAGAGCGCCGGGTCAAATACTTGGATAGTTTTCATTTTGAGGCTCCTTCTAACAATTCATTACAAACGCTAGTACCAATCCGATCCAGTTCCGCTTTCAAGCGCGCGGGCTCGTTTTTTAGTTCGGCCAGAGGCAGCGCGAGGAAAGCTTCGATACGAGCACGCAAGATGCGATAAGCCGTTATGAAGGCCGCATCGATTTCGGCGTCCGTGCCGGTTGCGTGCGCCGGGTCTTCCACGCCCCAATGGCTGCGCACCACTCGGCCGAGGTAAGCAGGGCAGGTTTCACCCGCCGCGCTTGAGCAGACCGTGATGACCACATCGGGGGTAAGCGGGAGATTGTCCCAGGACTTGCTGTGATAGCCCTCTGTCGGAATGCCTTCACGAGCCAGCAGAGCCAGCGACCGCGGATGCACCTGCCCGGTGGGCTTGCTGCCCGCCCTCATGGCGGTCCAGCCAGCCGGGGCGAGATGGTTGTAGGTGGCTTCAGCTAGGATCGAGCGGCAGGAGTTGCCGGTGCAGAGAAAGAGGATGTTCATGCCTGTTGCTTCTTGCCCTTCGTCACTCCGTTTTTCTTTACAAAATCCATCACATGCCGTTGAATGTCATCGCGCACGAGGCGCATGGCTTCGCGGCGATCACCGGGCGCGGCGACCCGCGAAGGGTCTTCCAGATCCCAGTGCAAGCGCCAGATAGCACCCGGGAAGATCGGGCAGCTCCGCTCCTTCTGGCGATCACACAGCGTCACCCGGGGCGCGCAGGAACCCCTCGGCCATCTGTGTGCGGCGCGAGTTGCCGGTACAGAGAAATAGGACACTGGACTTTATCACGGCGTAAATCTCCTCATTTGCAGCAGACAATCTTCTGCGGCTCGATCGCTTTGTTTCGGGTGCAGCATTCGGCGTAGAGGAACCCCAGCAGCTCCTGCAGGGCTTCCGTGTCGGCCGAATACCAGAGGAACGTCCCTTCGCGTCGGACTCGCACCAAATCCTCGTTTTTCAGCTTGTCGAGGTGATGTGAGAGCGTGCTGGACGGTATCTCCAGTTCACTCCCGATCTCGCCGACGACCAGCCCTTCAGGATGGGCTTTCAGGAGAAGGCGCACGATCCGCAAACGCGGCTCTGTCCCCATTGCCGAGAACATGTCAGCGTAACGGGTAGTCAGTTCAGCGTCGTCTCGTTTGCTCATGGCCGCCTCCTGTCTCTATAGTTCCAATATAATCGAAATATAGCCGGTGTCAACCCCTCCCGCTCACCTTCCACTCCCGAAGCTCGATCACGCGATGTGTCATGGCCTCATACCTCGATCCAAGGACGCTGCCAGTCTACTTCGCTGCCCATGTCAATCAGGACGATCGCGTGGCCACGGTCGTCTCGGGAACTTGGTACATCGGCTAGCGGCTGACGCTCCGCGAGGTCCAGGCGTCGCGCGGCTTGCATGGCTGGTAAGATGCGGGTGTGGCGAGAGATTTCAAAATGGCGAAATTTACACAGTTACTTGCACAGTTTCACATTGTAGGATTGTAACTACAGTGTTTACAGTTACTGACAGGTATCTTTAAGGGACTTAAAATTCTCAGGAGGGCAACCTCCGTGCGGGTTCGAGTCCCGCCCCCGGCACCATTTGAGCGCGCGGCTACGCTCTGGATGTCGCGGCGTAACCAAGTCGCCGCGCGGCGCAAGAATGCCTGCCGTTCCCGCTTCGCTGCGCTTGATGTGGTGCGCCCTGGCTTCACCGCAAGCGCGCCAGAGACCGTAATGTCCTGCAAGTTGTTTCAGACGGCCGGATTCTGCTCCAGAACTTGAAATTCAACCTTGAAAGGGGGCTTGCTGAAGATGAGGTCTGGTGGATGCGTCAATCAAGAACCTCCTTGGCTGCTCTCCTCCTGATTGTCGATCTGATCGCAATCGCGATCCCCGCGGGATCAGTCACCGCCGAAGAGGCCCTCAAACCCGGCGACGTCATCACCGCGAACAACGCCCTGAGAGTCAAAGACCTTCTTGCCCCTGGTACATATTGGAAGGTGCTGCAAGGAATGCAGCTGAAGATCGTGCCCACAGAACGGATCGACTGGCCCCCACCATATCGGGAGGCGACGGAGAAATACTCGTCGCAGGTGAGCCTCTCCGCAGATCGCCGAAGCCTCGTCGGCTATGTTGCGGGCCAGCCGTTCCCGACAATTGATCCGAACGATCCTACCGCGGGCACAAAGGTGATGTGGAACAACGCCTTCCGGCCGATGTATACCGATGATCTCGACGCTCGATTTTTCGGGTGCGAGGCCGTGTATGAAGGCGTCAACAAACCGCACCGTGTGGTTGAGTACGAAGAGATCGGACATTACCGGGCCTATAACTACGTCGGGCGCACAGAGGTGGAACCTCTCCCGGTCGATCCCGATTTCAAGAAGACGGGGCTCTATTTCATGTCGGCGATCTATCCATTTCTGGCACCAGCGGAATCTCGAGGGAAACGATTGATTCGCTATCGCTATGCCGATCCAAACAAGGGCGACAACACCTGGATCTGGAAACCCGGCGATCGACGTCTCAGGCGTTTGAGCGAGGACGCTCTGAGCGGCGCGGAAGGCGTCGAGCAGTTTTATCCGGATGACTACGAAGGCTTCGCCGCCAAGAATGAGAACTACGACTGGCGGTTCCTGGGCGAGAAGAAAATGCTCGGCGCTGTGAATATCGACCAGGTGCCCGCACCGATGTGCCTGAGTGATGGCGGCGGAAGCGCGTGTCCCGCGCAATGGCAACTGCGGCGGATGTTCGTCGTCGAGGGAATACCCCGGCGAAGCCGCGTGCCCGAGGAGCTGTATTCGAAGCACGTAGTCTACATCGACGCTGAGGCGTGGGTCGTTCTCGCTCACGACGCCTATGATCGAAAAGCCGAGCTGTATAAGAATTTTACAAACTGGCTCACATACCGCGATCGGCCGGTGCCAGATGCCCGCGTTGCGATCTATCCGTACAAGCGCCTCTTCGAGGTGGCTGAGGCCACCACCGAAATCGATTCAGGTCTGTCGGAAGTTCACTACTTGCCGTCGCGAAGCACGCCCGAGCGCGAGACTTGGTACATCAACATGGGCGTGACGACAAAGGACATGTTCATACTGCAGGCAATGGTCAGAGCGGCGCACTAGCCCGGACTCACGGGCTAGTTGTTGCCTCAGTTGGCGGGCGGCTTCGGTACGTTCATGTCGTAGGCAACCTTCAGGTCGTCGCCGTTGAACGGATAGACGTGGACCATCCAGCCGAACGCCTGTTTGAGCAGGTGACCGCCTGCGGCTTCGCACTCGGAGGCGTCGGCGATTTTGCCGGTGAACCCGAAGCGTCCGTCGGCGAGGAAACCGAGGCGCTGGTTAATTGCGGGCGCGGACGGACTTGACGACACCGGTAACATGCCGGGGATGTCGAGATTCGACGCGCCGACTTCGCCGCGTAAGACGTCGTCGAGCGTGATACCGTTGGGCAGGCAGATGTTAGTGTGAGCGTGCCAGTGCGCCACGCTCAGCGGAATTATCGCGTCGAGCTGATCGGGTGTGTAGTCAGCGGGCGCGCTGTACATCGAGCCGACCAGGACGTACTCGCCGCTCGAATTTTTCACGTAGAGGATCGAGCCTGGACGGGTCAAATCCGAATGGCCCATGTATTCCTGTTGCGCGGCGCTGTAGTCGGAAAAGTGGTAGACCTCCTGCGGCACCGTCGGCAGAAAAATGTGGTAGCCCTCCGACAACGCGACGCGGGAATCGTGATACCTGACGAGCGTGCGGCGCAGCGTGTCTATCACGTCGCGGGCGCGTTCGGCGTCCTGTGAAGTTTGCGGACGCGACGGCGTCACCACCATGTGCGGACCCGTGCACATCTGAACGCCCATCGCGTTGGGCGCGGTCTCGCCGTCCAGATCGTCGACGCGCTTAATTCCGACCGCTTCTACCGCCTGGCTATTTGGCGCAGATACAAGACCCCGCGCGGCCTTCGGCGCGGTCGGGCAATTTTATCCCGCGCCTTTCCATCGCCGACTTCTTTTCCATCTCGACATGAGCCGCGAGCAGGCCAATCTGTTCTTCCAGATCGTCGCGCACCGCTACGAAATCGCGGCGCTCGGCACGACGCCGGGGTATCCAAGCTTTTCATTCATCGCGCATCTCCAAATCAATCCGGTACTACTTGCCAGCCTGCGGCTTCGGGCGACTGTGCGCTCTGCTGGCGAACCTCACGATCTTTGAGGGCAGCCGCAAGCCACCACAGCGATAGATATACCGAACGGCCGCTTCAGCGCGGGGTGGATCGGCGGGATCGGTGCGCAGAACGATTTTCGTCCGCCCTTCGATGAACTCAGGAGACGGCCTTCTTGCTCTGACGTTAATTTGTCGATCTTCAATTTAAACGACCAGCGGACAATGCGACCGACACCTTCAGAGACGTCGATCGATTCTTCATGCATTTACCACGCCTCGATGACAACGGTTGTCATTTCGAGGTGCTAATTAAGATCAGGCAAATTGGAAAACCCGCCGGCAATCAACTATTTCGCCTCAGTCAAATTGCCCAAAGCCGGTTTGAGAAGAAATAAGGAGTGAGCGAATGACGAAGAGAGCAAGACAATATCGACAAGGGGATGTGCTTCTGACCGGAATCGATCCACCGGCCAAACCTGGTGAACCCATCGGTTCCATCAATGGCAGGCTGGTTCTGGCCAGCGGGGAGTTGGCCGGCCACAGTCACACAGTCCCGGCTCTCGACGGGAAGGCCCAATTTTTCGAAGGGCCACGAAACCTGAGATACCTGCTCTTGGCTGCAGTGGGACAACTCCAACACCAAGAGCATGGTGCAATCGAGCTGGAACCGGGGTGGTACGAGGTACACATACAGAGAGAATACGATCCAGCTCAAACGTTTCCGATAAATGCAAACGATTAGAAGAGGACAGTGGAAGAAATTAAAGACCTGACGCCTGAACAGTTCCGGGCGCTTGAGACTCATTACCGGGAATGGAGAGCGGTCGCCGTGCGCAGCGGCCGCACCGATCATGAGCGCGTCGAGAAGTCGATTCGCAAACTCTACACTGCCTGCGGCTATTATTGGCCGACGTTCGTTTGGTATAAATCGCCGCGCGAAATGCTGATGTCCCTAGCGACCAGCCTGGGGCGTTTCGGCAGAATCGCGCTGAGAGATTCGCTTTGCCAGCCGTTGCGACTGGAAAGACAGGAGGTGGAGCTCCGGAAGTGCTTCCGGCCCATGCTCTGGGGGCTATCGACCGTGCCATTCGATGGCTTCCTGGATCAGCAGCCAGCACTGATCATGGACTCTCTGCAGGAATGGATCAGACGACGAGTGATGGTCCAATGTCTCAACGAAATTGCGGTGGGACTCGAACTTGATCGGATTTCGTACCATGATTTCTGCCAACGCCGGCTGGGTGTCCAATACGAATCACGCCGTCTTGAACGAATACGTCTATGGTCAGAAATCTCCCAGACCGCCTACTGGTGGGCGCCATACGAGGAAACGTGCTTCGTCTCTGATCGACCGACGGCCATTTACCTGGCCACCGCCTCCTCTTTCCCCTGCGGCATATCCCAAACTTTCCGCGCCAGTTTTGCGAGCATCTCTTGCCGCTGAACAATCGCGTTCGAGTCCCATGTTTTGAATTGAATGAGATCGGCGACCGCGCGGTTGAGCTGCGTGTCCGCCCCAACTTGAGGTTTTTCAGCCAACGACTTGGTTAGCAGGAACGCCGACTGCCGATAGCCAGGAGCTTTTTCGTCGAAGCTGCCGTTGGAAACGGAGGAATTGATGGTCTTTTCAAGGAGGGTCAGCTGAGCGGCCAATTTTGCGTGAGCTCTTAGCAGCCCGTGGTGAAAGTCGGTGACGATTCGATCGATCGCCAGAATGGATTGGCTGTACTAAACTGTCGCGCATGGCAATGGGAACCCGACAGAGCGAGCAAGCGTCGTTGTGGGTCGCGACCGCGGAGCTGCCAAAGTCGCCGGGGCATCCGTTCTACACGCGGCTGAATGCGCTGCTGGACGCCGACGACTTCGATCGGTTTGTCGAAGGCAAGTGC
>Ga0097691_1001858_pt1 | contig 14874 bp, 10 predicted proteins | sample NGESurdeep072012_8_FD_72858 | JGI IMG/M metagenome (GOLD analysis project Ga0097691, IMG submission 72858) | Arctic peat soil microbial communities from Barrow, Alaska - NGEE Surface sample 210-1 deep-072012 | ecosystem: Environmental > Terrestrial > Soil > Wetlands > Peat ...
ACCCCGCCGCCGCCCGGGCGCTCGTCGTCGAGGCACAGGACCAGGCGCGGCTGGCCCTCGCCGAGCTGCGCGACCTCGTGCGCGGGATCGCGCCGGCGATCCTGCTCGACCGCGGCCTGGTCGCCGCGCTCAGCGCCATCGCCGGGCGGTGCCCCGTGCCGACCGTCGTCGCGAGCACCCTGGCCGCCGGCGAGCGGCTGCCCGACGCGGCCGAGCGCGCCGCCTACTTCGTCGTCGCCGAGGCCCTCGCCAACGTCGCGAAGCACGCCTCCGCCTCCCGGTGCGAGATCCGCTGCCGGCGCGAAGGGCAGCGGCGAGACGGCGACCCGCGAGACGGCAGCCGGCTCGTCGTGGAGGTCTGGGACGACGGCGCGGGCGGCGCGCGGATCCTGCCCGCCGGCGGCCTCGCGGGGCTGGCCGGCCGCGTGGAGGCGCTCGACGGAACCCTGACGGTCGAGAGCCCGGAGGGCGGGCCGACGCTCGTGCACGCCGAGATACCGCTGCCGGCGGGCCCGGGCGGCTGAGGCCACTGCGAGGCGAGGCGCCAGGCACCGCGAGACCGACGCCCAGCGGGGCGCTCCGAGCTATGGTCCGGGCACGAACCGCACGGCGGTCGAGGTCCCCGTGGCTCCTTCGCCGCACTGGCAGGTGCCGGACTGCTCGCATGTCGGGGTCCCGCCCTGGCCGCCGACGACTAGGACCGACCCGTCGGGGAGCAGGAGCGTGGCGCCGCCCGCGCGCGGCTCGGGCATCGGCGGAAGGGCCAGCCACGTGTTGGCCACCGGGTCGTAGAGGTCGGCTGCGTTCGTGGACGGGGTGTCGAGGCGTGCGTCGCCCCCGCCGGCGACCAGCACGCGCCCGTCCTGCAGCCGCACGGCGAGCGACCCGTCCCGCGAGTGGCCGCCGACGACGACCTCCGTCGATGTCGTCTCGCCGACGGACACGCTCGCGGTGACGCTCTGGTCGATCAGCGCCCACCGGCCGGTGGCCGGGTCGAAGCGCAGCGTGCGGACCGTGGATCCCATCATGTCGAGCGCAAGGACGGACCACGGGGTGACCTGGCCAACCAGGAGGGCACCGCCGTCGGAGAGCGCGACGAGCGCCCCCGGAGCGGTCACGCCGAAGGAGCTGACGGGGTACGGTCCCCACTTCGCCAGGGGTGACCAGTCCACCGCGGGCAGATCGCCGGTGAGGCTGAAGCGGCCGGTGCGCGGATCGTAGATCTCGGCCGTCTCGGAGGCCCGGGCGTTGACGTCCGGCTGCGTGTAGTTCCAACCCTGCCGCAACATTGCCGATCCGACCACGAGCACGCGTCCGTCGACGAGCGTGACGGCAGGCGCACCGACCCGGGCGTAGCGAAGCGGCCCGGTGGCCGACCAGGAGCCCGTTGCCGGGTCGTACAGCTCCGCGGTCGCGTACGTGGGGGCCATCGTCGGCGGCGCGATGTCCCAGGAGGGTGTGGCGGCCGGCATGGGCCCGCTCCGCGGCCCTCGATACGAGGCGAGCTCGGCCGCGGAGGCCGGGCCGACCGACCCTTGCCCGCCGCTCAGGTAGTAGCCGCCCGCCACGAGCACCCGGCCGTCGAGCAGCGCGACGGCGGAGGGGAGGGTCCGCGCCCGATCCAGCAGCCCCGTCCGCGACCACGCCGCGGGTTCGCTGCGGGGGTCGTAGACGTAGGTGCTGGAGTAGGACTGGTGGTCGCCCAGCGTGCCGAACTGATCGGTCACGCCGGCGGTGACCCCGCCGGTCACGAGCACGCCGCCTCCCGCGACGGGCGCGGCGGCGAAATCGGCCCGCGGGGCGTTGAGGCTCGGGCCCGCCGTCCAGGTGCCGCTCGCGGGATCCCAGGTCTCGCTCTGCACGCTGTCGGGGCGGACGCAGTTGGACCCCTCCTCATCGTTGCCGACGACGAGCACCCGTCCATCGCCGAGCAGGACGGCGCGCGGGATCCCGCGCGCCAGGGCCATCGAGCCGGTCGCCTCCCAGTGGCCGGTGGCGGACGGGGCCGGGGTCGCGGTTGGAGTGGCAGTCGTCGTCGGCGAGTGGCTGGCGCCGGGGGTGGGGCCCGGCGAGGAGACGGCGCTCGGCGCGGCAGGTGCTGTCGGCAGCGCGGTCGGCGTTGCGTTCGGCGAACCGCAGGACGCCGCGATGATCGCCGCCCCGAGCAGGCCCGCCAACCTCGCTCGCATCCTCGGTCTCCCGTGGCGCCCGACCGCTGTGACATGCCGGGCTCGGTCCATCCGGGCCAGCCCGCCGGCCCCGCACCGACTTCTCGGCGCCACGGCGACGCTGCGCGTCGGCTTTCGCAGCGGCAAGAGGCATCCGTCATGAAGTGTGGCGTCATCGTCGGGCCCGGTCAGGCGGCGGCCGGATCCGCCGGATCGGCGCGTCTTCACCATGCCCAGCCGGGCCAGACCGCCGTGACGAGCAACCCCGCGGCGAACGACGCCGCGTTGGCCGCCAGCGAGACGACGATCGCGCGGCGAACCGGAAGCCCGCGGAATGCCGCCCAGTAGAAGAGGGCCTCGCAGCCGATCGCCCACGCCTCGGCGACGGCGAGGTACCCCGGGGTCCCGATCACGAGCAGCTGGGTGAAGACGAACCAGACCGCCGGATGGCTGGCGAGGTTGGCGAAGAAGATCAGGGCGAGGAGGCGAGGCCAGCTCGGCTCCCGGCGGCGCAGCAGCAGCGCGACGATCGGGGCCTCGATCGCCAGCGTGAGCAGGAAGGCCCGGAACCAGAGATCGACCGGTATGTACACGTGGCGCCTCGGGTGGAAGCGTACCGGATCGCGTTCCGCGGGAGAGAGCGCGGAAGCCCGCGAAGGTCACTCGGCACTGGACGCGCACGACGTGCCGGACCAGACTTCCGGTCGGCGTCGCGGGTGGATCTCGGAGCTCGACGACACGCGCGGCGCCACTGCGAGAGGGGCCGCATGCCCGCGAGACGTCGCCCGCTCCTGGTCATCGTCCTCGCCGCACTCCTCGCGGGTTGCGGCGTGGCGCCCACCCCTCTCGTCAGCCCGACCCCGACCGGCGCTCCGACAGCCGGGACCGTCTCGCCCGGGGCCGCCGCCTCCGCCCCTGCCACGCCCGCCGCGACGCCGACACCGCTTGTCCCGTCGGTCTCGCCGTCGGCCCTGCCGACCCCCTCGCCCACGGACACCCCGCGTGTCTCGCCACCCCCACTCGGCACCGGTGGGTTCACCACGCCGATCCCGGCGGACCCGGCGGCAGCCTGGACGGGAATTCGATGGAGGAAGCTGGCGGCCACGGACCCGCTCGCGCACGTCCGATCGGTGACGCGCTGGGCGGGCGGCTTCGTCGCGACGGGCGACCTCGTGGCCACCGGCACGTCGGCGCGCGCCAGGGTCTGGGTCTCGGCCGACGGCGGGACGTGGGAGCTGCTCGGCGCCGACGTGTTCGGCCCGGCGGCCATCGTGGTCGGCATGGGCGCGATCGCCGGCGGGGTCGTCGCGTTCACGGTCCAGAGCGGCACCAACCTCTACGCCGATGATGCTTCCCGGTCCCCCACCGACCTGTCGTCCTGGTCCCTCGAGGGTCCCTGGCAGTCCTGGACCTCGACGGACGGCAGGACGTGGACCGCCCATCCGGGGCCGGGTTTCACCGTGCCACGATCGATGATGGGGGACGGTGGCTACCCCACTCTCCTCGCGGGGGCCGGCAATGACCTCCTGGCCCTCACGCTGGACAACCAGCCGCTCGCGTTCACGCGGGACGGAGTCACCTGGGAAACCGCGTCGCTCAACGCGTTCCCCGGCGGACCGGCCGGCTGGAAGGCGAGTGCCATCGTGGCGTTCCCTCCCGGCTTCGTGTCCGTCGGCGACTCGCCGACGGGACCCGCCGCGCTCGCGTCGGCAGATGGCCGGGCCTGGACCAGCTCCGCGCTCCCCGCTTCGTGCCCGGTGGGGGCCCTGACCGCGGGCCCTGCCGGGCTCATCCTCGCCGGTTACGAAGGGGACTACCATTCACCGACGGCAGTCTGGTGCTCGTCGCTCGACGGCCGCTCGTGGAGGAGGCTCGCCGGATACGCGCCGCTCGGTGAGGGCGCGGTCGGTTACTGCAGGGGCGTGTGCCCCGACGGGATGCTCCTCGGGAACGGCGAGCGGATGGTTGCGTACCACGACCCGAGCCAGGCAGGCTGGGCATCGTTCGACGGCCGGTCGTGGCGACCTCTCCCCTTCTCGGGCAGCCGTCCGACTGGCTGGAGCGAGCCCTTCGGGTACCAGTTCAACCAGATCCTTACGCCGATCGGCATGCTGTTCGTCAACACCGACAACGGGTCCGTCTGGCTGGGCACGCCGGAGACCTGAGCGTCGGGCCCGGGCGGCTGATCTCGCTACGAGCCGAGATAGGTGAGCACCGCCAGCACGCGCCGGTGATCGTTCTCCGAGTCGGGCAGCTCCAGCTTGCCGAAGATGTTGCTGATGTGCTTCTCGGTGGCGCCTTCCGAGATGTTCAGCAGCGCCGCGATGCCGACATTCGTCCGGCCCTCGGCCATCGCTGCGAGCACCTCGCGCTCGCGCGGCGTGAGCGCGTGGAGCCGGTCGTCGGCATGGCGCGGGATCATGAGCTGGGCAACGACCTCGGGATCGAGCGCGGTCCCGCCGCGGGCGACGCGCTGCAGGGCATCCATGAACTCGCGGATGTCCGCGACCCTGTCCTTGAGGAGGTAGCCCACCCCGCCGGCCCGGTCGGCGAGCAGCTCCGTCGCGTACTGGCGCTCGACGTACTGGCTGAGGACCAGGACGGGCGTGCCGGGGACGCGGCGGCGGGCCTCGATCGCCGCCCGCAACCCTTCGTCGCGCTGCGTCGGGGGCATTCGCACGTCGACCACCGAGACGTCGGGGCGGTGCTCGACGACAGCCGCGACGAACGAGGGGCCGTCGCCCACCTTCGCCACCACGACGCCCCCGGAGTCGGCGATGAGCCGCGCCAGCCCCTCGCGGATCAGCGCCGAATCTTCGGCGATGATCACCCTGAGCGACTGCGCATCCATACGTCGATCATGCACCAACCGCGGTTCGGCGCCCGCTGAGGCGAACGGGAGCCCGACGCGGCGTCTGTCCAACCGTCGAGGACTGGCTCCGAATCAGGCGAGTGCCGTGCGGTGAACGCGACGGCCAACCGCCCGGGCTGGTCAGTGCCGTCGGAGCCGCTTGAGGATCCGATCGCCTCGGCTGGGAGCTGCATCTCGCGCGCGAACCGGAGCGTGGCTCGTCCGGTCAACATCACGCAGGCGATCCGCGTCGATCGAACGAGCCAGATCGAGCGAGAGCATGGAGTGCCCCTCGGTGTCGGCGTCGCCCGTCGCTTCGCCGTCGATCCCGATGACGTGATCAATGGGTGGGTCCACCGGTTGGGGAGCCTGGGGGATCGTGTCGTTGGCCATCGGCCTTCTCCTCATGGGGATGCGGGAGAATTCGCCCGTTCGGGGAGTCTGCGCCCTCCGCTCCGCGGCGTCTGTCCCAGGGGGCACTCGGCGCCTGTCATCGAGCCGACCCCCTGTCGAACATGGGCCACCTGCGGTACCCTCGGCGCTCACGATACTGGGGGCTCCTGGGTGATCTGCTCGAACTGCGGGACCGAGAACGAGGCAGGACGCAAGTTCTGCGGGGAATGCGCGGCCCGCCTGGCCGCGGTCTGCCCCGCCTGCGGAGCCTCGAACTCCCCGACCGCCAAGTTCTGCGGTGAATGCGCGACCCCGCTGGGCGCTGGGGCGTCACCATCGACGGCCGGGGTCGGGCGCGCCGACGCACCTGCCCGCGGCCCCGGCCCCGTCGCCGAGCTCCGGCTCGTCTCGGTCCTGTTCGCCGATCTCGTTGGCTTCACGACAATCGCGGAAGGGCGCGACGCGGAGGATACCCGGGACCTCCTGTCCCGCTACTTCGACCTCTCGCGGGACGTGATCGGCAGGTACGGCGGAACGGTCGAGAAGTTCATCGGCGACGCGGTGATGGCGGTCTGGGGCGCGCCGGTCGCAAGGGAGGACGACGCCGAGCGGGCCGTCCGGGCCGGGCTTGAGCTGGTGGACGCCGTGCGGACGCTGGGATCTTCCATCCAGGCGCGGTGCGGCGTCCTGACCGGCGAGGCTGCCGTCACGATCGGCGCGGTCGGCCAGGGCATGGTCGCGGGCGACCTGGTGAACACCGCGAGCCGGCTCCAGTCGGTCGCGCCGGCCGGGACGGTCCTCGTGGGCGAGGCGACCGAGCGCGCAGCGAGCCGGGCCATCGCGTTCGAGCCGGCCGGGGAGCAGACCCTCAAGGGCAAGGCGGCGCCGGTCCCGGCGTGGCGTGCCCTCCGCGTGGTCGCCGAGCGCGGCGGCCGCGGCCGGTCGGACGCGCTGGAGGCCCCGTTCGTCGGCCGTGACGACGAGCTGCGCCTTCTCAAGGACCTGTTCCACGCAACCGGCCGTGAGAGCCGGACGCGGCTCGTCTCGGTCATCGGCCCGGCCGGGATCGGCAAGAGCCGGCTGGCGTGGGAGTTCACGAAGTACCTCGACGGCCTCGTGGAGGCGGTCTGGTGGCACGACGGCCGCAGCCCGGCCTACGGGGACGGGATCAGCTTCTGGGCCCTGGGCGAGATGGTCCGCGAGCGCGCGGGCCTGCTCGAGACCGACGACGAGGAGGCGACCCGGGCGAAGATCGCCGAGACCCTGGCAACCCACGTCCCCGATCCCGAGGAGCGGCGCTGGATCGAGCCGGCCCTGCTCACGCTGCTGGGCGTCGAGTCTGCCGCGGGCTCGGAGCAGCTCTTCGGCGCCTGGCGGACCTTCTTCGAGCGGCTGGCGGCGACGGCCCCCGTTGTGATGGTGTTCGAGGACCACCACTTCGCCGACGCAGGATTGCTCGATTTCGTCGACCACCTCCTTGAGTGGAGCCGGAACGTCCCGATCTACGTCGTCACGCTCTCGCGCCCCGAGCTCCTGGAGCGACGGCCGGACTGGGGAGCGGGCAAACGGAGCTTCACCTCGATCTTCCTCGAGCCCCTGCCGGCAGCGGCGATGCGCGAGCTCCTGGCCGGCCTGGTTCCAGGCCTGCCCGCCGCGGCCGTGACGGCGATCGTCGATCGGGCCGACGGCGTCCCGCTGTATGCCGTGGAGACCGTCCGGATGCTCCTGGCAGAGGGGCGGCTCGCCCTCGAGGGCGGCTCCTACCGTCCCGTCGGCGACCTGGCGACGCTCGCCGTGCCCGAGACCCTGACGGCCCTCATCGCGTCGCGGCTCGACGGCCTGGCCCCCGAGGACCGCGCCCTCGTCTCGGACGCCGCCGTGCTGGGCCAGAGCTTCACGCTCGCCGGGCTCTCGGCCGTCTCCGGGATCACCACCTCCGAGCTGGAGCCGCGGCTGCGGGCCCTCGTCCGTCGCGAGCTCCTCACGCTCCAGGCGGACGCGCGGTCTCCGGAGCGCGGCCAGTACGCCTTCGTCCAGGCCCTCATCCGGGAGGTCGCGTACAACACGCTTGCGAAGCGCGACCGCAAGACCCGCCATCTCGCGGCGGCGCGCTTCTTCGAAAGCCTCGAGACCGACGAGCTAGCCGGGGGCCTCGCCGGTCACTATGTCGCGGCGTATCGCAACGCGCCGGAGGGACCCGAGGCCGACGCGCTCGCGGCCCAGGCGCGGATCGCCCTCCGAGCTGCCGCCGAGCGGGCGATCAACCTTGGCTCCCCGTCCCAGGCGGTCACGTTCCTTGACCTGGCCCGCGACGTCACCCGGGACGACACCGAGCTGGCCGAGCTCCTCGAGCGGGCCGGCAGTGCGGCGTCCGACGCCGGCCTCGGCGAGATCGCCGAGGACCGGCTCCGGAAGGCAGTCGAGCTGCGGCGCGCCCTCGGTGACGCGGACGCTCTCGCAGGCGCGACTGCCATGCTCGGGGCAACCCTGGTCACCGGGCTGCGCGTCGAGGCAGCGCTCGCGGTCCTGGAGCCGGCCGCCGCGGAGCTGCCCGGCGGTGAGCCGGACCGCGGCGGCCCCGCTCTCGGGCCCGGCGCCGTGGCCCTGCTGGCCCAGCTTTCGCGCGCCTACTTCCGGAACCAGGAGCATCAGCGGGCCATCGCGATCGCCGACCGGGCACTCGCAGCCGGAGAACGGCTGGACCTGGTGGCAATCGTCAGCGACGCGCTGATCACCCGGGGTTCGGCCCTGGGCGAGCTCGGCCGGTCCTACGAGGGCGAGGGAGCGATCCGGGCGGGGATCGACTTGGCGGACGAGCACGGGCTCGTCTCGACGGCGCTCCGCGGTCGACTGAACCTGGGCGCGGCGAACACCACCTACCCGCGGGCCGCCTTCGAGACTGCCGAACGGGCGCTGGAGGTCGCGATGCGGTTCGGCCTTCGGTCGTTCGTGCACACGCTGGTCGGGAACCTCGCGGCCGCGGCCCTTGAGGTCGGCGAGTGGGACCGGGCGGTCCGCGAGATCACTGCCGCCCGCGAGGAGAGCCCGGACGAGTTCGCCCGCAACTACCTGGCCTGGGCAGGCCTGACGTTCGCCACCTGGAGGGGCGAGGAGGTAGCGGCCGAGTCCGCCCGACTCACGGCGTGGGCGAACAGCTTCGACGACTCAGGGGCGCGGGAAGCCGTCCACGGACTGCGCGCCGAGCTCGCTTTCGCCGCCGGGAACTTCCCGGTGGCCTGCGACGAGTGGATCGCCCACGCCGCCACCAACGTGCTGAACGCGCCGACGGACTTCTTCTACGCCGGCCTGGCCGCGCTCATGCAGCCGGACCCGGAGCGCGCCGCGGCTGCGCTCTCGGCGCACGTGGGAACGGGCGGTCATGGGCGGCAGTTCGCCCTCGACCGGAGACTGTTGCGGGCTGGCCTCGCGGCTCTTGAAGGCCGGTCGGCCGAGTCGCTGCGCGAAACCCGGGCGGTGATCGGGGAATATGGCAGGCTCGGTTTGCCCTGGCGCCAGGCCCTGGCCGCCCTCGTGCTGCTCTCGACGATCGGCGCGGGCGAGGCCGAGGTCCGGGGAGTGGCCGAGTCCGCGCGCGAGACCCTCGCCCGGCTGGGCGCAAAGCCCTTCCTGGAGCGGCTCGACGCTGCGCTGGCCCGGCCGTCGGACCTGGCGCGGCGCCCAGCCACGTCCTCCACTGCCGCGCCCGGCGACTCGACCGTGAGGCCCGCGTGATCTGTTCGAGCTGCGGGACCGAGAACAGCCTCGGAGCGAGGTTCTGCATCGAGTGCGCAGCGCCGTTCGCGGCGGTCTGCCCGAGCTGCGGGGCATCGAATCTCCCGGGTGCGAAGTTCTGCTCGCAGTGCGCCACGCGCATCGGCGGCGGTGCCGCCGCTGCCGCGGCGACTGCGCTCCCTGCCGCGGCGGCGGCCCCCGATGCAATCGCCGAGCGGCGGCTCGTGAGCGTCCTGTTCGCGGACCTGGTCGGGTTCACGTCGTTCGCCGAGGGCCGCGACGCCGAGGAGGTGCGCGAGCTGCAGGGCCGCTACTTCGACACGGTGCGGGAGATCATCGGCCGGTACGGCGGCACGGTCGAGAAGTTCATCGGCGACGCGGTGATGGCGGTGTGGGGGGCGCCGGTCGCCAGGGAGGACGACGCGGAGCGGGCCGTCCGGGCGGGCCTTGACCTGGTCGATGCCGTTCGCGGCCTGGGCCCGGGGATCGAGGTCCGGGTCGGCATCCTGGCCGGCGAGGCCGCGGTGACCCTCGGCGCGACCAACCAGGGAATGGTGGCGGGCGACATCGTCAACACCGCGAGCCGGCTCCAGGCCGCGGCACCACCGTCGACCGTGCTCGTCGGCGAGGCAACCTTGCGAGCGGCGGGGAGCGCGATCGTCTTCGAGGCCGCGGGCGACCAGGTCCTCAAGGGCAAGGTGAGCCCCGTGCCCGCGTGGCGCGCCATCCGCGTCGTGGCGCAGCGCGGGGGAGTGGGCCGGTCCGAGGCGCTCGAGGCGCCGTTCGTGGGCCGCGACGAGGAGCTCCGGCAGCTCAAGGATCTCTTCCACGCGACCGGCCGCGAAGGGCGCCCGCGGCTCGTCAGCGTGATCGGCGCCGGGGGGATCGGGAAGTCGCGCCTGGCGTGGGAGTTCCTGAAGTACGTGGACGGGCTGGTCGAGCGCGTCTTGTGGCATGACGGCCGGAGCCCCGCGTACGGCGATGGGATCACCTTCTGGGCGCTCGGCGAGATGATCCGGGGCCGGGCCCGGCTGCAGGAGACCGACGACGAGCCCGCCACGCGGGCAGGGATCGCGGCGATGCTCCGCGAGCACGTGCCTGACGAGGCCGAGCGTGCGTGGATCGAGCCGGCGCTCCTGTCCCTTCTCGGCGTCGAGTCGGGCGTGGAGTCGCAGCAGCTGTTCGGCGCCTGGCGGACGTTCTTCGAGCGGCTGGCCGCGGGCAGCCCGGTCGTCATGGTCTTCGAGGATCTCCACCATGCCGACTCGGGGCTGCTGGACTTCATCGACCACATGCTGGAGTGGAGCCGGAACGTCCCGATCCTCATCGTGACGCTGGCGCGCCCGGAGCTGCTCGAGCGTCGGCCCGGCTGGGGCGCCGGCAAGCGCAGCTTCACGTCGATCTACCTGGAGCCTCTCTCGACCCACGCGATGCGCCAGCTCCTGGCCGGCCTCGTGCCCGGTCTGCCGACGGCTGCCCGCGACGCGATCGTGGCCCGCGCCGACGGGATCCCGCTGTACGCGGTCGAGACGGTCCGGATGCTCCTGGCCCAGGGTCGCCTGGTCCTCGAGGACGGCGTCTACCGGCCGCTGGACGGCCTCAGCGATGTCGCCGTGCCCGAGACGCTGACCGCGCTCATCTCTGCGCGCCTCGACGAGCTCGACGCCGGCGACCGTGCCCTGGTGGCCGACGCGGCCGTCCTGGGCCAGAGCTTCACCCTTGCCGGCGTCGCCGCCGTCGCGGGCGTGGACCCGGCCGCGCTCGAGTCGCGCCTGCGCACGCTCGTGCGCCGGGAGCTGCTGGTCCAGCAGGTCGATCCCCGGTCGCCGGAGCGCGGCCAGTACGCCTTCGTGCAGGCGCTGATCCGCGAGGTTGCCTACAACACCCTGGCGAAGCGCGACCGAAAGGTGCGCCACCTCGCCGCGGCCCGCTTCTTCGAGTCGCTCGGGACCGACGAGCTGGCGGGCGCGCTCGCCGGCCATTACCTGGCGGCGCAGGGGTATGCGCCACCCGGGCCGGAAGCGGATGCCCTGGCCGCCCAGGCACGGGTGGCCCTCCGCGGCGCCGCCGAGCGAGCGGCCGCGCTCGGCTCGCACGGCCAGGCGATCGCGTTCCTCGAACACGCCCTGGCCGTCAGCCCGGACCCGGCCGATCGGGCCGAGCTCCACGAGCGGGCCCTTGCGTCGGCCAGGCGCGGCCTCGTGCCGGAGGTCGCCGAGCGCCATGCGGCCGGCGCCCTCGAGGCCCGGCGCGAGCTCGGTGACCGTGCCGAGATCGCGCGAGCCAGCGCGGCGTACGCCAGCGCCATGAGCCTGTTCGGAGATCGTGGCCCTCGAGTGCTCGACATCATGCAGCGCGCGTGGGAGGAGTCTGCCGACCTCGAGACGACACCCGCGGGTGTCGACATGATGCTGGCCCTCGCAGCGGCCCACGTCGGGGTGGGCGACGACGCGGCGGGAGTCGTGTGGCTCGAGAAGGCCCTCCCGGTCGCGGAGCGGCTCGATCTCCTGCGCCAGACCGCCACGGGCCTCGGGAGGTTGAGCAGCCTCCTGTTCCGGGTGGACCGTCCCCGGGAGGCGCTGATCCTCCTGCGCGGCACCCACGAGCTGGCGGTCGCGAATGGCCTCGAGGACGTCCACCGGGGAACGCGCACCGTGCTCACCTTCTACGAGCAGTTCGCAGATCCGGGCGCCGGCCTGGCCATGGCCCGGGAGGGACTCGAGATCGCCGGCAGGCTCGGGTCGGCGGACTACGCCTTCCAGATGGTCGGCAATGCCGTCTCGTGCGCGATCCGCGTGGGCGACTGGGCCTGGGCGAGGGCCCTGCTCGACGAGTGGCTGACCAACGAGATCACGGGCAAGTTCTACCTCGAGCTCTACGCCCAGCGCGCCGTCCTGAAGACCCTGACCGGTGCCGAATGGGCGGAGGACCTGGCCGCAGCCGAGCGCCTGCTGCCCGGGATCCTGGACCCCCAGTTCGCGTCCATCTGCCACTGGGCTCGGGCGTGGACGGCGATCTGCGAAGGGCGCCTGCCTGATGCGCGGCGGGAGGCCGTGGCCGGCGGGCAGGCGACCAACTACTTCGTGCCGATCACCTTCCCGATGGCGGCACGCTCTGCGCTCTGGGCCGGTGCGGCTGCCGACGCGACCGACCTCGTTGCGCAGCTGGAGTCATCGGTCATCCGGGGGCAGGCGGTCGCAGTCGACCTGGTCACCCTGCGGGCCGGGATCGCCGCGCTCGAGGGCCGCCGGGCAGATGCCGTCGCGGGCTACCGCGAGGCGCTGCGCGGCTGGCACCAGCTCGGTCTCGCGTTCGACGAAGCGATGGCCGCGCTCGACCTGGCCATCCTCCTTGCCCCGACCGGACGCGAGATGGCCGAGGCAGCCGCAGCAATCGACGCGGCTCGCGCGACGTTCACCCGGATCGGGGCGCAGCCACTCCTGGCCAGGCTGGACGCGGTCACATCGTTTCCGGCGCCGGCGGGCGCCGCCGGGGAGCAGCCCATCAACGGGTGAACGGAATGCGGACGACGCGCGTGGCGGCGCCGATCCAGGATCATGATCCGGGGCCGACCGTCGCGGCCGCCTGCGGCGAATCGGCCGCCTGGGCCGGACCTGCCGCCGACCGCTCCAGCCCGGCCAGCAGGACCGAGATCCCCAGGCGATACGCATCTTCGACGTTGCCCCCCAGCCGGAACGCGCCCGCCGACTCCATGCTCGTGAACCCATAAGCGAACGCGGTCAGGACGCGTGCGGCGGCGAGCGCGCTCGCGGGTCCGACGAGTGCCTCGGCCACGTGCAGGACCGGCCGCGACGCCGTGGCATTGGCCTCCGGGGCGGGCTCGACGCCGGGGGCAAGCCCGGCGAACAGGAGGGCCGCCGCTCGCGGCTTCGCCAGCGCGAAGGAGCGGTAGGCCGTCGCCAGCGCGTCGAGCTTCGCGGACGGGTCCGGGCCGGCCGGCTCGACCGCGGCCGCCAGCTCCCGGCCAAGGTCGAGCGCAACCTCGGTCGCGACGGCGGCAAGGAGGGCGCGCCGGTCACCGAAGTGCTTGTAGAGCGAGGGGGCGCGGACGCCGACGCGCTCCGCGATGCCCGCCATCGAGACGGCTTCGAGGCCCCCGTCCTCCAGGAGGTCCCGCGCGGCAGCGATGATCGCCGGGTCCGACGTACGGGCGCGCGCCGGGCTCATCGTCCGGATCGCCCCAGCCGACCCAGGTGCGTGTCGCCGAACGCCGTCGGATACTTGAGGCCGTATCCCGCGGCGCGGTCCATCCCGGTGTGCGCGACCAGGATGGCCCCGGCGAGAACGGTCGCGGCGGACCCAAGCCACCATCCGAGTGCCAGCACCGCGATCCCGGCGGCCCAGTTGTGGGCGAGGTTGTAGAGGGCGGCGCCGGCCCCGGGCCCGACGAGATACGCGGCCATCGAGACGTCGACGACGAGCAGCAACGGGACGAGCCAGACGAGCTGGCCGCCGAGGTGCAGGTAGAGCCCCGCGCCCGCGGCGAGGGCCGCGAGCCCTTCTGCGCGAAGCCAGGACCGGGGCACGCCTGCAACGACCCGGAGACCGTCCCCCGTCGCTCGTGTCCCGACGCCGCTGCTTGCCACCACCGTTCCCACCTCCGCTGCCTTCTTCCCTTTCTTCTCGGTCGTCGCCCGGGTTCCAAGGCTATGATACGTCGCCTTCATGGCTACTGTCACTAGCGTTCGTCGGCCACGGGGCGACCGGAAGCGGAACTGGCGGACCCCGTGCGGCGTCCTCGGGCCACGACGTCCATCCCGCCGAAGAACGCGCCGACGCGAGGAGAGCCAGCCATGCATGTTCCGCCGCGATCCCCCGACCGAAAGCCACGCCGACTCATCGGGCTGCTCCTGATCCCGTTCCTCCTGATTGCGGCGGGATGCTCGACCGCCGGCTCGCCCGCCGCCTCCCCCGCGGCCGTTGGTGGCGGAGCCAGCCCGGCCGGACCGGCGAGCGACGCGCTCCCTGGGGCCCCGGCCCAGGCGCCGAGTCCGGTGTCGGGCGGGGCGGGCGCCGCGAACGGCGCCGGCGTCAGCAACGGCGGGACCTCCTCGTCCGGCGCTGGGATCGCCGCCCCGAACCAGGCGATCGCCTACCCCTACCCGATCTACCCCGGGTCCCCCGGCGTCGCCCCGGACCACACGATCGTCGTCGTGGGGGTCGGCGAGGCGGCCGTGAAGGCGGACCTCTCCGACCGAGCCTCCGCCCAGCGGAACGCGCTCGCCGCTGCCCTCGCCGACGCGAAGGCGCAAGCCGACGTGGTCGCCGGGGCCGCCGGGGCCGCCGGCGTGACGATCACCGGGGTCCTGTCGGTGAGCGTCTCGAGCGGACAGACGTACGCCATCCCGATGGTCGCCGGGGCCGCCGGCTCCGCGCCCGGCGCGACAGGGGGTGGGCCGACGACGGGATTGCCGCCCGCGGTGATGCCGGTCGAGCCGGGCCCACAGCAGCTCTCGGTTTCGGTCACGGTGGCCTACTCGATCCGCTGACCTGCTCGATCGGCTGACCCGCGCCTCGCCGCCGGGAACGCGTCGATCGCGGGCGTGCCCCGCGTTCGGGGTGGATGATGCGCGCGCGTGCCGCAGGCACGACTGTCGGGAGCCATGGTTCCCCGGGGAGATCGCGCATGTCAGTCATCTTCGAGCACCACCCGCACCCGCGGATCGCGGAACGCAAGAAGGCTCGCCCCGCCAAGACGACCGACGAGCA
>Ga0097691_1001859_pt1 | contig 14868 bp, 11 predicted proteins | sample NGESurdeep072012_8_FD_72858 | JGI IMG/M metagenome (GOLD analysis project Ga0097691, IMG submission 72858) | Arctic peat soil microbial communities from Barrow, Alaska - NGEE Surface sample 210-1 deep-072012 | ecosystem: Environmental > Terrestrial > Soil > Wetlands > Peat ...
CTTCACCGATCGCACCAAATTCCCCCGCAGTCGCCATCGCGTCCTCCGCCAACCGAATCAGAGGATCACGACAGATTCAGCACTTCATCCCATTGTCACGCACTTCTTCACCCGATTGCCCTGGGGTCTTACCTTGACGCCGTGGTCATTTGCTATGTCTCGACGTTGATGCGAATCCAATCAGCCTTCGAACAGGCAGGGATCCGCTTTTTCGATAGCGATGCGGGCGGCGGGATCTGGTTTCGGCTTGCTACACCGAAACCATGAGGTCAGTTCTCGGCGAAGATCTCGGATAGCAGGGGCCGAGGGCACGTTGCGTCGGCACTTCATAACGAAGATTAATTGAACAGAGATTTTGAAAATGCCAAGCCTGCCCATAAATAGCCGCTATATATGTATCAATATCTGATACAGGTTGCTTGCCTTATGTATCATAAAACGATACATTAACAGCCATGATTAAGAGTTTCAAGGATCGGGTGACGGAAGCGGTCTATCAGGGCGAGAGCCCGAAAGGCTTTCCGGCTGGCCTTGTGAAAGCCGCCCGCCGGAAACTCGGCTATCTTGACGCTGCAATTGACCTGAGTGGGTATCCCCTTCACTCACGTAGGTACCACTGGTGGCGTTGAGGTGTGCCTGTCGCCGAGTTCCAATTCCGCTACAATAGCCGGACGAACGAGGACATTTTCGGAACGGCGATTGAGGGGTGCTAATGAGACAACTAAAATCATATTGGCCTCCATTGGTTCTTTGGATTGTCGGTCTCGCATTAGTGGTTTGGTTTATTGCGAGTTCTGAGACATTTCAAAACTGCGTAGAGGCAGCTAAAAACCAAACAAGCGATCAATCCGCGAAAAATAGTGTTTCCTATGTCTTGATCTCGCGCTGCACTGGAGACTTTGTAACTGTTCATCACGATGCTATTACAGCGCTCTCGACACTTTTCATCGCGCTTTTCACTCTCACTCTTTGGTTTGCGACTTGGCGCCTCTGGAGAAGCAGCGAACGCCACGCCGAAAGAGAACTGCGTGCCTATATTACAGTGGTTCCGACAGGGCTCTTCAATATTGATCCGAATTTGCGCCTCGTCAGCACTATTACAATTATCAATGGCGGCCGCACTCCAGCGCATAGAGTGGAGCAAGCAGCTATCATCCGAATGGAACAACATCCATTGGCACCAAGCTTCCCATTTCCAAATTTGGCTGGAATCGCTCGCAATAGTCGGATGGTTGTTGCGCCTCAAATTCCACATGGCGGTCAAGCTATCGCTGACCAAGATTTTACGCAGAATCAGATTGTAGAAATTCTCCAAGCCCCCACTCAGGGTGGCAGGCGGTTGTATCTCTTTGGACAAATTGATTACTTGGATGCTTTTGACGTGCCAAGATGGACACGATATTGTTTCTCGTTCCAAGGTCGGCATGATCTTATTCCGTTGGCTCAACAAGGTAATTGGGTTGGAATTGCTCAAATTATTTCTCAGCCCGGCTTCAATTTTAGTTTCGAGGCCACAAACCAACACAACGAATCCGAGTAAAATTGCCGCGCTGCCCTGTCGGAGCCATCGGTAGATTCGACCCCACCATTTGGGGCTACGTGCGTGAAGGGGATACCCACTTTGACCTGAATGATCTGCGCTCGCCTCCGGGAAATAGGCTTGAGGCTTTGAGCAGGGATCGTGATGGACAACATTCTATCCGCGTCAACGATCAGTTCCGGGTGTGCTTCATCTGGACCGAGGAAGGGCCGAAAGACGTAGAGATCACCGACTACCACTAACTTTGAGTGACCACGAATAGGAATGACGAAAATGGCCAAAAAGCTTGCTCCCATGCATCCCGGCGAGGTTCTGCGAGAAGAATTTCTTTTGCCGCTCAATCTGTCTGCTGGCGCGCTCGCCAAGGCTTGTGACCTGCCCCGCACGCGCATCGAGCGCATTGCGGCGGAAACGACCGGGATCACCGCCGATACCGCGCTGCGTCTCGGCAAGGCCCTCGGCACCTCTGCACAACTCTGGATGAATCTCCAGAACCATTACGATGTGGAAGTCGCTAAGCGCGAGATCGGCAAGAAACTCGACAAGATTGAGCCGATCATCGCCCACGCAGCGGCCTGAAAAATGAAAATACCTTTCAAATGTTCCCGTGGAGGTTTGAATTGAAGGCGTTCGCGACCACGCTGCAAAAGATGTGTTAGCGGATCAACGGCTCAATCAACGCCCATTCGGCATCGGTCAGATCGCTCGGGTAACGTAGGCCGTGCCGCTCGGCCACGCGGCGGTGTTCGGGTGTCCACATCGGGCGCTCCTGTGCGAATCAAGCGCCCACCAAGGAATCACATCTGATTCATTCGATTCAATAACTTCTCGGATCGGCTCTAACGAATTCTCCACTTCGGCTAGGATTGTGGATATCGCGAGTAGTTGTAAACAAGATCAAAAGGCAATTTCGCGCCCGGCCATAGGCCTTTAACGGCGACTTTCGCGAGGGCTACTCCCCGATCGGGGTCACAGCCTGAGGAGCGCTGTCCTTGTGCCCCATCCGACCTTCACAAACTGATGAAATGTATATACTTTAATGTATATACATAAAGAGGGTGCATCATGTCGATTGCTCGCGTCTTCCGATCTGGCAACAGCCAAGCCGTGCGTTTGCCTAAGGAGTTTCGCTTTGACAGCGAAGAGGTGGAGATCTTTCGGCGCGGCGACGAAGTCGTGCTGCGGGAGAAGGCCCGCGATATGCAACGCGCCTTTCAGCTCTTGGCCGATTTACCGGACGATTTTCTCCGCAACGGTAGGAATGACACCCCGCCGCAAACGCGGACAGCGCTGTAGATGAACCCGAGATTTCTCCTTGATACCAACATCTGCATTTACATCCGGCGGCGCCGTCCGCAGGAGATCCTGCAGCGGTTCGTGCGCCTGAAGGTTGGAGAAGCGGCTATCTCCGTCATTACCTACGGCGAACTGATATATCGAGCCGAAAAGAGTGAGCAGCGCGAGGCTGCGATGCGGCAGCTTGAAGAACTTGCCAATCTCCTGCGCGTCCTGCCCCTGCCGGTGGATGCGGGTCGCAGTTATGGTGCCCTTCGTGCCGAGCTGGAAGCCGGCGGTCGGGTGATCGGGAACAACGATCTGTGGATCGCCGCGCATGCCAGGGCCGCTAAGCTGATCCTGGTCACGAACAATGAGCGCGAATTCCAACGCGTGTCCGGACTGGAAATCCAGAACTGGGCAAAATCCGAAGGCCCCACATCATTGGGCGCGTGAAACCAAGCCGATTGTCGTGCGCAAGCGATGTGCGGCGTAATCGGCATTCTAGATTACCGTGACGACGATTGCAGCCGTGCGACCATGGCGCGCAATTGATCGGCTTGCACAACACCGTTGATCTCGTAGCCGTCCGAAGCTAGCGAGTTCCAGCCGGTGAGAGTCCGGCCCAGGAAAGGTGTGGCGCCGGCCTGGTAGTGAGTGTTGCGCTGTGGAAGGCAAGACCATGGCGAAGTGCGCCGGCGCTCACGGTAAATGCGCATGCGCTCGGCGGGAGGGGTGCGCGAGCGGGCAGCATTTTTTCGGCTCAGTACTTATTGCAAGACATCCTTGGTTGGCGCTTTGTGTCCGTTTCCACTTAAGTGCTGCGCAAACTGCGGAAACCCGGATTTGCCGAACGTTTCCGCAGTTTCCGCATCGATGAAGAGAATTGGATTTGCGTGTCACTGACGGGCTGGGCGTCCGCCCGATGGTCCTGCCAGTTTCGTGACCTCACGCAGCCAGCCAGCCTTTACCAGACCATCGATCAGGATTTGCGTCTGGTCGGCATCGAGGCATTGACCAAGGGCTTCGCGGCGGATTTCCTCGCGCGATACCGCGTTCTTACCATGTGCCTTGATCCAACGTAGGACACGCCGAGCATTGGCGTGGCGCTCGCTGAGACCGATTTGCCGCAGGGCAGCGCGTGCATGTGGCCAGAAAGATTCCAACCATAGGCGAATCGAGGTGATCATAAACTGCTCCGCGATCTCCTTTGGCTCCAAAGCGCTGGTAATTCCTTCGACATCATCCGACATGTATGCACCCAACGAAATTGCCCGCGCGATGTAGGCCAGCGTTCCGGCGAGGCGCAGCACCTGCGTCTCGCCCTTGACATACCAATGACGCTCGCGGCCATCCAAGCCGCGCTTTGTCTCGTGAACGAACTGCCGAAACTGTTCGAATTTTTCGAAAGCGCCTTCGGACAGTCGAACGTCTTGCGGCGCGAAGGTCCCGTCAGCGTCTTCCGATGGCAATCGAACTAAAGCGGTAAGCGCACTCTGGAACTCAGGCTCGACCTCGGATACTTCGTTCGTTAGCGGGTGATAGCCCGGCGTTGACGGCCACCCGTACAAAAAGCGGCCATACAGGCCATCCTCATCACCAGCGAATGCACGCGCGAGCTTGTCCGGCTGAAATCCGCCGACGACAGCCTGTCATGCGGCTTAGGCGCGAGCGCTGACAAAATATTCAATGCTGACGTCAACCGCGGCTGTAGATATCCTCGATGCGCTCGATGTCGTCCTCGCCGAGATAGCTGCCAGTCTGCACCTCGATCAATTCAAGCGGGATTTTTCCCTGGTTAGCCAGGCGGTGGACGCTGCCGATCGGGATATAGATCGACTCGTTTTCGTGCACGGCGCGGCGTTCCTCGCCGATGGTGACCTCGGCGGTACCGCGCACCACGATCCAGTGCTCGGCGCGGTGGCGGTGCTTTTGCAGCGACAGCATGCCGCCGGGGGTGACGACGATGCGCTTGACCTGGAAGCGCTCGCCCATGTCGATCGACTCGTAATAGCCCCATGGCCGGTGCACGCGCTTGTGGTCGGTGGCCTCGGGGCGGTTGGCGGCCTTCAGCTTGGCCACCAGCTCGCGCACCTCTTGCGAGCGCGCGCGCGGCACCACCATCACCGCATCGGACGTGCTCACCACCACCAAATCCTTGACGCCGACCACGGCAGTAAGGCGGCCGTCGGAGTGCAGCACGCAATCGGTGGTATCGATGGCCACGACCGGGCCTTGCACGACGTTGCCGGCCGCGTCGCGCGGCGTGATGTCGAACAGCGCGTCCCAGCTTCCGATATCCGACCAGCGGAAATCACCGGCCACCACGGCGGCGCGGTCGGTCTTTTCCATCACTGCGTAGTCGATCGATTTCTGCGGCGCGCGCGCAAAAGCCTCCGGCTGCAGGCGCAGGAAGCCGAGATCATTGACTGCATTTTTGACGGCGGCTTCGATCGCCTCGGCCATCTCCGGCTCAAGACGGGCGAGCTCGGCGAGCAGCACGTCGGCGCGGAACAGGAAATTGCCGGAATTCCACAGATAGCCGTCGCGCACATAGCGGGCGGCGGTGGCGGCATCCGGCTTCTCGACGAAGCTCTTGACCGCGTGCACGCCACCGCTGCCGATCGGCGCGCCCGGCAGGATATAGCCGTAGCTGGTCTTCGGCTCGGTCGGCTTGATGCCGAAGGTGACGATGGATCCTGCCTCGGCAGCCTCGCGGCCGGCAAGGCAGGTGGCGCGGAATTGCGGCACGTCCAGAATGATGTGATCGGCGGCCAGCGCCAGCACCACCGCGTCCGGGTCGCGCTGCCTGGCGATCTCTGTCGCTGCTGCGATGGCGGGGGCCGAATCGCGCCGGATCGGCTCGATGACCACGGTCGCCTCGACGCCGACCTCCTCGGCCTGCCGGCGGGCGAAGAAGTGGAAATTCGGTCCGGTGATGACGATCGGCGCTGCAAACATCGGATCCTGCACCCGCAGCAAGGTCTCCTGGTAGGTCGACCGCGTGCCGACCAGGGGCAGGAACTGCTTGGGCAGGGCGTCGCGCGAGACCGGCCAGAGGCGCGTCCCGGCGCCGCCAGCAAGCAGGATGGGAATGATCGGCGAGGGCATGGCTATGGCTCGGCTCGTCGTGGCTCTATGTTTGGGTCGGGAATCGTCTTAAGGCAGTTCCACGTATCTGACTGACTATCGGTAACGTTGCGCACGGCTCAAGTCCATTCATCCACAGCGTTTTCACCCGGCCGCTTGTTGCCTGCGCCTGATCCTTTCCGAAAACCGGTTCCCACTTTTCGGGATCAGGCGCTAGTGGGATAGATCGATGATCGAGCGCATCCTCACGGTCGGCGGCTTCACGCTGCTCTCGCGCGTCACCGGCTTTGTCCGTGACGTTATCCTGGCGGCGGTGCTCGGCGCCGGCCCGGTGGCCGACGCTTTTTTTGTCGCACTTCGACTGCCCAACCATTTCCGCGCCATTTTCGCCGAGGGCGCCTTCAATGCGGCCTTCGTGCCGGCCTATGCCCGTATTCGCGAGCAGGGCGGGCCTGAGCGTGCCGGGCAATTCGCCGACCGCATCTTCACGCTGCTGCTCGCCAGCCAGATCGTGCTGCTGGCCGTCGCATTGGCGTTCACGTCGGCGGTGATCGATGTGCTGGCGCCGGGCTTTGCGCACGATCCCGGCCGCTACGCGCTCGCGGTCGAGCTCACCCGCATCACCTTTCCCTATCTGCTGCTGATCACGCTGGTCACGCTCTATGGTGGCATCCTCAATTCGTTGCAGCGTTTTGCCGCCGCCGCTGCCGCGCCTATTCTGCTCAATGTCTCCCTGGTGCTCGCGCTCGCGCTGGCCGCGTTCTTTCCGACCGCCGGCCATGCGGCGGCCTGGGGGGTGCTGGTCGCAGGCTGCTTCGAACTGTTGCTGGTTGCCGGTGACGCAATGCGCGCCGGCGCTTTGACGAAGCTGCGCCGGCCGCGGCTCGATGTCGATGTTCGGCAATTTTTTCGCGCACTCGGCCCGGCCACGATCGGCTCGGCCGGCGTGCAGCTCGCGCTGTTCGCGGATACCATCATCGCCAGCTTCCTGCCGGCCGGCGCGCTCTCGGCGCTGTATTACGCCGACCGTCTCAATCAACTGCCCATTGGCGTCATCGGCATCGCGGCCGGTACCGTGATCCTGCCGGAAATGTCGCGCCGCATCGCGGCCGGCGACGAGACCGGCGCTATGCACGCGCAGAACCGTGCGGTCGAGTTCACCTTGCTGATGGCGATCCCCTGCGTGGCGGCTTTTTTCGTTATCCCGGAACTGATCATGCGCGCCTTGTTCGTGCGCGGGGCCTTCACCGCCGCCGATGCCGTCGCCGCCGGCCGCACGCTCTCGGCTTACGCCTTCGGTCTGCTGCCCTTCGTGCTGATCCGCAGCGCGATCGCGACCTTCTTTGCCCGCGGCGACACCGCGACGCCGGTGAAAGCCGCGCTGATCGCGGCGGCCGTCAATATCGCCTTCAAGTTTTTGCTGATGGGGCCGCTCGCGCAAGTGGGCCTTGCGCTGGCGACGTCAATCGGAGCTTGGATCAATCTCGGCCTGGTGGTCTGGTTCGCGATGCGCGCGGGCCACCTCACGATCGACGAGCGCCTGCGGCAATCGACGATCAAGCTGGCGGCCGCCGGTCTCGTGCTGGCCGCCGTATTGTGGCTGTGTGACGCGCCGGTCGCGCATCTGTTCGACGACTGGCATCGCCTGCGCGACGTTGCCACGCTCGCGGTACTGGCCGCGATTGGCGGCAGCCTTTATGGCGCTATCGTCCTTGCCCTGTTCGGGCGGGGCTGGCTGGCGGCGTTTCGAGCGCGCGTGCGTTGAGCCGCGCCCGTTGCTAAACCGCCAAGGTGGACATACCTGACGGCCACCGCTAAGTGACGGGTTCCCGTAAACGCTCGCCCACAGCTCCATGAACGGCTTCAGAAGCGCGAAATCCCCTGAGATACCAGCAACTTTACGGCGCCTGAGCGTCGCGCTGGCGCTTGCGACTTTGGTCGTAAGCTGCGGCGAAAGCCAGAAGCCGGCCGGCGGCCCGCCGCCGCCGGCAGTCACAATTGCCAAGCCGGTCAAGCAAACGGTGGTCGACCACGACGAATATGTTGGGCGCTTCATCGCGGTCGACTCGGTCGAAGTCCGTGCTCGCGTGTCGGGCTATCTCGAGGGCGTGCATTTCAAGGACGGCCAGATGGTCAAGCAGGGCGACCTGCTGTTCACGATCGACAAACGGCCGTTCCGGAACGCGGTCGACCAGGCACGCGCCAATCTCGTGCAGGCGAAATCCAATCTGGCTTATACCGAATCCGATCTTGCCCGCGGCCAGCAGCTTGTGCGCGACAAGACCATCACCGAGCAGACCTTCGAGCAGCGCTCGCAGGCGTTCCGCAACTCTCAGGCCGCGGTCAGCAATGCAGAGGCAGCCGTCCGGCAGGCCGAGCTCGATCTTGAATTCACCGAGCTGCGGGCGCCGATCAACGGCCGCATCGGCGACCGGCGGGTGTCGCCGGGCAACCTGGTCACCGGCGGCGCCGGCGGCAACACCACGCTGCTCGCCACCATCGTATCGCTCGACCCGATCCGTTTCGAATTCACCTTCGACGAGGCATCCTATCTCCGCTACGAGCGGCTTGCTAAGTCGGGCAGCGACGTCGCAAGCCGCAATGCCGGTGTGCCGGTGGCGCTCAAGCTCATCGACGAGCGCGACTTCATACATAGCGGCCGCATGGATTTCATCGACAACGTGATCGACCGCTCGACCGGCACCATCCGCGGCCGCGCCGTCTTCGACAATTCGAATGGCGTGTTCACGCCCGGCATGTTCGCCCGTGCGCAGGTGCCCGGCTCGGCGTCCTACCAGGCGCTGCTCGTTCCGGATGTCGCCATCGGCAGCGAGCAGGTGCGCAAATACGTCATGGTCGTCGACGGCGAAGGCACCGCGCGTCAAAAATATGTGACGCTCGGTCAGCTCGTGGGCGGTTTGCGGGCGATCAAGGACGGAATCGCTCCGGACGATCGCGTCATCGTCAATGGACTGGCGCGCGTGCGGCCGGGGCAGAAGGTCAACGCGCAAGAGCAACAGGCCGAACCCGGCAAGCCGGCTGGCAATGCCGCGCCGGCCTCGCCAGCCAAGACCGATTGAACGAGCGACATGCGCATCTCGCACTTCTTCATCGATCGGCCGATCTTCGCCTCGGTGGTGGCGATTGTGATCGTCATCTTGGGCGCCGTGTCGTTTGGCCGTCTTCCGGTCGCGCAATATCCTGAGATCGCACCGCCGGTCATCAATGTCGTCGGGCAGTATCCCGGCGCCAGCGCCGAAGCCGTCGCCGAGACCGTGGTGGCGCCCATCGAGCAGCAAATCAACGGCGTCGAGGGGATGCTGTACATCTCCTCCAACTCGACGGCCGATGGTCGATTTTCGATCGCGGTCACCTTCGATCTCGGCACCAATCTCGATACCGCGCAGGTGCAGGTGCAAAACCGCGTCGCCATCGCGCAGCCGCGCCTGCCGGCACAGGTTCAGCAGGTCGGTGTCACCGTCACCAAGAGTTCGCCCGACATTTTGATGGTGGTGAATCTGTACTCGCCCGACAAGTCGCGCGACGCGCTGTTCATTTCCAACTACGCCAATATCCAAATCAAGGACGCGCTGACGCGGGTCGACGGCGTCGGCTCGATCACCGTATTCGGCAGCCGCGACTACGCCATGCAGGTCTGGCTCGACCCGGACCGCATGCAATCTCTGAATCTGACCGCAACCGACGTCACCAGCGCGCTGCAACAGCAAAATCTTCAAGTCGCGTCCGGCGTGCTCAATCAGCCGCCGGTTCCCAACCAGCTGGCGTTCCAGGTGGCGGTGCGCACCTTGGGCCGGCTGTCCGAGCCGTCGGAGTTCGCCAACATCGTCGTCAAGCAGAGCGGCAACGCAGTGGTTCGGGTGCGCGATGTCGGCCGGGTCGAGCTGATTGCGCAGGACTATTCGTCCAATTCCTATCTCGACCGCGACCCCTCGGTCGCGCTGGCGGTGTTCCAGCGTCCCGGCTCCAACGCTCTCACCACCGGTACCGGCATCGTGCGGGCGGTCGAGGCCATGGCGAAGGATTTTCCGCCCGGCATCAAGCACGGCATTTTCTACAACCCGACCCAATTCATCCAGCAGTCGGTCAATGCGGTGGTCGAGACCATCTTCGAGGCGGTGCTGCTCGTGGTGCTGGTGATCGTGCTGTTCCTGCAGACCTGGCGCGCCGCGGTGATCCCGCTGCTGGCGATCCCGATCTCGCTCATCGGCACATTCTTCGCGATGACGCTGTTCGGCTTCTCGCTCAACAATCTGTCGTTGTTTGGACTGGTGCTGGCAATCGGCATCGTGGTCGATGACGCAATCGTCGTCGTGGAGAACGTCGAGCGCAATATCGCCGCCGGCATGACGCCGCGCGAGGCGGCCAACCGCACCATGGACGAGGTCGGCACCGCGCTCATTTCGATCGCGCTGGTGCTGTGCGCGGTGTTCGTGCCGACCACCTTTATCACCGGCATTTCCGGGCAATTCTACCGGCAGTTTGCGCTGACCATCACCAGCGCCACGATCATCTCGCTGATCGTGTCGTTGACGCTGTCGCCGGCCATGTGCGCGCTGCTGCTCAAGCCGCACGATCGCGGCCACAAGGACACATGGTGGGAAAAGCCGATCCACGGCTTTTTCGGCCTATTCAACAGGGGCTTCGCGGCGGTCGCGCGCGGTTATGCCTTGCTCGCCAAGCGTGTCGTGCGGTTCGCCGTCCTCATGCTGGTGGCCTATGTGGCGATTCTGGCGCTCGGCCTCAATGAATTTCGCCGCACGCCGCAGGGCTTCATCCCGCAAATCGATCGCGGCATTCTGATCGTCGCGGCCCAATTACCGCCCGGCGCGTCCTTACAGCGCACCGACGCGGTGATGCGCCGCGCCGCCGACCTCGTGCTGTCGACGCCAGGCGTGAGCCACGCCATCAATATCGTCGGCTTTTCCGGCGCGAGCTTCACCAACGCCTCGAACGCCGGCGCCATGTTCGTGGTGCTGGAGCCATTCGAGGAGCGCGCCAAGGACCCAAGGAAATCGGCCGCGGCCATTCAGGGTGCGCTGTTCGGCAGGCTCGCCGCCATCCAGGATGCGTTCATGGTGGTGGTGCTGCCGCCACCGGTCGCGGGCATCGGCAATGCCGGCGGCTTCCGCATGATGATCGAGGACCGCGGCGGCAACGATCCGCAGGCGCTGCAAGGTGCGGTTGGGGCGATGATGGGCCGCGCCGCGCAAACGCCCGGCCTGCAACAGGTGTTCTCGCTGTTCGAAACCGCAACGCCTCAGCTCTATCTCGACATTGACCGCACCAAGGCGCAACTGCTCGGCATCAACGTCGCGGACGTGTTCAATGCGTTGCAGGTCTATATCGGCTCGGCCTACGTCAACGACTTCAACCTGTTCGGGCGCACCTTCCGGGTCCAGGCGCAGGCCGACGCGCCCTACCGGCTGGTGCCGGAGGATGTGCTGGCGCTACGGGTGCGCAATTCCGCCGGTGACACCGTGCCGCTCGGTTCGTTCACCACGGTGCGCGACATCTCCGGACCGTTCCGCATGCCGCGTTACAACCTCTATCCGGCGGCGGAACTCGACGGCAATGCGGCCCCGGGCTATTCGCAGGGCCAGGCGATCGAAACGATGCAGAAGCTCGCCGCCGAGGTGCTGCCGCAAGGCTTCAGCTACGAATGGACGACGCTCGCCTTTCAGCAATTGCGTGCCGGCAATACCGCGATCTTCGCCTTCGGACTCGGTGTCGTCTTCGTCTTCCTGGTGCTGGCGGCGCAATATGAGAGTCTGACACTGCCGCTGGCGGTGATCCTGATTGTGCCGATGTGTCTGGTGGCGGCGATTCTCGGTGTGATCATTCGCAGCCAGGACAACAACATCCTGACCCAGGTCGGATTCATCGTGCTGATTGCGCTCGCCGCCAAGAACGCGATTCTGATCGTCGAATTTGCCAAACAGCTCGAGGATAAGGGACGCGACCGCTTCGCTGCCGCGGTCGAGGCGGCCCGGCTGCGGCTGCGGCCAATCATCATGACCTCGCTGGCTTTTGTTTTCGGCGTGTCGCCGCTGGTCTGGGCGATCGGCGCCGGCGCGGAGCTGCGGCAGGCGCTCGGCACGGCGGTATTCTCCGGCATGATCGGCGTCACCGCCTTCGGCCTGATCTTCACGCCGGTGTTCTACGTGGTGTCGCGCTGGGTTGCGCTGCACTTGGCAGCGCGCCGGCAGCGGCCGCAGCCGACAAAATAGTCTAACATACGGCGAGGAAGTTTCGCCCATGGCAGCGATGAAATTCGGCTTCGGTCAGGCGCTCACGCGCAAGGAGGACGATCCGCTGCTGCGCGGGGCCGGGCGTTACGTGGCGGATGTCACGCCGGAGGCGACGCTGCACGCAGTCATGCTGCGCTCGCCGCATGCGCATGCCCGCTTCAGCATTCAAGAGCTCGAACGGGTGCGGGCGATGCCGGGCGTGCGGCTGGTGCTTGTTGCCGCCGATGTGGCGCATCTGGGGCCGCTGCCGACCCCAGGCGTGCTCCCCGATGTTGCGATCAAGGTGCCGCCCTACGCAATTCTTGCGCGCGACATCGTGCGCCACGTCGGCGACGCCATTGCCTTTGTGGTCGCCGACAGCCTCGATCGGGCCAAGGACGCCGCCGAGGCGATCACGGTCGACTGGCAGCCGCTGCCGCATGTGATCGGTGCGCTTGCCGCGCTCGCACCGGGCGCGCCGAAAGTGTGGCCCGACCGGCCGAGCAATCTCGCCTTCGAGACCGAGCTGGGCGACGCGCGCGCGACCAAAGCGGCGTTTGCGCAAGCCGCGCGCACCGTCGAGATCACGATTGTCAACCAGCGGCTGGTCACCAACTATCTCGATACCCGCGGCGTGATCGCCGAATACGACGGCGAGCGCTACACGCTGACGCTGGGCAGTCAGGGCAGCCACATCATCCGCGACATCATCTGCGGCGATGTGCTCAAGCTTCCGCTCGATAAAATGCGCGTGGTAACCCCCGACGTCGGCGGCGGCTTCGGCACCAAGCTGTTTCCCTATCGCGAATATGCGCTGGCCGCGGTCGCGGCCGAGCGCCTGCGCAAGCCGGTGAAGTGGATTGCCGATCGAACTGAGCATTTCCTTGGCGACAGCCATGGCCGCGACAACGTCTCCACCGCGCGGCTGGCGCTCGACGACAAGCACCGCTTCCTTGGCCTCGAGCTCGATATCGTCGCCGACATGGGCGCCTATCTGTCTTGCTACGCGCCTTACATTCCCTGGCTTGGTGCCGGCATGGCGACCGGCGCCTACGCTATTCCGGCAGCCCACGTGCGGCTGCGCGCGACCTATACCAACACCGTTCCAGTCGATGCCTATCGCGGCGCGGGGCGGCCGGAAGCCTCCTATCTGATCGAGCGGCTGGTCGATGCCGCGGCGCGCGATCTCGACACGGCGCCGGATGCGCTTCGCCGCAAGAATCTCATCAAGCCGAAGGCGATGCCGTACCAAACCCCGACGGGGAAAATCTACGACTCGGGCGATTTTGCCGGCACCATGGCGCGCGCGCAGGAGGTCGCCGATTGGAACGGCTTTGCCAAGCGCGCGGCTCAATCCAAACGCGCCGGCCGCCTGCGCGGCATCGGCATGGCCACCTATATCGAGGCCTGCGGTGCGAACGGGCCGGAAACCGCGACCGTGCGGCTCGATCGCGACGGCGATGTCACCGTGCTGATCGGCTCGCAGTCGACCGGCCAAGGCCACGCCACGTCTTATGCGCAACTGGTCGCTGAGCGGCTCGATTTGCCGCCGGAGCGCGTGCGCGTCGTGCAGGGCGATACCGATCTGATCGCGACCGGCGCCGGTACCGGCGGATCGAGCTCGATCCCCGTCGGCGGTGTTTCCGTCGACCGGGCGACCAAGACGCTTGCTGAACAGCTCAAGCAGCTTGCCGCCGACGCCCTCGAGGCAGCAGCGGGCGATATGGAAATCGCGGGCGGAACAATTCGCGTCGCCGGCACCGACCGCGTCATTACGTTTTCTGAACTGGCCGCGCATCCGCAAGCCAAGCCGGAACGGCTGCGCGCTGCGAGCGAATTCGCGGCCGATCAGCCGACTTTCCCGAACGGCACCCACATCGCGGAAGTCGAGGTTGATCCCGGCACCGGCGCCACCACGATCCTGCGCTACGTGGTGGTGGACGATTTCGGCGCCACGCTCAATCCGCTGCTGCTGGCAGGCCAGGTGCACGGCGGCGCCGTGCAGGGCATTGGCCAGGCGCTGATGGAAGACACGGTCTACGATGTTGGCTCCGGGCAATTGCTCAGCGCCAGCCTGATGGACTACGCGCTGCCGCGCGCCGAGCACGCGCCGTCGTTCGTGTTCGAAACCCGCAACGTGCCGTGCAAGAACAACCCGCTCGGCGTCAAAGGCGCGGGCGAGGCCGGCGCCGTCGGCTCCTGCCCGGCGGTGATCAACGCGCTGATCGATGCGCTCTGGCGTAGCCACCGCATCCGCCATATCGACATGCCGGCGACTCCGCAGCGGGTTTGGGCCGCGATCGAGAAAGCCGGAAAAACCCGCGGTTCCTGAGTGTTTGCACTGATCACAAATTCGTGATGGCAGCTCCGCGCTGCGCTGCGGCCTGTATGAGATGCTTGTGCATGCGCGTGGAACGCCGATGATTCAGAGGTTGATGTTGTTGGCGGCGGCTGCCGTCGTGCTAGTGCCCACGGCTTTCTGGTTTCTGACCATCCCGCGACCGTGCCGGAGAGCGCGCTGCCGGCCCACACGCCCGATCTCGGCAACGGCAAGGAGATGTTCTGCGCTGGCGGTTGCGCGTCCTGTCATGCGGTGCCGAAACAGGCTGACAAGACGAAGCTCGGCGGCGGGCTCGCGTTGCATTCTCCGTTTGGAATATTCTACGTTCCCAATATTTCATCCGATCCCAAGGATAGCATCGGCGTCTGGACCGA
>Ga0097691_1001860_pt1 | contig 14864 bp, 8 predicted proteins | sample NGESurdeep072012_8_FD_72858 | JGI IMG/M metagenome (GOLD analysis project Ga0097691, IMG submission 72858) | Arctic peat soil microbial communities from Barrow, Alaska - NGEE Surface sample 210-1 deep-072012 | ecosystem: Environmental > Terrestrial > Soil > Wetlands > Peat ...
TCACGCGACGCCATTCTCGCGCTAGCCGACAAGTATCGCGAGGCGTCGACGTTCGAGTCGCTCGTCGTCGCGCGGAGGCATTCGCAATTAACGTCACATCATGGCCGGTTCGAGTCTGGAGAGCCGCAGCTTTTCCAAACGCTTGCCGGCCACATCCTCTATCCGGACAAGACGCTACGCGTCGTAGGCGATGTGGTCTCGCGCAAAACGGCAGGAGTCGAGGCGCTATGGGCCAAAGGGATCTCCGGAGACCTACCCATCCTCCTGTTGGCGCTCGACGACGCGTCACACGTTGACATCGTGCGGCAATTGCTGCGCGCGCACGCGTACTGGCGATCGAAGTGCCTAGCGGTGGATCTGGTTATCGTCAGCGGGACCATGGGTGCAGGCGGAAAAAGCCTGCAATCGCTGGTGGGGAAATTGATTCGCTCCGCCGAACCCGCGCTAAGTCCGGAAGCGTCAAAGCTGGTGGGGAAGACTTTTGCATTTGGGGCAGAGAAGTTGACTGCGACACAGCGCGATGTCTTGGAGCGCGTCGCTCGCGTCAGGCTCTCCACTCGCCGCGGAACCCTTGCCGAGCAGGTCGCGGCGGCTTCAGCACCCCACGCGGTCGGGCCGCAGTCTGCGCCCCGGGTTGTCAGTCCGGAAATGCCGGTGGTTGCAGCAGCGGCGGCGCCGACTTCCCAACTCGAATTCTTCAACGGCCTCGGCGGCTTCGACCACGATGGCCGCGAGTACGTGACCATCCTTCGCCCGGGACACTGGACGCCGGCGCCATGGATCAACGTGATCGCCAACGCGGACTTCGGTTGCCTCGTGTCCGAGTCCGGCTCGGGCTGCACCTGGTCGATCAACAGTCAGGAGAACCTGCTCACTAACTGGTCGAACGACCCGGTGAGCGATCCGCCAAGTGACATGTTCTACGTTCGGGATGAGGAATCGCACGAGCTGTGGACGCCCACGCCCCTTCCTATCCGCGAGCAAACCGGCGAATACGTCGTGCGACATGGTCACGGGTACACGCGATTCGAGCGCGACGCGCACGGCGTGGGGCTCGAGCTGCTGCAATTCGTGCCGGCCGGCGATCCGATCAAGATCTCTCGTCTCACGCTGACGAATAATTCTCAGCGATCTCGGCGCTTGTCTGTGACGGCGTATCTGGAATGGGTGCTCGGTGTCGCGCGTAGCGGGTCCTCGCTGTATGTAACTACCGAAATGGACGTCACGACCGGCGCGATGTTCGCGCGCAATTTCTGGAGTCGCGATTTCGGGACCCGGATCGCCTTCGCCGACCTCGGCGGTGTGCAGCAAAGCTGGACGGGGGACCGGACCGAGTTTCTCGGCCGGCACGGCGCCGCCGATCGTCCGGCTGCCCTCATGAACGACGCGCAACTCTCGGGACGCACCGGCGCTGCGCTCGATCCGTGCTGCGCGCTTCAAACTCATATCGAAATCCCGGTCGGAGGCCAGGTCTCCGTAGTGCTCCTCCTGGGACAGACGGAAACGCGCGAGAAGGCACGCTCGCTGATTGCACGATACCGTTCCGATGACCTCGACGCACGGCTCGCCGCTGTCACCGACGGCTGGGCGCGCGTGCTAGGTACCGTAGAAGTAAAGACGCCCGATCGTGCGCTCGATCTCATGCTGAATAAGTGGCTTCTCTATCAGACGCTCGCCTCCCGCGTGTGGGCGCGGACGGCGTTTTACCAAGCCAGCGGCGCTTACGGCTTTCGCGACCAGTTGCAGGACGTCATGGCGCTCGCCGTGTCGCGCCCCGACCTGACGCGCGCGCAGATACTGAAAGCCGCGTCGCACCAATTCGTTGAAGGCGACGTGCAGCATTGGTGGCATGAGCCAGCTGGCCGCGGCGTGCGCACGCGCATCTCCGACGATCGCCTTTGGCTACCCTACGCGGCGAGCCACTATCTCAACGTGACGGATGACCAGTCGATCCTCGACGAGGCCATCCCGTTCCTAGAGGGGGCGGTGCTGGACGCAGGACAGCTGGATGCGTACTTCGAGCCGCGCATTTCGGCGGAGTACGGGACGCTCTTCGAGCATTGCGCTCGTGCGCTCGATCGGAGCCTCGACGTTGGAGTCCATGGCCTTCCGCTTATGGGAACGGGCGACTGGGACGACGGAATGAATCGCGTAGGCGTCCAGGGCAAAGGGGAGAGCGTGTGGCTCGGCTGGTTCCTGCACACTGTCCTGGAGAAATGGGCTCCTGTCGCGGCGGCTCGCGGCGAGACGAAGCGCGCGGAGACGTGGGCCGAACACGCCAAGACCATCAAGTTGGCCGTCGAGCGCGAAGCATGGGACGGCCGCTGGTACCGTCGCGCGTATTTCGACGATGGCACGCCCCTCGGTACCGCCGGCGGCGATGCTTGCGCTATCGCCTCGATCGCGCAATCGTGGGGTGTTCTCTCGGGCGCTGCCGATGCTGGCCGAGCGCGACTCGCCATGAAGTCCATTGACCAGCACCTGGTGCGGCGGAACGACGACCTGATCCTCCTGCTGACGCCGCCGTTCGACCACACCGCGCTCGAACCAGGCTACATCAAGGCATACGTGCCTGGAGTACGCGAAAATGGGGCGCAGTACACGCACGCCGCCGTCTGGACGGTCATCGCGTTCGCCGAGCTCGGTGACGGCGACAAGGCCGCCGAGCTCTTCGCGATGCTCAATCCGATTACACACTCGGCGACTCCACATGGCGTCCAGAGATACCGCGTCGAACCCTATGTCGTCGTGGGCGACATCTATTCCGAGGCGCCGCACGTCGGCCGTGGCGGGTGGACCTGGTACACCGGATCGGCGGGCTGGCTTTATCGCGCCGGGATCGAGTGGCTTCTGGGCGTTCGAGTGCGGGGCGCGCGACTGACGGTCAACCCATGCATCCCCTCGGGATGGCCCGGGTTCACCGTGACATTGCGTTATCGCTCGGCGCAATACGACATCGCTGTCGAGAACCCAAGCGGGCTCTGCCAAGGTGTCGCCGTGCTCGAGCTCGATGGCGTCGCGCTCGACGACTGCACTGGCATTCCACTCGCCGACGATGGGGGGAGCCATCGAGTGCGGGCAGTGCTTGGAGATGGCGCTGTGACGATGGTGAAGGTATGATGACGCGCCCGGCCTATACGCCCGGTGGCAGCGATGACCCGAGCATCCACGCCGTGGCCGCGAAGGCGATCGAGCTGATCCCCGACGGCGCGCGCGTCGGCCTCGGATCCGGACGCGCCGCCTCGGTATTCATCGAATGCCTCGGCGTGCGCCGGCGCGAGGGGCTTCGCGTGTCGGGGGTGCCGACATCTCGGGCAGCCGCGGATCAGGCACGCCGGGCCGGAATCCCGCTCGTAGAGTTGGGAACGGGCGGGCTGCTCGATCTCACTATTGACGGCGCGGACGAAGTCGCGCCGAACCTCGATCTCGTGAAGGGGTGGGGAGGCGAGCTGGTGCGCGAGCGCATCGTCGCGGCGGCATCCGTCAGCCAACTGATCCTCGTCGGCGAGGAAAAGGTCGTGCGCGCCCTCGGTGAGCGGGGCCGGCTGCCGGTGGAAGTAATTCCGCTGGCGGAGTGGCTCGCCACGCGTGAGCTCGAGGCGCTCGGCCTCGGGCCCGCTCGGCGAATGAACGCCGGCGGGTCGGGGCCGTTCATCACCGAGAATCGGAATCTCATTTTGGATTGCGCCCTTCCGCAGCCGCTTCAGGACGGGAAGGCCGCCCGGGAACTCGAACGAGCGATGCTTGCGATAGCCGGCGTGGTGGATACCGGACTCTTTCTCGGCACGGCGGACCGAGTTCTGGTCGGTCATCCCGACGGGCGTGTGGACATGCTTTCGCGGCCGCGGACGCCGGAAATGGGTCGGCAATGAGTCTCGGATACAATCGGCCGCTCTATCTGCTGCCGTTCGATCATCGGCACTCATACATCACCGGCATGTGCCATTTCACGCCGCCGCTCACCGCGGAACAACGCGCCGCGGTGACAGACAGCAAGCGGGTGATTTACGACGGCTTCCGCGAGGCGATCAAGAGCGGGCTGCCCAGAGAGCGCGCGGGTATTCTCGTGGATGAGGAATTCGGGGCCGAGATTCTGCGCGATGCGACGCAGCGCGGGTACGTGACGGCGCTTTCGACCGAAACCAGTGGGTCCGACGAGTTTGAATTCGAATACGGCGCGGCATTCGCGGAGCACATCGAAGCCTTCGCGCCCACCTTCGCGAAAGTGCTGGTCCGCTATAATCCGGAGGGTGACACGGCGCTCAACCGGCGGCAGACGGCCCTGCTGACGCAGCTATCCGAATATTGTCGCGGCGCGGGCCAGCTGTTCATGTTCGAACTGCTGGTGCCCGCGACGCCGTCGCAGCTGCGGAGCGTTCATGGACAGAAAGCGGATTACGATCTCAAGCTCCGGCCCGAGCTGATGCTTGCCACCATCCGTACCTTGCAAGACGCCGGCGTCGAGCCCGATGTGTGGAAGATCGAGGGGCTCGACCGCCGGGAGGACTGCGAGCGCATCGTCGCGGTCGCTCGGCGCGGCGGCCGGAACGCCGTCGGGTGCATTGTGCTGGGGCGCGGCGCCGACGAGCAGAAAGTGGTGGCGTGGCTCGAGACCGCCGCGTCGGTTCCGGGGTTCATCGGCTACGCGGTCGGACGCACCACCTTCTGGGATGCCGTGGCCGGCTACCTCGCGCAGCGCATCACGCGCGAGGAGGCTGTCTCCCGCATCGCCCGCCGCTATAACGAATGGGCGTCGATCTTCGAGCAGCGGCAGCCGTGAAGATCAATCCCCTTGCGGGTCATCCGCCTCCGCCGGCGATGCTGCTCGACGTTTCGAAGCTCGTCACCGCGTATTACACCGAGATCCCCGATCCCTCGGTGCCTGCGCAGCGTGTCGCCTTCGGCACGTCGGGGCATCGCGGCTCGGCGTTCGACAGGACCTTCAACGAATGGCACGTGATCGCGATCAGCGAGGCCATCTGTCGCTATCGGCACGCGCACGCCATTGATGGCCCGCTCTTTCTCGGCATCGATACGCACGCGCTCTCGGTACCGGCCTGCGCCACTGCACTGGAGGTGCTGGCGGCGCACGGCGTTGATGTCATGCTCGCCGAGCACGACGAATACACGCCGACGCCCGTGGTGTCGCGCGCCATCATCTGCTATAACCGCGAGCGCACTACCGGTCTGGCCGACGGCATCGTAATCACGCCGTCGCACAATCCGCCGGATAACGGGGGGTTCAAGTACAACCCTCCTAACGGAGGACCGGCAGACACCGACGTAACCAGCTGGATCGAAGCGCGGGCCAATGAGTTGATGGAGCGCGGCCTCGAAGGTGTGAAGCGCACTCCATACGAGAAAGCGCTGCGCTCCGCCACGACGCATCGGTACGACTATCTGAACCCGTACGTTAGCGATCTGGGAAACGTTGTCGACATGGACGCGATCCGCGGCGGGGGCATTCGCCTGGGTGTTGACCCCCTCGGCGGAGCCGGCGTGCACTACTGGGCGCCCATTGCGGAGCGCTACCATCTCGATTTAACCGTCGTGAGCGACGTGGTCGATCAGACATTCCGCTTCATGACGGTGGATTGGGACGGCAAAATCAGGATGGACCCGTCGTCACCCTACGCCATGCAACGGCTGATCGGACTCAAGGACCGCTACGACATCGCCTTCGCGTGCGATACGGATCATGATCGTCACGGGGTCGTCACGCGGAGCACGGGTCTCCTGCCGCCCAACCATTATCTCACGGTTGCCATCAATCATCTCTTCCAGCACCGGCCGCATTGGCGCCCGGAGGCCGGGGTGGGGAAGACGGTGGTGAGTAGTGCCACAATCGATCGCGTGAGCGCGAAGCTAGGGCGGCGCCTCCACGAAGTGCCGGTCGGCTTCAAATGGTTCGTCGCCGGTCTCGGCGACGGTTCCCTCGGCTTCTGCGGTGAAGAGAGTGCCGGGGCGTCGTTCCTGCGCCGCGACGGGACGGTGTGGACGACGGACAAGGATGGTATCGTTCCTGCGCTGCTCGCCGCCGAGATCACGGTGCAGGCGGGCCGCGATCCCGGGGAGATCTACGCCGACTTGACACGGGAATTCGGCGAGCCGGCGTACGATCGCGTCGAGGCGCCCGCGACCGCGGAACAGAAGAAGCGGCTCGCGGCACTCTCGCCCGAGCAGGTGCATTGCGCCGTGCTTGCTGGGGAAAAGGTGCAGAGCATTATCAATGAGGCCCCGGGAAACCACGCCCCGATCGGCGGCGTGAAGGTCACCGCGGCGACCGGCTGGTTCGCCGCTCGGCCGTCGGGCACCGAGGCCATCTATAAGATTTACGCCGAGAGTTTTCGTGGAAAAGAGCAGTTGGCGCGAATCGTGGAGGAGGCGCAAGCGATTGTCGATAAGGCGCTCGCCGGCGGAGCGCCGGAGGCTACGCGCCGATGACGAATCTGTCCGTTCACATGGAGAGTTCTAGATGGGCAAGATGAACGACCGCCCGGCCTCCTCCGATGCGCTGGTGTTGTTCGGCGTGACGGGTGACCTCGCCCGCAAAATGATCTTCCCCGCACTCTACGCGATGGCAAAGCATCGTACCCTCACCGTTCCCGTGATCGGAGTTGCTTCCACGCCGTGGAGCGTGACGCAACTTCGCAAACGGGCGACCGACAGCATCAAGCAATCCGGCACAGTCGTGGAGCCACGTACCCTCAGCCGCCTTCTGTCACTCCTTCGATATGTGTCGGGAGACTACAATGACGCTGAGACGTTCGTGGCACTCAAGCGCGAGCTGGGGAAGGCGCAACGCCCCGCGTATTACCTCGCCATTCCCCCCGCGCTTTTCGCGACAGTGATCAAGGGTCTCGGCTCAGCGGGCTTGGCGGAGCAGGGGCGCGTCATCGTCGAAAAACCCTTCGGACGCGATCTGGCCTCGGCGCGCCAGCTCAACGCCGTTGCGCGGGCTGTGTTTCCCGAAGACTCGATCTTCCGGATCGATCACTATCTGGGGAAGGAGGCGATCATGAACATTCTATACTTCCGCTTCGCCAATTCCTTCTTCGAGCCGATCTGGAATCGCAACTACGTCGCCAGCGTCCAGATCACCTTGGCCGAGAAGTTTGGTGTGAACGGCCGCGGAGCGTTCTACGAAACGGCTGGTTGCCTTCGAGACGTTATCGAGAACCACCTCTTTCAGGTTGTCGCCTTGCTTGCGATGGAGCCGCCGGTGTACCGCGGGTACGGATCAGTCCACACCGAGAAGGCCAAGGTTTTCGAAGCGATGCGCCCGCTGAGGCCGCGTGATGTGGTTCGAGGTCAGTATGCTGGCTACCGAAAGGAACCGCATGTGGCAAAAAAGTCCGACGTCGAGACCTTCTGTGCCGTGCGATTGTTCATCGATTCATGGCGCTGGGATGGAGTGCCGTGGTACTTGCGCTCCGGAAAGTGCCTCCCGGAAACCGCTGCCGAAGTGCTGGTCGAGCTGAAGCCACCGCCGGGGGGATTGTTCGCCGACTCGGTCCCGAAGTCAGGACCCGCGAACTATCTGCGCTTCCGTCTCTCTCCTGACGCCGCGATTGCACTGGCCGCCCGCGTCAAGCGTCCGGGAAAAGAGTTCGTGGGTGATCAACGGGAGCTCTACCTGGTGGAGGAGTTGCTCGGAGTCGAGCAACCCTACGAGCGACTCCTGAGCGACGCAATGATTGGTGACGGGGCACTCTTCGCCCGCGAAGATGCGGTGGAAGCTGCATGGGCTGTGGTCGATCCTGTTCTGAAGAAGCATTCCCGAGTTCTTCCGTACAAGCGTTCAACGTGGGGACCGAAGGCGGCCGACGCGCTCATTAAGGCCGCTGGTGGCTGGCACAACCCGACGTCCCACGACACACGGACGTGACCGGTGTTCTTGCGCTACCTCTGGAGATGGATGACGAAGAGGGTCTGACGCTACCGAAGTCAGGTCCGCAACAGGAGCTACGATGAAGGCGACACGAAAGCTGCACGATCTGGGTCAGAGCCTCTGGCTCGACAACATTACCCGCGGCATCCTGAACGACGGCACCCTGGAGCGCTACATCCGCGACCTCTCTGTGACCGGACTGACGTCGAATCCCACGATCTTCGATCACGCCATCACGAATGGCGATTTCTACGACGACGCCATCCGCCGGAAGGCGGCCGAGGGCAAGTCTGGTGAGACGCTGTTCTTCGAGCTCGCCGTCGAGGATCTGGTGCGCGCCGCCGATCTTTTCCGCACCGTCCATGACGGCACCGGCGGCGTGGACGGCTGGGTGTCGTTGGAGGTGTCGCCACTCCTGGCTAACGATACCGCCGGCACCATTCGGGCGGCCGCGCATCTGCACGAGCGTGCGCAACGTCCCAACCTGTTCATCAAGATTCCGGGCACGCCCGAAGGCGCTCCCGCCATCGAGGAGTCGATCTTCGCTGGCGTGCCGGTCAACGTGACGCTGCTGTTCTCTGCGGCGCAGTACGTCGCGGCGGCCGAAGCCTACATGCGAGGCATCGAACGACGTATCGCTGCTGGCCTCGATCCACGGATCGGTTCCGTCGCCTCGCTCTTCGTGAGCCGCTGGGATGTGGCTGTGCACGACACCGTGCCCAAGTTGCTCCGCAATCGGCTTGGCATCGCGATCTCGCAGATCGCCTACCGGGAGTATCGTCGAGTGCTGGCGTCGCCGCGTTGGCGCAAGCTCGCCGCCGCCGGCGCCCGACCGGAGCGCCTGTTGTGGGCCAGCACCAGTACCAAGGATCCGCGTGCGCCCGACACGCTATACGTCGAGGCGCTCGCGGCCCCTGACACCGTCAATACGATGCCCGAAAAAACTCTCACGGCGTTCGCAGATCACGGCCGCGTGAATGGAGTTCTTGCCATCGACGGCGGTGATGCCGAACGAGTGCTCGCCGAATTTGCGCGGGCTGGAGTAGACGATACGGCGCTGGCAGCCCAACTCCAGCGCGAAGGCGCCGCGTCATTCGACAAATCCTGGAAGGATCTTCTCGATCAGCTCGCCACGAAACGAGCGGCTCTGATGCAGCGACCTATGACGGTGGCGGGGAAGCCATGACCAGGAAGGAGGCGGGAAAGCCACAGCCGCTAACCGAGCGACCTGCGTGGAAAGCGTTGGAGAAGCACCACCGTGAGATTCGCAATTTGCATCTCCGGCAAATCTTCGCGGCCGATGCGCCGCGAGGGGAACGCCTGACGGCATCAGCTGCGGGACTCTACCTCGATTACTCGAAGCATCGCATTACCAACGAGACCATTCAGTTGCTCGTCCGCCTGGCCGAAGCCTGCGGCCTGGCCGACCGGATCGAAGCCATGTTCAGTGGCGAGAAGATCAACGTGACCGAGAAGCGGGCGGTCCTTCACGTCGCGCTGCGTGCGCCGGTGGGTGAGCGCATCCTCGTCGACGGCGCCGACGTGGTGCCGGAGGTGCACGCGGTGCTCGACCGCATGACGGCCTTCTCTGAAGAGATTCGAAGCGGGCGCTGGCGCGGCCACACCGGCCGGCCTATTCGCAACGTCGTCAACATCGGCATCGGCGGCTCCGACCTCGGCCCGGTGATGGCGTACGAAGCCTTGCGCTACTACAGCAACAGGAACATGACCTTTCGCTTCGTCTCCAACGTCGACGCAACGGACTTTGTGGAGGCAACGCGCGACCTGGATCCGCACGAGACCCTGTTTGTCGTTTGTTCGAAGACGTTCACGACGCTCGAGACCCTGACCAACGCCCACACGGCTCGCGCGTGGTGTGTGGCCGCGCTCGGCGCGGACGAGGCGGTGCGCCGTCACTTCGTTGCCGTGTCCACCAACGCCGATGGCGTGGCGAAATTCGGAATCGACACTGCCAACATGTTCGAGTTCTGGGACTGGGTCGGCGGCCGTTATTCGATGGATTCGGCGATCGGACTCACTACCATGCTGGCGGTCGGACCCGAGCATTTTCGCGAGATGCTGGGCGGGTTTCACGCGATGGATCAGCACTTCCGCAGCACTCCATTCGACCAAAATCTGCCGGTGATCATGGGGCTTCTCGCGGTGTGGTACGCCGACTTCTTCGGCGCGGGGACCGTCGCCGTGCTTCCTTACGAGCAGTATCTCAAGCGCTTCCCCGCATACCTCCAGCAGCTGACGATGGAGAGCAATGGCAAGCATGTAACCTTGGATGGAGTGCGCGTCGACTACGACACGAGCCCCGTTGTGTGGGGTGAGCCGGGCACCAACGGGCAGCATTCGTTCTACCAGTTGATCCATCAGGGGACGAGGCTCGTTCCGTGCGATTTCATCGCATTCTGCCAGCCGCTGAATCCGCTCGATGGCCATCACGAGCTGCTCATGGCGAACGTGTTCGCGCAAACGGAGGCACTCGCGTTCGGCAAGACGGCGGCAGAGGTCGCAGCGGAGGGCACGCCGGCGTGGCTGGTGCCGCACCGCGTGTTTGAGGGCAACCGCCCGACGACCACGATTCTCGCTGACCGCCTCACGCCGCGCATTCTCGGATCACTCGTTGCGCTCTACGAGCACAGCGTGTTCACTCAGGGCGTCATCTGGAACATCGACTCGTTCGATCAATGGGGCGTCGAGCTGGGGAAGGCGTTAGCCCAGCGTATCGGTGGAGAGTTGCAACGCGACGCCCCTCCGACCGACGGGCACGATAGCTCGACGACCGAACTGATGCGGCGCTATATGCGCTCGCGTGGCGCGAGGACGAGATGACACCGACGACAGAACGCATCGACGATCTTTGCATCAACACCCTGCGTACGCTCAGCATCGACGCCGTCGAGAAGGCGGCGTCGGGACATCCGGGGCTGCCGATGGGCGCGGCGACCATGGCGTACGTTCTGTGGACGCGCCACCTCCGCTACGACCCGTCCGATCCGGAGTGGATCAACCGCGACCGGTTCGTGCTCTCGGCTGGCCACGGCAGCATGTTGCTCTACAGCCTGCTGTTCATGACAGGGTACGGCCTCACCATCGACGATCTCGAACACTTTCGCCGCTGGGGCAGCCGGACACCGGGTCACCCCGAGCGGGGCGTCACTGCGGGGGTCGAAGTCACTACCGGCCCGCTCGGCCAGGGATTCGGGAACGCGGTTGGGATGGCGGTGGCGGAGCGCTGGCTCGCCGCGACGTTCAACCGGCCGGGCCACGCCATCGTCGACCACCGGACGTACGTCATCGCGAGCGATGGCGATCTGATGGAAGGCATCGCCTCGGAGGCGGCATCGCTCGCCGGCGACCTGCACCTTGGCCGTCTCATCGTCCTTTACGACGCGAACAAGATCACGCTGTCCGCCACGACCAACATCACATTCACGGAGGACGTGGGCGCCCGCTTCACCGCCTATGGCTGGCAGGTTCAGGAAGTGAATGGGATGGACGTCGCCGCTGTCGATGCGGCGCTCGCGGCGGCCCGTGCTGAGGAACATCGCCCGTCTCTGATAGTGTCACGAACGCACATCGGATTCGGCAGCCCGAACAAGCACGACACGTTCGAAGCGCACGGCGAGCCGCTTGGCGCAAACGAAGTCAGGCTGACAAAGCGGGCCTACGGCTGGCCCGAAGATGAGAAGTTTCGCGTACCCGAGGAGGCACGAAGGGAATTCGACAAAGTTCGCGTCCGTGGTGCGGCGTTGCGCGCCGAGTGGCAGAAAGCGATGAATACGTATAGCACCGGGCAGTCGGAGCTCGTCGGCGCGTTCAACCGCGCGATGGCGGGCGAGCTTCCTCTGCATTGGGACGCCAAGCTGCCGGTGTTCTCGCCAAGCGATGGCGACATGGCCACGCGAGATGCCGGCGGTAAGGCGATCACGGCGCTTGCTGAATCAGTCGGCAATCTGGTCGGCGGATCGGCCGACCTCGATCCGTCCACGCGCACGATGATGAAAGGGAAAGGGGACTTTCAGAGCCCCGATATGCCGGAGGCTGGGCAGACGCCGCCTACGCAAGGAATGGCGGGCGGCGCGTGGGGATACGCGGGACGAAATATCCACTTCGGTATTCGCGAGCATGCGATGACGGCCATGCTCACCGGCATGGCGCATCATGGCGGGGTGATCCCCTTCGGGGCGACCTTCCTGATCTTCTCGGACTACATGCGTCCCAGCGTCCGGCTGGCTGCATTGAGCGCCGCGCACGTCATCTATGTGTGGACGCACGACAGCATCGCGGTGGGGGAGGACGGCCCCACCCACGAGCCCGTGGAACAGATCGCGAGCCTGCGGGCGATGCCGAACATGCTGCTGCTGCGGCCCGCCGACGCTAACGAAACCGTCGAGGCGTGGCGGATAGCGATGCAGCATAGGGCAGGGCCGGTCGGGTTGGTGCTCACGCGACAAAAGCTGCCGGTGCTCGATCGCGCGACACTCGCTCCTGCCGCGGGAACCGCGCGCGGCGCCTACGTGCTGATTGACGCTGATCAGAACGCGGCGCCGGAACTAATTCTGATCGCGACCGGGTCCGAGGTATCACTGGCGCTTGCCGCGCACCGTCAGCTCGCTGCCGAAGGAATTGGAAGTCGAGTGGTCTCGATGCCGTCGTGGGAATTGTTCGAGGCCCAATCCATCCAGTACCGCGCCAACGTGCTGCCGCCCGCGGTGCGGGCGAGGGTGAGCATCGAAGCCGCGTCTCCCTTTGGATGGGAGCGTTACGTTGGGCCGACCGGCGCCATCATCGGCGTGGACCGTTTCGGCGCCTCAGCGCAGGGGGCGGTGGTGATGGCGCACTATGGATTCACCGTCGAGCATGTGGTCGCGACGGCGAAAGCGGTGCTTGCGAGCAATGGCCGGCCGCAGTCTGGCTCCAGTGTGTGAGCGGCGCGGTCACATGAGTGACGCTTGGTCAGCGGAGTGAGCAGCCGCGAAGGAGGACCCGGAAACGCGACTGGCGTTCGGCGAACTGCAAAAAGGGCTGGCAGTGCAGTGGTCATTATAGGGACTGTCGGCATCCTCGTGTTCGCGGCTCTCGGTGTTCGTCAAACTCTCAACAGTGCCTCGAGCGCGCCGTCTCGCCTGCTGTTTGGACTCTTGCAGCTGGCCGTACTTGCCTTCGCGACGATCGGAGTACTGGACACTCTGCGAGGCTCCGCGCTACGCGGGATACGCGCGCTCGGGAGTACTGGCCGCATGGTGCCAGTGGATAACCCGATCTTTCGCACCACGATGGAGTTGCTCACGGGGACACCGCTCACACCCGGCAATATGCCCGAGGTGATGACTTGCGGCGACCAATTGTACCCGAGGCTGTGGGGCGATCTTCGCTCTGCGCAGCGATCGATCTCGATCCAGCTCTATTACTGCGAGCCGGGCCGGATGGCGGAAGAGATGCGGGCGCTTCTGGTCGAGCGGTCGCACACGGGAGTTCGCGTGTTCGTTCTCGTCGATGCTTTCGGCGCGGAGGACATGCCCGTCGCGTGGCTGTCGTCACTGCGGAACGCAGGCGTGGAAGTCGCCACCTTTCGTCCAGTTCACTGGTGGTCGCTCAACCGCGCCAACAATCGATCGCACGTGCGGGCAATCGCGATCGACCGCGAGGTCGGCTACACCGGGGGATTTGGTCTCGCCGACAAGTGGTTTGGCGACGGACGAAGTCGGGACGAATGGCGCGACACGAGCGTGCGTTTCACTGGGCCCGCTGTTGGGCAGCTCCTCGCCGCTTTCGCGATAGCGTGGGCTGAAGCGACCGGTGATCTGTTAACGGTCGATACGACGCCCGACGAACTGACGCCCGCGGGGAGCACGAGCGGAAAGCGCGGGCTGACCACGCCCGTGACGTCAGGTGTGGACACGATGCCGGTCGCAGGGTTTCTGCTCACGCCGCCGTCACTCGGGAGCACGCGCGCCGAGCGGTTTTTATCCCTGTCGATTGCCGCCGCGCGCCATCGCCTCTACATCAGTAACGCCTACTTCGTCCCCGATACCAGTTTCCGACGGTTGCTGGAGAAAGCCGCGAAAGCCGGAGTTGATGTGCGAGTGGTCACCGCTGGACCGGCGACCGACGTCCGGACAATGCTGTACGCGGGGCGCGCCCGATATACCGCACTCCTCAAAGCAGGCGTCCGAATCTACGAGTACGTGCCGTCAATGATGCACGCGAAGACGATAGTCGTGGACGGACTCTGGAGCGCGATTGGCAGCATGAACTTTGACAACAGGTCGATGGTGCTGAACGACGAGGCGAACTTCGTCTCGCTGGATCCTGACTTGGGTCGCTCCCTGGAGGACATTTTCGCGACGGACGTGACAATGTCCCACGAAATTACGCTGGCCGAGTTCGGGCGGCGCCCGTGGTGGCACGTGGCGCGCGAGCGGCTTGCAGACGTTCTCACCCGTGTGCTGTAACCAGCTCCTTTGACACCTGGCACCGCAGCGGGATCTCTGTTGGAGACGTGATACTAAAAGTCGAAATGCTCGGATTGTCACCTAGAAGAAAAGCTCCCCAACAGCGAAGCTGGCCTCCTTGCACGCTGGGCCGCGGAAACGGAATTCGCCCCGGTGAATGTTTTTCCCATTACTCGCCCGCCACTCTCCACTACCTTCTCGTTTGTCAACGACTCGAGCAGGAGGTCCCTCCGTGCAAGTCTCCAGCATCTCGGGGGCGGCGCTCGCCGTACTCGTTTCCGGCGTACGCTCCACTCTCACCAACAACTTTTGATCATGCCCTCGAACCCGGACGCTGGCTCTCTTCTAGGCTACCGCGTAACACCGGTCCCGACCTGCTGGGTTGCAGCAGCGAATGGGGCCCCGCGACAAAAGAGTTCTGGCTATATCTGGCCATAATGGTCGTCGCTGGGGTAGCTTGCCTGTCCATCCCTCTGGCCCAAGTATCAACAACATGACCGCGCCTG
>Ga0097691_1001861_pt1 | contig 14862 bp, 23 predicted proteins | sample NGESurdeep072012_8_FD_72858 | JGI IMG/M metagenome (GOLD analysis project Ga0097691, IMG submission 72858) | Arctic peat soil microbial communities from Barrow, Alaska - NGEE Surface sample 210-1 deep-072012 | ecosystem: Environmental > Terrestrial > Soil > Wetlands > Peat ...
AGGGCCGGGTCAAGCGTCCCGAGAGGAGCGGTGAGAGCCAGGGCAGGCCCCGCCGTGGTCTCGGGCATGCCGGTTTCGACTGGACCGGCAAGGGCCTCGCGCGCAGTGTCCAGCGGTGCAGGAGCCGTCTCAGTCCGGCTGCCTTTCAGCCACTGCTCCACCAAATGCTGCGCCTGCGGAGAGAGCTGGTCGAAGCGGAGCCCTCCGGCCAGCCCGGTGTCGTCCACCCACACAAAGACGCCGGTGCCCTCGATCTGGCAGTTCAGCTGGGGCAACCGGAAGGCGAAAGGGCTGGCCGCACTGGACTTGAGGGGAGCGACGGACTGTACCGCGGCGCCTCCGGCGCTCAGATCCAGGAGCAGGCCCCCGTTGTCGGCACCGAGGTTGATGGGGACGAGTTGCCGGTAGATGACGTCCTGGCGCGTATGGCGGCGCCGCTCCGACGAGCGGGACGGGGACGAGAACGACAAGCCTGCTGTGGAGTCGCCGCCCATGTCAACTGCACACTTTCTCCGGCCACGTGGTCAGCCAGGTTCGGGCTCTCCGTCTCGTGCACCGCTGCCTCGTGGCTGTGGGGGATTCTAAGCTGAGGTTTCCTCTTCAACTTCGAATTCGGCATAGATTCTACACCCGTTTTGCCCGCAGCATGGTTGGTATTGGTGAAACAGCAGCTCCGGCTTATGCACATTGTTCGCGGCGGATTGCTCATTGCATCCCTGGTGTACCGGCTGGCGCTGCCAGCAATGCGGGCGCCGAACTCAGCTCGACGTCCACCACATCGACTCGCGAGGCAGCGGAGGCGATGATAGTGAAACCAACTTACTGGCGTTGTGTCGTGTGTGTCACCAGAAGAAGCACGCTCTCACCGGTACTCGTCAGAGGTGATCGGCGAGGCTCGAGTAATTCTGTTGGCCTGATCCGTCCTGCTTCGCTCTGGCCGGACGTCTTCGATTCCAAGTTGGTTGCGCTGCAGAGGGGGTGGATCTTTTCAATCCCGTCCTGCCTCGGTTGACATCCCGACGCCCCGAGGTGCCTGCTACAGGCGATAGAGGTTGCACGGGAGGCCGATACGGGCGCCGAACTTTGCCCTCGGAATGGTCGTGATCCTATCCACCGGCAATCGGCAGTGCAGGCGCGGAGGCAACGCTGCCCCACGATCCTAGATCTTCTCCGAGCCGATCAACCGAAACGTCGGATCTTGCGACCGCCGCTCGGCATCGTTCACATCTTCGTATCCCGCCAGCCGGCTGCAGATGGACTGTCGCAGCAGGTCGGGGAGCGGCAACTGAGTGTCCTTGCCGCGCCGGTCGTCGGTGAGGTGCTCGGCCATCAGCGAACTCAACCCCAGACGTTCATTCAGTTCGCGCACCAGCAGACCAGAGGAGCAGGCAGGAGATCGGGGATTGTCAGGGAGGAGGGCGTCTGGAGCGGAGGCCTGCGCCGCCTGAGAGGCGGCGCGTTTCGGCCGGAGTGGAAGACGGCCTCCTCCCTGAGGCATGTTCGCCGGAGCGCGCGGCGGGCTTTCTACCGGACGCTCAGACCAGCGTAAAGAGCTGCGTGGCATCACAGGATTAGCTTGCAGACATGAACCTTTTATAGTACATTGTACTACATAAGGTGCAGTATGGCGGACGGCCCACAGCCGCAAAAAATCCCGCTAATTTTTTACCGCACGGCCGCGGGTAGCGAGCCGGTGCGGGAGTGGCTAAAAGGTCTGGATGAAGCGGAGCGCCAGGCGATAGGGAAGGACCTGCTGCGGGCGCAATGGCGGTGGCCGGTGGGCATGCCGCTGTGCCGCCCAATGGGAAGCGGTCTATGGGAAGTCCGGACGGATCTGCCGACGAAACGGACGGCACGCGTGCTGCTCTGCCTTTACCGCGAGCACCTGGTCGCGTTGCACGGGTTCATCAAGAAAACGCGGGCCACGCCGGATGAGGATTTGGCAACGGCGCGAAAGCGCCAGAAGGAGTTGGAGTGATGGGCAAGAAGCATATGGGTTCCAGCATTGATGACTTCCTCAAGGAGGAGGGCATCTTCGAAGAGGCGCAAGCGCAGGCGGTCAAAGAGGTCGTCGCGTGGCAGCTCACCGAAGCCATGAAGAAGAAGAAAATCTCCAAGAACAAAATGGCGAGGCTGCTCAAGACGAGCCGCACCCAGGTTGACCGTATCCTTGATCCGAAAAATGACATTACGCTCGGCAGTCTGCAACGGGCGGCTGCGATCGTCGGGCGGCGTGTAACGATCAAGCTGGTGTAGGGGAAAGGAAGTAACTAACCTCCGGCAGGGCCGGGGAGTCTCCCGTTCGTACTAGCGCCTTGCGGAACGCACCAGGCGTCGCGTATCTTCTCGGCATTTCCATTCGGCCACCCGGCGCAGCATCTCATCGAACAGTTTCCGCGCTCGTGCAACTGCTGTTCGGGAGCGCTCAGAGCGTCCCACCGGGAGTCGAGGTCTTAAAGCAAGTTAATGAACTTCTCGTTCAACTCTTCGGTGTGAACCACCTTCGGCTCGGCCATGGAGACAAGGGTTGGATAATCCATTGCGGCTGCTACGGTCATTTCCATCCCTCCATACGGAATTTGCCGGAAATACAGGAAACATCTTGCTTTGACACCGGCCCAAGGGGCTGTTACACGCAATCCGGGAACAGTTCCTCGATCGTGCCCATGGAGAGAAGTAAACGCCGCTCCACGCGTGGGCTCCATAAAGCAATATGGGACCATTCGTGGGTGCAGAGTTGGAGGCATCCTGTAACGCCCACAACTGGGTGGAACAACTTGCGATGTTGCGCCGCTACCGGGACGTATCAGGGCAATCAGCGTTGCAATCATAAGGTGTGCTGGAAGGAGTTCCTTGCTCAGAAAGCCGCAGAGAGCGGCGCTTAGGAGGCGGCTGGGGGATCACGGTGGCCGCGACGCTAAGGGCTAAAGGCCGTTCCATTCAAGATACCCGAGACTCGGACTCCGTAAGCTGATTTTGCTCACTTTATGCTAAAGTTTGACCATGGAAATCAGGGTCAACATCTCGGATGAGCTCGCAGCACAGGCTCGGGCGCGCGGCCTGCGGCCCGAGGCTTATGTCGAAGAAATCCTGGCACAACGGGTGGAAGCGCAGGCGGTGGGCACTCGGCAGTTGCGTAAACCCGAGGAGATCCGCGCTTGGCTCGACTCGCTAGCCCAGTTCTCGGACAAGATCCCCCCGCTGCCAGAGACCATTTCACGGGAATGGATTTACCAGGATCACGACTAAATGGCTATTGCCTCGTGTTTGGTCGACACGAACATCTTGCTCCGCATTGCCAGACGCTTCGACCCCCAGCATAAACTCGTTGATACAGCTCTCGCTCGACTCGCCGTGCAGGGCACGACTTTTCATTATACGCACCAGAATATCGCTGAGCTTTGGAATGCAATGACTCGGCCCGTCGCGCGCAATGGTTTTGGTTTGACCGTCGCGGAAGCCGAGCGAGAGGTTCGCGTGATCGAGGCCGGCATGAGTCTCCTGCCGGATAGTGAAGCTGTCTATCGGGAGTGGCGAAGAATCGTCGTGCAGTACAGCGTCTCGGGAGTTCAGGTACACGACGCGCCTAGCGGCGGCCATGTACGTCCACCGCGTGAGCCACATCCTCACATTGAACGTGACGGACTTCGGACGTTTCAGCGGTCTCACCGCTCTTCACCCGAACAGTATTTAGAGAAGGCTCTGGTAGTACCAGGCCGTGCATGATTCACTTCGCTGCGCGCGGCCCTTCCGTTCGGTCCCCGACGTCGACCGACACGATGGGCTATATTGCCCGCCGAGATTCCCAGATGGAAATCCCCGCCCATATGACAAGGGTAATCGGTCTTGCGTTTGTCGTGATGCGGCCGACGTGATCAACTCGAAGTCCACCACCAGACTTTCCGCAGTGGCATGGGCGACGACTCGGGCAGAAACTTGATCACGCTCTGTCATGAGTGCCACGGCATTACCCACGGCTCCTTTGAGTACAGTGGCGCTTGACCAGGCCGGGTCTGCTTGCGCGGCGTTCGCCGACCAGCAGTCTCTCAGGCGTCCGTCAGTTGCGGGCTATGATCATTATTATTGACCATGGTATAATTGTATGGTCTTTGAGGTAGATTTATGGAACAAGTCGCCATTTCAGAGTTCAAAGCCAAGTGTCTGGCGTTGCTGGAACGAGTGCATAAGACCAAGAAACCGATCCTGATCACTCGCTTCGGCAAGCCGGTCGCTGAGGTCGTTCCTCCGTCGCCCGTGCCAGCGGGCACGGGGTGGCTCGGAAACCTAGCGGACACCGTGGAGATTGTCGGGGACGTGGTATCTCCGGTCATCGACGAAGGCGACTGGGAGGCGCTGCGCAAATGAAGCTGCTCCTCGATACCCACATTTGGCTATGGAGCTTGGCCGAGCCGGAAAAGCTGGCCCGGCGAGTCCGCAGCGAACTGCAGGACCCGGACAATCAACTGTGGCTGTCTCCGGTGAGCACCTGGGAGGCCCTGCTGCTGAACGCCAAAGGCAGAATCCGACTTCACGGCGACTTGGCCCATTGGCTGGCGCGTGCCACCGCGCGCATGCGCGAAGCTCCGCTCACCCACGAGATTGTGTTGGCAGCGCTGCAGTTGCCCTTGCCCCACCCGGACCCGGCGGATCGCTTTTTGGCAGCAACCGCCCGCGTGCTCGGGCTGACCTTGGTCACGGCCGACGAACGGCTGTTGGGGCTGGGGGATATTGCCACCTTAGCGAACCGCTAATCCGCGCCCGTTCAGCCATCCGGCAACAATCGCTCTCATTCGCGTGCGAAAACTCGGAGCGGAGGAGCTATCGCGCGCGTCCCATGCCGGGTCCGAGGTCGGGAACGCGGCAAGAGCCAGATCCCGGTCGTTGAGCAGGCCTTGGAGACGGCGGCACGGATGCTGGGCTCAGACAAATCCCGAGGATACTGCCTAGAGATGATCTGCGCTGATTTCTTGGCGGGGGTGAGTGGCGAAGCCGGAGATACCGAGGGGCTAGTAACCGCACTCAGTCGTTATTTTCGATTGATGCCGCACATACAACAACTTCTATTCCGAGACATTATCGATGCCGAATTTTCCAAAAGCGCCGGCGCATTCGGCTTGAACACTCGGTGGTACATTCCAGTGAAGTCGCATTCCGCAATTGGTCGAATCGGTCTTAAGCGGAGCTGATTTGTTCGTGTAGGGGACTAAGCATTCGGACGTGGAGCGATTCTTCGTATGACCGTCGGTGTCGGAAATCTCCATCCGTGTCGCACATCCGAAGTTTCAAAACGACTCAAACAGCAAAGGCCCGGATCGCTCCGGGCCTCGCGCAGTAAACTTGTTCACTATGGATGACTCGGACTAGCGGGACTACCAGTAGACGCGATTGCGACGCCAGCCGCGACACCTGCGACGGCGGCGGCGATCAGCACTATCCCCCAAGCCGGGAACCCACTAGCCCCCGTCGTCGCTGGAGGCGTGCCGGTCTTCTGCGGTTCGGGATCGGGCACGCTGGTCGTGCTGCCCTCGGCGAGAACGCGAGAGCCGGCCGCGCTCGCGATCAGCACCGGACCCTGCTTGGCGGCGATAAAAACCTGGCCGTTGTAACGCGCCACCTGGTACTGCGCGGAACCGTTCTTGGCCGGCGAGATTCTGATGTCCTTGATCTGGGCCGCCATGCCAACGGTCGTATTCACCGCGACCACAGCCTGCGGCTCGAGCACAACCGAATCGCCCGTGAAGGTTAGAGTCGTGTACTTAGGCATCAGGATTGAGGTGCCGTTCAGCGTTATCGTGGCAGCCGAATCCGCGGGAACCGTCAGCTTGTCACCGGGAAATATCGCAGACGTCTTCGAAATCTGTGAGCCGTTCACGATCACGGAGTTTGTCGCAAACACCATCGCACCGCGGCTCTCTGCCGCTATGAAGGAACACGGCAACATTACCGCAAGAAATAAAGCCAGAACCCTATTCCATTTTCCAGTCGTCATAATCATCTCCACAAAACAACCGAGGGAAGTTTAAACCAAGAATCCGCCTGCGTCAATCAATTCAAGACATTAAAACTCGCAGTGTGCAATATTGTGCACTTTGCCCCGTCACGGCCGCTGTTTATCGTCACGTTGAAGAAGCGGAATCGGAAGCCGGCAAAGGGCAGCCCATATCCCCGAAGCAACCGCTCGAGTATTCGGATCGACATCTGCTCAACCAACCGCGGACCGATGATCAATTCCGTGTTCAATGCAATCCGTCCAAAACTAGGTTGAATCAGTCACCACAGATGCCAATGGATAGCGGAGGGTTGCGCGGTTTGTCTACGGTTCACGTTTTTCGGAAAGATTCTGGGAGGCGCACTTCCGGATCATCGGTGCAACTCGCCACCAGAGAGCTCTTCCATCGTTCACCGTCGGTTACGGAATTGATGGGCTAGAGCTCTTGGCGTTTTGTGAGTTCACAATGCCGAGCGTGACACCGGCCACGATTCCGGCTGCCACCACGATCAAAATCCCCAGATCACTATTCGACATCCAGCTCATGCGCGCTGCGGTGCTGCCACCGTTCGTGCCTGCCTGGGGCGGAATATCAACACCCTTGGTGGCTGGCACCGTGGTGGGCTGCGGCCCGTCGCCGATGGTAAGGTCCCCTTTCAGGGCGACCACCTTCAGATCGTCATTAACCCGCTGGACCAGGAACTTGCTGCTCGACTCGCCGCTGGTTGCGATCCGGGTGCCGTTCACGCTGACCGCGACGTTGCCACCGCTGACCACGACCGCACCACTGTCAAGGCCCAGCTTCCCGGTGTCAATCCTCAAGCTGGAGTTGGGCGCCAGCGAAATCATCATGCCACGGGTGGTTACAACAGCACGAGCAGAGTCCCCGGTGCGAATGTTGTCCCCCGGGAAAACGGCACTTTGCGGAAGCGCTGGCCTTCCGTCAATCGTGACCGCGCCGGCGGTCTGCAAAATGCCTACGGCGTCGGATGCGACCATGCTGGCCGGAAATACGAAAAGCATAAGAGCGCAGCAAATCCTAACCCACGTAGCTGACATTGAACCACCTCAGATCGGAAAAGTCAGGAGCGGATTATAAGTCGAAGTCGTTGTCAGAAACAAGACTTTTAAAGATGGCGGCTGCTGCCTGCTAAACAGAAGGGCGTGTGTGAGAGGTAATCATCAGCCCACGATTGCAATTGGGATCTTGGAGCCGAAGCTGCTGTGGAGCTGGCGCCAAGCTTGGCGCTGCCGGTCACGATAGCGGCGATGCGCATGGCTGCCCCACCATCCCATTATCGTGCCCACCCAGATTATTGCTACCGCAGGTGACCGTGACCGGGCGTTCCGTGTTCTCTCGCACGGTCAAAGAAGGCACGCCAAGATAGGCAGTCTTCTCCTGGATGCCGCCCGAGTCGGTGATCACAATGGAAGCGCGGGCCGGTAAGGCGAGGAAATCCAGATAGGGCAGCGGATCCAACAATCGCAGTCCGGGGTGCGCACCCTGCATAAGAGTCGTCGTGTAGCCGCCGTGTCCCTACCACATTGCAAATAAGCATGGTCGATCGTTCTTATTCATGAATCGTGGGCTCCGACCCAGACGCCCCATCGGTGCCCGGCGGCGATTTCTTGCTCCCTTCGGATCTGGCGGGAGCCTGAAAGACCAGGGATGGCGCGCAGTAGTACCGTGCCCTACAACGATGGCATCGGAGCGCGCGGATGAACACAAGCCGCAACAGGACGCGCTCGACGAATCCGCGCCGGCGAGAACGGTGAAGCTCTCCGCCGCAGCTTGGGCAGATCGAAAGTGGGTACTTGATGTACGTACTGGCAGTCCTGGACGCGAGGCTGATGACGACAATACTTTACCAAGATGATAATGAACAGAAATCTCGGAGTCTTCAAGCTCTTGCAGGTGAGAAATGCGTCTGAAAATGAGAACCCGCGCGGGCCAACCGCTGCTGCGGCACTTGGGTGTGGCGCCGGAGCGCCTGGTCACTACCGGCGATGACGCGCTCGAGGTGGCATACCAGTCAAGACGGCTTCCGGGTGCCGGCATCGGGGTCAACCTCTGCGCCGCCGCTTATGCGCAATTCAGGCCAATCGTGTTGTGAGCGCTGAGCTGGTGTTATCGGCGAGCGCGGCGCGCGGTCGCGATGTCGAGCTCGTCGTCCGCGTCCTCCGGCATGTACCGCACTTTTGGTACCTGGGGACTCAGTGCCGCGATGAACGAGAGGCACAACATCTGGTAAATGTTGTTGTTGAATCGGTAGAGATCGAGGTCTGCCGTATTGTCCCCGCCCTGGATGGCGGCCGAGATTGGGTCGTACCACTGCGAACTGTCCGGGTCCAGCGAGAGGTACGGGTTCCCCTTGAGAACTTCGAAGGCTTTCAGAACTCGTTGCACGACGGAGTGGCGATTCGGCGCCCAACTGAGCTTGTAATCTCGGCGGAGTCCGATCAGCGCGGTCTTGGCCTCATCACTGAGGTTGATTGCCTGCTGCTTTTCCTCGGGAGTTCCCTTGCTGGGATCATCGTGAGTGGGCTCCTGTCCCTGCTGTGAGCGTTGGGCTTCAACGTCATCAACCCTGGGGAACCTGAAGGTCGGGGGTTGCGGTCGCTACGCTCATTCTGGTTTACCTGCAGCCTTCTGGCCTTCCGCAATGGCAGCCTCAAAGTCGTCGGGAACTGGTGTATTGCGGCGTTTCTCAGCGTCGCGCGCGATATTGTTTTGCGTAATCCAGCGCGCGATGTCGGTGGTGCTGTGGTAGCCGGCGCGCTTCGCGGCCTTGACATCGGCGGAGAAACTGTCTTCCACGACCGGGGGTTCGTTGCTTGCGGTATCTACGCGGGTATCGGGCGCCTTGCTGGCCTTGGCCTTCGGAGGTTCCGGCGCGGCGTAGATCGGGTGGCCGAGAGACATCCTGGTAAGGAAGTCGAGGATGGTATGGCGCTCGGCGATTTCGGCGGCAAGCCTGGTCTCAAGGTCTCGCTTTACTTCGTCAAATCGTTCGCGGCTGACCCACGGCAAGCGGAACATGCCGAGTTGGTACTAATTACGAGGCTGTGACGCAAGCGGAAAAGGGCACCATTAGAAGATCACGCTCGTCGCCGCCTTCTGGTCTGTTCTCACCGTCATTGAATCACCGTGTTGGCCGTTAGAATCTTCATCTCACTATGCGACCACGGTTAGGCCGGACGAGGGGGCTAAAGGGATCACCGCCTGAGCCGTATTCGAGTCCACCGACTCCACCCCGTTCAGAGTTGCGCGTACTGTGTAGCAATAAGTGTTCGCTCCGGCCACGGTTGAATCCTTGTAAGTTGTCGCTGCTACTGGCGTCAGGTTCAGCTTGACTTGCCCGGTTGGACTCCCCGTTGAAGGGCACGCACCGGGAGCGCGATATACGTTGCTGGTGGGCGTGTCGGGCAATGCCACCCATGAAAGCGTGGCACTGTGGTTCTGCGCCGCTGCGCCGATGGCAAACAGCAGAAGCGCGAAAAGGATGAGTCTTCTCATATTAGTTCGCTCGGCAAAAGATTACGTTTATGTAAGCTGGCAAGTTGCTAAAGCTGTTCAGTGTTCCCGTGACTGCTGATATCCCGTTGCTGCCTGCTGCCATGAGCGTAGCTGCGTTCTGCGCTGAGAGTGTTGCCGCCAGCAGAATCAAAACGACGATATGTGTTACTTACCTCACCGGTTCATTACAAAGTAGTGGAAGCAAATCGGATTGGATGTAGGTTTAGTCACTGAGAACGTGACCGTCCCGTTCGCTTGCGTAACAATTACTGGCTGCAGGACGCTCGGGGTCACGTTACAGGTCACACCTATCCGGGTTCCGGCGCTGGTAGCAGCCGTCTGACGAATAAAAATCTCACTGTTGACCGTGATAGCTGTGCTGGTGATCGTGCAAGTGTTGGTTAGTGCAGTAGCGCACGACACCATACCGGCAGCCGCAGCCGTACACGCAGCGACGGAGGGGTCAGCCGCACTGCCGATCGCTGCGCAGTTTGCTGTTGTTGAATATGCATCCGCGGTGACCGCGCCATGCAGGACTGTGCTGGTCACGCTGGAGTTGCCTAATACAACCTCGTTGGAATTCATGTTCACTGCGCCGTTACCGATCGCAGTAGCGTTGCTGAGTTGCGTTGGCGTGCCAGGCCCAGCAAAGTAGCCAATCCAGGTGTTATAGTTCCCTGACACGTTCACATTTGCTGGCGTACCAGTGACTCCAGTATCGGAGCCAATGCCAATGTTATACGCCCCTGTAGTGTTTTCGGCTAACGCACTGAAACCGATACCGATGTTTTCGATGTTGTTGGTTTTGGTCAAAGCGTTGACCCCAATTCCAACGTTGTACCCGCCGGTGGTGGTGTGTTGCAGAGTCCCGTAGCCAATCGCAATCCCTAAGGTCCCGCTCGTTAGCTCATTCATAGCGTATGAGCCGACAGCTACGTTGTCACTACCGCTTGTAAGCGATGTGAGCACACCGTAACCAAAACCGAAGTTTCTAGTTCCGGTTGCCGGAAGATTGGTGCCCACTTTGGTCCCGTAAAATCCGTTGGTTACTCCCGTTATTTGCGCATTGCCACTATCAAATGTATTCTGCCCGAAAAGTGTCCCGCGCGAATGTGATGTGTTGTCTATGTCGTATGAGCCGGCAAGGCCAGTAGTAAAACGATTTTTGTCCACCACTGCATAATCAGTGTAGTCCAGGCGCAGCGCATTCGCGGTGATGCCGTTGACTACCTGGAAACTATTGCGCTCGATGATCGGTGAAAGGATGTGATAACCAACCGCACCAGCAAGATCGAGCACCGCGCCGTTTGAGCCGGAAAACGTCGGGAACGTCTCAAATTCATTCTCTACAATTTGCGGAGCTGTCGCGCCCACGATACGCATTCCACCATCGGACGTGATGTTGTTTCCCTCAACAATAAAAGTGGTGGCACCTTGGACAAACGTGGCGTCTATTGACTTCCCGCCACCTGTAATCTGATTGTTGAGAATGCGAACTGTATCTCCGCCGGTGATGATGTTGATCGCACCATTATTAACGCCAACAAGAGTGCTGTTCTGAATCACAGACAAGGAAGGAATGCCTTGACCGTTACCCGTACCAGCAAAATATAGAGCTGCTGCGCTACCCGTCCAGTATGTAGAAATGTGGTCAATCACCATGTTGCTAACAACCATGTCGGAATTGAATCGAATAGCACTTCGTCCTGGCGTGCCAGCGTTGGATGTAATCAGAAAATCGGATAGCTTGATGCTCTTTAGCTCCTCAGTCGAGCTAATATAGATGGCGTCAGAACCTGCCGGAAACAAGCCGTTGTATACAACTAGCACAGTGCCAGCGTCCTGCACTCCGTTCCCTCTGCCGAGGCCACTCCCCACCAGAGTGATGTTCTTGTTGATGGTGATGCCTGTCGTAAGGTAATACGTTCCCGCGCGCAGATAGACCGTACCGCCGTCAGGTGCAGCGTTGATGGCCTCTTGTATACCAGCCGTGCCGCTGGGCGAAGTCCATCCGTTGAGCCATGTTCCTGTACCTCCAGTGCTGTAATCGAGCGGGTCGCTAAAAGTTTTAGGCTGAAAAGTGATTGCGGTGAGGGTGGAATTAGCCGTGGGCTGAGAGCCCACTACGGTGGGCACGCTCACGGGCAGCCCCTGAATCGAAACCGTGTTCGCACCGGGTGTAACTTCCTGAGGGGAGACGGCGACCGCCAGGATGACAAACAGTGCGAGCGTGATCTTGGCGCGCATGGGATTACTCCGTTTCTGAGAGGCGGTATTTCGTGGTCGCGGACAACGGTAGCACCGATGGTTCACGCGAGATCGGCGAACGTATGGGCGTGCGTACGGTTCTGGTGGAGCGCACCGGGTACGGCTCCGCTCTGATGGCCGGCATCTCCGCCGCCCGCGGACGCTACATCCTCATCGCCGACGCCGACGGCAGCTACGATGTTTCCGAACTGCCGCGCTTTCTGGAGAAGCTCCGGGCAGGCTACGACTTAGTGATGGGCAACCGATTCCTGGGATCAATCCGCCCTAAGGCCATGCCCTTCCTGCACCGCCGTCTGGGGAACCCTCTGCTCAGCGGCCTCGGACGCTTGTTCTTCAAGAGTCCGTGCCATGACTTCCATTGCGGCATGCGCGCCTTCCGCAAAGATGCTTACGAGCGCATGGGCCTGCGCACCACCGGCATGGAGTTTGCCAGCGAAATGGTGGTGAAGGCGACGCTGCTCCGTTTGCGCATCACGGAAGTGCGTGCGACCTTGTCACCCGACGGCCGCAGCCGGCCACCCCACTTACGCACCTGGCACGACGGCTGGCGCTACCTCCGTTTCCTGCTGCTCTACAGCCCACGCTGGCTCTTTCTCTACCCCGGCCTGGTCCTGATGCTCGCGGGCGTGCTGGCCGGCGGCTGGCTGCTATCCGGCCCCCGAAAGGTGGGAAGTGTGCAATTGGACGTGCACACTCTGCTCTACGCCGCCATGGCGGTGCTGGTCGGCTTTCAGGCCGTCGCCTTCGCCGTATTTACCAAGATCTTCGCCGTCTCTGAGGGCCTGCTCCCCCGCTATCCCCGCCTGACGGCCGTCTTTCGTTAGGTGAAGCTGGAGACCGGCCTGCTGGTGGGCGTCGTCCTGGTCGCAATCGGGTTCATCGCTTCTCTACACGCTTTCGTGATCTGGAAAGATCTCAGCTTCGGCGCCCTGGTACCTGCGCTGATGCTGCGCCGGTTCATCCCCGCCGTCCTCGCTGTCACGTTGGGGATCGCGGTGATTTTCGCCAGTTTCTTTCTGAGCGTCCTGGGAATGTCGCGCCAATGAGCCTGCTGGACTGCATCCATGGCCGGATCGTGTATCCCCGGCGTCTGGGTGTGTTGTCGTCGCTAGTGAGCGCGCTGCTGCCCCTGGGCACCAGCGTGCTCGACTTGGGTTGTGGTGACGGGCGGCTGGCCGCCAGCATGTTGCGTCTCCGTCCAGACCTGCGTGTGACCGGGGTGGCCGTCCTGCTCCGTCCCAAGATAGACATTCCTGTGCAGGAGTTTGATGGGCAGCACTTGCCTTTTCCCGACCGCAGCTTCGACGTGGTCATGATTGTCGATGTGCTGCACCACACCGCCGACCCTCTGGTCATCCTGGCGGAAGCTGGCCGCGTCGCCCGCTCCCACCTGATCGTCAAGGACCACAATTGCAACGGCATCCTTGCCCGTCTCACTCTGCGTCTGATGGATTATGTGGGCAATGCCTGGCATGGTGTGGCCTTGCCCTATAACTTCTGGACCCGCGAGCAGTGGCGCCAGGCCTTCCAGCTGTTGGGTTTCAATCCAGCGTCTTCGCGGGAGGTACTGCACCTTTACCCCTGGCCTGCTTCCTGGTTGTTCGACCGGTCGCTGCACTTCCTGGCGCGCTTGGACAAGGTCTAAATGGGGACCGCCTCGGCCGAAAAGCGCTTGAGCTAAGCACCCTGGGCAGGTACCGAGGGCCTGGAGAAGTGGGCGTCGGTGATATGGCTGGTGTTGGTCGTGTTGCTGTACGGGACCGTGGCCGCGGCCACGCTCTCGCGGCCCTTGGACTGGGGCAGCGCGCACAAAGCCACCATGGCGCGTTCCTTCACTGTCCAAGGCATCGTCCGCCTGCGCACCATACCCCTACAGAACAATCCCCCGGTCGGAGCCGAGCCGGATCGGTATCTGCACTGGCCGCCGCTTTTCTCGATCTTCTTGAGCTTCGTTTTCCGCGCCCTCGGAGAATCCGAAGTTGTCGCCCGGATGCTTGTCGACGCCGTTACCCTCGCCACGGCAGGCGCCTTGTATCTCCTGGTTCACGGCTGCGGTGGTCACCGCCCCGGCCTGCTTGCCGCATCTACTTACCTGGCTCTGCCGATTACGATTACATTCGCGGGGTTCGTTTATCCCCTGAAACTGGCCATCCTGCTCTGGCTCCTCGCCCTACTCGCTTTCCTCAGCGCGACACAGACCGCTCGCCTCCGCAAACTGCCCGCCGCCCTGGGTGCAGGCGCACTCTTGCTAAGTGTGCTTTCCTCCTGGGAGCCGGTTCTACTGTGTCCCGGCTTGTTCCTGATCAGCATCCTGCAGCGAAACCGGACGCGCTCGCAACTCTCCCTGCTTTACACCGGCGTGGCGGCGGTCGCCTTCTTCGGCGTGATCGCCTGGTACCTCTACCAGGCGCCCGCTTTGGCGCAAGGTTTCTGGCACACTGTTTCCTACTGCTTGGGATTCGGTTACGGGGCGCTCGCGGAAGGAGGGGTCCACGGCATCGTGGACCGGCTGTACTACGCTACGGTGCCTACGCCTACACTGCCGCTGCTGCTCCGCTATCTTCGCTGGCTGACCATGCTCGGCACGGTGCCTGTGCTGGCTCTGGCAGTCGTGCTTGTCGGCGGCCTGCGGGATTGGCGTCAGTGCAAGCAGACCGACCTTGCCGTCCTGTTCTTCGGATTGCTCTCCGTCTGGATCCTGTGGTTCGCCCTGCTTCGCAACCATGCTGCCATCCACTCATTTCAGATGATGATAGCCGCGCCTGCCGCCGCCGCCACCAGCTTGGCACTTGGGAAAGTACTACCCCGCGCGGAAGACCGCTCGCCCGTAATGCTCCGTCGCTGGGCAGCGGCAGGAATCGCGCTCGTGGCTCTCCTGGCAACAGCCGCCTACTATGCCCGCCCGGTGGTGCTTGACCAGACACCCGACCCGCTGGTTGCCTTCGCAGCCGAGATTGCGCGCAAGTACCCCAGCGGGCGCCGTCGTCATGACCACCGAGCCGGACATGGTCCACGTTTACTACTCCCGGCGGCACATCATCCGGTACGTCATCAATGACTCACTGGCTGACGAGGTGGCAATACAGGC
>Ga0097691_1001862_pt1 | contig 14859 bp, 14 predicted proteins | sample NGESurdeep072012_8_FD_72858 | JGI IMG/M metagenome (GOLD analysis project Ga0097691, IMG submission 72858) | Arctic peat soil microbial communities from Barrow, Alaska - NGEE Surface sample 210-1 deep-072012 | ecosystem: Environmental > Terrestrial > Soil > Wetlands > Peat ...
CCCCCGACGATTCGCCAGCGGCGCTGCCCGGCATCGAGGCGGCCCTGCGAACGGCGCCGGGCGTCAGGGTGACGCTGGCCGGCGGCCCGGCGTTCTACGGCGACATCCAGAAGGTCTCCGAGGCGGACCTGCGCCGGGCGGAGCTCGTGGGCCTGCCGCTCGCCGCGATCGCGCTCCTGCTCGTCTTCGGCTCGGTGATCGCGGCGGGCGTCCCGCTGATCATCGGCGGCGCGGCCGTCGTGACGTCGCTGGCCGTGATCTTCGGCCTCGCCAGCCTCACTCCGATGAGCATCTTCGTGCTCAATCTGGCCACGCTCCTGGGCCTGGGCCTCGGCGTGGACTACTCGCTCCTCATGCTGAGCCGCTTCCGCGAGGAGCTGGCGCACCGGACGCCCCCGGGCACGCGCGCCGACGCCGAAGCCGTGGAGGCCGCCGTCCGCGTCACGGTCGCGACGGCAGGCCGGGCCGTCTTCTTCTCCGGGCTGACGGTCCTGCTCGGGCTCCTGGGCCTGGTCCTTTTCGAGTTCATGATCCTGCGCTCCGTGGGGATCGCCGGGGCGCTCGTCGTGGGAATCGCGGTCGCCGCCGCGCTCACGCTCCAGCCGGCGCTCCTGTCGGTCCTGGGATCGCGCGTGGACGCGCTTGCGATCAGGAAGGTGCGCCCGGACCCCGGCTCACAGGGCGCCTGGGCCCGGCTGGCCCGGCGCGTCATGCGACGCCCCCTGCTGGTCTTCTTCCCGACGCTCGGGCTCCTGCTCGTGCTTGGAACGCCGTTCCTCCACGTCCGGTTCAACGCCCCGGACGCGACGATCCTGCCGGAAAGCGTGCCCTCGCGGGCGTCCTACGAGACGCTGGTGAGAAGCTTCGGCGAGGGTGCCTTCGCGCCGCTGACGCTCGCGGTCCGGACCGACGGACCGGCAACCGACCCGGTGAACATCGCCCGGCTCTACGACTACTCCCGGCGCCTCGCCGCGGACCCGCGCGTGGCTCGCGTCGACAGCCTCGTCGACGTGGATCCGCGGATCAGCCTGCTCCAGTACCAGCTCCTCTACGCAAACCCGGGCGGGCCCCCCGATCGCTTCACCGCGACCGCGCTGGCCGCTACCACGAAGGGGGACCTGACCGCGTTCACGGTCACCACCGGCTACGGCCCCAACCGCGACGAGGCGAGGGCGCTCGTGCGCGACCTGCGCGACCCGACGAGCGCTCTCGCTCCGCCGGCCGGCGTACGAGTGTCGGTCGGCGGCGGTGCGGCCGACGTCAGCGACACGGTGAGCCGGATCGCGGCGGACTTCCCGCGGACGGGTCTCTTCATCGTGCTCACCACGTACCTCGTCCTGTTCATGCTCCTGCGCTCCGTCTGGCTGCCCCTCAAGGCAATCATCATGAACACGCTCTCGATCACGGCCGCGTTCGGCGCGCTCGTGTGGGTCTTCCAGGATGGCAACCTCTCGCGGCTGCTCGGCTTCCAGCCGCTCGGCTTCGTGGAGACGACGCTCCCGGTGATCCTCTTCTGCGTCCTGTTCGGCCTCTCCATGGACTACGAGGTGTTTCTCCTGACACGGATGAAGGAAGCCTGGGAACGGACGGGCGACAACACGGAAGCCGTGGCGCAGGGCCTGGAGCGGAGCGGTCGCATCGTGACCTCGGCGGCGCTCATCGTCGTGGTCGTGGCCGGCTCGTTCGTCTTCGCCGACATCGTGCTGATCAAGGCGCTGGGGCTGGGCGTCGCGCTGGCCGTGGCGATCGATGCCACGATCGTCCGGGCGCTCCTGGTTCCTGCCACGATGCGGCTCCTCGGGAAATGGAACTGGTGGCTGCCCGCTCGCCTGGCGCGGTTCCTGCGGGATCGGCTTCCGCGCACCGAGGCGGAGCTGGAGGCGCGCCACCGATGAGAGCCACCGTCCCCGCGAACCCGCACGCTCGTCGTCCGGGGATTCGCGGCCTGCTCCCTGCGCTGCTCGCGCTCGTCCTGGCGGCGTGCTCGGGGCCCGTCCTGGCGAACCCGCCCGCCGCACGGCCGAGCGTGGTGCCGCAGACTCCAGTGCCCGCGGCCCCGGCCGACCCGCAGTCGGTGGTCCTGCCCCGCGACGACGGCCCGCACGATCGCCTGACCGAGTGGTGGTACTACACCGGGCATCTCGCGGCCGCCGATGGACGCACGTTCGGCTTCGAGTACGTCATCTTCCGCGCCGAGCGCGGCGGCTTCCCGGTCAGCTGGGCGAGCCATCTCGCGGTCACGGACGAGTCCGCGAATCGCTTCGCGTACGGCCAGCGGAGCGAGATCGGCCCCCAGGTGGACCATTCGCCGCGCGATGCGAACGGCAAGCCGAGCGGCTTCGCGTTGCGCCTCGTTGGGCTGGATCCGGCCCGCCCGGCGACCGACGCGAGCCCGGCGACCGACGCGAACGCCGCCTGGACGATGGCGGGTTCGGGCGGCCGCGACACGCTCTCGGCGACGCTCGGTCCGGCAGAGGCCGCCGCCACGGCGATGCCGAAGGGCCTCGGCGTCCAGCTTGCGCTGACCCCGCTGGGGCCGCCCGTGCTCCACGACCGCGACGGCTGGGTGGACTTCGGCGCGGCGGGTGGCTCCTACTACTACTCGCGGACCCGGATGACCACGGCCGGGACACTCCTCGTGGACGGCGAGCGGGTGGCCGTCACCGGCACGGCCTGGTTCGACCACCAATGGGGCGACTTCATCGCGGTCGGCGCCGGCGGCTGGGACTGGTTCGCGGTCAACCTCGACGACGGGACGGATCTCACCGTGTCGCTGGTCCGGAACGCGGACGGTACGTATCCGCTGGTCTACGGGACGCTGGTTCGCCCGGACGGTACCTCCCGATACGTGGCTCGCGGCGAGATCTCCGTCGACGCCCTGGGTCAATGGACGAGCGCGCGGACCGGCGCCACGTACCCGTCGGGCTGGCGCGTCCGGGTCTTGGGGGCCGCCCTGGACCTGGTGGTCGTGCCCACGCTGCGCGACCAGGAGCTGGACACGCGGGCGACGACGGGCGTCGTCTACTGGGAGGGCTCGCAGCGCGTCACGGGCACCCGGGCGGGCCGGTCCGTGACCGGGAAAGCGTACGTGGAGCTGACCGGGTACGCCGACCGCGTGACGGCATCGCCCTGAAGCAAGCCCGCCGGGCGCTCAGCTCCCGTCTCGGGCGCGGTTCGCGCGCCGCTGGACCACGAGCAGGGCCAGCCACCCGAACAGGATCGTGGCGCCGTAGGCCACGCACCAGGCGCAGATGGCGCCGATGACGAACAGCTCCAGGTAGCGCAGGTAGAGCACGATCAGGACGCCGACAAGCCCCTGCGCGTACCCCGCCAGCAGGAGCCGCCCGTCGCCCGTCCGCCACCAGGTCGCGATCAGGCCCAGCAGGACGCCGGAGAACAGGACCCCGAAGAACGCGACCGGGATCCCGAACCAGCGGCTGTACTCGCTCTGGGCGACGGTCTCGCAGCCGCCACCCGGCAGGCAGGCTGCAGCCGTGCCCGCGAGCGCATTCGCGCTCAGGTAGAGCGCGATCGCGAGCCCCGCGACAGCGAGGGCGCCGAGCAGGAGGGCGGGCCGCCCGCGAGCCACGGGAACGTCAGGGCGCGGTGGAGGCCGCCGGCGACGCCGAGGCCGGCGGCGCTCCCGAGGCGGCCGGTGACGCGGCCGGGGCCGGCGACGCGGCCGCGATCAGCGCGTCGATGGCCGGGCCGAGCGTGGTCATCGGCTGGGCACCACCCGGAACGAGCGTCCCGTTCAGGGCGATCGTCGGAGTCTGGCTGACGCCCGCGGCGTTGCCCTGGGCAGTCTCCGCCTTCACGGCCGCCACCATGTCGGCCGCCCCATTCGCCATGCACGCGTCGTACGCGCTGCGATCCGCGCCCACAGCATCGGCGACCGAGGCGAGGAACGCGGGGGAGAACGTGCCCTTGTTCTCGCCCGTCTTGTTCTGGTTCTCGAACAGGTAGTCATGGAACGGCCAGAACTTGTCGCCGACGCAGCGCGCGGCGGCGGCCGCCTGCTGCGACTCGCCGTCTGCGGCGCCTTTGTCGATGAACGCGAAGTCGCGGTAGACGACGTACGCCTTGCCGGTCGCCACGTACTGGTCGATCAGGTCGGGCTCGATCGTGGTCGCGAATGTGTCGCAGGCGGGACACTGGAAGTCCGACCAGATCTCGACCTTGACTGGTGCATTGGCCTGCCCGAGCGCCCGCGGGTTCGTCGGATCGACCAGGCTGACCGGCGTCGGGCGGAGCGGGCTGATGAGGCTGCCGACGGTCGCCTTCGGGCTGAGGACGCCGGACACGAGGACGACGACGACCAGCCCGACGACCACCGCACCAGCGGTGATCAGGGCCATCGGCGACTGCCAGGCCGGCTTCTTGACGGCGACGGTGCGCGCCGAGGCGAGGCGCTGGTCGCGCCGGGCGGCCTCTCGGCGCTCCTGCCGTGTCGCGGGCGGGCGCCGCTGGGCTGGTGTCTTCGGCGGGGGCGTGCCGGCCGAGCTGGAATTCGTGGACATGCGAACTCTCGATGGCGGGGGTGGAGTGGACGTTGCGGGACGCCGGCGCAGCGTACCCCGTCCGGCGCGGGACTGTCCTCCTCGTCGGGCCCCGGCTAGGCGCGGGCGATCGGGGCCGGTTCCGGGAGCACGGTTGGTCGCTGGGGGAGCGGCCGCAGGTAGAGCGACAGGACCACCACCAGGTACGTGACCCAGGTGGCGAGTGCCGCGACCTCCGGGGTCGACGAGTACCCGAACAGGGCCCGCAGGAAGAGGCCGATGCCCGCCTCGTGGGGCAGTGTCGCGCTGATATCGAACGCGGTCTGCGTGCCGAGCGTGATCCAGCCGATCTCGACGAACTCGTGGACGGCACTGCCCAGGAGCCCGGCGGCGATGAAGACGAGGAGGACGCCGGTCCAGCGGAAGAACCGCCCGAGGTTGATCCGTCGGCTTCCGCGGTAGAACCCGTACCCCAGCCCGACCGAGATCAGCAACCCGACGGTCGCGCCGGCGAGGACGCTCGCCGCACCCGCGCCGCCCGCGGAGGTCGTCGCGGCCGTAGCCTGCCCGACCAGGAAGAGCGCGGTCTCCAGCCCTTCCCGGATCACCGCCGTGAACGCGAGGAGCAGCAGGCCCCAGGCGCTTCCCGCCGTGAGGACCCGATCGAGCGCGCGCTGGAGATGGCCGGCCACGGCGCTCGCCTGGCGGCGCATCCAGAACAGCATCCAGGTCACGACGGCGGCCGCGACCAGCATCGTGGTGCCCTCGAAGACCTGCTCCCAGGGTGTCTGCAGCTCGCCGAGCGTCGCGAAGATCACGAGTCCCAGCGCCGCGCTTGCCACCACGGCGGCTGCCACGCCCAGCCCGATCCGGCCGAAGTGTCGAGCGTTGCCGGTCCGGGCCAGGTAGGCGCAGATGATGCTGACGATCAGGGCGGCTTCCACGCCCTCGCGCAGGCCGGTCAGCAGGCCGCTCGTGAAGGCGCCGATGTCGAACACGCGGGCTCCTTGATGGGGACGCACGGGACGCGTCCGCAGCGTCGCGATGTCGCGGCGAGCGCAGGCGGAATCTAGCGCGGTGAGCGCGACCCGGTCAAGCGCCCTTGCGTTAAAAGGTCAAGGCTGCTTGCAGCCACCTCGGCGAGGTCGACGGCGGCGAGGCCGGTGACGGGCCGCGAGGCCGGTGACGGGCCGCGACGGCCGCGCCGATCAGACGGCGGCGCCGATCAGCCGCCGGCGCCCCGCGCGGGCCGCCGCTCCAGGCCGGGGATGTCGCTTCCTGGCCGGCAGCCCCACCGCGCGAAGTCGCTCGCTGTCGAGGCCGCCCCCGATCACGCTGAAGGTCGCTCCCGGCGAACAGGCGGCGGGGAACGATCGGTCGGTGGCCGGGCGGTGCGGACTCTCGACGGATCTGTTCGCCTCCGACGGACGTCGTGGCCGCGCGCACCCTGGCCGGGTCCAGCCTGACTTCGATTCAGGCGCTTTGTTCGTCGGAGGCGACACCACCGGCGGAGGCGACACCGGCGGAGGCGACGCGCCTGCCGTCAACGCGCCGAAGACCACCGGGTCCTACGCGATCAGCCGCCGGCACCCTGGGCCGCACGAATCGCGGCCCGGATCTCGTCGCTCCCGACGATCAGCTCGAAGCTGGTGGCGATCCGACCCTGCGCATCGACCACGAAGACGAACGGCTCCACGGGGATCCCGTACGCCTTCGCCAGGTCGTTGAACTCCAGTTGGCCGGTGCTGTAGTCGGGCATCAGCCGCCCGCCGTAGTTCGTCATGACGTGCGGCTCGACGTGAACAAACGCGACGTCCGGGAACTCGTTGGCGATCGCCTTCATGTTCTTCAGGAGCGGCCCGCAGGCGGTCGTCGGGCAATAGGCCGGCGAGTAGAACGTCAGCACGAACGCCCGGTGCGCGGCGAGCAGCTGGTCCACGGAGAACTGGTAGAAGCGCGGATCGGGGAAGATATCGGTCGTGATGCCGTACAGGTTCTCGCCGGCGTTGGGATCGCCAGCGGTCGGCGTGTGGATCGACGGCGCAGGATCGCCGACCGCGGGCGTGGAGCCGCGGCCGACGACGCTGAACGGGAATTCGGCGGCGCCGATCGGGCCGGTCGCCTTCCGGAGCGCGATCGTTCCCGTGTAGTCGCCGGGCACGGGGAACGAGACATCCACCACGAAGGCGCCCTTGTTGCCGACGGAGACCCAGATGAAGTACCCGTCAACCTCGATCGGCGGGACCGCGGGATCGACGGCCCGGAACGCGAAGTGGGCCGTCACATCGGGGAACGCGAGCTCGCGGTTGTTCGGATCCGAGACGGTCATCACGAGCCGGTTCGCACCGACGCGGATGACCGTCGTATTGAGCGTCGGGAGCACCGTGGTCGAGCCGAGCGCGGGGGAGCTGCTCGGGGCGGCGGTGGGCGCGGGCGTCGCGGCCGGCGTCGGGACGGGCGTCGAGCTGGCCGCGGGGCCGCCGCTCGCCGCGGGACCGCCGCTCGCGGGATCGCCGGGCAGGGGCCGCGTCGCGAGCGACGTGATCCGGTCCAGGAAGACTTCCGGCCCCGCACCGAACCAGATCCGGTCTCGCAGCCGGCCCGCGGCGTCCACCAGGAACGCATCGGCCGTGTGGGCCATCGCGTATCCGTTCGCCGAGCCGTTGTCGATCTTCGCGTATTGCACGCCCCACGCGTCCGCCGCGCGACGGATCTCGGCGGCGTTCCCGGTCAGCCCGACGAAGCCGGCGTTGTAGAACGAGAGGTACTGCTTCAGCGCCGCGGCGTCGTCGCGCGCCGGGTCGATCGTGACGAAGACCACGCGGACCGGGACTGGGCTCCGCTTCACGGCATCGCGGACATCGGCCAGCGTCGTCGGGCAGACGTCCGGGCAGTGCGTGTAGCCGAAGAAGACGAGCGCCGGCGTCCCGCGCACGCTCGCCAGGTCGAACGGCTGCCCGTCCTGGTCGGTCAGCGCAAGTGCCGGCGCGGGGAGGACCGGCACGATCGCGGTCGGCCGCTTCAGCGGGTTGGGCGTGGCGGCGGGCCAGGCGATCCCGCCGTTGCCCCCGGGTGCCGCGGGCGGTCCGACGAGGGCGCCGCCGAGCAGGCCGGCGCCGATCCCACCGGCCGCCGCGAGCGCGAACACAACGCTCGCGATGACCGGCAGGCGATTCGGAGACGCGGGACGCGACGGAAGCGTCATGGTTCGCCGGGTCGGCGGCTCAGCTCTCGCGGACCTGGGCCTTGACGCTGATTGCGCCGGCCCTCTCGAACTTCAAGGTGAGGTCAATCGTGTCGCCGGCCTTGAGGTCCTTCACGAGGCCGATCAGCATGACGTGGTAGCTGCCCGGCTTGAGCTGGAGGCTGCCACCCGCCGGGATCTCGACCCGCGCGACCGGCTGCATGCCCATCATCCCGCCGCCCGAAGCGTCCGGCGAGCCCATCACCACGGTCTCGTGGAGCTCGACGGTCGCGGCCGCGGGGCTGGAGGCGCCGATGAGGGCGTCCGCCGCGCTGCCCGCGTTCGTGATCGTGGCGTAGGCGGCCCCGGCGCTGGCTGTTGCCGACGAGGAACGGGCCCATGCGTCCGTGACCGTGATCCCGGCGGCCGGCGACGCCGGCGACGACGCCGAGCCGGAGCATCCGGCGAGCAGCGCAAGGCTCGCGGCGACAACGAGGACGAGACGGGTCGGGCGCAGGACGTCCATGACGGTCTCCGGCTGGTGGCGCGATGGCGCGTCTCGGCGGATCGTACCGGGCCGGGCAGCCGCGCGGACGGGCCGAACGGCTCGCGACCGCGTCCACTCTCGCGGCCGCGTCCAATCGAGACTGTGTATCACTTGGTTCGAGATCGAGTATCATTCGGCGCGATGCCAGACCTCACCGCGCTCGAGACCGCGTTCGAAACGGCCGGTCACCGGCTGACGAGGCCGCGGCGCGCGCTCGCCGAGCTGATCGAGGCCCGTGACGGGGCGTTCTCGGCTGCCGACCTGGTGGCCGACGCGCAAGGCCGGCGGCTGGGGATCGGCCGCGCGACGATCTTCCGTGCGATCGAGCTCCTCGAGGAGATCGGGGCACTCGAGCGGATCGACCTGCCGACCGGCGAGCACGCCTACGTGCCTTGCGGTCCGGCCCATCACCACCACGTCGTCTGCCGCCGCTGCAGCCGCTCCGTCGAGATCGGCGACCTGGGCCTCGGCGCGCTCGCCCGCGACATCGCCCGCAAGACGGGCTACCGGATCGACGTACACCGCCTGGAGCTGTTCGGGCTCTGCCCGGACTGCCAGGTGGCATCGGTGCCGGCCTGATGCGCGCAGGTCCGCCCCGCCTGAACAGCCGGCAAAGCGGCCTGACGGGCAGTGGCGCGCGGCGTCGGCTCGCCCGCGTCGCGATCGTCGCCCTGGCGGCGATCGTCGTCGCCGGTTGCCGCACCGGCGCGACCGGAGCGCCGGTCGGGTCCGCCGCACCGTCGCCGGCTCCGGATGCCCTCGCCGTCATCGCGACGACGACCGTCTTCGCGGACCTGGTGCGCCAGGCGGGCGGCACGGCCGTGCGGGTCACGAGCCTCGTCCCGGCCGGCGGCGATCCCCACACCTACGAGCCCACTCCGTCGGACGTCCGGTCGATCGCGGGGGCCGACCTGGTCGTGATGAACGGCCTGGGCGTCGATGACTGGCTGAAGCCGCTCCTGGCCGAGGCGAAACGGCCCGCGAGCGCGCTTGTCGAGCTCGGACCGAACCAACCCGGCGTGACGTACCTCGCCGGCGTCGGAGGCACGGGATCCGTCAACCCGCACCTCTGGCTGAACGTAGCGTACGCGGCGCTGTACGTGAAGCGGATCGTCGCCGCGCTCCAGGCCGCCGCCCCCGCGAAGCAGGCCGTGCTCCAGGCGTCCGGCGACGCGTACCTCGCGCGGCTTGCCGCCCTCGACACCGCGATCCGGGCGCAGATCGCCACGCTCCCGGCGGCGAACCGGAAGCTGGTCTCGTACCATGACGCCTTCCCCTACTTCGCGGCCGCCTACGGGCTCACGATCGTGGGCACGGTGGTTCCCGCCCCGGGCCAGGATCCGAGCGCAGGCCAGGTGGTCGCCCTCATCGACATGATCCGGGCCAGCGGCGTCAAGGCGATCTTCAGCGAGGCCCAGTTCAACCCGAAGATCGAGCAGCAGCTGGCAGCCGAGGCTGGGGTCACCGTGGTCAGCAACCTCTACAACGATGCCCTTGGGGCGCCGCCGGTCGACACCTACGAGGGGATGATGCGCTGGAATGCCGACCGGGTCGTCGAGGCCCTCCGGTGAGAAGCCGATGATCGACCCGAACGCGGCCGACCCGAACGCGGCCGACCCGCACGCGGCCGACCCGCACGCGCACCCGCACCCTGCCGACCGGGCTCATCCGGCGGACCGGGAGCTGCCCGCCTACGGCACCGGCCACGAGCTCCAGCACGCTGCTCACCATGCCGCCGTCGTGCTGTCCGGGGTGACCGCCGGCTACGAGGATCGGGCCGCGCTGACCGACGTCTCCGTGGCCGTGGCGGCCGGGACCCTCCTCGCCGTCTTCGGGCCGAACGGCGGCGGGAAGAGCACGTTCCTCAAGGTCATCGCGGGCCTCCTGAAACCATGGAGCGGCCACGTGCATGTCCTCGGCGCCGAGCCTGGCCGCGAGGCGCGCCGGATCGCATACGTCCCACAGGCGGAGCAGGTCGACTGGGAGTTCCCCGTCTCCGTCTGGGACGTGGTGGTGATGGGTCGCTACCCGCGGCTCGGCCCGTTCCGGCGGCCGGGCGCCGCCGACCACCGCGCGGTCGCCGACGCGCTGGAGCTCGTCGGCATGACGCCCCACGCGCAGACGCAGATCGGCCGGCTCTCCGGCGGGCAGCGCCGGCGGGCGTTCCTCGCTCGCGCGCTCGCCGCGGACCCGGACCTCTACCTCCTGGACGAACCGGTGACTGGGGTGGATCCCACCACCCAGGAGGACCTGATGGGGATCCTGGAGGCGGAGGCGCGGCGCGGCAAGACCGTCATCGCCACGACCCACGACCTCGCCTGCGCGGCGGAGCGCTTCGAGGATGTCCTGGCGATCAACCGAACGGTGATCGCGCACGGGCGTTCGGACCTCGTGCTGGACCGCGACGTGCTCTCGCGCACGTACGGCGGCCACCTGCTCATGCTCGGCGGGGAACCCCTCCTCGTGGACGACCCGCACCACCACGACGAGCCGCCCGGCCGCGAGCAGCACTTCCACGAGGAGACGCACCGGTGAGCCCGCGGGTGTCGGCATGATCGACGCGCTCCTGGCGCCGCTCCAGTACGAGTTCGGGGTCCGGGCACTCCTGGCGGCCGCGCTCGTGGGACTCGTCTGCGCCGTGGTCGGGAGCTACATGGTCCTGCGCGGGCTCTCGTTCATGGGCGACGCGATCAGCCACGCGGCGTTCCCCGGCGTCGTGATGGCGTACCTCGTCGGCGGCTCGCTCTACCTCGGCGGCGCGATTGCGGCCGTCGCGACGGCGCTCGGGATCGGCTGGATCAGCCGCCGGGCCCGGCTGCGATCCGACGCGATCATCGGCGTGCTCTTCGCAGGGATGTTCGGCCTGGGGGTGGCGATCTACAGCGCGATCCCGAACTACGTGGGCGACCTCTTCGGCTTCCTGTTCGGGGACGTGCTGGGGATCGGCCTGGGCGACCTCATCGGCCTCGCGATCCTGGGCGGCGTGGTCCTCGTGGTGATCTGGGCGCTCTGGAAGGAGTTCCTGTTCGCCACCTTCGACCCGCTCGGCGCAGGGGCGTCCGGGCTCAATGTGAACGGCCTCGACTACCTCTTCCTGGGCCTCATCGCGCTGACCATCGTGGTCAGCATCCAGGCCGTGGGGATCATCCTGGTGGTTGCGATGCTCACGACGCCGGCGGCGACGGCCCAGCTCCTGACCGCCCGCTTCGGCCGACTGATGGCGATCGCGATCGGGATCGGGATCGGGTCGGGGATCGCGGGGATCTACGTCTCGTTCTGGCTTGACGTGGCGTCCGGCGCGGCGATCGTGCTGATCCAGACGACGATCTTCTTCCTGGCGCTGGCGCTCGGACCACGCAGCGGCCTGCTGCGTCGACGTCCCGTGGAGTCGGCCGCCACGCGCTGACCACGGGACGAACGGCAGCGCCCCCGGCGTCGGTCGACCCGCGCCAGGCACCCGCCGCCCGGGGTCGCTGAAACCATCCGGGCCCGGCGTGCCTCAGACGATGCACAGGGCGATCCGTCGCGCCTGACCGCACCGCCGGGAGCTTTCGATGTCCGAAACCGTGGCAACGGGCCGCGCCACCTGCGTCGGGACCAGCGCATGCGCCTGAGCGCGCGCTCGTGGGTCGTCCTGGGCGCCTTCCTTGGGATCCTGATCGTGTTCACCACCGGCCAGGTGGTGCCCGCGACGTCCGACTACCAGGCCCACATGCGGGTCTGGCTCGCCGGCCGGGCGACCGGGATCACCGCCTACGTGCTGCTGACGGTGCTCGTGAGCCTTGGCCTCATCCTCAGCCACCCGACGAACCAGTCCACCTGGAAGCTCTCGAAGCGCCTCTTCCCGTGGCACGAGAACCTCTTCGTGTTCGTCGTCGCCTTCCTCGTGGCCCACATCGTGAGCATCATCCTCGACCCGTACGCCGGCGTCGGGATCGCCGGCTCGTTCGTGCCGGGGCTGTCCGCGTACCGCAGCGCCCCGGTCGCGCTGGGCACGCTGGGCCTCTACGCGGCCCTCGTCTCGGGCATCACGGGCCGATGGTCCAGCCTCCTGCCCAAGGGCCTGTGGCTCAGACTCCACCGTTTCGCGCTCGTCGCCTGGATCGTCTCCTGGCTCCACGGCCTGCTCGCGGGCACGGACAGCAGCACGCTGGTCCCGCTCTACGTCGGGACGGGCCTGGTCGTCATGCTGGCCGGCGCGTACCGCTATTGGGTCTCGAAGAAGGCCCGACCGACCTTCGCCAGCTCCCTGCCTGACGCGCCGCGCCCGCTCCGCCCGCGCCCAGGTCTGGACGGCGGCTCACGCGCGACGCCCCCCCGACCGACCCTGGTCCGCGACACGCCCTCGCGGGCGACTCCCGCCGACCTCGCCAATGCGCTCACCGGCGCATCGCTCATGGAGGACGTGCAATGAACAGCACCATCAAGGTCGTCGCCCGGCGCGCGGCGGTCACGGTCGGCGTGGTGGGCAGCCTTGGGCTGGGCGCCGCGACCATCGACGCCGCGGCCCAGTGGACCGCCGCGGCCGCGCCGATGCAGGCGCCCGCGGTCAGCGCCGAGAGCCTCGCCTCGCAGCTGGCCAACGAGCAGGCTCGTGGGACCGACCTGCAGTCCCGCCTCCAGGCGGCGACCACCCAGGCGGCAGAGGTCCAGGCCGCCCTGGACGCGGCGAATGCCCGCATCGCCACGGACGACGGCACGGCGAAGGCGCTGCGGGCGCAGATCGCCGCGGCCGAGAAGAAGCTGGTCGCCCTCAACAAGCAGGCCGCCGACGCGGCCGCGGCCTTGAAGACGGCTGCGGCCCGGCAGGCGGCCGCGGCCCGCCAGACGGCGGTGACCAGCACCGCGCGGCCGACGACGACCCACGCGACGACGGGAGCCTCCGGCGCCCCGGCCTCCGGCGTGGGCGGGGATGACTGAGCCCGCGCCGGCGATCCCCGGGCGCGATCCCCGAGCCCGTGCCGCGCGGGCGCCCGGGACCGCCACCCTCCGCGTCGTGCCGCCGCTGGCGACGGCACGACCGGCGACGGCTCGACCGGCGACGGCAACCCGCCGCCCGATCCACGTCGTGGTGGCGGTGGGGATGACCGCCGGGCTCTACGCCCTTTCGCTCGCCGGCGTCACGGCGCTCCAGTCCGCGACGGACGCGCAGCTGGCCGCCGACCGAGCGCCGGCCGCAGGCGCCGTGGCGCAGCTCAAGAGCACCGACGACGCGATGGAGGGCAGTCTCGACAGGCTCGCCAGTGCCTACGCGAAGGTCGCGAACGGGTACCAGGCGATCACCGACGGGATCGTCGGGCACGAGCAGGCGCTCGCCGCGCTCCGACAGCAAGTGGAGGCCGCTGCCGGGTCGGCGGCGGCGCTCTCCGTCCCGAGCCTCTCGCGCCTTCCGGCCGTCTCCGGCAGCGCGGTCACGGTCCGCAGCCGGCCGGTGGTCAACGCGTGCACCACGGCCTCGGGCAAGCCCTGCTGAGCGCGGACCGGGCGACCGCGCGAGAGCGTTGGCCTGTGACCGCCGGCCCGTTGGACGTGGCCGCGCAGCCGGCGGCCCGGTTCGAGCGCCGCGCGATGGGATCGCCGCTGCGGCTCACCCTGGTCGGGGTGCCCGACGGGCGTACGGCCAACGCGTGGGCGGCAGTCTCGGCGGCCATCGAGGAGATCGAGCAGTCTCTCTCGCGCTTCCGCCCGACGAGCGACCTCGTTCGCCTCAACGCACGAGCCGGCGACCCCGCCTGCGCAGCTGTCGATCCGTGGCTCTACGCGGCGTTGGCCACGGCGGAGCGAGCGTGGCGACGGACGGATGGTGCGTTCGACCCGCGCGTCATCGGCGACCTCGAACGGCTGGGTTACGCGGGCGCAGCGGTTGCGAATGGCGCAGCGCAGCCGGAGCCGGCGTCGTTCTCCCGGCTCAGCGCGTTTCCCGACGGGCGATGGCTCCATCGCGACCCGCGCCGGCGCGGCGTGGCCATCGCATCCCCGATCGATCTGGGCGGGATCGGGAAGGGGCTCGCCCTTCGCTGGGCGTTGGCGCGGCTGACCGCGGCCCTCCCCGAGCTCGGCGAGCCGGCGGTCGGCGCGCTCCTCGAAGCCGGCGGGGACCTGGTCGCCCGCGGCGCCGCGCCGCAACCCGGCCCGTGGCTGATCGCCATCGAGGACCCGGCGGGCGGGCCGGAACCGGCCGTCGTCGCGCTCGAAGCGGGGGCCGTCTGCACGTCGTCGATCTCCGTGCATGCCTGGCAGGCGCCCGACGGCCGGCGCGTCCACCACCTCCTGGACCCTCGCACCGGCGAGCCGGGTGGCGACGGGCTGGTCGCCGTGACCGTGGCCGCACCGGACCCGGCATGGACCGAGGTCTGGTCGAAGGCCCTCTTCCTGGAAGGCCAGCGCGGGATCGGGCCCCGCGCGCGATCCCTTGGCCTGGCCGCATGGTGGATGCGGACCGACGGCACGCTCGAGATGACGCCGGCCGCCCGTGAGCGGACGGTCTGGCTGGCGACGGACGGCGAGGCGGCGGCCCGCTGAGACCGGTGGCCGGGGGCGGACGCGCTACGCGGGAAGCGGCGCCGGTCGCACGGACCGCTCGGCGCGGTCCCGGATCCCCATGAGCATCTTGCGCTCCATCGGCAGCG
>Ga0097691_1001863_pt1 | contig 14859 bp, 19 predicted proteins | sample NGESurdeep072012_8_FD_72858 | JGI IMG/M metagenome (GOLD analysis project Ga0097691, IMG submission 72858) | Arctic peat soil microbial communities from Barrow, Alaska - NGEE Surface sample 210-1 deep-072012 | ecosystem: Environmental > Terrestrial > Soil > Wetlands > Peat ...
GAGCGACCTTTGGCGCTTTGCGGCGCTTGGACCCTGTCGTCATGCTACGCCGCTTTTTCATTGCTTTGCCGGCTGTTGCGCGCGCACGGCTAGCGGCCACGCCACGGCGGCGCATATGGCCCCTCGGAACACGCTTTAATTTAGCGCTTCGCGACGGACGGCAATTGATATAGGTCAAACAATCTGCCTCAAATGCTGATCAGGCCCAATGTCCGTGGGTCAAACCCGGAAGTGGCAGCGCTTCCACGCTACTTCTGCTTTGCCCCAATGAACGGACATCGCGCGACGCAGTGATCGAGTCCGCTTGGTGCCATGAACAGACATCTGAGTTCGCCGCACTCAGGCAGGCTACGACTACGGCAGCGCGCGCTAAGGCAAAAGATTGCGCGCAGTCATGAGCGAACATGAACGGGGAACCAAACGTGCATAGGCCCGTTACCTTCTTTGGAGGCTCCCATGACTTCGCATCGCGCAATTATTTTTGTTTTAGCCCTTTGGGCAGTGCCGGCCACTGCGCAGACTAACCCACCAAGTTCGGCGACCACGAACGACATAAAGCAGAGCACCGGTCGCACAGATTTGAAGGCGCATCAAGAAAACAACCAGATGACGCCCCAAGGCCCGAGCGGGCCGCTAAATACAACGTCAGGCGGCGGGCCCGCTGAAAGCCCGCAGGCGGAAAGCCCGCCGGGAATGCAGGCCGCCCCAGAAGGCTCATCCAAAACTATCGTTGATAGCCCAAACAAATAACGCGACTTCCGCCGAATCGCCCCTACGCGAGGAAAATTTTTTTACCGGCTATTTTAAAGACTAAATCTTGGGTCTGATGTCGCTTATGGGTCAAACGCGTCGGCTTGACGGTCGGCCAGCCACTTCCGGTCTACTCCCGTCAACGGACATCAAGCGACCGGCCCGGTTGGTCCGTTTCGTGCCAATGGGCGACATACCAGAGCGGCTATTCGATCACCTTATCGGCGCGCGCGAGACACCTTGAAGGCGATGTCAACTGCTTCGCCTCAAAAAGGGAATCCAACTCACTCGAGTCATTTACTTTGGCAACCCGAACTGGATGCCGATTGCTTGTTCCAGCGTTGCGACCCGATTGACCATTTTCTCGAAGCCGTCGTCGCCGAATAGAGCGTGTTCCTTCTTCTCGAAGTCCTCAGCCATGGCGTCGTATTCGTGCGGAGAGACGACATCCTTGAGCTTCGGGAAGAGGTCCGTGTCCTCCCGTGCGGCGTGCGGCCGGTATATGGTGATGAAGGCCTGCATGGTACTGACGAGCTGGCGCCGGTCCTCGCCCTCCTTGCGGCTCGTCGGAGCGAGCTTAAGGATGGCGTCGGTTATGACACGTCCGGCCAAGTGCTGCGCGAGCAGGTAATCCACCAGATCGACCATTTTCCCCGCCTTCTTGAAGCGCGGAAACACTTGCTCCTCTTCCGATTTCTCGTGATAGTTTTCGATGAAGTCACGCACGATCAGCGCCGAACTGGTGAGGATTTCGGGATCGAAATCCTCGCCTCCGGCGAACTTCCGCATTGCCGCTTCATAGATCAGGAGCAGACGATCGAGCACGCCATGCTCCCGCATGAGATCCTCGGGCGGCGTGACCTTCACTCTCCCTTTCTTTGCTTCCTCTCGGCTCCCCTGCGCGACGGCCGGGGTCATGAGCCCGCCCACCGTAACTGCCGTGCCGAGCATCTGAAAGAATCTGCGGCGCGACGCATCGATCTCTTCGATCATGTCTCTCTCCCAAAGCCTAAAGGAGAATCCCAAGGTTAAATCGTCGTACCCAAAGGCGACGCATGATCAGCGGCCCTCCGCCGTCGCCAGTAACGGGCGCGCATTCGAGGGGCGATCCACCACGCGATGGGCGCTGCCAAAATGAAGCTCGCCGCGACAACCGCTGAAATCCAAACGCCGGCATTGGCGCTCAGTGCGGGCCACGTCAGCACAAGAACGATGCCGGCCCCGAACAGAACTCCGTTTGTCATCATGTAAACCAGCAGCGCGATTTGCGCACGCGTCTTTGTTTTCCTTGTCATTGGCGGCCTTCCCGTTTCGATTCTCTGGAGCTCAGAGTCAATCGGTTGAGCGACGGAAGGTTCCTCAGCTCGCTCCACAACCCAAATCTGTGCAGGACGCGGCTTAACTGACGGCATAGCCGAAGAGGCGTTTTGTACGAATCTACGAATGGTTGGCGAAACCGATGTCTTTAGATTACTCCACCGTAACGACTACAGAGCATTCTTGCGAGCTCCCTGCGCAGTTGGAACCAAATACCCGACAGGGACTTAAGCTTGGTAGACACATGGATTTGGCAATGAAAGCTTTCATTATTTTCGCCGCGCTCATCGGACTTGTTGCTTTGCCTGTAGCTGCTCAAGCAAAGGGCTGCATCAAGGGGGCTATCGTCGGCGGAGTTGCCGGTCACGTCGCGGGCCATGGCAAGCTCGGCGCTGTTGCCGGATGCATTATCGGACATCACGAAGCAAATAGGCAGGATGCCGGCAGCAAGGCTAATCAGAAAAATCAGCCAGTACCTTCAGACTCTAAGATTTAAGCGACAGATTTTCATTAAGTAACCGCGCTTAGCGAAGTGGCACGTTCGCGCTTCCACCTGCATTGGGAGAGTCAGATGATAGAGAAGTTTGATCCCGCACCCGTCGACAAGCACGCCGCAGATCCGAACGCGGCCGCCGACGCCGACCGCAAGATGCACGAGAAGCTGAAATCCGGCCTCGTCGGGACATTTCCGGCGTCGGATCCAATAAGCATCACGCAGCCATCGCCGTCAAAGCATGACAGCTATCAAAACGAGGGTTTGTCGGTTTGGCAGAAAATGGTCGCGATGTTTAGCTAACACTGCAATTTCCAGGTTGCCTGAAAAGCGCAGCATCTCAACATCCAACGCGAGGCCGGCAGAAGGAACCAATCTTGATTGGCCGGATTGCTCTCGTCGGAAAGCATGATGCGCGCGGCTTACGCGTCTCATTCTGACGGACGAACAGGATAATGCGCCCCGCCACGCGGGCCGCATTCGCGCTTCAACCCATCGACACATAGCCGCAGTTTTGCTGCAGCCCAACTCACGCACGGAGACACCGATGCCGCACCCAGCAGAAGCAAAAGAAAAGGAAACAAAACTCACCCGCAAGCAATTGATCGAGGCCCTCAACGAGGACCTGTCGCGCGAATATCAGGCGATCATTGCGTATGTGACTTATTCTCAGGTGCTGAAGGGCGCTGCCTACATGAACATCGCCGACGAGCTCGCGGTACACGCCGGTGAAGAGCTACAGCACGCGCTGAAGGTGGCGAGCCACATCGACTATCTCGGTGGCATGCCGTCGGTGACGTCGAAACCGGTGAAGACCTCGGAGAAGGCCGAGGACATGCTGCGCTTCGACCTCGATAACGAGAGGGAGACGATCCGTCACTACCGGCGGCGCGTCCGGCAGGCCGACGCCCTAAACGAATACGCGATCGCCGAAAGCCTGCGCGGCATCCTGGTCGACGAGCAGGATCATCTGATCGCGCTGGCGACCGCGCTCGGCATCGACGCGCCGGATCCCGGTATTGCGGATTAGCGGAACTTCGTTGTCGTTACAGGCGCGCAGACCGAGATCAGGAGAAATGCTCTCCTAGTTTCAGAGTCACTGGTCACAATTGCTCACTTGTCAAAATAGTTGCGCAGAAGAACGGCCCCCGGCGCGTGCGTGACACGCTGCGGCCGTCCGATAGGACGTCGCGTAACGGCCCGCGACATCCGCAACGCAGTCGATCATATCTGGGCTGATAGGCACTGATCAGTTTTGAACACTTTTCGGAATCTCGGCGGCCAACCCTTAAGAAGAAACACCGATGTCTGACCGGGCCGATCTTGCGATAACCATTACCACTAGATTTTGCCGTCGCCTCTTGAGGGCGGGGTCGGAGCCTGTGCTTTGGCTTTTTCCGCATCCGCCTTGTTGGCTTCGTGGCGACCGATCACGCAACCAGCAACAGCGCCGACCTTGCCGTGACCGGCAACTGAACCCGCTACACCCCCAACGATTGCACCCTTGATGCAACCCTTGGCCTGGGCGGTAGAAGTAAAGGCAAGTCCGAGAATCGCGGCGCAAATGATAAGTCTCTTCACGGCAGTCTCCAAAACGTGGTTTTGAGAACAATCTCTGCTGGCGATCTTAGTTCCAACAGCGAAAGACTGGCGCGGAGGACACCAGCTTCGTGGTCTCCAACCGATGAACGCGAAAGAATACCGAAGCACGCTAAACCGCCGACGCAGCCACTCCAGCTTCCAAGGCAGGCGGGGATTCAAGTTGGACAGGCATCGATTCGGTTACCGGAATCGCCTTTTGAGGTTCGATTTCCTTGCAAACCGCTGCAATTGAGTTACCCACTTTCGCCACAACTTGCAGCAAATCGTCAGCGGATATGCCAAGCCGCCTTCTTAGGATTCGAATCTGGCTGGGGTCAGCCAAGTCAATCTTGTTGCGAATGGGCTGCGGCTTAGCGTGGCGCATTGTGTCTCCCTTGATGCAGGCTAATCGCGTTCGTGGCTGTTTTGTTCCGATATTGCCATATTCGGAAAGGAAATACGAAAACAGCCGCCCGGAGGCGGCCCGCGACCGCCGCGTACCATCTCCATGTTCATGGCCACCTCTGGCGAAGAGGATGGCGTTATCGGTATCGCCAACCAGTGTTCGCCGTTGCGCGAGGTATCGCCGAGGTGGATACCGTCGGCATTGCTGCGAATGTGCAGGAACCGGTTGACCGCTCTGTCGTTAAATATTCCGAGTATTTAGTCTGGCTATTTCGAAATTATCACCTTCAGTGTTGAGATCGACTATCGAAACCGAATTAGGCCCGTTCAGTATTTCTAATCCACAGGTGCTTTCATCGTCTAGCCGGTGCATCCCTCATGATTGACGATCTTTGGTACAAGAACGGCGTGTTCTATTGCCTGTCCGTCGGGACCTATATGGACGCCAACGGCGACGGGATTGGCGACTTCAAAGGGTTGCTTCGGCGTCTCGACTATCTGCACGGGCTGGGCGTGACCGCGATCTGGCTGATGCCGTTTCAGCCGTCGCCGGGCAGAGACGACGGTTACGATATCTCAGACTATTATGGCGTCGATCCGCGATACGGCACGCTCGGCGACTTCGTGGAATTCACTCACGGCTGCCAGCAGCGAGGCATTCGCGTCATCATCGATCTCGTCGTCAATCACACCTCGGATGCCCATCCGTGGTTTCGCGACGCAAGAAACTCGCCAGATTCGCAATATCGTGATTGGTACGTCTGGGCCGACAAGAGACCCGCCAGCGCCAGCAAGGGCATGGTCTTTCCCGGGGTGCAGAAATCGACATGGACGCATGACAAGGAAGCCAAGGCCTGGTTCTTTCATCGCTTCTATGACTTCCAGCCCGATCTCAACACGTCGAACCCATACGTCCAGGCCGAGATCCTCAAGATCATGGGCTTCTGGATTCAGCTCGGCGTGTCCGGCTTCCGGATGGATGCCGTCCCCTTCGTGATTGCCACCAAAGGCGCGAAGGTCAAGACGCCGGTCGAGCAAGTACGACATGCTTCGCTCCCTGCGCGAGTTTCTGCAATGGCGCCAAGGCAACGCGATCATTCTCGCTGAAGCGAACGTCTTGCCTGAAACCGATATGGAATATTTCGGCAAGGATGGCGACCGCATGCACATGATGTTCAATTTTCACGTCAACCAAAACCTGTTTTATGCAATGGCGTCCGCCGACTCACGTCCGCTTGCCAAGGCCCTCGCCGCGACTAAACCGCGCCCAGCCAGCGCCCAATGGGGCCTTTTCCTGCGCAATCACGACGAACTCGATCTCGGCCGCCTCACCAAAGTCCAACGTGACGTCGTCTTCAAAAGCTTCGGTCCCGACAAGGACATGCAGCTTTATGACCGGGGGATCCGGCGCCGCCTCGCACCGATGCTCGGGGACGATCGCCGACGACTCGAACTCGCCTACAGCCTGATGTGCACACTGCCGGGAACGCCCGTGATCCGCTATGGCGACGAGATTGGGATGGGCGACAATCTTGATCTGCCCGAGCGCAACTGCGCTCGCACGCCAATGCAGTGGTCGACGGAGCCGCAGGGCGGATTCACAAAAAGCGATAAGCCCTGCTCTCCTGTTATCGATAAAGGTCCCTACGGTTACGAGCATATCAATGTTGCAAAGCAGCGCCGCGATCCCAACTCGATGTTGAATTGGACCGAGCGCATTATCCGGATGCGCAAGGAAGTGCCGGAGATCGGCTGGGGTGACTTCCGTGTGATCGCGACGCGGGATCCCGCCATTCTGGCTATTCGCTACGATTGGCGGAATAACTCGGTGCTGTTCGTGCACAATCTCGACGAAAAGCCGCGCGAGGCTTCGTTCTCGGTTGGGCTTGCCGCTGACGAGGGAAAACACCTGATCAACCTTCTGTCGGAAGACCACAGCGAAGCCAACGATCGGGGCAAACACACCTTGATGCTTGAGGCCTATGGCTATCGTTGGTACCGCGTTGGCGGACTGGACTATCTGCTCAAACGAAGCGACATCGATGGTGTGAACGCCAATCATCCCGAATAACGCACGATCACCTCAGCCGTATGATGAGGCCTTCGTTGCCGCCCAGATCCAGACCGCCGCATGCGGTCTCGCCTGTGAGATCCAGATTTGTGGAAAGCAGGATTTCGCCTGGAAATGCCATCACGTCCGATCCGATCGAAATCGGATCGGCTCCAAGATTGAGAACTATCAAAAGCGTGTTGCCCTCATATTCCCGCCTGTAGGCCAACAAATCACCGGTCGCCGCAACAGGCGCGTAACTGCCAGTCACGAGCTCAGGTGTCGCCTTTCGCAACTCGATCAGCGCGCGATAAAGATTGAGGACGGAACGAGTGTCCGCGGAGAGACTCGCCACGTTCTCACAGGCGTAGTCGTCCGCCAACGGTAGCCATGGCTCGCCGGTGGTAAAACCACCATGAGCCTCGCCATTCCATTGCATGGGCGTGCGGCAACCATCGCGCCCGACGCCGATCCCCGGCACGTTTTTCTCGAAGGGATCGCGCACCTGATCTTGGGCAATGGCTACCTGCTGCATGCCGATTTCGTCGCCATAGTATAGCGTCGGCGTTCCCCGCAATGTCAGCAGCAGCATCGCAGCCACCCGCGCTTGGGCGTGCCCTACCCGGCTTGCGACGCGCGGACGATCGTGATTGCCCAAGACCCAGTTAGGCCACGCAGCGGCTGGCAACGCTCGCTCATAATCGTCGATCAGCATCGCGATTGCGCGCGCGTTCCAGGGCACCGACAATAGAGCGAAATTAAATGGCAGATGAGCACCGGACAGGTCCTTGCCGTAGTAAGCGACCAAGCGATCGACCGGCAGATAGATTTCACCGATCAGAACGCGGTCGCTGAATTCGTCGACCACGCGCCGCATCTCCGTGACCACGTCCAGCATCTCTGGTCGATCCGTGGAATATAGAGGCAACAACGCCTCGTGCGGCGGCCGGCCCGGGAGGAAATTCGAATTGGGCGGATTATCGCGAAATTCAGAATCCTTGATCAAATGCCAGAGCACATCGACGCGAAAACCGTCGATACCACGTTGCAGCCAGAAACGCATGACGTCGTAGATCGCCTGACGCACCGCCGGATTGCGCCAGTTCAAATCGGGCTGCTCTCGCAGGAAGGCATGATAGTAATATTGCGTTGCGCCGGCGTCGTAGCTCCATGCGCTGCCGCCAAATTCTGACATCCAGTTGTTCGGGGCAGTCCCGTCAGCGCGCGGCTCGCGCCAAAGGTACCAGTCCCGCTTCGGATTATCGCGGGAACTTCGGCTTTCGATGAACCACGGATGTTGATCGGATGTGTGATTCGGAACCAGATCGAGAATGACCTTCAGATTGCTCGCATGCGCTGCAGCGACCAGCGTATCGAAATCGTCCAGCGTGCCGAATATCGGATCGACGCCCAGATAGTTGGAGATGTCATAGCCAAAGTCGGCCATGGGCGACGGAAAAATCGGTGACAGCCAGATCGCATCGATGCCAAGATAGCGCAGGTAAGGCAGCCGGCTGATGATTCCGCTGATATCGCCGATCCCGTCGCCATTCGAATCCTGAAACGATCTTGGGTAAATTTGATAGAGAATTCCCTCTTGCCACCAAGAGATCGCTGCATGTTTCATGTCGATAGGGTGCCTTGATCGTCGGTGACATCACGTGTCGGCGATATGAATAAGGTTTGCATGTAGACCCACGAACGTCAGCCGGCGTGACGGCCACTTCGCATCGTATTCAGAACGAACGCAGAGAGAGATGGCGTACACGCGGGTTGCAAGCTCCAAGCTAGAGCCATCTCAGTCAAGTTCGGTGATGATAGGCCTAGTCTTTGGTGCGTCGAACCTTACCAGGATCTTTGGCCGTTTCGACTGAGCTCGCCAGTCGCGCTGTTTCTTCGATATGCTTGGCGGGTACGTGCGATTGATCGTCAGCCTCCGGCCTGAGCGGCTTCTTGTTCTCTTCGACAAATATTGGGTGCCGAGTCATTTGTTTCTCCATAGCGTTCGGATGCAACTCGAATCGGGACAATAGGTTGCGACTAGCTGCTCACCTGCTCCTCGTCCGGATAAACCCAGATCTCGCGCCCAAAATTGCATCACAGGATAATGCATTTTTTCGGAACGATACGGAGCAATGAGCCTTACCTATTCAGAGGCTTGAACCATCTATGAGAATAGTCCAATGAACATTTCACCCGTTGACCGCGCTCTCAGCATATACGGCGCTCTTGCAAACCGCTCCGAGACGAAGGGGGCCCGTGAACGGCTTTCCAGGCATTTGATGAAAATGTACATCGAGGGCGAAAAAGACGAACACCGCTTGACGGTGCACGGACTGGCGTACCTTCGCAATCTCGATCGGGAAATCGACTCCCGAAACTAACATCACCCAGGCAGCCCAGTATCGGAGGTTTAGCTCCTCTGGGCATCCCGCTGCGTCCGCAGGAAGTTCCGCCGGGTTATTCTCGCTTTCGCGGCGCGGACTGCTTCAGTCCTGGTTGGTTGCCTTCTTGGTTGTGGCGTCTTCCTTTGCTCTCCGACCGTTGGCATCATAGGCAGCACTTGTGTCGGCATTGTCGAGCTGCTCTCGACAGGTGGCGTTCTCATTGGGCCGGTGGCCGTTGGTTTGCCTTTAGGCATGCTAGACACAGCGAGTAGATCGGACAGGATCGATGTGGAAGGCGGCCCTTTCGAGCCGCCTTTTTCATTGCAACACGCTTACTGACAGAGGTGTCGGCGACCGTCTTCGCCACGGAACCAAGTTCCCGGCTGACAGACGAAGCCATTGCGGGCGGCATAGCCGTTATCGTAACCGTAGCCGTTATCGTATGCATATGAATCGCGGAACGGCGCTGTCGCAATAGCGGCGGCTGTTCCGACTGCGAACCCGGCTATACCGGCGGCGGCATCAACCGGCCCTCGATCACGGTAGCCGTCGTAGCCGCGGTGATATGCTTGCTGCGCCATTGCTGGCGCTACTACTATGGTCGAAAGCACTGCGGCTGCGGCAAGAAGTTTTAGTTTAGTCATTAGATTTCTCCTCTATAGTTGTGAGAAGCCAACAACCTGCGCGGAGAGACGTTCCGGTATTAAACGGCGATGATTTCAAACAGATTCAAAGTTCCCCCATTTTCGCGCTCTCACCGTCGAGATATTTTCAGTCGACAGGCTCTGATCGGACTGACTTTTGCGGAAACGCGCGAGTTTGAATTGTTCGGTGCAGAGTCGCCGATTGACGAACGTGGCCGTATTCTACGTTGGGAACCTGACGACAAGTCACTTCCGTCCAATCAGGCACGACAGCTGGAGGCATACAACAACAGCAAGCCGCCTGCGCGACTCGGCGCGGATCAGCAATAGAGGCTGTAGGTCGAACTTTACGCGGTACTCACACCCACAGTTCTTGAGGAACGTTTTCCTCGGCTCCGACGTTTGATTTTTCAGTTAACCGGAGCATGGCAATGGCAGATCGCAACGGATTAAGGCTCATAGGCTTTCTGTTTGCCACCGTGACAATCGCGGTAATGTCGACGACCGTTCTAGTCGTCAAGGGTCATGCCGACGCAAACTATGTCATTGAGAATTCCGCGGCTTCCATGCCTTTGCGTTGAACGAGACATCGACTCCCGCGCGTAATGAACCGCTGGTACAAAAATAGCCTCCCCGAAGGGAGGCCATTTAGAATCATCAGCGGCGATCAATTACCGTCTTGTCGTGGTCCCTATCGCCATCACGGTCGTGATCTTTCTTAATGACTACTGTGTCCCGATCCCGATGTTCGTCGCGATCACGGATAACTGTACGGTCGCGATCTCTATCGCGGTCGCGGTCATGCCCAGCGCCGACTGTTACGCCAACCGGTCCGACACCAACTCCAACCTCTTCCGCGCTCGCGGGCACTGCAGCACAGATGCCCGCAACGGCGGCAACTATCAAAGCGTATTTCATCACGTTCTCCTAACATTGTGAAACCATGCTGCTTAAACGGGACAAAGGGACCTAGGTTCCGGCGTCCTGCCTTAGATTTCGCATGTCCGCATGGAACGAAATCGAAGCACGTGAACTGAATTTGCGGCCTACTGCCGCACCACGCTCACCATTGCTGTGCCGCTGTCGATCATATCGAGTTCGCGCGCCGCAGCACGGCTTACGTCAATGATGCGACCACGGCCATACGGGGCCACGATCTGTTATGCGCACGATAGTCGCTTTACCGTTACGAATGTTAGTCACCAGCACCCTCGTGCCAAACGGCAATGTTCGGTGTGCGGCTGTATGCCCCGTTGGGCCGGTTACGTCGCCGCTTGCCGTGCGCCCGCCGCTATAGAAGGCGGCCATGCCGCTTTCAGCTTGCGCGGAGCAGATCGCTATCGACGATAACGCCATAGCAAATGATAATTTGGAGCAAATCATCGGCTGAGAACGCCGCATAGTCTAGTAAGTTCCCACCCAACACGGTAACCGGCGGATCGAGCGACTGCACGGCCTGGTCGGGCAGCGTCATCGAACTGCTGTTCAAATCAGGGCGAGGTATCGCGCGCTTGAACCTAGATGAAGACAAGCGAATTGCTCACACCCCGCAATGCAAGTTGGCGGGTTGTACGCTTATCGGGAACTATACATTGAAGAGGCCGTTGAATGCTTAGGTACGCGGCAAATAATGCCATCGCCATCAACGGATAAATCCCATGGAATTGCTCCTGATTATCGTTGTGCTAGTGCTCTTGTTCGGTGGCGGCGGATACTGGGGTCGCAGTCGAGGTCGTTGGTGACGAACAGACTTTTCCGCGTTCTTTGAAGCATCATCGAATTGCCGTTCTAGCCACGGTGACACACCGCGAACTGCGCCACTACATCGAACGCCCTTCGAACATACTCTGGTCGACGTTCGACCGACCAGTCCGGCGCTGGGCTGAAACTGATGGCCCGGAGGTTACCGGTCTTGTCGACGAGCTTCATCAATTTTACTTGGCGACTCTTGTGACCAGCCGACTCAACCTGTTTGCGCTTGCGTTCAGCTTTTGGCAGTGACTTATCGTCAGTGATCGCGTTCGAGTATCGGCAGCATGGCACCTGAAACAACTACCGGACCGACTTTAGGCTCGAAGACAGAGACACCGGCAAAGTAGGACGCCAAATAGAAGAAGCCCCGCTAACCAGCGGGGCTTTTATATTGCACGAGAACGACATTCAGCTAACGCATGTTTATTGGGAGGCTCTCATCGAGCAACCGGGCGGTTAGATTTTGCTTGTTGAATCATCCCGCTCTATCTCGGGCTTTTCATGCAAAACGGCGTTCAAGAGCGAATTATGAACTTCTATCTTTCCATTATAGCTGATGAGTCCAAGTTTGCGGAATTTGTTCATGAAGTAGCTCACGCGGGATCGGGTCGTTCCGATCATCTCTGCCAATGTTTCCTGGCTGATATCCAATAGAATGGGCTGAGGTTTGCCTTCCTTTCCGAAATGCGCGAGCAGAAGAAGAAGGCGCGCGAGTCGCTTCTCGCTTGAATTGAAAAGCTGGTCGATCAAGTCCTCTTCAACCCGGCTGTTCCGTGTCAAGAGATACGCCATGAATAGCTCTGAAAATTTCGGCTCGGAACGAAGGGCGGCAATCATCGCTTCTTTGGCTATTGAGGTAAGCAGACACTCTTCCACCGCCGTCGTGGTGGCGATGCGTAGTGGATGGCCATTGAGGCACCCCTCGCCGAAGAACTGGCCCGGTTCTAAAATCCCGACTACCGCTTCCTTACCTTGCTCGGATAGGACAATAAGCTTGACCCTGCCTTTTTGAATGTAAAAAACCGCGTCCGCCACATCTCCCTGCTCGAAGACGTGTTGGTTCTTCTCGAATTTCAAGATCGTCTTGCCGGCCCCTACCTTGGCGAGAAAGGCTTTAGGATCGAACCCGTCATTGGCGACCTTCGCCACGGGAGCCTCCCTTGCTCCGATTAACGTGCCCGCATTATAGCGCTTCCGACGTCGAAACGAAGGGATCTGTCTAGATAATGAGGGGGAATTTAACCGGCTAGAGGGAGTCCCGCAGGGGAATACAGAACTCCCTCGTAGGCCAGACGAAGGACTGGCGGTAATTTGGCTCGCCTGGTTGGCACTTTAGGTCGTCTCAGTGCTATCGCAGATGGCGCACTCGTAGGTCCGTCTCTTCCTCGTTGCGCCTACCGACCGCCAAACCCACCTTCGGCCGCTAGGTCGAAAGAGTCTGTCCGATTTTGACCATGCGAAGCCAAATTGCGTAAGGCGATTTGCGATAACCAAAGTATGGTCATGACCGAGGCCGCCCGACGGCACCGGGGAGTGAGGATGTGATCCTGACGCCGATATTGGGCAATGGCCCTGTGCGAAGATCTGCTTAGCGTCAATCTGACGAAGCCTGTGTCCCTTCCGCTTATCCCCTGATAGCGACGGTATCGCGGACGTCGCGGCACTTCGCAGTTATGCCAAGAGGCGACATTGCACGCCTGCTTGAAATGAAAGAGGCCGCCAACTGAGGCGGCCTTATAGAAAGAGCCCCGAACCTAGAGTCTGGGGCTCAATGTCAGCGTCGGAGCTTCCCTCCTCGGGCAGTTCGGCAATGACGATGTTAATTTAGGGCGGGCGGCAGAGGACCGCATTGAGTGAGATCAAAAGGGCGGCTCAACATCCGGACTCTACTTTTGGTTATTCACTCGCTATCGACGTTAAGGATGCCAGCGGCACGTCGAGCGCGTACACGAAGCCGCTGGGCTCATACGTCAACCGCACATCGCCCTTGAGTTGCTTGCCGAGCGTCTCGATCAACCGCGTGCCAAAACTGCGCTTATCCGGAGCCCGAACCGCAGGGCCGTTCTTCTCAGTCCATGTCAGATGAAGACGCTGCGTCTTGGGATCAAGCATCCAAGCGATGTCGACGCGGCCGGCAGGCACCGACAATGCGCCGAACTTCGTGGTGTTGGTGCAGAGTTCGTTGAGGGTCATCGCAATCGCGATCACTGCTCCCGACGTCATCCGGACATCAGGTCCAGCAATCGTGAATTTCGGCACAGCGGGGTTATCGAAAGCTTCGGTGGCACCGCGAACGATCGTCCCGAGATCCGCGCTGGTCCATCTTGCCTGCAAAAGGAGATCGTGAGCCCGCCCCAGCGCCAGCAGTCGGCCCTCGATAGCCTGCTGCGCATGTTCGGCGCCCGGCACGTTGCGCAGGCTCTGGGAGGCAATGGCGCTGACCGTCGCAAGGGTATTCTTGATGCGGTGATGCAGTTCTTCGAGGATCAGCTTCTGAAGTTTGTCTGCCGCCTCGCGCTCCCTGGCGTCAATGCCCGCTTGAGCGAGCAAGCCCTGGGCATCGATTTCGGCCTGCGCCAGCAGCAGTCGAAGGCTGACGTTCTCTGCCTCCAGAAACTCCTGGGGAGCCGCTGCGCCAACGCTCAAATGATGGTGCTCTTGATGCCGATCGATTTCAAACATGGCCAACTATATCAGCATAAGTCAGGTACCGCTCAGATCATTTGCACCGGGTTTCGGCCGCAATCGAGCGATTATTGCTGTTTCCGGCCTGCCAATGCCGGTGTCAGGCGTGACCAATCATGCTCTGCATCTCGGCAATCATTTCCTTGGCCTCAAGCGGCTTTCCAAAAAAGCGGCTGTCGGCGGGAATATCGATGTTTGCCAGTCTCAACTGCCCGGATACCAGGATTATCTTGATCGGCGGCCAGCGCTCATGCACCGCGTGCGCGAGCTTCAGACCGTCCATACTACCCGGCATCTGGATATCGGTGAAAAGCAACGCGATATCGAAACGCGACTCGAGGATTGCGACAGCTTCGTCAGCATCCACGGCCTCGACCGAGGTAAAGCCGGCGTCTTCCACCATATCGACCGCGCGCATGCGCAGCAGCATCTCGTCTTCGACGACGAGAACGACTGCGGGGACAACGGAATGATCCAGGACCATCATGACGGGCGTCTCGAACGTGAGCGAAAGAAATCAGCCGTGCCATAGCTCAGAATGGCTGCGAACACCGAGATCAGCTTATAATTAGCTTAACAATGGTGAAAGAAGAGTTCTCGCTTAATCGACGAAAGCAGCGAAATCTATGTAAGACCCTGATTTCGTGAGCGATTGGTCGAATACTCCATTCACCGATCGATGTCGGTCCGGTAGAGTCGAGGATGGGCGCGGTAGCTTGGGGCCTATGGCCAACGCCCCGTTTCCCATCCCCGCTCATCAAACCGGACGAGCCGATTTCCGGCATCCGGCTTTCC
>Ga0097691_1001864_pt1 | contig 14856 bp, 8 predicted proteins | sample NGESurdeep072012_8_FD_72858 | JGI IMG/M metagenome (GOLD analysis project Ga0097691, IMG submission 72858) | Arctic peat soil microbial communities from Barrow, Alaska - NGEE Surface sample 210-1 deep-072012 | ecosystem: Environmental > Terrestrial > Soil > Wetlands > Peat ...
CGTGAGCGAAGATAAGGTCGAATCCGCGCGAGGCGAAGTCGCGCAATGCGTCCTCGAAGTCGGCGGGCGACTTGGTCTGCACCAGGGCGGTATCGGCGCCGAGCCTGGTCTTGATGAGCTCGAGTCCTTCATACGCAGCCGCATTCCAGCCCGCGTCGCTAACCGGTCCGGGTGTGAGTAGCGCGACTCGAAATGCAGAATTGGGCTTCGCACCAGGCGCAGGATGAGAGGTGCAAGCTCCCAGTACACCTATCTGTAGGAGCATGAGAGCTATGGCCAGGACTTTCCACTTAAGATAAGTGCGGAGGTCTGTTGAATCCATCCCTAAGACACCACTAGTGGCCTGTAACAGCCGATTCGGTAGTGGACAATTCATCGAAACCCTTCTGTCCGTGTCTTTTGCCGACGATTTCTCGAACAAATTCACTGTTACAGGCCACTAGTGGGTCCTGCATGCTTGCCGGGCGACATTTGGACGAGATTTCTGTCACCAGTCAACAGCATCATTGATTTGGTCGTCCACTGGTCCATGATGTAGTTGCTTTTCGTCGGCGAAAAGAAAAAGAGAAGCTTGGTAAAATACGCCGGACCGAGTCCGGGAAGAGCGTTGGTACCGGCAAAGAGATTGTACGCCCCAGCCCGCGTTAACTTATCGCTCCGAAGTTTCAAGAGTTTCGTAGCAATGGCATCCCGATGCGCCCAGGCCTCTCTCGCATTCGCAACAGTTTGAAAGGTGCCCTGTGCGCCCCACGCCATGGTGCAAATGTAAGCTGCCAGAACATGTTTGCTGTTGTCCCGGCATATTTCGCGGAGTTCTTCGCGGGTCAGATGGGAGCGACCGGCCGACTGAAGGTCTTTCAGAATCTCGCTTGAGGGTCGGTTCTCTGGTGTGTTGAATACACGGTCGCACCACTGCGTCGGTATTCGGCCACGCCAAGTCCGGGCGCCATTTCCGCTAGAGGTATCGTGTAATACCGAAATCAATACTGAGAGATGCTCGGTCCGAAAGGTCAAATTCGGAACACCTTGAGAACTTTGTCGCCGTCGTGGCTGATCACCATCTGTTCAACCAAGCTGCTCGTACAGCTCCTGCAAATGCTTCAAGTCGGTGACCTTCATCACCTTGTCCCGGACAGATTCCTGATGCAGACGCAGTCGCTCGATCTTGCCCCTGACGACGCGGATCATTTCAATACGACCGAATGAAGCGCCATGCCTGCGGGCGAAGTCAGCGAGGCCCGCTGCTTTCTCTGCTGCATCGCCGCGTGAATCGTCATGCGGTTCAAGGATGTCGGTTTTAATCTTGTTGCCTTCGCGCCGGAACACCACTAGGTCAGGATACATAGGCTTCTTTTGTCCCTGCCCGTAGGGTACGCACAGTGCCCAGGGCTTCTTGGGAATGTTTCGGAGCCAGCCTGCGAAACCTTTGCCTTTCGTCTCTTCGCGCAGAACCAGTTCTTCCCACGTGTTGGCCTTCCACCCGAACTTGGCGGCATCATTCACAAATAAGTGACTATCCCACAGGGGCGTCTCCTTGCGGACCTCGATCAATTCCGGCGGGTGGATGGTCTCTGCTCTCGGTTCGGCCGCTTGCCTGCCGATGCGCGCATACTGCTCACGGCGACTCGAGGGCATTTCTTCGATCTTGTCGTGGTACTGCGCGAACAGCTTGTCAATCCGCTTGCCGCACTCCTCCTGCACCAAGCGCACCGACGCGGGGTCCTGCAGGACGCAGAACAACTCCAGCTTTGCCAACTCGGGCTCCTCGTGGTCGTGAACGCGCCGCCAATAGTCGTCCTTGATCCCTTCCCCCAAGATGTTTTCACATCTCGAAAAGAGATCGTCGATGTTCTCGGAGGTAACCTCGACAGCGATGGTCCGCGATTCCTTCAATTCCCGGATCTCGCCGTACTCGACTTTGAATTCCTTGACGTTGATCGTGGCCTTGCCGCTCACCTTTGCCGCGAACTCCGGGTTCTTGCGCAGCTCCGCCGCGGCGGCCTTGAGTGTCTCGACCGCCAGCGTCTTGGCTTCGCCCCATGCCTCCGCGTCAATGCCGTCGATGGTCAACTTCCGCGCCAGTGAAAGCAGGCGCCGTGTATTGGCCTGTCGCCGCGTGTTGTCCAACACGTACGTGGGCACCTTCGCCAGCACCTCGAACAAGTCGGCCTTGGCGCCGGCGCGCGTGTAAAGCGCCAGATCGGCCTTGCGCTCGACCTTGACCGGGGAACCGGAGTCCGGGTCCTCCAGCTTCTCAACGATGGCCTTCAACCCGTCTTCATCATAGTGCGGCAGGAAGAGCGCCACGCTTCCGAGAAACTCGTCGTCCTCAACGCGGCGCGCCAGCGGCGTGCGCACCATGCGGCCGACCAACTGCGCAATGAGGGTGTGGTCCGCCGCTTTGCGGAAGGACATCATCACCTCGGCGCGCGGGCAGTCCCATCCGGTCGTGAGGGCCATCTTGAAGAAAACCACCCGCACCGCGGCATCGCCCTGAATCTTCGAGGCGTCGATTTTACGGATGCTGTACCCACCCACAGCGACGTCGTCTTCCTCCTGGAAGCAGTGGGCCAGTTCCCCCTCACCGAAATGCCCGTACACCTTCTCCAGCACATCGACGGCCTTGGATAATTCCGTCCGCGTGCGCGTCGTTTTCGTGCCGTCCTCAACCTGCACCACCAGGATGGGCTCAACCGGCGGGACGATGTTCTGTTCTTTGCAGTAATGCTTCCATTGCTTGGCGTACTCTAGAGTCCGCTGTGCAGCATCGCGCAGAAGTGTCCAGTCCACCGGTTGATCATCTTCCGCGATGTCCAGAATGATGCGGTCCTTGATCAGCCCGGACTCGCGCACGTCTTCGGCGCTGACGTCGACGGGGCGTCTGATGCGCTGCGCCCCTTCAAGAACTCTGTTGAACCGGGATGGAGTCGCGCTCATGCCGATCACAAGGGGAACGGGTGACAATCCGATCTCCGGCGCGCCCTTGATGAGCCGCTGGACAAGCGTGCGGGTGGTGGCTTCCGCTTTCGCACTCACTCCCATTCCCCGGTGCGCCTCGTCAACAATGAGATTGAAATGAGCGGGCAACGCCTTGGCGGTGTTCTCGATGGTCTGCCAGATTGTCCACGTCCGCGGATCTCCTGGCTTGGTCAACAAACTGGAAACGCCGAGTTTCTGCGTGTTCAGGAAATAGATATGTCCGGGCGTAAATCGTTCGCGGTCAAAATTGTTGTCGATGATGGTCAGCCGCGAGGCCGGAAAAATGTCGGACGCCGCCTCGATTTTCTCCTTGCTTTGAACATTCAATTCCGGCGAGTCGGAGATCCAAAGAAATATCGCATTCGGGTCGGCCGCAATTGATTCGTGGCCGGCCCACAACCGTTCCATCAGGAGCGTCATGATCACTGTTTTTCCGGAACCGGTCGGAGAGGAAAGGACAACCGCCTGCGGCCGTCGCCCCTCAATCTCGACACGGGCCAACACTATCTCCTCGGTGAGCCGGAGGACCGCGTTGTCCTGAAAGTCCTTGGGCTCAATCCGCATTCTTCGGCTCCAGGTTGATTTTGAAATTGTCCAGATAGGACTTGTACAACTGCAAGCACCGCTTGCCCTTGCCGATATGGCCCACCATCTCGTGGAACGCTTCGACAGAATCTGTGACAAGAAAAACGTGAGTAATATCGGGCCGGGTTGCGAGCTTGGCTGCGAACTCCTTGAAATAGTCCTCCCGGATCAGGACACAGAACGGACAGCCCTTGGGGAAATGGTATTTGCCCGAGCCTTTGGAAAGTTCGAGGTCGCCGGATGCTCCCGCCATCATCCAGAAAATGGGCAGAATGGCCTCGTACTTGTCGCCGCGTCCCACATCGGCGGGATCGAGGAAATCCAGTTTCAGATACTGTACGTTCTCGGGGAAACCCTCGCTCATGGCGCGGCCGTCCAGGTATTTTCCGGGCAGCTTGGACTTGTCACGCCGCCGTCCCGTCAGGACGGTTTCAACGCGCGGCCAAGTGACTGCGGCGCAGATGCCGTGCTTCTCGTACGCGGCACTTCCGGGTTCGATCCCGTCCTTCTCCAGCCGCGCCGAGAGCTTCGCATCTATTTCGTTGTTGGTCACAAGTATGCACTGGCGCTGACCGCCATAGACTGCGTTCAGCATACATGTGGACTGAAGGGTCGTTCCTGAGCCCGCGAAAAAGTCAACGATGAGCGCGTTCGGTCGTGTGCGTACGACGGCTGCGAGTGCATCCGCGACAGAATAGATGGACTTCGGAAAAGGAAACGTCGCACGCGTGCCGAGTATGGTGTGGAGGAGAGTAGTGCCGTGCGTTCCGGCATCGTGTGCTCTCTTCCACCAGACCGTCTTGAGCTTCTTCGATTCTGGCTTTCTCTCCCAGATGTTGAGCGTCCAGCTGTCAGACGTGGCGTTGTACTTGCCAAGCCTGACGCGCCTCGCGTCGATCAGCTCTTGCATCTTTGGCGAGATGAACCGCCAGCATCGATCGTTCCCGTCTTTATCGATGGGCCATACCGCCAGCAAGCCGTCGACTTTCGCAAAGCTCGGCTTCTTGTCGAGCGGTAGCAGTGCTGGGCCGGTGCGAACGATCAACCTTTCCTTCGGGTTGATGTAAATGGGATAGAACTGATTCTTCCTCTGGTGGCGGTAGCTTGACTCGCTGCCACGACGGCGCGCGTGCCGCAATTCCCATTCGTCGATTTCTTCTGGCGGGAACGGGAGTTCCGCGTCCCCGACATCTGTCACATCTGTGTCATCTTCCGCCTCTGCCGCCTCAACCGTTTCTTCGTCGTCCTCTTCTTCTACGCCTTCCTCCTCTTCTTCACCCATGCCTTCGAGAAACGGTTCCGGCGGCGAAGATGGATAGAACAGAGCACCCTCGCCCGGAGCGCCCGTGACGCCAGCGCTCGTCGGAATACCCTTGATGACGCTCGTTTTCCCGAGATCGGGGACGCAGAAAAAGATGTATTCGTCCACCCGCGCAAAGTTGAGTTTTCCCGTACCTTTCGGATTAATGACGGCGCTGACCATGTGCCGCAAATATTCGGGAAAAATGCTCTCCAGCAGAACGCCGAGATGCCCCACTTCGTTTTCGTCGACGGTGACGATGAACACGCCATCCGGTTTAAGAAGTCGCTTCGCCAACTCCAGACGGCGCTTCATCATCGACAGCCACTTGCTGTGACGATACTGGTCCGCCCTGTCCACGTAATCGTTGTTGTATTTCCAGTCCCTGGCGCCGCTGTTGTACGGCGGGTCGATGTAGATCACATCTACCTTCGCCTCGCAGCAGTACAGGAGCACCTGCAGCGCATGGAAATTGTCCGCGTTGATGAGCGTGTGGTAGAGCTTGCCCGGTGCCCGCGTCACCCGGTCCACCGGTACGAGGGCCGGATACATCGGCTCCCCGAACCGCTTCACCACGACCAGATCATCCTTGGCGGCGGTCTCTTCCGGGCCGCCCCGCTCCGGCGTGATAGAGACTTTTTTTCCGTTTATCGCCTTCGTGACGAGGAAGAACCCCGACACTTTGTCATTCAGCTTGGCGACCCGCGCTCCTGGTTTGACGGGCAATCCCGGCAACTGGACAACTTCGGGCAAGTGCTCCTCGAACACGAGCCCGAATTTTTTCCGGGCCTTGAGCTTGCCCACTTCCCCGGCAATCTGATTGCGCAGCGAAGGGTCAGCAATGTCGTTGATCAGGTCTTCAAGTCGCGCCATAGCCGGTACTATTTTCCTGAACGGGAGACTTTGCTCACGTCGTCGAGAGAAACGAATTCAAGTTGTTCGGGCCACTGCCTCGTTTCTCCACCTCAGCGACATTTTGTGTCGTTTGACTTCATCGGGGTCGGGAACAGCGTAGCTGATACGCGGTCAAAAAAATAAGGGGGCGGCCCGAAACGAAGTGTCGATCAAGAAATAAATTCTGCCCCTGCCTGTGGATAAGTTCCGAACGCAAAAAGGCGCGGCCCCTCGAAGAGAGGCCGCGCCGATTTTTTTGGTTGCCGAGCAATTACCGCGCTGCGCGCGTGTTGCCGCAATCCTGACAGATGCCGTCCGCAGCGAAATTGTGGCTGCCGCCGCCAGCGAAGCAGGGTTTGTTATTCAACGCGATGCGATGCGGCCATTCGGAAGCCCCGCATTTGCAGCGCCCGTTTTGCTGCACTGTATGGCCGATGAAATCGTTGTAGCCGTTCTCTCGTGGCATCTCTTGTCGTTCTTTGTTCATTGAAGTTTCGTCTGAAGAGTCGCGTAAATTAAGCGCTCTGGCAAGGACGCGGCCCCTCGTGAGGGGGGCCGCGCCGCTATCGCCTAGTTTCCGGTGAATTCTCGGCCAAGGATGAAATCTGCTGCCTTCTGTGCCTGGGCTGCGGCGTAAACCAGAAGCTTGCGGTCGTCGCGAAGTTTTCTGAGCCAACCGGCGACATAGTCGGGTAGCGGGAGGGCCTTCCCGTCATCGGGCAGGGCGGTAGTTCCGTTTGCTTTGCGTCCCAAATGAAAAGAGGGAATTTTTTCCCGGCCTCTCAACCGACGATGGAGGCCGGGGGAAAAATTGGATTGGGGTCGGGGAGGAGGGGCGGTTAAGATTTCGGAACGCGAAGGCGCGGCGTCAGGTGCGGACGAAGGACAGCTTCAGTTCGCTGGCCGAGGCCGCGCGCCGTGGCGAGCCACATCTAGGGGTCTGTGGTGTTTTTTTGCCGAGCGAATCGCCTAGGGGCGTGGTATGGATTAGATGAAGGACGCTCTAGGGCGCTTGTGTAAAAAGGGTGGTACGTGCGGTTGGGAGTCGCGATTTTAAGCGAACGAAGCAGGCGGCAAGTTCGGATATTCGTTTAATCTTGAGGTGAGGTGCGGGAGTGGAGAACTTAAAGACGCTTACAAGGAAGGCGAAGGTCGGCGACTATGCGGAAGTGATGCTTGCGGGTAACATGAACATTGGCTTCGAGTACAGCGTTGACATAGATCAATTGACGCCGACGTCATCCGTCTCGGGCAAGCTCAACAACTTCAAAAGGGGAGATAAACCTACGAATTCAAGGAGCGCCATCGTTGCCGCAGTCGCCTGAATTGGCCGGAGGCGCAGGCTTTACCTACGAAGGGGAGGTCGCGGCCTTCTACCTGTCCTCTCTTCTGGCGGAGGCATTTGCGCCCGGAATTAGGGACCGACGGGTGTCCTGCGTCTCTGTCCAGCAGCGCGACTTTGGCGAGCCGCTGGACGATGTGATCGTTGACTTCCGAAGTGGGACCGGGGAGCCAGCTCGTCTTAGCCTCCAGGTCAAACGGTCGCTGACAATCAGCGATGCGAAGTCCAACACTGGCTTTCGTGAGGTCATCCGCGACAGCTGGTCCACGCTGAACAAGAACAATTTTCGCCGCGGCATCGACCGTTATGGCGCCGCCGTCGGCGCTGTCGCGCAAAGCAAAGCGGAAGCCATGAACAAGCTCTGCGAGTTCGCTCGCGAGAGCCAGACCACCGATCATTTCGACTTAAGGTTTGCCCCGAGTGGAAATGCAAGCCTGGAGGTCAAAGAAGTCAAGGACGCTATCGTGGCCTTACTCGACGAGGCCAACGGGAATCCGAGCACCAATGAGCAGGTGCACCGGTTTTTGGCTCACTTCGTTCTGATCCAGTTCGACTTTCTTCGCGAAGGGGCGGGCGATCGTGCAGCGGCGATGAATCGCATCCGCGATTGCCTTGTGCCGGACGAAGCCGACAAAGCCCCCCTTGTATGGTCCCGGCTGATTGAGCTAGCGCGTAGCTCAGCGGGCAGCGCGGGGCAATTTGACCGCGCCCGGCTGGTGCGTTCCATCGCCCACATCGCTCGCCTTCGGGGCGCATATTCCCTCCGCCCGGACCTCGAAAAGCTGAGAGCTCTGGCCCGCAGCTACGCTGAAGGTATTCAAGATGACGTTGGCGGGGCACGGCTCGACCGAGCTCCGCTCCTCAAAAAAATTGATGCAGCACTTTCGGGTTCGCGTTTCGTTCAAATTCGGGGGCTGCCGGGGAGTGGCAAGTCCGCGCTGCTCAGGCGAATTGTGCAGCGCGACATTGAGCAGGGACCTGTCCTGTTCTTGAAGGCCGATCAGCTTGAAGGGCGGAGCTGGCAGGGCTTCGCAACCTCGCAAGGTTTGTCTGGTGCACCTCTGTCGGCTCTGCTCGTTGATATCGCAGCAACCGGCTCTCCGGTCCTCTACATCGATGCGGTCGATCGCGTGGAGAAAGAGCATCGGCCGGTCGTGCTTGACGTGCTGCGGACTATCATGGAGTCGCCCCTGCTCGATAATTGGCGGATCATTGTCTCGCTACGTGATAGCGGCATCGAATTGGTCAGGAACTGGATGAGCGAATTGCTTGACGCAGTTGTGTCCGGAAGCGTGACCGTAGAGCCGCTAAACGATGACGAATCGGAAATCCTTGCTAAGTCGAAACCTCACCTGAGGGCCTTGCTGTTCGGCGAGGACCGAGTGAGGGAGATCGTGCGGCGTCCTTTCTTCGCCAAAATCCTCGACCAGAGCTACGTCGCCGACCCCAACGCGCCGCCACCCCAGTCCGAGGTCGATCTCATCGAAAACTGGTGGGCTCGCGGCGGGTACAATGCGTCAGGACAAGACGCGATCGGGCGTCAGGGGGCCATCATCGAGTTGGCGGCTTTCCGGGCTCGACATCTGAGCCGTCCGATCGGTTTTCGGCAGCTAGCACAATCTACCGTAGCAAAAATCGATGAGCTCGTAACAGACGGCATCCTGCAGCATGCCCGCGAAGGACACACGGTTCGATTCTCTCACGACATCTTTTTTGAATGGGCCTTCTTCCATGTGCTTGTGGATCGGGAGGAAGGCTGGCTTAACGAGGTCCGCGATTGTGGCGAGCCGCCGGCTGTAGCCCGCGTGGTCGAGCTCCTCGCACAGCGCGAGTATGCCAAGGGCAAAGATTGGTCGCGCGTACTAGCGCAGGTCGCGTCGTCACGGATGCGCTCTCAGTGGACCCGAGCATGGCTGCTCGGCCCCCTTGCAACGTCCGAGTTCGAACACGACGAGGACCAGTTCGCGAGCGCAGTGTTCGCAAACGACTTCAGTCTTCTTAAGAAGGCGCTTGTTTGGTTTCAGGCTGAGAAGACGGTCCCGAACCCACTTGTTCTCACCCAGAGCCTCGCGCAGGAACAGCGGCTACGGTTTGCTGATTTCCTAGGCTGGCCATCTGACTTCGCCGCCTGGCGCCGCCTTATCTCATTCCTGCTGCGGAGAATCTCGGACATTCCAGTTAGGCTCTATCCCGCCATCGTAGCGATCTTTGAGGTATGGCAGAACGCCTTGGCAGGCGTGCGGAACGCGGTCTCGCAGACGATCCTGACGCAATCTGCGGAGTGGCTTCGCGATTTACAGACGCGCTCTTCACCTGAAGAGCCGGAGACCAGATCGGCACGCTGGGAGCAGGTCGGGGGCCTCGGTGAGTTCCGAAAATCCCTGTCGCTGCTGATTTTGAGAGCTTCGATTGCGGAGCCGGCCTTTGCGGAGGAATACCTCAAGCGAGTGATGGCATGGGAACGTATAGAGGAAACCACCTTCGAGGAAATTGTCGCATTTTCACCGATGCTGGCGCAGTCGCACCCCTGCTTACTCGTCGATCTGACGCTCAAACACCTGATGGAAGAGCTCCCTGACGATAAGGTCGCGAGGGAGAAGGCCGAACTCGAGGCGGCGGCTGAATGGCGAGCGCAGATACGGGCCAAGCCCGAAAATGAACGAACCGAGAACGAGGAGCTCGCGCTTTCCGGGGGCTTCCCATTTTTTGGACGCGATTTTTCGTATCACGATTGGAATGCGCTTTCGATCAATCAGGTGAGTCGGGGCTTTTTTCCGGCGTCGCCGCTTCGCGAACCATTTTATTCGCTTTTCCAGTCATCGCCTAAGGAGGGACTTCGCCTTCTACGCGAGCTGTGCAATCACGCCATAGCGGCTTGGCGCCAACTACACCGCCACAGTCATGATAGCCCCGGTACGCCCATACCACTTGAGATAACCTTCCCGTGGGGAGGTCAAAAATTCTGGGGCGGCAACAGGGAGTATCTCTGGTTCCGGGGATCGGTGTTTGGGCCAAAGCCTATCGCCTGCGGCTTCTTGGCACTTGAGGAATGGTGCTTTGCTGAGCTCGAACGTGATCGGCCCGTTGATGAATTGATCCACGAAATCGTCGAAGGGAATGACTGCATCGCGATATTAGGTGTCGCTGTCATGATTGCGCTGCACACGCGAGCCCGGTCGGAGGTGACCCTGGCGCTCGTCACGTCGCAACGCTTGTTGGATGCGGATTACGGCCGATTCGCTCAGGACCTCCATGCAGACATGACGGCTCGGATGGGGTTTGATCGAGGCGAGGAGACTCACTTCGAAGCCGTCCGGGCGGCCAATGCGCGCGCAGTGCGTCGGATGCAACTTAGATGGCTCGTTCAGCTTTTCGTGTTTGGGGGCGAACACTTTGCGGAACGCACCCGAGCGGCCATTCTCGATTTCAAAAACAATCTGCCCTTCGAGTACGAAGAGCACCGCGATGTTCCGGCCGCGCGTGAATACTTCACCAAACATGCGTCGGAATATGAAGAATTGGCCGATCCGAAGAACTACCGCGCTGAGAGAACGGACAGTGGCCAGATCGCCGTCACTCATGTTAGTCCCACGGCCTCGGCTCCCGAGCAGGTGGCAAAGGTAGAAGAGGCTAAGCTGACCCTTCAAGAGGGCGAACTTTGGGCATGGGCGTCGAAAGCGTTTGAGACCGGAGCCCTAGGCGAGCAGTTCACTCCTGGAGACGCAATCGCGCTCGCAAGGAGTATCGACAGCGAGACGCTATTCACAGTACCCGGACAAAACGGCGAGGAGCCTGGTATGCGGCGTGGTGCGGTCGCATCCGTAGCCGCCATCGCGCTCAATTTTAGGCAGAGCTTCAACCACGCCGACTTAGACTGGGCGCGGGTGGTTCTGAAGCGGGCACTGCTTGCGCCGGAAAGCCGTGGCCCCGGATGGTTCTACGGCGCCATCATCCCCTGGCACCACGCGATTTTTGTGGCACGAGGCCTGGCGGCTGACCTACGCGAGGCGACCGCCAATCACGATACTGGTCGTGCGCTCCTTGGCCTTATCACCCACCCGCTCGAGATTGTCTCGCTGACAGCCTTGGGGGAAGCGTGTCGGCTTTGGGCCAAAGATCCAAAGTTGGCGTGGTCGGCTTTAGGCCTGGCTCTCTCCCTTTGCTATCTGGAACCGATGGCGACGGATAAACCGCGGGGTCCAAACGAGGGCGTCCATACTGAGGAGAAATCGCGCAAGGCTCTCGAGGAGGCCGAACAGTCCTATAGCGGGAGCGACGATTGGCGGCCACTGCCGACGCCTCCCCCCGCTTGGGTAAAACTTGACGACAAGAATGTGCATCGGCGGCCACGTCGTGGCCTCGGCATCGGCCATAACGGAGATGATGCGATTAATCCGGCTGAGGTCTGGGTCGAGCCAGAGACTCGCTGGTATTCTCAATACGGCGCGAAAATCCTCCCGGTGCTTCCGTTAGACGGAATCCTTGCTAGCGGTGCAAAAGGCACGTTCCTCAAGTTTCTCTCGGAGCTTCTCAACTGGACGATCGAGAAAAACGCGCCGCCGTGGGTGAAACCGGAGCGGCGAGATCGAAGAGCGGCCAATTTATACGAATGGACACATTCTCTCGGACAAACCTTGGGTCGCGTCTCGGGACTTCTTCCGCTCGAGGAGATTCGTCCGAGATTCCTCGAACCGATTTTCGCGCTAGAAGGGGAAGCATGCTGGGCGCTGCTTGCACCTTTCACGAGTGCCTACGTCTGCTCCTATATCTATGACGCGGCCGTAGTCCCTGCCGACGCTGTCGTGATCCTCGACCTGTGCTTGGGTCGCTTCCTGGCGTCGCCAGGCTTCAAACGTGAGTTGTACCGGAGCGGTGACTTCTACGGCTTCGACGAGCCGCGTTTGATCGAAACCTTAATGTTCGTCTCGGTGGAACACGCAGCGCTGGCTGCACGATACGTGAACGGCGATTGGTCCGAGATCAGTCGCATACTTCCGCTCATCGATCGCTTCGTGCGCGTCGGCGGGTGGACAGCGTCGGTCATGGGGCGGTTCCTGACGCTCTGCGAACGGGCAAAGGCCGCATATCCGGCGGAGGCATTTGCGGATCAGATCTTGGCTGTCATCGGTGGTGGCCCGGAGCAGTTGAAAGGCTGGCAGTATGCTGCGATTCCGGCGCGCATTGCGGGACTCGTGCAGCACTTCGCAGATAGCGATGCTCCCGTGCCGCTTCACGTGGCGCAGAAGTTTCTGCGTATCCTGGACCTACTCGTCGACATGGGTGACAGACGAAGCGCCGCGCTTCAACTTGGCGAGGCGTTTCGTGAAATTCGCGCGGCAGGGTAGTGCAGAGAACCTTCCTTTCCGGCAGATACCTTTGCGGCGCGGTCTTGAGATTTGCGATCGGCGGAACGAATAAGCGCCCGTGTCGATCCCCAGCCGCGCCATCACGCCGATCGTGCCCGGCGGCGAGGCGACGCGCAATCGCGACCGGCCAGCAGCCAATATGGCGCGAGCGCCCCGCGCGAGCGAGTGTGGATAGACAGATCTGTTATAGTTTCCGAATACCAACTTCGAGCATACAATTCATCGTCGGGGGAACCTAAAGGAGCGGTTACATGGAGATCGATAAAATCGTTGCAGACCTGAAGAAAGAACGAGACCGCCTTGTCCGTGCGATCGCGGCTCTGGCAGGAGCGGGATCAGCGGCCACCGGCAAGCGGGGCCGGAAAGCTGTTTCCAAGTGGGGCGCGCCTCGTGGCGGTATCACCCCAGCGGGCAGAAAGCGGCTGTCCGAGCTTATGAAGAAGCGGTGGGCAGAGAGAAACCGGCGCAAAAAGGGTTAAGCTTTCAGCATGGCACGATATCTCAGTACTCCAAGTGATGAGGCAACACTAATGGGCCTTCTGATTGCGACGTGGTTTCTTGTAGTCGTCACGATATGTGCAATCGTTTACCAAGTTCGCGAGACAACGCGGACCCGGAACGCAGCGGCACTATCGACGTCCAGAGACTTCTGGGAATCGGACAGAATGCGATCACGCCGGCGGCGACTCGCGTCGGCACTCTTGGAGGGAATGACCGTGGAGACTATTCCCGCCGCGGCCATCGAAGACGTGTTGAACTTTTTTGAAGACTTGGCAACTGCATACCGGGAGAAATATCTAAGCCTTTACTCGGTCTACTCGATGTTTCACGATGACTCCGTCCACTACTGGTTTGCGATTGGAAGTGCGTATGCGCGTGAATGGCGCAACGACCCGGAGGTTTCTCAGGAATACCGAGACTTTGAGTCGATGGTTCAGCAACTCCAAAGGATGGAACGCCAGAAGACTGGAAGCGCGGCTGAGCCAGATACAGAAGACCTTCGAAAGTTTCTAGAAGTCGAATCGCAACTCGACCAACCTATCCTGCTCAAGTCTGGCAAGTCGGTATAAGGCGCACCACAGCCCCCAGAGGAAGAACAACACCGGGAAATAATGAACCTCCGCCACGCCGCCGCGCTCGCGCTTGTGGGCTGGTATTTGATGATGCCGCCCTTGATGACGCCGTGCCCTTCTAAGCATCCACCCAAGCATCCACCGCCCCTGAATTTCTGGGGCGACGCCCCTCTTAGCCGTTGGGATACAGTTAGATCGTTCAACCGCGCAGGTGACTGTGAGAAAGAACTGAAGGCTACGATTCAGCGAACGACGGATCCTAAATTTACGATTGTAGTGCCAGCAAACATGGGTCCCGATGAAGTCTCCCGCTCTCGCATGAACATGATCACGCGGGATATTAGCGCTCAGTGCGTCTCGACCGACGATCCGCGACTCAAGGAAAAGTAGCCTGAAAAAAATTGGGCCAGCGCACGAGACGCCAGCCCAAGCCGACTGGTGAAAGGGGGGCAAACACCAGCCAGCGCCCCCCCTTGTAACACACTGCCGAGCGAGCCTCCATCGGCCACCAGAAATCGGCACTGGTTCAAAACTGAGCCAGTACCCAATTTTCTCCTTGCCTTGAGGTCGTGCGAGCACTAAATTTCCATCCGTCACGCCGCATAGCTTCTGCAGCAAGAGGCCATTCACATGGATCGCGACGTATGGAACAGCCACAAATGGTCGAGCGCTCGCGGGCGCCAGGTGGAAATCGAATCCGGCAAGCCGCTCATTCAACATCGTTGCTCCCGATGCAAGCGTGACTTCGTGGAAGACGCATCGACCGGCGAACGATACGCCGTGTACGTTTCAGTCTTTAGCTTTCGGAGACTTCCTGATCCGGTTAGCAGGCAGTGGCTGGGAGAACCGTGTCCCGGCGCGCCGCTCCCCCTCGACATTGAAGTCCGCAGCAAGCTGATTGAAAATCGCGTCAAATAAAATCGCGCCGTAAGCGGGAGATCGGCGCGGGGGAGCCGCGCTTTCGCGCATCCGGCGACGTAGCTTCGCGCTCGCGCGAAAGGTCGGCGCTCCGTGCGCGAGGGCGCGAAGAGCGGCGGTCTCTGCTGGGCGGCGGCAAGCGCCGAAGTGCAGCCCGTCGCGGTCGTTGCCATTAGCAATTCGCGGTTTGGCGTTGCTTCGGCGGCCGGCTGTTGACCGAACGTCGATCCTTGGCCTGCGCGCGCTTCAGCATTCCGAGGCGCCCGTTCACCGTCCATTCGGTCCGTTGCCGCGAGGCGCATAGTGAAAAGCCCCAACTCGTCTACGAGATCATTGAGCGCATGTACCCGGCACTGCCCAAGCTTGAACTATTCGCCCGTGGGCGGCGTGAAGGCTGGA
>Ga0097691_1001867_pt1 | contig 14839 bp, 15 predicted proteins | sample NGESurdeep072012_8_FD_72858 | JGI IMG/M metagenome (GOLD analysis project Ga0097691, IMG submission 72858) | Arctic peat soil microbial communities from Barrow, Alaska - NGEE Surface sample 210-1 deep-072012 | ecosystem: Environmental > Terrestrial > Soil > Wetlands > Peat ...
TGACGCACGCAAGCACTCGACCTCACCGCTACAACCCATCCCGGCTCCGCTGCGCTCCGCCGGGATGCTTCGCCTGCCCACTCACCACCCTTTTTCGAACTAGCCGCGATCCGCGCGAGTGGACGACATGCGTCATTCCGCCGCGAAGGACCGCACCTTCAAGACCATCCGTCCGAATCAGAGAACGGCATACGGGGACGAACCAGCCAACGGAGACGGTTGTTGCGGGTTGGCCGGATTCGCATAAGCCGATCCTCCTGCGGACACCCAGTAGTGGCTCAGATGCGCCCGTTCATCGAGTCGTTGGGGTCTTGGATTGAGCGGAACTCAGAGTGACTTGTTTGGCCCCAGCCAGCGCACCCCGGACGGTCTCCCAATCGTCATCGGTCACGTCATAGAGAAGCCTTGGGGCTGCGCGACGGGTGGCAACATCCAGATCGGCGGACCGGCATGGCTGACCTGGTCATCTGAGCATCAGGACGTGTCAGGCCGGACTTGCCATGGGGGTGATAACGTGCGCCCAACCACGCCCCTTGTCGCGAGCGTCGGCCTGTGGTCGTCATACCGTGCGTTGGATTCGGGGCACGGGGAACTCGAGATAGGGCACCCGATGGTGGAGCCGATCAGCACCTCGCTGGTTCGCATGAACGAGTTCGGGCCGTTTCACGCCCTCGTTGCTAACGCCCACCAGCTATACATTGACGGGTTCTCCGAGCACGCCGTGCGCGCGTGCCGGGAGGGTCTGCTGGTGACCGCGGGTGCCGGTGACAGGGCCAGCACCCAGTTCCTGCGCTACGTCGAGGGGGTCACCCTCCAGGAGGCGGGCCGGCATCACGAGGCGGTGACCGTGGCCCTGGACCTTCTCGTCGACGTGGAGGACGACCCCGACCTGATGTGGCGGGCCAAGGCTCTGGCCCTGCTGGCCGAGTCCTCGACCAGCGCGGGGGAGGTCAGCCGGGCGATGGATGCGCTGGCCGAGGGGACGTGGCTGGTCGCGAATACGAAGCCGGGTCGCTACAGCCACCTGTCGGCAAGCACCGCGGTGGCGGTGGCCTTGCGCGCGGTATACCTCTTCGAGCAGGCGGACGAGCTTCTGGACGGCATCCGGCTCGGCGACGATGTCGATGTCGACGTCCAGGTGATGCAGGAGCGCGCGCTGATGAACGCTTTCTGGGCCACGACACTGCTCATCGTCGGCCACGCCAAGGATGCGGGGCCGCATCTGGTCAGATGCGCCGAACAGGCATTGCGGATGGGCCGGTTCGCGAAACTGGCCGGCAACTTCGAGATGGCGGCCCGCGCGGAGGTCATCGAGGCCTACGCGCTCAGCCGGCTCGGGTACGCGGAGCTCGCGGCCGCCCGGGTCAGCGCCGCCACCCAGCGCTTCCGGCTGCGCGACGAGCTCGTCGAAACCCACCTCGCCCACCTCGTCCTGAGCCAGGCAGCAACTGAGTCGGGCGATTACGACGAGTCGCGCCGACACCTGCTGGCCGCATTGACGAACGCGGATCGCGCGAACCGCGATATCTGGGCTGCCGCAGCGATGGAAGCGCTGGCCGACCTGGACGTGGCCGAGCATGGCCGGCACCCGGCGGTCGGCCTGTGGAAGCGCCTGGCCCGGGAGGCCCTCGGGCGGGTGTGGGTCGAGCGCGACGGCCGATTCACCGCGCTTCAGACCCTCAACGAGGTGCGCTCACTGACCGCGGAGACAAGCCGGATGGGCCAGGCCGCGCTGCTCGACCCGCTCACAGGCCTGGGTAACCGGCAGATGATGACCCGCGCCGTCGACCGGGCGGGGGATGACCTATCCGTCGTGTTCGTCGACGTCGACGAGTTCAAGCAGGTCAACGACCACTACTCGCACGCCGTCGGGGACGAGGTGCTGCGCCGGATCGCCGTCATCCTGCGCACCCACTGCCGGTCCGACGACGTACCGGTGCGCTACGGCGGGGACGAGTTCCTCATCCTCGTCTTCGGCGGGGATGAGGCGGCCGAGGAGGTCGCAGCGCGGTTGCACGACGCAGTGCGCGCCGCCCCGTGGGGGCAGATCGCCCCCGGACTCAAGGTTACGGTCTCGGTCGGCGTGGGCCGCTCGGTTCCAGCCCACGGAGCGATCGCAGCAGCCGACGCCGCGCTGTACGCGGCGAAGCGTGCCGGTCGCGACTGCGTCGTGATGGTTTAGCGGCAAGACCGGGATGGTCCCACCCGTTGATGTCGTCGCTGAGCGTGTTCGGCACATTCGCACGACCTACCTATGACCGGACGCATCGGAGCGAAGCCTTGGCGCCCGTAGGACGATCCCGTGGCGGAACACTTGGCCGTCGGCGCGGCCCTACGTGACGACCGCGCGAAATGCGGCAGTGAGCGGATGTTCGACGTCGGACACACATCAAGCGGGATGACATTCGACCTCAAGTGCTCCAGCAGACTGAGACTGCGGTCCTGGGGCCTAGATTCAGTGCTTCTTGCCGGGTGGAACGATCTCGATCTTGTTGCTGGCGTCAGCTTTCGCGTGCTTGTCGGCGCGTTTCTCCTTGAGAGACTTGCCTGCCTGCTTGGACATGTGTTGTCGAGGCGATTTGTCGGACATGGTGCTCCCTCGTTGGGAGCCCGGCTGACTCCCAGGTTCGACGATACGCCTCAGACGTGTCGATAACGCATGCGATTGGCCAGCGGCGATTGGCGATTCGCGATACGGCGGCGCCCGTCAGCGCTCCCCTCATCAGAGGGCCTCGCACTCTTCTTTGGCAGGTCGAGCGCTGGCAACAATGCCTCGGAGTGGACGGTCCATTGAGTCAGAAGTGAAGCGATCCAGCTCTCCGAAGACGTCCGCAATTCGGCAGATCCGGTAGTTGCTTGTCGCCTTCCGCCGTCTCGATAGCGGAACGCTGACTGACGAGTCGAAACGCCTCGAGTCGCACGTCTGGCGTTTGGAACAGGTCATAGTCTGAAGCCATGTCGCAGTCCACCGAAGAACATCGGCTCAGTGTCGGCTCATGGCCGGCGGAGATGCCCGTCAGTGCCGATGGCCGTGTCGAAGAAGGCCTAGTTGTGTGGTCTCAGTCCGGGACCATCGAGGGCCGTACGACAGGTTCGCGGCGCCGCTGCTCGTCCACCGGATGTCCTGGGTGGTTCATCGGGGTGAGTTGGGAGACCGGCCAGCGGTTCTTTCCTTGTTCGCAGGGGTGGCGCTACGACCCGGCGGATAGAAGCGTCCGGATTGTTGGAGGCGGAGAGATCTCGGCGCGGGTCGTAAGCCCTCCTCCACTGGGGACGCCACCGCTGCCACGAGGGCAGTGGCCACCGCGGGAGTTGCTGGCCAACGGGGCAGGCTGGCGCGTCAGTGGAATCGGCTCTGGCAGCGGATCGGCCAGCTAACACCTTGCCGGCTCTGTTCAGCGACCTTGGCCGAGCGGTGGGTAGCACACACCAGACCAGTCCATCGGCGTGTGGGGTTTCATCAGCTAAGGCCGCAGTAGGAGACGAGTCAGAAGGTGAACAACTCGGTTTGCCTGTCCGGCATCGGTTTCGCCTGCACCTTCATGGTCGTGGTCATGCAGCCTCCATCGTCAGCAGCAACTGCTTGGCCGCCAAACCACCGAGGTAGCCACCAAGGGAGCCGTCCGAACGCACCACCCGGTGGCACGGCACCACCACCGGAAGCGGGTTGTTCGCGCACGCGGTGCCCACCGCACGAACGGCCTTTGGGCTGCCCGCAGCCGCCGCAACGCTCCCGTAACTGGCGGTTTGTCCGTAACCAATGTCGGACAGATGGGCCAAGATCTGGCGTCGAAACCCTGTGGTGAGCCTGAAGTCCAGCGGCAGGTCGAAGTGCTGGCGCGCGCCGCCAAAGTACTCGTCGATCTCGCGAGCGGCGACATCCAGCCGTTTGGGGGTGTTCAGGATCCGCGGGCTCACTCGGTCGGCGAGGGACTGGAGAACCTTGTCGTGGCCCTCGGTTTCGAAGGCGACCCGGACGAGGCCATTGACGGTGGCTGCGAGCAGCAGCGTCCCAACGGGGGTGTCAAGGGTGCGGTAGGCCACGTCGAGAACCTGCTGTGCATCCGCACTGTCGGCCAGGCGGCCATGGAGGTCGCGAAGCTCAGTCTCGGTCACAGCGGGCAGGGCATCGATCAGGTCCGTGATGTCGGGTCCGTAGCTGGTGTTCATTGGGCTCTTCCTTTCCGCAGTGCGTTATCCGGATGCACCTGGCGCAGAATTGCGATGCCATCGGCGGCCGAACGTCGGGCGGCGTCGGCACTACCGCCCAGCACCGCGGCAATGTCCTTGTAGGTCAATCCTGCGACGTAGTGATAGACGACGACCTCCCGCTGCTTGGGTGACAGAGCGGCCAATGCCTTACTGAGATCAAAGTCCAGAGAGTCGGAGCGCGGGATGGAGGGCCTGTCTGGAACATCAGCCACAGGGACCGGGCGGCGTGCCGCCGCTCGGGTGACATCGATGGCCTTCCGGTGCGCGATCCTCACCAGCCACGCTTCGACGTTCGCATCGCCCGGTAGCTCCGGATAGGCCTTCAGGGCTGACAGGAACGTCTCGGACCACGCGTCGTCGGCATCGACCGGACCGAGGACGGCACGGCATACGCGAAGCACTGTGGCGCCGTGGCCGGCGACGATCAGTTCGAAGGGTCGTTTGGGTGTCACGACAGGTAGACGCCTCGCAGCGATGAAACGTGAGGTTGACCGGCCAGAACAGTGTCGCGGATCTCTGCGGCGCTCGAAGTCATCGTCGCCAGCCCGCACCAAGGTTGAGCTCGCCGACCAGAGACTCAACAGCCGTGTGGATGACATTCATCGCGCTTCCTCCGTCCCCGTGCTTCACCAAGGAGACGCATGTGACCGTCGAGATGAAGGCCAAGCTCAGCCTGAAGAACGGACATCCTGCCTGACGGGGCGAACCTTCACCAAGCGTGAGCCACATAAGGATCCCTCACCGAACAAGGACGGGCCTGCGTCAGCTCGCGTCTAGGTAGCGGGCCAGCGCTTCGCGCACGAGCACGCTCGTGCGCACGCCGCGAGCCTTGGCTTTAGCCTTGAGGACTTCGTCCATGGTTTCCGGGATGGCGACGTTGACGCGTGGTGAGCGCGCGCCGCGCGGCGCGGCCGGGTCGAGCCGTGGGCGGCCACCGACGGCCCGCTCGACGGCATCGACGTCGACGCCCGCGGCCTCAAGCATCGCGCGCCCAGCAGCGGCGGCCGCCGCGCCGTGCAGCGCTTTTCCGCCGGCGAAGTTCGGGTCGAATTCGCCGGCTTCCGCCCACTGAGCGAGGTCCTCAATCTCGGCCTTCGTTGGGATGGTCGGGTCGTTGGTCATGACTGGTCTCCTTCCTCGTAGTCGACACTTTTGCGGGTCGACTCTCGTAGGGGCATGACATGGAAGATGTGCACGTCGGTGGGTGGGGTAACAATGGCGATGACCTCCAACGTGCCGTACCGGGACGGACCGATGAACAGCGTGGGCGAACGGTTGAAGCCGCCGCGGGCCGCCTGAAAGTTCGGGAAGATAGCGCGGGCGTGGCTCATGGCGTAGAGCGCTTCGTCTCGGGGGACGTTGTGCTTATCTGCACTCTCCGACCAGGTGACCGCCATTGGACTATTGTCACACAAAACTTAGGTTGTGTCCACCTTAACCAGAAGTGATGGAGGTGCGGTCGACTTCCGCTCATCGGCTATGAGAGTGAGTCCCGATCAGCGGAACGGACTCGGGCACGCGCGGAGGCTGCGCAGTCCTGGCACAAACATAGTTTTCGTCGTTCCGTAGCGGACTCAACTGGCAGATCCTGGCCTCCATCGCGACCAGGGGGAGCGTGTACACGCCCAGAAGTGTCCGGTTGGCCCCGGCTGACGTCGGCTGTTTGTGGGGAATACGCACGTAAGTTGTCGATGGAAGGGACGTTTTCGCTGGTGACGGGCTTGCCGCCGTTGGTCTGTAAATCCATCGCGAAAGCTTCGAAGGTTCGAATCCTTCACCTGCCACCATGTGCTCAAAGGGCCCTTGACCTGCGGAAACGCCGGTTGGGGGCCCTTTCGTGTGGTCCAGCTGTGATCGGCTCAAACCGGCTGTCTACGGCTGTTCGCCGGGAATGCGCCGGGAAGTTTTGTCCGCGTTCGCCTCTGAAGTCGCCGTCAGCGCCAGGGCCGCCTCGATGCGCTGTCTCGCGACATCTTCCTGGCCATAGACGCACTTGGCGTAGACCCTGAGGAGGACATTCACACTGTGCCCGGCCCACTCGGCGACCTGGGTCGGCGGGACACCGGCATTCAACCAAAGCGAAACGGCCGCGTGGCGCAGGTCGTACGGGCGCTTGGCCAGCGGCGAGGCGCACTCGGTATCAGTGAGAGCTGCAGCACGTGCCGCAGCCCAGATTCGATAGGTGGTGCCTATACTCAGGGGCTTTGCGAAGGGCGGGGGCAGCGGAACTCCGGCGCGACCGACTCGGGTGACGAACAGGCGGCCGTCGGGGCTCGTAGGAAGGTGTCGATGTGCTGGCGGAGGATCTCGACGAGTTCCGGCGACGCTGGCACCGGTCGCGTGTCGCGTACACCGCGATGCTTCAGTTGGCGGTCCTCGTTTGCCTGGCCGGAGTCAGTCCAGGCACCACCGGCGTCTGGCGTAGACCCCAGCAGGACCAGCTCACCCCAGCCGGACTCAGGGAGTACACAATCGTTGACGCGAAGATGTCGCGCCTCAGCGGGACGTAGCGCGGCGTAATACAGGCACGCGAAGTAGGCCTCCAGAGCGGGGTACGTGTGGCGGACCGCGGTCAGCAGTGCCCTGGCCCGAGCGTGGTTCACCACTACCCGACGATCGACCGCTTCCGCGACGATCGGCCGTCGTAGCTTCAGCTGTTTGAGCGGATTGTGCGGCAGCAACTCAACTTGCGATTAAGCCTTGGTCCGGGTGTCATGCGGCTTTCTTGACTACTGGGTAGCGGGTTCGGGGGTGGACGTCGGGTGTTTTCGGAGGCGCACACCACTGCTGGAGATCGTCTGGAAGGGCGCTGGCCGAACCCGATATCGTCTTCGACGACGGCCTGAGTGAGACTGATCTGATTGGGTCCCCGGGTTTGATAGGGGCCCAGCCAGCCCGGCGTGGAACAACTACGACAAGGTCGGCTAAGTGGCATAGGCCACGCGCGCGTTCCATGACGCCCTCGTGACCAGGGTCCTCAGCTGCGGTGGCCCGGCGACGTCGGGCTGGACCGACCCTGCTGGGGATGTCTCAGTCCCCACCCCCCCTGGGTCTACTGGCCGGCGTTGTAGTGGGACGTCACCGTTGACCCGGAGAGAGCCGTGTTGTAGACCGCGACCTCATCCAGGGAGCCTAGGAAGTAGTTGCTGCCTGATTGGATCCGTCCGAAGTTGATGTTCGCCGGGCTCGTGAGGGAAGCCGTGTTGCCGGTTGCCGACCCGGCAAGGACACCGTCGACGTAGAGCTGTAACGCACCGGTCGTCTTGGTCCGGGTGAAGACGACGTGATGCCAGTTTCCGTTGTTGTATCCGCCGGCGGACGACACGATCGAGACGTCGGGGTTACCAACCCCGGCAACGACCTTGCCGTCTGAACGCAGTGAGACACCGAAGTCGTTGTTAGTGCCGGAGACGTCAGCATCGACGAGGCCTGCACCCTGCGACCACGCTGTGCCGGTTCCGGTGCCTTGTGTCGAGTTGAACCAGAACTCGATCGAGAAGTCGTCGGAGATCTGGCGGGCAACGGTGCCGAAGTCGCTGACGCCGTCGAACCGCGCTGCGGTGTTCGGGTCGCCGGCGATTGCTCCCGCCACTCCCAGCGTCGGCCCGTTGAGGTAGTCGCCGTTGTTGGTGCCCTTGCTGTCGGCCAGCGGCGGAGTCACCGTGAAGTTGTCCAGGTGCATCCCTGTGGTGTCAGTCGCGGTTGTGCTGCTGGTCGCACCGAAGCCCATGGCGACCCCACTCCGGCCCGCGGCCGTGATTGCCGTGTTGGTGACCGAGACCTGCTGCACTCCGTCGACCAAAAGGCGGATCGTCGAGCCGGTCATGCCGGTCATGTCCAGCGCCAGACGGTACGTCCAGCCCGGGGTGAGCGTCTGAGGTGACTGGCCGAGTGACACCTTGCTGCTGTTGACGATGCTGTACAGAGTCCAGCTCAGGGTCGACCGGTCGTAGACGGCGGCATAGAAGGTGCCGTTCGAGCTGGCGGGGTCGAGTCGGCCCACTACCCCGATCAGGTCGCCGGGGAGGAGCGAGGCGACATATACGTCGGCATTGACCGTGTAGTTGGCATTGGCCGGAGCGGCTGAGCTGCATTACGTCTTCGAGGACTGCGACTGAGAGCGCATCGCGGTCAGACACGGTCCGGCGGGCCGACCACGACGGTCCGTCCAAGAGGGTAGGGAGGAGAGATCGGCGGCAACTGCGTCGAGTCTGCTGTCCGCAACCCCAGTGGGCCTCCCTCGGACGAGTTGCGGCCAGTCGTCGTCGAGGGACCTGGCGCAGAGCGTAGGGGCTAGCCCGGCCGCCACAGCGTTCCTTGATCAGTTGTTCGAGGACGCGCCCGATCAGGCCGCGTCGAGCGCAGCCAGTTCCTCGGCCGACAACGTGACGTCCACCGACTGAACCGAGTCGCGAATGCTCTCGGGTCGCGAGGCACCCGGGATGGGGATCACGTGCGGGGACTTGGCCAGATGCCAGGCGAGGCAGACGACCTGCGGGCTCACGCCGCGCGCGTCGGCGACCTGTTGGAACGGTGCGAAGCGATCGCCCAGAGTTGCCGCCGATTCGATCCCGCCCAGCGGGCTCCACGGCAGGAACGCGATGCCAAGCTCGTCGCACAGCTGGAGCTCTGGCTCGCTACTGCGGAACGCCGGCGAGAACTGGTTTTGCACGGAGGCGAGGCGTCCACCCAGAATCTCCTGTGCGAGCCGGATCTGGTCGCGGTTCACGTTGGAGATGCCCGCGAGGCGGATCGTACCGGCGTCCAGGAGGTCGCGGATGGCGCCGACGGAGTCGGCATACGCCACCTCCGGGTCCGGGCGGTGCAACTGGTACAGGCCGATCGCCTCGCCGCCCAAGCGTTGCAGCGAAGCCTCCGCCGCCGCCTTGAGATGCTCGGGTCGGCTATCGAGGGACCAGCTTCCGTCACCGGGGCGGAGGTGTCCGCCCTTGGTTGCGACCAGCACATTCGAGGTGTCGCCACCCCACGACGCGATCGCTCTGGTGATCAGGGACTCGTTGTGGCCGACCTCGTCTGCGTGGACGTGATAGGAATCCGCCGTATCGAAAAAAGTCACACCCTGATCGAGCGCAGCATGAATGGTAGCTATCGAGCGGGCCTCATCCGGGCGGCCTTCGATCGACATGGGCATGCCGCCCAAACCGATCGCACTGACCTGGAGATCTACAATTCGTCGTGTCTTCATATTTGGTCCTTGACGTTATGAGGCTGGTGCTACAAGCCTTAGTGCGCTGGCGCGGTCTTGCGCCCGGGGAAGGTCCTGTCTTGCGCGACGGCCGTCTCCATGGCCTTACAGATCTCGTCCGACGGTCTTTTGGCGGACGTGGTGGACTGGTATGAAGATGTGGTTGGTCTTCTGCGGGCCGAAGTCCATGGTGCCCAGCCACAGGCGCGGGACTTTCAGGCCGGAACGGCCGAGATGTGCGTGCTCCACACCCTTATGCTGCTCCTGTCGAAATCATGTGTCCAACAGGTAGCATGGATGCCACTGAGCAGTCACGCTTCTCAATCGCGTGGCTGGTGGGCGAAGTAGAGCACGGGCAGTAGGGACCATTGCCTCAGCGTGACCGGAATACGAGAACGGGGTGACCCTCAAGCGCCCGACGGGCCCGTGCCAAAGAGACGTGAAGGTCACAGCGTGACGTGGTGGCCCCGAGGGCTTCACCGTGGTCCGCCCGGGACACATACTTGGTGGCGGCCGACGGCGGTTCGCTGGGTGTCGGCTCCGGACTACAGGTGGTACCAACCCCCGCGGTGGTAGGCGGGCGTGGCCGCCGCGAGGACGAGCAGGGCCGTCGCCGCGCTGCCGACCATGACGAGGCACATCGCGCGCGCGTCACCACCGAGCACGCCAACAAGCGGGCTGACCACGCCCGCGACGCCCCACTGCAGCGCGCCGATGAAAGCCGCCGCGGTGCCCGCCATCGCCCCGTGTCGACCCAGTGCGATGGCGGAGGCGTTGGGCGGGATGAACTGGAAGAGACCCAGCAGCACCCATAGCACGGCGAGCAGCCCGAACAGGCCGCTCGCCCCGGTTACGGCGATGACGAGCAACGTGACGGCCACCACGAGCAGCAGCGGCACGGCGACCCGCAGGATTCGGATCGGCGCGACCCGGCGCACCAGCGAAGCGTTCACCTGCGCACCACCCACGAGTGCGACGCCGTTCACGGCGAACAGGAGGGCGAAGTGGTTCGCCGACAATCCGAACCCCTCCCGCAGCACGAAAGGCGAACCGACGACGTAGCTGATCAGCACCGCCGTCCCCAGCCCGGGAAGCACTGCGACGGCCACGAACTGGCGGTCGCGCAGCAACGTCGCATACCCCCGCAGCGCCGGGCGCAGGCCCGCCTCGCGACGTCGCTCGGGCGGCAGGGTCTCCGGCAACCGGCGCCACACGACGACCCACAGCGCGGCGCCGAACACCCCGAGCGCGACGAACACCGCGCGCCAGCCCGCCTGTCCGGCGATCAGTCCGCCCACCGAGGGCGCGAACAGCGGCGCGACGCCGATCACGAGCATGAGCCGGGACAGCAGGCGCGATGCGTCCGAACCCACGAACCTGTCCCGGATCACGGCGATCGCCACCACGGTGGCCGCTGCGTTGAAAAAGCCCTGGACCACCCGCAGCGCGATGAGGGTCCCGATGCCCGGCGCGATCGCGCACAGCAACGAAATCACGATGTGCAGCGCGATGCCCACGAGCACCGGCCTGCGACGTCCGAGCCGGTCGGAGAGCGGTCCGATGACCAGCTGGCCGAGGGCCGCGCCCACGAGCACGCTGGTCATGGTCAGCTGGACCGCCGTCGTGGTGGTGTCCAGGTCCCGTGCGACGTCGGGCAGGGACGGCAGGTAGATGTCGCTCGTCACTGCCGGCAGGGCGCACATCAGGCCGAGCAGCAGGACATACTTGGCGTTCGGCTGGTAGGTGACCGGGTTCGGCGTTCCGCCGGTGCTCATCGGCTCGATCCACCCACCTGGGGGTGCGGCGCATATCGGCGGCGTGCGGCACGCTGGTCCCATGTGAGGGCGGGTTACTGCTCTTCGGGGTGAGGCGTTGCTGGACATGGTGGCCGCGGGGTCCACGGGCGTTACCACGCGTAGTCCTCGGGAGCGGTCTGGTGCCCGGGGAAGATCTCGTTCAGCCGGGTCAGTGTCGCCGCGTCCAGGCCAACGTCCAGGGCGCGTAGTGCGGCGTCGAGCTGTTCCTGGGTTCGGGGGCCGATGATGGGTGCGGTCACGGCGGGCTGGGCCAGCAGCCACACGGGCGACGGCGTCGATAACGGCCTGGGAGGGCCGGATCTGACGTCCCTGTTCCAGACGCGTGTAGTAGTCGGTGCTGACCCCCGCAAGCTATGCGATCTCCCTCACGGCGTAAACCCGGGTACGCGGCGGCGTGTCGTCGTCGCGGGCAGCCCCGCGGCTTCGGGGCGCATCCTGGCACGCATGACCCGCAGGAACTGTCCGAACTCCGCACTTTGACCCATGACGCCATTCTGGCCCGAGCCACTCCCGGGTTCCACGCCGAAGGTAGGTCTGCTGGTCCTAGGAAGGTCAGGGACAGGTTGGCCCTCCACGAGGCCTCCCGCGACGCCTAGGCTCGAATGGTCTCTTTCGCGTAGATACTTGGAGTTGGCATGCCTATCGTCCCAAACCTGACGTTGAACAACGGGGTCACCATTCCCCAACTCGGCTTTGGCGTATTCCAAGTCCCGGAAGGACAGACGCAGCGCGTCGTGGAGGACGCGTTGGGGGCCGGCTACCGGCACATCGATACGGCCGCCGCCTACGGCAATGAGGCAGGCGTGGGTGCCGCGATCGCTGCCTCTGGAGTCGCGCGCGAGGAAATCTTCATCACCACCAAACTGCGCAACGGGGAGCATGGCACTGCGGCGGAGGCCTTCGAGGCGAGCAGGCGTGCGCTCGGCGTTGACGTGATCGACCTGTATCTCATTCACTGGCCTGTCCCATCCAAGGCATTGTTCGTCGACGCGTGGCTGGCCATGGAGAAGATCTATGCCGCAGAAGGCGCACGGGCCATCGGCGTATCCAACTTCCTGCAGGAGCATCTGGACACCTTGCTCGCCGCGACGACGGTCGTCCCGGCCGTGAACCAGATTGAGCTTCACCCGACGTTCCAGCAGACCGCCCTGGCCGCAAAGTCCCGCGCTCTTGGGATCGCGGTAGAGGCATACAGCCCACTGGGCCAGGGAGCTGATCTGAACGCAGCCGCCGTGACCTCGCTGGCTCAGAAGCGCGGGGCAACCCCTGCGCAGGTTGTGCTCGGCTGGCACCTGGGCATCGGCAACATCGTGATACCAAAATCCACCCATCTAAACCGGATGAGCGAGAACCTGGCCGCTGCCGAAATCACTCTCGACCGGGACGAGCTCGACGCCATCACGGCGCTGGACGCCGGCGCCAGAATCGGCACCGACCCTGCCGAGGCTGCACACACCCAGATGTAGGGCAGCTGATCCAAGCAGGCGTCGCAGCCTCGGACCAGCCCTGACTACCGCTCAGGCCTGAGCGGTAGTCAGTTCCTGCCGCTGGCGGCCGAGGCCGTCGATCTCCAACTCCATGAAGTCCCCTGCCCCGGGTTGCGTTACAGATCCGGCCTGCGGCGATGTGTGACCTTCAGCGGTAAGTGGCATGGTTTCTTCAGCGCTATGTGGCGCGATCGGTCGGGTGCGTGGGGTCGGTCGTTCTCGTAAGGGGATCGTGCTGCGGGACGGTTGGCTGCTGACCCTGGTGGTTACGCCAGCTGCGAACCGCGTAGTTATCGCGGGTGGCGTTTGGTTGACTGCACCGCATGGAACTGCTGGTGCTTGGCGGAACGGGGTGGCTGGGACGTGAACTTGCTCGCCAGGGCGTGGGACGTGGGCATCACGTGACGTGCCTCGCCCGCGGTCCTAGCGGGCCGGTCGCCGACGGCGCGGTCCTGGTTGCCGCGGATAGACGCGAGCCAGAGGCGTACGCTGCGCTGCCCAATCGGAGCTGGGACGCCGTGGTTGAGGTGTCGTGGCAGCCCGGCTTGGTCCGCGGCGCGCTCACCGCGCTGCACCGGCGGGCCAGGCACTGGACCTATGTCTCGTCCGGCAACGTGTACGCCTCGCACGCCACGCCCGGCGCCGACGAAACCGCACAGGTGCTCCCTGCGAGCGATCGCGACGAGGTCGACCGCGAAGAGTACGGCGAAGCCAAGGTCGCCTGCGAGCAGGCGTCCCGCGACGCCGTCGGCGACCGGCTGCTGGTGGCCAGACCCGGCCTTATCGGCGGGCCAGGGGATCACACCGGACGATCCGGCTACTGGGTCGCCCGCGCCGCGCGTGAGTGCCGCGGACCGATGCTCGTCCCCGACACCCCGCATGCGATGACGCAGGTGGTCGACGTCCGGGACCTGTCCGCGTGGCTGCTGGATGCCGCATAGGTCGGAACCACCGGCACATTCAACGCCGTCGGACCTATTCTGCCCTTCGACCAGTGGATCGAGCTTTCACGCGCGGTGGGCGGACATAAGGGGCCAGTCGTTATGGCCCCCGCCGACTGGCTGCTCGCGCAGGGCGTGGCCGAGTACATGGGGTCGGACTCGCTGGCAATGTGGCTGATCGAGCCGGGCTCGAAGGGCTGGTCCACCCGGTCGGGAACCGCAGCCGTCCCGGCCGGTCTGCACCACCGCCCGCGCGAAGCCCTACTCACCGACCTACTGGCCTGGGAACGCGGACAGGGCCTGGACCGGCCACGCTCGGCCGGCCTCTCCGCCCGCCGCGAACACGAACTGCTGGCAGCCCTGTCCCAGACAACTCAATAACAGAAACGCCCGATCCCAGGCCGGAGCCCGTCCCACAGCGCCATCGGGCTGCGGGACCGCTCAAGATGACCTACAGCAAGATGGCCATGAAAGTGTTACAGCCGGAACGGTCTAGGGGGCGTGTGTTGGCCGCGGTCCTCAGCGCGGGCTGGCGCTGACCGGATCTTCGTTTGGGGATCACCGGAGGCGAAGGCCGATACTGGATGTGTCACGATGCCCGAAAGGACTTTCCAAGGTGCTCCTCTGCAAGAATTTGAAGGACAAGGTCGTTATCGGGCACGGGGCCTGAGTGTGCGCTGGCTAGTCACCGGTGCGAACGGCATGTTCGGCACCGATTTGCGGGACGTGTTGGCCGGGCACGGGTACGAGGTCACCGGTATCGGTACCGCCGACTGTGACATCCGTGACCTGGACGCGGTCCGTGCGGTGCTCCAGGAGGGGTACGACGTCGTTGTCAACGCCGCGGCGTGGACCGCGGTGGACGCCGCCGAGGCCCAGGAACCCGCGGCGTTCGCGGTTAACGCCGTTGGCGCCCGCAACGTGGCCCTCGCAGCCCGGGAGGCCGGTGCACGTATGGTGCAGATCTCGACCGACTACGTCTTCGACGGGTCGGCGACGACGCCCTACGCCGCAGATCACCCCCAGGCACCGTGCTCGGCGTACGGCCGGACGAAGGCGGCGGGTGAGTGGGCGGTGCGGCTGGCCGATCCTGCTTCGATGGTCGTGCGGACAGCCTGGCTATACGGCGATCACGGGCCGAGTTTCGTCAAGACGATGCTGCGCCTGGCAAAGGAG
>Ga0097691_1001868_pt1 | contig 14836 bp, 11 predicted proteins | sample NGESurdeep072012_8_FD_72858 | JGI IMG/M metagenome (GOLD analysis project Ga0097691, IMG submission 72858) | Arctic peat soil microbial communities from Barrow, Alaska - NGEE Surface sample 210-1 deep-072012 | ecosystem: Environmental > Terrestrial > Soil > Wetlands > Peat ...
GCTGCAGGAGGGAGGCGGCCTCCTGGCGGGCTGGGCTCGACGCGGCCTCGGTCAGGTGAGACAGCTGCGCCGGCACGGGACGGCCCCAACGCGACATCGCCTGGGCCCACAGGCGACCCGCTCGGTAGGACGAACGCACCAGGGGCCCACTCATGACGCCCTTGAAACCGATCTGCTCGGCCAGATCGGACCACCGGAGAAACTCCTCGGGCTTGACCCAACGGTCGATGGGGTGGTGGCGAGCTGAAGGCCGCAGGTACTGCGTGATCGTGACGAGGTCGGTGCCGGCGTCGTGCAGGTCGCGAAGCGTCTGCTCGATCTCCTGCCCCTCCTCACCCATGCCCAGGATCAGGTTGGACTTGGTGACCAGGCCAGCGTCGCGGCCCATCGTGATGACGTCGAGTGAGCGCTCGTAGCGGAACGCCGGGCGAATCCTCTTGAGAATGCGCGGGACCGTCTCGACGTTGTGCGCGAACACCTCTGGCCTGGCATCAAGGACCTGGGCGACGAGGTCGGGGACGCCGTTGAAGTCGGGCACCAGGATCTCGACGCCGGTGCCGGGGTTGAGCTGGTGCACCATGCGGATGGTCTCGGCATAGAGCCAAGCCCCACCGTCCTCGAGGTCGTCGCGAGCCACTCCGGTGATCGTGGCGTAGCGCAGGCCCATCTGCTGGACCGACTCCGCAACCCGCCGGGGTTCGTCGCGGTCGAGGTCCTCCGGCTTGCCGGTGTCGATCTGACAGAAGTCACAGCGCCTCGTGCACTGCTCGCCGCCGATCAGGAAGGTCGCTTCCCTGTCTTCCCAGCACTCGAAGATGTTGGGGCAAGCGGCTTCCTGGCAGACCGTATGCAGACCTGCCTTCTTCACCATCGTGCTGAGCGCGGTGTACTCGGGCCCCATCCTCGCGGTGGTGCGGATCCACTCCGGCTTGCGTTCGATGGGTGTCTCCGCGTTTCGTGCTTCGACCCGAAGCATGCGGCGGCCGTCGGGTACGACGCTCACAGAAGAACTCCCTTGCCATGCTCGTGGAGACAAACAGGTTGCCCCGGTCACCGCGAACCAGAGACAGATCTCAAGCGTACGCCGCTGACGTCCGCCACGGACGACGCCGCCCGGCATACCGTCCCGGGACCTCGCCGTCACGGTGACGAGCCCAACCTGCGGCCCACATCTACAAGGGCTTCCAGGACGGATGTGGAGACGGTATGGAGATTGCCGTCGTCTGGCGGCTTTCGACCGGGCTGGGCACACGGGATGGCGCTCGACACGCGAGGATGAGGCATGCCCACGGTTCTGGTCGTCGAGGATGAGCGCGATATCCGGGAGGTGCTGCGCCGCTACCTCGAGCGCGCGGGGCTGTCGGTGCTGACCACAGGAACCGGAGCCGAGGCGATCCGGCTGCTCACGTCCGCACCACCCGACCTGGTGGTCCTCGATCTCGGCCTCCCCGATGTCGACGGCACCGACGTGCTCCGGGAGGTCCGGGCAGCGGGAAGCATCCCGGTCGTTGTCCTGACCGCTCGCAGCGCGCTCGAAGACCGCATCCGTGGCCTGCAGCTTGGTGCGGACGACTACGTCACCAAACCGTTCAGTCCCCACGAGGTCGTCCTGCGCGTCCAGGCGGTGCTCCACCGGGCAGGCGGGCTGGAGGCAAGTGGTCACCCGGTCAGCTACGGCGAGGGGCGGCTGCGCATCGACGAGCCCCGGCACGAGGCGTGGTTGGACGGGCGCCCGATGGACCTGACCCCCACCGAGTGGGGGCTCCTGACGGCGGTCGCGGCGGCCCCCGAACGCGTCTTCTCGCGTTACGAGCTGGTGAACCGGGTGCGCGGATATGAGTACGCCGGCTACGAACGGACCATCGACTCTCATGTGAAGAACCTGCGACGGAAGTTCGGCCCCTCCGGAACGGACGTGCTGGAGACCGTGCTCGGGGTCGGCTACAGGTTGCGCCTGCGGCGCGATGATCCGCGGTGAGCCACTCACCCGGTCAGGCGCCGCGCCTGGGTCTTGGCCCGCTGGGGCGGCGGCTGCTTCTCGCCTTTGTCCTGGTCGCTGTGTCCTCGGTGCTCGTCCTCACCGCGGCCGCCCTCATCGGCGTCGGGCGGGGGGTCGAGGTCGCTCAGAACAGCGAGCGCCAGCAGGCTGCCGCAGCGGCCGCGACGGAGGCCGCTGACGCATACCACCGGGCTGGCGGCTGGTCAGGAGCCGACCTGAGCCGCAGCAGTGCGGTGGCCCAGGCAGCAGGGGCCCGGCTGTTCATCGTGGACGCGTCCGGCTCTTCGGTCAGCAGCACCTCGGGTGGCGGCCTCATGGGCCAGGGAAAGGGCACCGGACCGGTCGGCGGCGAGGGGATCGTCACTGCTCCCGTCACCGTCGAGGGCAGTGGTGTAGGCACCGTGCGGCTGGTGTTCCTGTCTGCGGCGGGGACCAGGGTGCGCGACGTGGCCTGGTCATGGATCGCCGTGGCTGCCGTGGTCGCCCTCGCGGTCGCGCTGGTGGCGAGCTGGGTGGTCACGCGGCTGCTGACCCGTCCGATTGACGCCATGACCTCGGCCGCCCGAGCCTTCTCAGCGGGGGACCGTGAGGTACGTGCCGATGTCCGTGGGCCCGGTGAGCTCGGTGAGCTAGCGCATGCTTTCGACGGAATGGCGGACGCGGTGGCGCGCTCGGAACGGGATCGCCGAAACCTCACGACGGACGTGGCCCACGAGCTGCGTACGCCGCTGGCGGCTCTCCAGGCTGGGCTCGAGGAGCTGAGGGACGGGTTGGCCGCGCCGACTCCGGAAGGGCTTGCCGGACTGCACGACCAGTCACTGCGGCTGGGACGTCTGGTGAGCGATCTGGCCGAGCTCTCCGCAGTCGAGGCGGCCGGAGTCTCGACGCAGCGGACCGATGTTGACCTGGCCCAGGTCGCGCGCGACGAGCTTCTGGTGCGCGATCCTCACTTGCGCGCCGCCGGGCTGGTGGTGGGTAGCCAGCTCAACGGGCCGGTCCGGGTCCGGGGCGACTCCGATCGGTTGCACCAGGCCGTCGGTAACCTGTTGGCCAACGCCGCCCGCTACTGCCGGCCCGGCGACGAGGTCAGCGTCGTGGTGCGGGTGGATGACCACCAGGCCATGTTGAGCGTCGTCGACAGCGGGCCGGGCATCGCCGACGACGAGCTGCCCCACGTCTTCGACAGGCTCTGGCGTGGCCGCGCGGCCCAGAACGTGGCCGGCTCCGGGATCGGCCTTGCCGTCGCCCGGGAGATCGTGGCCGCCCATGGCGGCACCATCGAGGCGGCCAGGTCCGAGGGCGGGGGCGCAACGATCACGATCCGGCTTCCGCTCATCCCTCAACCAGCGCTGGTGTCCTGACCCTCGATCCGCGCTCGTGTCCTGACCTCAGATCCGTGCCAGGGCCGTTCCTGTGCCGCCGCGCGCCCCGTGGCCCCGCGGTCAGCCCAGGACGTCGGTCAGGTGCTTCTCGGCGTAGGGGAGCACCTCGTGCACCGGGACATCGCGCCCCAGCTCCTTGCTGAGCGAGGTGACGCCGGCGTCAGCGATACCGCACGGCACGATCACCTGTGCCCAGGACAGGTCGCAGTTGCAGTTGAGCGCGAAGCCGTGCATCGTGACGCTCTGGCTCACCCGGATGCCGATGGCGCCGATCTTGCGCTCGGGTCCTGACTCATCGGCCGTGATCCACACTCCGCTGCGGCCCTCGACGCGCCCGGCCGTCACGCCAAGGTCTGCGCAGACCCCGATCATCATGGTTTCGAGGCGGCGTACGTGGGCCACGACGTCGACGGGTGAAGGCAGCCGGACGATGGGGTAGCCCACGAGCTGGCCCGGACCGTGCCACGTGATCTTGCCTCCGCGGTCGACGTCGATGACCGGCGTGCCGTCGAAGGGGCGCTCGTGAGGTTCGGTGCGCTTGCCCGCGGTGTAGACGGTGGCGTGCTCGAGCAGCAGCACCGTGTCGGGCTCGTCCCCGGCCACAACGGCGGCATGCAGCTCGCGCTGTCGGTCCCACGCAGCGATGTACTCGACGTAGTCCGGGTCAAAGCCGAGGTGCTCGAAACGCATGCTTGCAGACTACGCGGGGGATGCGGCATACCTGCCTCTAGGCTGGCCATCGCCGTTGAGAGCCAAGCCGGGAAGCTGAGCACATGACACGTCACGACATCACACCCGCCCAAGAGGTCGCCGAGAGCTCCAAAGCCGGGGGACGCACGAAGCTCGCCCGCCTGTTCGCGGTGATCCTGGTGCTGCTGGTGTGGTTCGGACTCGCCGGGGTCGGCGGTCCACTTGTCGGGCGGCTGTCGGAGGTCCAGAAGAACGACAACGCCTCGTTCCTGCCCAAGTCCGCGGAGTCCACCGAGGTCGGCAAGCTGGCGGCAAGGTTCAGCTCAACAGACGCACTACCGTACTTCGTCGTGATCGAGCGCGCCGCAGGTCTGAAGCCCTCGGACTCCGGTGCCGTGAAGGACGTCATCGCTGGTATTCCGTCCCTCCCCTTTGAGATCAAGGGCTACTCCCTGGGACCGTACCTTGCCCAGACCCAGGCCCCGACGCTCGCAGTCCCGAGCCAGGACGGCAAGGCACTCCTGGTGCCCGTGCTGCTCAACGCCAAGAGGGCCGCAGAGACGATCGGCGGCTCCAGCCCGCTGTTCGAAGGGGCAAAGGCGTTGCGGGTCTCGGCAGCCACAACGCTGGCGCCTTCGGGACTCGTCGTGTATGTCACCGGTCCCGGGGGAGTCCTGGCCGACTTCGTGACCGCGTTCGGCGGCATCGACGGCATCTTGCTCTTCGTCGCCCTGGGTGTCGTGTTCTTCATCCTTCTGGTGGTCTATCGCAGCCCCATCCTGCCCATCGCGGTGCTGATGACGGCGGTCTTCGGGCTGGCCGTCGCCGCCATGGTGATCTACCCGCTGGCCAAGAACGACATCATCGGACTGAACGGCCAGAGCCAGGGGATCCTGTCGATCCTGGTCGTCGGAGGTGCCACGGACTACTCGCTCCTTCTGGTCTCCCGCTATCGGGAGGAGCTGCACCAGCACCCGAGCAAGTGGGTGGCGATGGCGGTGGCGTGGCGGGCCGCGGTCCAGCCCATTGCCGCCAGCGCGGCCACCGTGATCCTTGGCCTGCTCTGTCTGCTGCTGTCCCAGCTCGGCAGCACGCGTGGCCTGGGTCCCATCGGGGCGCTCGGCATCGCCGGTGCCTTGGTCGCGTCGCTGACCTTCCTGCCCGCGGTTCTGCTGGTGTTCGGGCGGCGCATCTTCTGGCCGATCATCCCGAGGGTGGACCACGTTCATGCGGAGGACTCGGTCGGGCGCCGTGGCATCTGGGGTCGCGTTGCCGCCATGGTGGGGCGCCATCCGCGTCGCACGTGGGTGACGACACTGGTGGTTCTGCTCGCCTGTGCCGCGTTCGTTCCGACGCTGAAGGCCGGTGGAGTCACCCAGTCGCAGCTCTTCTTGAACAAGGTCGAGTCCGTTACCGGCCAGGAGGTCCTGGCCAGGCACTTCCCGGCGGGCTCGGGCTCGCCGGTGGACATCATCGCTCCGGAAGCCAAGGCCGCACAGGCGCTGGCCGAGGCGAAGTCCGTCAACGGTGTCGCCTCAGCTTTCGTGGGCCAGGCCCCGGGGACCCCCCCGAAGGTCGTGGACGGCAATGTGCTCATCCAGGCGACGTTGACCCCTGCCGCCGACAGCCCGGACGCCGAGGTCGTGGTCGAACAGCTGCGCAGTCGCCTCGATCGCGTGAGCCCCGATGTCCTGGTTGGCGGCAGCACCGCCATCAACCTCGATGTCCGGCAGGCCAGCGAGCGGGACCTGCGGGTCGTCATACCCGCGATCCTGGCGGTGGTGTTTCTCGTGCTGATGCTGCTGCTGCGCTCTCTGGTCGCGCCGGTCATTCTCGTCGTCGCCAACGTCATCTCGTTCGCAGCGACCCTTGGAGTGGCGGCGCTCGTGTTCAACCACGTCCTGGGCTTCCCGGGGTCCGATCCGGCGACCCCGCTCTATGCCTTTGTGTTCCTCGTCGCGCTCGGCATCGACTACTCGATATTCCTGATGACCCGGGTCCGTGAGGAGACCGCCGAGCTCGGCACCCGGCCGGGAATCCTCGTCGGGCTGGCCGTGACCGGCGGGGTGATCACGAGCGCGGGCATCGTTCTCGCGGCGACGTTCTCGGCGTTGTCGATCATCCCGATCCTCTTCCTCGTCCAGATTGCCTTCATCGTGGCGTTCGGTGTGTTGTTGGACACCCTCGTGGTGCGCTCCCTGTTGGTGCCGGCGTTCACCTACGAGCTTGGTCGACGCGTCTGGTGGCCCAGCCGGCTCGGCCGTCGAGAGGCGCCGGCTGAGGGCGAGAGCCCATGACCGCAGTGGGCCTGGCCGGGTTCGGCTCCTCAGGTCGGGGTATTCACGCCCCACTCCTACAGCAGGCCGGTATGACGATCGCGGCGGTCGCCACCGCAGATCCGCGACGCTCGGAGCAGGTCCGCGAGGACCTCCCGGCCGCTCGGGTGGTTGCGGACCTCGATGCGCTGCTTGCGGTGGACGGTCTCGACCTCGTCGTCCTCGCAACGCCGAGCGGCTTTCACGCCGCTCATGCAAGGCAGTGCATCGACGCCGGGATCCCCGTGGTGGTCGACAAGCCGCTGGCCACGGATGCCGCACAGGCTCTTGGGGTCGTCGAGGCCGCTCGAGCGGCCGGTGTGGCCATCACCGTCTTTCAGAACCGCCGCTTCGACGCCGAGCATGTGTCCGCACGAGAGACCGTGAGATCCGGCAGGCTGGGCGAGGTGTTTCGACATGAGTTCCGTTGGGAGCGTTGGCGACCCATCCCCAAGGACAGGTGGCGGGAGAATGCCTCGGCTGCTGAAGGTGGTGGCATCCTGCTCGATCTGCTCAGCCACATGATCGACTCAGCGGTGGACCTTTTCGGGCCGATCGACACGGTCTACGCCGAGGTCGCAGCCCGCACAACCGTCGCGGAGGACGACGCCTTCCTGGCCTGCCGGCACAGATCGGGGGTGGTGTCGCACCTGGGCGCGACATCCGTCGCCGCAGCGCCCGGACCGCGGGTGCGGATCCTTGGACGGAGCGGCGCGTTCATGCTCAACCAGTTCGAGGACGATGGCGCTGATATCTATCCGGACCTTGCCCACGCCGACCCTGGACACTGCGGGTGGATCTATGTCGGGGAGGAGCGCACGCCGGTGCCCCGACCGCCGGCCGGACAGGTTGACTTCTATCGCGAGGTGGGTCGAGCACTTGGCAGGCAGGATCCGCAGGCCGCGATGCCGGTCGACCCGTATGACGCGGTGCATACGCTTGACGTCATCGACGCGGCCCGAGTCAGCGCCGAACATGGCACGGTGGAACAGGTCCGGACGCCGGGTCAGCGCTGAGCGCATCGTCGGCCACCGCTGGCGGGCTGCCGCCGTTCAGCGCTACCCACTCTCAGCGCTGACAAGCACATCAGCGCTGACAAGCACATCAGCGCTGCCAGGACGTCAGCGCTGCCAAGTCGTCAGCGCTGCCAGGTCACCGACTTGGCGGCGGCGTTGGCGGTCCGAGCGGCTCTGCGACCGAGCAGTCGTGTCTCGAGTCGTTCCTCCACAACGCCGTCACTATTGCGGCTCACGATGTAGGCACCCTTGCCCTCCTGCTCGCTAACCGCTTCGACGAACTGCGTTCCGCGGTAAAGCATTCCGACTCCATCATCGGTGCAGTGCGTGGTCCCCAGGGTGCCGTCCGCGACCAGCCGGTGGACCAGGGGCCGACGTCGCGCCTCGCTGTCGTAGTGGACGCCGTTGGCATAAGGCAGGAATCCCAGGCCGTTCGTCACGGCACGCAGCTCCGGACCGAAAGAGTCGGTGGTGCCGCCTTCATACCAGCAGATCGAGCCGGCCGACACGCCGGCCAGGACGACCCCGGCCAACCACACGCGGCGCAGGATCTCATCGAGACCGTGCACCCGCCATACGGCCAGGAGGTTGGCCACCGAACCACCGTTGACCCACACGACGTCCTGGCTCATCAGGTGTCCCTCGATGTCTTCCAGGTTCGGCATCGAGAACAGGCTCAGATGGGTGAGGTTGAAGCCGGCCACCCGACCGGCCTCGGACATGTCCATCTGGAAACGGGGGTCGTCGCCGGAAGCGGTGCTCACGTTGCACACCCTGGGGACAACTCCAGAGGCGCCGGACAGATCAACGGCATAGTGGAGCAGGTCGGCGAACTGAAAGCGCAGACGGTCGTGCTCCCTGTAGCCCCCGGACGTTGCGAGGATCGTCGGTGAGTCAGTAGCCATGTCGAAAGAATAGGGGTCGCCATCGCCGTGCAGCCGCTCGTGCCCGGTTACACCATCACCGGTGAGCTGAGCTCGAACGCGGCCGGGTCGATGTGGTCGGCGGTGCGCAGCCATGACGAACGCAGGCTCGTCGTGAAGATCGTCAGGGTGCCTGACATGACGAGGGCACTGGCGCAGGCAGCCCGCACCATGGACGTGGTTGCCCGGTTGAACAACGAGCATCTGGTCCGTCAGCACGATGCAGTCCCTCTTTCGGACAACACGCTGGCTTTGATCCTTGACGACGTCGCTGGTGACCGCCTGGTCGATGTCCTCGGCGCGCGGTCGCGGCTCACTCCCGGCGAGATCGTCACCGCTGTCGCGCCGCTGTTCGCGGCCCTGGCCGACCTGCATTCCGCTTGTGTCGTGCACGGGGACCTGGACCCCGAGAAGGTTCTGTTCAGCCTCGACGGCAAACCGCTGATCAGCGACCTGGGGGTGGCTCGTCTGCGGGGACCGCAAAGGGGCACGAGCGATCGGGCGTTGGGTTTCGTGGCGCCAGAGCTTCTCGCTGATGCTGAGCCCACGTCCGCGTCCGACGTCTATGCCATGGCGGCGATCGGCTGGCTCTGTCTCACGGGGGCACCACCGCCGGGGGCACCACGCCAGGTCGTGACGGCTGTGAAGCCCGAGACATTCCCTCGGCTGGTGCAGGTGCTGGCCTCGTGCCTGTCCGCCGACCCCGCGGCACGGCCATCCGCAGGGGTCGCCGCAGCCAGCGTCTTCGACGCGGCGTCAGCAGAGCCGGTCCGGCTGGGATCGGTCTCTGACCCTGCATCGGACATCACGCGGCGAGTTCGCGCTTCCGCGGTCTCTGCCCCCACCGTGACGCCACCGTTGACCGTGAAGCCACGCAGGCTGGCCCTTGTCATCGGCGTCGCTGTCCTCCTCGTGGCTGTGGCGCTCGGAGTCGGCGCGACGTGGTCATTGCGACGTCCGCCAGTCGCCGTACAACCGGTGTCGGCCCGATCGACACGTCCTTCGACGAGGCCGGTAACGGCCGCTTCCTCGAACGCCGATCCGAACACGACAGCCCGGAGTATCACCGACGTGGTGACGGCGCCCGACTCACCACGGACCGCAACGGTGGGCCTGCTCCAGGCGCTGGTTGACGCGCGGGCACTGGCCTATGGTGCGCGTAATCCGGCGCTGCTGGATCTGGTCTATGCCCCTGGAGCCACAAGAGCCCTCGCTGACCGGTCCAACATCGCCACGTCCTTGAGGAACGGGGCGACCTACCTGGGCCTCAGCTTCGTCGTCAAGGACGTGGTCTTCCTCGATGGAACGCCCGACACTGCGCGGATCCGGGCCACCATCGTCACGCCGGCCTATGAGACCGGCCAGACGGATGGGCGCAAGGTCCCGCATCCTGAAGAGACCGTCGGGCCATCTGTCTTCACGCTGGACCTCGCGCCGGACGGTTGGCGAATCCTGCGTTTGACCACGCCATAGAACCGCCATAGAAGCCATAGAACCGCGATAAAACCCAGGTCGACAGGCCACTCCATCGAGGGGGCGGGTCCGTGAAGTCGCACAGATCGACTGACGGGACACCGGTTCGGTCGATCTGTGCGACTTCATCGGCGAAACTTGGCGCTATTGGCTCGGGTCGACCAGCCAGCGCATGGCGCGCTCGATGGTGTCGTGATCGAACACGAACCCCGATGCGGTCAGAACGCTGGGCAGGATCCGGTCGCTGGCCAGGACGTCGCTGGCGAACTCGCCCAGGATGACCTTGAGTGCGAGGGCCGGGGCGGGCAGCAGTGCGGGACGCCCCAGGACGGTGCCGAGAGCCTTCATCACCTCGGCCTGGCGCAAGGGCTGTGGGCTGACGAGGTTGACCGGTCCGGCGAGGTCCTGGTCGATCAGATGGGCCAGCGCCCGGACCTCGTCGTGCAGCGTGATCCAGCTCCAGTACTGGCGCCCGGTGCCGAGCGGACCCGCCAGCCCCAGCCTGGCAAGTGGGAGCACCCGTTCCATGGCTCCGCCGTGGGGGGACAGGACGAGTCCGGTGCGCGCCAGGACGACGCGTAGCCCCGCCTTCTGCGCCGGGCTGGCCGCGGCCTCCCAGGCGCGCACGACATCGGCCAGGAATCCCTGTCCTGCCGCGCTGTCCTCGGTCAGAATCCTTTCGCCGCGGTCCCCGTAGACGCCGATTGCCGAACCACTGACCAGCGCGATGGGCTCGCCGAGATCGGCCAGTGCTGTGGCAATCGTGGCGGTCCCGTTGACACGGGAGGAAAGGATCTCGTGCTTGTATGCCGGGGTCCAGCGATGGTCGCCTACGCCCGCCCCCGCAAGGTGAACGACGGCCGTGAGACCCGAGAGGTCACTGGGGTCGAGTGTTCGCGAGGTCGGGTCCCAACCGATCTCACCCGGTGACGGCCGGCGACGGACGAGATGCACCACATCGTCGCCCCGGGCGCGCAGGAAAGCCGATAACGCGCTGCCGATGAGGCCGGAAGCACCGCTGATGGCAACGCGTTGTGGCAAACCCGTGTGCGGCATACGGCCGGGTGGTCTAAAGGCCGAGGGATGCCTCGAAGGCACCCTCTTCGAGGCGGCCCTTGATGGTGTTCAGGAATCGTGAGGCCTCAGCACCATCAACAACACGATGGTCGTAAGAGAGCGCCAGATAGACCATCGAGTGGATCGCAATGGTCTCGCCCCCGTCGTTGTCCTTGACCACGACGGGACGCTTGACCACCGCGCCGGTGCCGAGGATGGCGACGTTGGGCTGGTTGATGATCGGAGTGTCGAACAAGGCGCCACGACTGCCGGTGTTGGTGAGCGTGAACGTCCCTCCGCCAAGCTCGTCGGGAGAGACGTTGCTCGTGCGAGTCCGCTCGGCCAGGTCGGCGATCTTGCGGGACAGCCCCGCGATGTTGAGATCACCGGCGTCCTTGATCACCGGCACGAGCAGGCCGCGGTCGGTGTCGACGGCAACCCCTAGATTCTCGGATCCGTGATAGGTGATCTCGTCACCTTCAACGCTGGAGTTGACGGACGGGTGGGCTTTGAGGGCCTCCACCGCAGCAACCGCGAAGAATGGCAGGAAGGTGAGCTTGATGCCCTCCCGGGTTTCGAAGTCACGTTTGGCCTTGTCGCGCAGTCTCGCGATCTTTGTGACATCGACCTCGACCACGGTAGTGAGCTGCGCGGAGATGTGAAGCGACTCGACCATGCGTGCTGCAATGACCTTGCGGAGCCGGCTCATCTTCTCCGTGGTCCCGCGTTTGGAGGTGACACCCGCGGGAGCTGCCGGGGTCATGCTGGCTGGGGCCGGAGCCGAGGGTATTGGAGCAGCTGCCGCTTTGGCAGCCGCGGCTGCGTCGAGCACGTCCTGCTTGCGGATCCGGCCCCCGACGCCGGTGCCCTTGAGAGTCGCGAGGTCGACATCGTTGTCGCTGGCCAGCTTTCGCACCAAGGGTGTGACGTATGCCGCGGCCTCAGATCCGCCGGACGACGGCACCGCCGAAGCAGCGGCCGCCGGATCATCCGTCGCAGGAGCTGGGGTGGATGGTGCAGCAGCTGCAGGCTCAGGAGCAGGATGCTCGGGAGCAACCGGTGCGGGAGCAACCGGTGCGGGGGCGGGGGCCGAGGGCTGCTCGGGCGCGGGCGCGGGCGCGGCCTGTGCCACGGCGGCCTGCCCACCGATGATGGCCAGATCCGCACCAACGGGAACGGTCTCGTCCTCGCCGACCAAGATCTTGGTGATCGTGCCCGCCAGCGGTGACGGGATCTCGGTGTCGACCTTGTCCGTCGACACCTCGAGCAGCGGCTCGTCGACCGCTATCTGGTCACCCTCGGCCTTGAGCCAACGAGTGACTGTCCCTTCGGTCACCGACTCGCCAAGGGCCGGCATGCTGACAGTTGTGCCGCCGGAGACCACTTCGTCCGGGACAGCCGACGCGGCCGCTGCGGGCGTTTCGGGTGCTTCAACCGCTGCGGCGGGCGCCACTGCGGCGGGCGCAGGTTCGGCGGCCGGCTCGCCTTGTTCCGCAGCTGGCGCTTCCTGCTCCGTGACGGGCTGTGCCTGCTCCGTGACGGGCTGTGCCTGCTCCGTCGGGGGCTCTGCCGCTGGCGCGGCAGATTCAGAAGGAGCCGTCGCACCTTCGCCGATAACGGCGAGATCCGCGCCAACCGGCACGGTCTCGTCCTCAGCCACCAGGATCTCCTGCAACGTGCCGGCGACGGGCGACGGGATCTCCGTGTCGACCTTGTCGGTGGACACCTCCAGCAACGGCTCGTCGAGGGCCACTGTGTCCCCGACGTTCTTCAGCCAGCGCGTCACGGTCCCCTCCGTGACAGACTCCCCAAGGGCCGGCATGGTCACGCGTTCAGACATGAGTTGCGGTCTCCTCGTTGTGCGGTGCGACGGTCACTGACTAGGGACTGGATATGGCTGCGTAGCTGGATGCGGTTGCGTTCTGGATACGGCTGGGTTTCTGAATTCGGATTGCGGCGCGCTGACGTCGGCGGACTCAGGCGTGGGCGTGCAGTGGCTTCCCGGCCAGGGCCAGGTGGGCCTCGCCGAGAGCTTCGTTCTGGGTCGGGTGAGCGTGGATGAGCTGCGCGACGTCGGAGGGCAAGGCCTCCCAGTTGTAGATCAGCTGTGCTTCGCCGACCTGCTCGCCGATGCGGGCGCCGATCATGTGCACACCGACGACCGGGCCGTCCTTCTGGCGAACGAGCTTGATGAAGCCCTGGGTCGCCAGGATCTGGCTCTTGCCGTTGCCGCCGAGGTTGTAGTCGTACGTCTCGATCTCGGCGAACTTCTCTCTGGCCTGCGTCTCGGTGTAGCCAACTGACGCGATCTCGGGCTCGCAGTACGTGACCCGCGGGATGCCCATCTCGTCGATCACCGGCGGGTTGAGCCCGGCTATCTGCTCTGCGACGAAGATGCCCTGGCCGAAGCCGCGGTGGGCCAGCTGCAGACCGGGCACGATATCTCCGACGGCATAGATGCCGTCGACGTTGGTCTGGCAGCGCTCGTTGGTCAGGACGAAACCTCGGTCGATGGTGACGCCGGCCTCTTCGTAGCCCAGACCGGCGGTGACCGGACCACGGCCCACGGCCACCAGCAAGAGGTCGGCCTCGATGGTCTCACCGGACTCCAGCGACACCTGCACAACGTCACCGGACTGGGTGGCACCAGAGAACTTCACACCGGTCTGGAAGCTGATCTTGCGCTTGCGGAAGGCCCGCTCGAGCTGCTTGGAGATTGCCTCGTCCTCCGCCGCCACCAAACGGGGGAGCGCCTCGATGATCGTGACCTCCGAGCCGAACGACTTGAACACGGAAGCGAACTCGACGCCGATGACGCCACCACCCAGGACCACGACTCGCGCAGGGACATGGTCGAGGAAGAGCGCCTGGTCGCTGGTCATGATCTTGCCGGCGATGTCCAGGCCAGGGAGCGACTTGGCGTAGGAACCGGTGGCCAGGACGACGTTCTTGCCGACCAGCTGGCGGCCTGCGACCTCGACGGTGTTCTTGGCAACGAGACGACCCTCGCCCTCGACAAGCTCGATGCTCTTGGACTTCACCAAGCCCTGAAGGCCCTTGTAGAGGCGCTCCACGACGCCATTCTTGTAGGCGTTGACTCCGCTCATGTCGACCGACTCAAAAGTGGTCTTGACCCCGAACTGCTCGCCCTCGCGGGCCGTGTCGGCGACCTCCGCGGCATGCAGGAGCGCCTTGGTCGGGATGCAGCCCATGTGCAGGCAGGTACCCCCCAGCTTCCCCTTCTCGACCAGGGCCACGGTCAGGCCGAGCTCGGCGGCCCGCAGGGCGCAGGCATAACCACCGCTGCCTCCACCGAGGATCACGATGTCGAACGAGTTCGCGGCGGTAGCCGACATTGCGGATGCTCCCTTGCGTGTGCGCATCTGACCGGACGTCGCCCCTGGGTCGTTGCGCACGCGTCTGCGCACGGCTCACCCTGGAGGTCGTACAGCATCTTGCCATTGATCAGGGGCACAGCCGCAAGTAGGGACGCGTGGCGAACGGCCATCCGCGCACGACGAGGGATGCGGGGTCATAGAGTCTTCGCATGACGTGGTTGGAAATACCCGCAAGTGGAGCTGCCGGATGAGGTGGCCCGGAAGGCTGCGTCGGCACCGCGTACCTCAGCGATCCGGGCCCGTCGACGGACCTGGGATGACGGTGGACATCAAGGCGGTCCGGGATCACCTCGCGTCCTTCGTGAGCAGCAGGCGTGGGGTTGAGGCTTTCGTCGAGCCGCCGACCAACGTCACCGCGACCACCGTGGTGCTGATTGCGCACGACGGCGAGTGGACCCGGCGAGCGGTGAGCTCCCGGGAGGCGGCGTTCGAGCTGCCGCGGGCACTCGGAATACCGGTGTATGACGTCAACCAGACCGGCTATCCCTCGCGCATGCGCGAGTGGAACTCCAGACAGCGCAAGGGTTAACACCAATGCGGTGGTATGCCGTGTCCTCCCGTGCCAAAGTTGGGAATACAGTGAC
>Ga0097691_1001870_pt1 | contig 14825 bp, 12 predicted proteins | sample NGESurdeep072012_8_FD_72858 | JGI IMG/M metagenome (GOLD analysis project Ga0097691, IMG submission 72858) | Arctic peat soil microbial communities from Barrow, Alaska - NGEE Surface sample 210-1 deep-072012 | ecosystem: Environmental > Terrestrial > Soil > Wetlands > Peat ...
CTGCAAACAAGTTGGACCCATGCTTCGAGGAATGCGGAATGCCTCATCAAACTGGCTCGGCAAGACCATAATGGCCGTGGTGATGGGCGTCTTGATCATCAGTTTCGGGGTCTGGGGCATCGCCGACATCTTCCGGGGGTTCGGACAGTCGACACTCGCGACGATCGGCCACACCGAAATTTCGATCAATGAATTTCGGCAGCTCTACACCGACAAGCTGCAGCAGATCGGCCGTCAGTTCGGCCGTCCACTGACGATGGATCAGGCCCGCGCCTTCGGCCTCGACCGCCAGTTGCTGCAGCAAACCATCGCCGAGGCCGCACTTGACGAGGAAGCGCGGCGGCTCGGACTCGGACAGTCTGACGCCGAGACCATGCGCATGATCTTCAGCGATCCTAATTTCAAGGGAGTCGGCGGCGCATTCGATCCGGCCCGCTTCCAGGCCACGATCCGGCAATTCGGCTTCACCGAACAGCGTTATGTCGCCGACCAGCGCCGGGTGTCGCTCCGGCGTCAGATCGCGGGCTCCATCTCCGCCGGCCTCGAACCGCCGAAAGTGATGATCGAAGCGCTCAGCCGTTTCCAGAGCGAGCAGCGTTCGATCGAATACGTCAAACTCGACGTCGCCCAGGCCGGAACGATCGATCCGCCATCGCCGGAGACGCTGGCGGGCTATTTCGACGATCACAAGACCCAGTTCCGCGCACCCGAATATCGCAAAATAGCCTTTGTCGCGATCACGCCCGAAGACATCGGCAAATGGTCCGAGGTCTCCGACGAGGATGCCAGGAAGCTGTTCGAGCAGCGCCGCGACAAGCTTGGAACGCCGGAAAAGCGCGAGGTATCGCAAATCGTCTTTCCGAACGCGGAAGAAGCCATGGCGGCGCGTAATCGCATCGGGTCCGGATCGTCATTCGAGGATCTCACCAAGGAGCGCGGGCTCAGTCCATCCGACGTCGACCTCGGCCTGATCGGAAAATCCGGGATCATCGATCCCGCGATCGCGGACGCCGCCTTTTCGCTGCCGTCCGGCGAGGTCAGTCAGCCGGTAAAAGGCCGGTTCGGCGTTGCCCTGGTCAAGATCGGCAAAATCGAGCCGGGGGTCGAACCATCATACGAAAGCTTCGCCGCAGACCTTAAGAAAGAAATTGCGACCGACCGTGCGCGCACAAAGGTTGCGGTGCTGCGCGACAAAATGGAGGACGAGCGCGGCGGTGGCGCTGGTGTCGTCGAGGCCGCGCAGAAACTGGGACTCACCGCCGTCACCGTCGACGCCGTCGATCGCTCCGGCCGCCAACCCAGCGGCCAGTTGGTGACCAACATTCCGCGCGGATTAGATGTCGTCTCGCAGGCCTTCTCTAGCGACGTGGGCGTCGACAACGATCCCATCCAGTTCAATGGCGGCTATGTATGGTACGACGTCCTGGGCATCACCCCATCGCACGAACGCAACCTTGATGAGGTCAGGGACCAGGTCGAGGCGAAATGGCGCGACGATCAGGTCACCAGCCGGCTGCGGACCAAGGCGACGGAGATGGTTCAGAAGCTCGATCAGGGCGGCAACCTCGCCGACGAGGCGGCAAATGCGGGATTGAAAGTCGAAACCGCCGCCGGCTTCCGGCGCGATGCCTCCCCGTCCGGCGTGCCCGCCGGGGCGATCGCTGCGGCGTTTCGAACCGCCAAGGATGGCATTGGACAGACCGCAGGCGCCGGCGCCAGCGAGTGGATCGTCTTCCGCGTCACCGACATCAGCCTACCGCCGGTCGACCTTGCGTCGGACGACATCAAGAAACTGAAGCAGACCCTTGAGCGCGGACTGACCGACGAACAGGTCGCGCAATACGTCACGAAGCTTGAAGCGGAGATCGGCATCACGATCAATCAGGCCGCCTTCGCGCAGGTGACGGGCGCGAATAACTGAGAATTCGGAAAAGCATGCCCTCGGGCTTGACCCGAGGGTGGGCACCGGTTTTCCGAAAGGATCATGCTCTAAAAGAAACGTTCTACTCCTGAAAGCACGCGATGGACGACCTCAAATCTATTATCGGGAAAGTCGCCACCGGCGCGACACTGTCGCGCGACGAAGCGGCATCCGCCTTCGACAGCATGATGTCCGGCGAGGCGACGCCCTCGCAGATGGGCGGATTGCTGATGGCGCTTCGCGTACGCGGCGAAACCGTCGACGAGATCACCGGCGCGGTATCGGCGATGCGCGCCAAGATGCTGCGCGTCAAAGCTCCGGCCGACGCCGTCGATGTGGTCGGCACCGGCGGCGATGGCTCCGGCTCGGTCAACGTGTCGACCTGCGCCTCGTTCATCGTCGCGGGCGTCGGCGTGCCCGTCGCCAAGCATGGCAACCGCGCGCTGTCGTCGCGCTCGGGCGCGGCGGACGTGCTGTCTTCGCTCGGGGTCAGGATCGACATCAAGCCCGAGCATGTCGGCCGCTGCGTCGCCGAGGCCGGTATAGGCTTCATGTTCGCGCCGTCGCACCATCCCGCCATGAAGAACGTCGGCCCGACCCGCGTCGAATTGGCGACCCGCACGATCTTCAATCTGCTGGGGCCGCTGTCCAATCCGGCTGGCGTAAAGCGGCAAATGGTCGGGGTATTTTCCCGGCAATGGGTGCAGCCGCTGGCGCAGGTGCTGAAGAATCTCGGCGCCGAGTCCGTCTGGGTGGTGCACGGCTCCGACGGTCTCGATGAAATCACCCTCACCGGCCCGACCTTTGTCGCCGCACTCGAGAACGGCAATATCCGCACCTTTGAGGTAACACCGGAGGAAGCCGGTCTGACGCGCGTCGCCGGCGACGCGCTGAAAGGCGGCGATGCTGATGCCAATGCGATCGCACTGCAAAGCGTGCTCGACGGGATGCCGAGCCCTTTTCGGGATGTGGCACTGCTGAACGCGGCGGCGGCGCTGATCGTGGCCGGCCGCGCGAAAAACTTAAGGGAAGGCGTGGCGCTCGGCACCAAGTCGATCGACAGCGGTGCTGCGCTGGCGCGGCTGAAGCATCTGATCGCGGTCTCCAACAGCTGACCCGAGGGACCTGCGATGTCCGACATCCTGACCAAGATCGAGGCGTACAAGCGCGAGGAGATCGCGAGCGCCAAGCGCGCGTATCCGCTTTCAAGTGTCGAAGCGCTGGCGAAGGCAGCGCCCGCGCCGCGCGGCTTCGTCCAGGCGATCCGTGCAAAGCTCGCCCGCGGCGAGTACGCGCTGATCGCCGAAGTGAAGAAGGCCTCGCCCTCCAAGGGCCTGATCCGCGCCGACTTCGATCCGCCAGCGCTTGCCAGGGCCTATGAAGCCGGTGGTGCGGCGTGTCTCTCGGTGCTGACAGATACCCCGTCGTTTCTGGGCCATCTCGATTTCATGGTGGCGGCACGGGCAGCCACCGCCTTGCCGGTGCTGCGCAAGGATTTCATGTACGACACCTATCAGGTGGTCGAGGCCCGCGCCCACGGCGCCGACTGCATCCTGATCATCATGGCAGCACTCGACGACGCCGCGGCGAAGGACATCGAGGACGCGGCCGTCGCGCACGGCATGGATGTGCTGATCGAGATCCATGAGCGCGCTGAGCTGGATCGTGCGCTGAAACTTCGCTCGCCGATGATCGGCGTCAACAACCGCAATCTGCGCACCTTCGAGACCACGCTTGCGACCAGCGAGGCACTGGCGCCACTGATCCCCAGGGATCGCCTGATGGTCGGCGAAAGCGGCATCTTCAGGCCTGCCGATCTCGCACGGCTTGCGCGCTTCGGCATGTCGACGTTCCTCGTCGGTGAAAGCCTGATGCGGCAGGCCGATGTGGCGGCGGCAACCCGCGCGCTGCTTGCGCGTGGCGACGCCGTCAGCGCGACGGGGACGCGCTAACGCATGGCGCGCAGATCTTCTAAAGACAGAACCGCCCTCACCCACATCGACGCCAAGGGTGAAGCGCGGATGGTGGACGTCTCCGCCAAGCCCGCCACTGAACGAACCGCGGCGGCGGAAGGCCGCGTCATCATGAGCAAGGCGACGCTGGAGCGGATCGTTTCAGGCAATGCCAAAAAGGGCGACGTGCTCGGCACCGCACGCGTCGCCGGCATCATGGCGGCCAAGCGCACATCGGATCTGATACCGCTGTGCCATCCGCTGGCTCTGTCGAAAGTCACGCTGGACATTACGCCCGACAAAAAACTGCCGGGCTGCATCGTCCGCGCCGCGGTCAAGGTCACCGGCCCGACCGGCGTCGAGATGGAGGCGCTGACGGCGGTGTCGGTCGCGTGTCTCACGATCTACGACATGATCAAGGCGGTGGAGCGCGGCGTCCGCATCGAAGGCATTCATCTGGTCGAAAAAAAGGGCGGCAAGTCCGGGCATTATCGCGCTTAGACCGCGGCCGAGCGCGCCAGCTTCGGTGCTATTCTCCCGTTCCGGGCGCGTATACCGCGAAGTGGATGCCGGTTTTGCGATCAGAATACGCGCAACTTAAAGCAGGCATTTTCTTGCGGCAAATCGGATTCCACTTTGCCGGAAAACGGCCGATGGCCGGTTAATCTCTCATTAACCCAAATTCCTAACGTCACTTCCATATCGACATCGTACCTATGTGCTGGCCGGGGCGTGAGAAACAGCTTCTGGCGTTCAGCCCTGGCAGCGATCAAGACCAATGACGGCAAACGGCACCGCCTCCTTCAACGTCAAAGCTTCCGTTAGCAACAATCTGATCCGCTGGCTCATCCTTGGCGGCGTACTCCTGATCGCGGCAATCGCAATCGGGACTACGGTCATGGTCGGAAATTTCCGCGAGCGTGCGCTGAACAGCAGCGAACGCGAGTTGGAAAACACCGTGTTGTTGCTGGCCCGGCACTTCGATCAGCAGCTCGAAGACCTGGGGGCCGTTCAACAAGACCTGATCGCGTACATGCAATCGAGCGGCATCGATTCGATGCGAGCATTACAAGCGTCGGATGTCCAGCCCCGACATCCACTTGATGCTTAAAGCCAAGGTCGGCGCATTGTCCTATGTCGGCGGCATCAACCTGTTCGATTCAGAGGGAATGCTGATCAACTCATCGGGCGTATGGCCGGTTCCGGCCATCAATGTCGCCGATCGGCCCTATTTCAAGGCGTTCAAATCGGACCCCAAGTCGCCAGCGGTTCTGGTCGAAGCGGTACATAGTCGCGTCACCGGCGCCTGGACCACCGTGATTGCCCGCAAGGTGACCGGGCCGAACGGCGAATTCCTCGGCGCCATCGGAAGAGGTGTCGAGCCGGCCAACTTCGAAAAGTTCTTCGCCAGCCTGGCGCTTGGAGACGACGCCGCAATTTCGATGTTCCATCGCGACGGGACCCTGCTGGCCCGTTATCCTCATTTGGAAACGATGATCGGGCAGAATTTCGCAGATGGTCCATTCTTCCAGATCCTGTCGGAGGCTGACCGGGGGACCCTGCGTCTGACTAGTCCGGTTGATGATCGGGACAGACTTGGTTCGGCTCATCTATTGAGCAATTTTCCGATTGTCGTCATCGCGACGAGAACCGTATCGGCCGCATTGGCCGATTGGCGCGCGCAAATCAGGTTTTTGATCGCTGTGGCCGGACTCTCCGTGCTCGTGATAGCCGCCATGCTGTTTCTCATCGTTCGCAAGCTGTCGCAGCAACATCGATTGTCACAGCAACGACTGAGGCTGGAAAAGCAGCGCCTCGACACCGCCGTCAACAATATGACGCAGGGCCTGTTGCTATTCGATTCTTCGCAACGGCTTGTCGTCTGCAACCAGCGCTACATCGAGATGTATGGGTTATCGGCGGAAGTACTGAAACCAGGCTGCACTTTCCGCGAGGTTATTGCTCATCGAAAGGACACTGGATCGTTCGTGGGCGACGAAAACGAATATTGCACCCTCGTCCTGCGCGACATCGAGCAGAGAAAAGTCAACATCATCGAGACCCCCCGACGGACGTTCAATCCAGATTGTGAACGAACCGTTGGCGGATGGCGGATGGGTCGCGACCCACGAGGATATCACCGAGCGCAGACGCGCCGAACAGCGGATCACGCACCTTGCGCATTACGATGCGCTAACCGACCTGCCGAACCGCGCATTGTTTCACGACCGGCTGAAACGGGAACTGGCTGGCATTGTTCCGGGCGAGCATTTGGCGGTGCATTACATCGACATCGATGAATTCAAGAGCGTCAACGATTCGCTTGGTCACCTGATCGGCGATGAATTGCTGAAATCGGTGGAGCCTGAACCGATGCGTCGGGGCCGCCGATTTCGTCGCACGGCTGGGTGGCGACGAATTCGCCATCATTCAGACCGCGGTCAGAACTCCCGCCGATGTCACTGATCTTGTGAGCCGAGTTTTCGATGCGATCCGGGAGCCCTACGAATGTCTCGGTCATCAGGTGACCACGGACGCCAGCATCGGCATTGCCCTGGCTCCCGAGCACGCTACCGATCTCGATCACATTCTGAAGAATGCGGATCTGGCGATGTATGCCGCCAAATCAGCCGGACGCCGGACCTATCGTTTCTTCGAGCCAGCGATGGACGCGCAGGTAAAGGCACGCCGCAAACTGGAAATGGATCTGCGCCAGGCGATCGCGGACGGTGCGCTGGAGGTTTACTACCAGCCCTGCGTCAGTCTTCAAGACGACGAGATCACCGGCTGTGAAGCCCTGCTGCGCTGGCGGCATGCCGAGCGCGGCATGATCTCGCCCGCCGAGTTCATTCCCATTGCCGAAGAGACCGGCCTGATCAACCAGCTTGGCGAATGGGTGCTGACGACGGCCTGTGCAGAGGCCACGACATGGCCGGATGATATCAAGCTCGCGGTCAACGTTTCGCCGGTTCAGTTCAGGAGCGGCACCCTGGCATTGAAGATCGTTGCAGCGCTTGCGGCGTCCGGTCTGCCGGCGAGCAGGCTGGAACTGGAGATCACCGAGGCGGTCCTCATTCGCGATGACGAAGCCGCGCTCGCCATTCTGCATCAGCTTCGCGCCATCGGGGTGCGGATCGCGCTCGACGATTTCGGCACCGGCTATTCCTCGCTGAGCTATCTGCAGCGTTTTCCGTTCGACAAAATCAAGATCGACCGCTGCTTCGTCAACGATATCGCAGCGCCGGACGGGTCCGCCTGCATTGTGCAGGCCGTGGTGAATATCGCCGCGGCGCGCCACATGAAGACGACGGCGGAAGGCGTTGAGACGCAACAGCAAATGGAATTGCTGCGCGCGCTCTGCTGCTCCGAAATGCAGGGCTATCTGTTCAGTCCGGCAAAGCCGGCCGCCGAGATCAGGCAACTGTTGTTCTCGCATGGCGAACGATCGGCGGCCCTGACCCTGAGGCCGGCGCGAAAGCGTCGGCAAATTCCAAGCACCGCGAAGGCCTAGTTCGGAATTGCCGCCTTGGGAGATGGCGGTACATCCGCATTGACTGTGACGCCGCGCAGCAGGTTGTAGGCCGCACCGAGCGCCTTGTCGTCCTTCTCCGCAGGCGGAACGTAGGATTGCGAGCCCGTCTGCTCGGCGCCTTCGGCCGAGAGATGGCCGCGCATCGATGCCTCACCCTTTAATTCAGCACGACCCTTCAATTCGTCGGGCACATTCTGCAACACCTCGATGTCGGGCTTGATGCCCAGCGCCTGGATTGAATGGCCGGACGGCGTAAAATACCGCGCAGTGGTGAGTGCCAATGCGCCGTTGCCGCTACCCAGCGGGATAATTGTCTGCACTGAGCCCTTGCCGAACGAGCGGGTCCCGATCAGCGTTGCGCGCTTATGATCGTGCAACGCGCCGGCCACGATCTCGGAAGCGGATGCCGATCCGCCGTTGATCAATACGACAAGCGGCTTGCCCTTGGTGAGATCGCCGGTCCGCGCTGTATAACGTTGGGTTTCCTCAGCGCTGCGGCCCCGCGTCGAGACGACCTCGCCCCGCGCCATGAACGTGCCTGACACCGAGACCGCCTGATCGAGCAATCCGCCGGGGTTGTTGCGCAGGTCGACGACGTAGCCAGCCAGTCTGTCCGACGGGATCTGTTTAGAGATGTCGCCGATCGCTTTTCTTAGTCCATCGGTTGTCTGTTCGTTGAAAGAGGCGATCCGGATATAGCCGATATCGCCGCCGTCAGCGTGGTAGCTGACCGGGCGCACTCGAATGATTTCGCGCACAATCGAAACGTCGATCGGCTGCTCCATGCCCTTGCGCGTGATTTTTAGCCGGGTTTTGGTATTGATCGGCCCCTTCATCTTGTTCACAGCCTGCTCCAGGGAGAGCCCCTGAACCGCTTCGTCGTTGATATGGGTGATCAAGTCGCCCGACATGATGCCCGCTTTCGCCGCGGGCGTGTCATCCATCGGCGCGACCACCTTGACGAGGCCATCCTCCATCGTGACCTCGATACCGAGCCCACCGAACTCGCCGTGGGTGGTCTCCTGCATGTCACGCCAGGCCTTCTCATTCATGTACCGCGAGTGCGGATCGAGGGCAGTGACCATACCGTTGATGGCACCCTCAACCAGCCTGGCGTCGTCGGGCTTTTCAACGTAATCGGCCCTTACCCGCTCGAACACCTCGCCAAACAGATTGAGCTGCGAATAGGTGTCGGTACTGGCGGCAGCCTTGGCCGCCGCAACCAAATGCGCGCCCTGAGGCCCGGTAACGAAAAGGGTTAGGCAGGTACCTGCCGCCGCGCCGAGGAAAAACAGGGAATTTTTGCGCATCGTTCCGTGAACCTTCTCGCTGTCAGTTGTTGCCCACAAAAAGGGCAGCCCAATTGGCGTCGCCCAACAAGCTCACAACACCTTTCCGGTATCTTTGAGGCCGTTTTGCCAAGTCGACGGCTGGGTACCAAAACCGCGTTTGGCCCGGGTGCCGAGCCACCAGCCGAACTGCGGCGGCACGTTGCGGAACGACCCTTCGACGCCCAGTTTCAGCGCGGCATCCATCGGCCAGTTCGGATTGTTGAGGATCTCGCGCCCGACCGCGATCAGGTCGGCCTGCCCGTCGCGCAGGATCTGCTCGGCCTGGTCGCCGTGAATGATCAGGCCGACCGCCATGGTCATGATGCCGGCGTGGCGGCGGACATATTCGGACAGCGGCACCTGATAGCTGTATTTGATTTCCTTGCCCAGGATCGGCGCTGCGTCGGTGATGCCGCCGGACGAGCAGTCGATGACGTCGACGCCCTTCCCTTTGAGGATTTTCGCCAGCCGCGCGCTCTGTTCGGGTCCCCATCCGGCATTGTCTTCCACCGACAACCGGACGAACAGCGGCTTGTCCTCGGGCCAGTGCGCGCGCACCGCTTCGGTGACCTCGGTGATGAAGCGCATCCGGTTCAATTCGGAACCGCCATACTCATCGGTGCGCTGGTTGGATCTTTCCGACAAGAATTCGTGCACGAGATAGCCATGCGCGCCGTGCAGCTCCAGCACATCAAAGCCCGCCTGACGGGCGCGCCGCGCCGCGTTGCCCCAGGCCTGCACGAGGTCTTTCACCTCATGACGCTCCAGCGCCCGCGGCACCGGCCATTTCTCGCTGTGAGCGATCGCGCTCGGCGCCACCGGCGACCACGCCTCCCAGTCGTCGATCTCGGGCGTTCGCCGCAAAGGCCCGTCGCCTTCCCATGGACGGTTGGCGCGCGCCTTGCGGCCGGAATGACCGAGCTGGATTCCAGCCGCAGCGTTTTGCTGCTTGATGAATTTGACCAGGCGCGCCAGCGGCTCAACGAATTTATCGTCCCAGATTCCGAGATCGCCCAGCGTGCCGCAACCGCGCCGCTCGACTTTTGTTGACTCGACGACAACGAGACCGGCGCCGCCGGCGGCAAACTTGCCGGCATTCATCAGGTGCCAGTCGGTCGGAAATCCCTTCACCGCGGAATATTGGTGCATCGGCGGCACCACGATGCGGTTGCGCAGCTCGACGCCCCGGATCGTCAGCGGTGAAAACAGCAAGATCCCGGACATGGTTGATTTCCTCGTTCAGTATCCCGGCGTGACGCCGGGCAGTCTTCTTGTCGATGCGTGACGATATACGTGCTCCACCGCTGCGGCAAAGCCGGAATCCCCCGATTTCATGTCCAATTTGTAATTGCAGCTATTTGAACCGCACGCGCGCTCCATCGCGACCCATGATGATCAACGATCAGCAGGTGCTGAACGATCAGATGTTTCAGCAACAGCAGCAGATGATCAACAACAACCGTTAGCAGACCGGCGGGCGGCGGCGGACGAACGTTCAGCCCGTGGCAACCATTAAGTGCCGCTCCACAAGAGCCGTCATACCCCGCGAAAAGCGGGGTATCCAGTACACTGCGGCTTCTCGGTTCCATTACTGGCGCCTCGGAATACTGGATCGCCCGCCTTCTCGCGGGCGATGACGGCTGGGAGTGTGGCGCGGTCGCCACCCGAGGAATTGCCGTTCGGATTCAATTTCAATCAGCCAGACAATTTCAGATTCGGCAATTTCAGACGCAGCTCCGCGATCTCGCGGCGCGATGCGCACGAGTTGTGCATGAATCCTTCGCCCCGAAGACAGAGGGCGTGGGGAATGCCGGGTGCCCGTTGCACCCGCAGCCTCGTGTGCAGTGTGTTGGTAGCACACGAGTGTAGTCACCACGGTCGCACCGGGATCACCCGGCATTCCCGCACACAATGGTTTTAACGGCTTACTTCGTGCTCTCCCCGGTGATCGGGCTTTCTTGTCACCGTCGTTTGCGAATACGGAATGTCAGGCCCGGTCGGGCCGACCTGCCTCCGCAAACTTGACGCCGGCGTCGAGGCGTCAGGACCACACGACTTCGCCGTCCGTAGCACCCGTCTACGCCAAAGGCTTCGACGGGCTTTAAGTGCCAGTCCGCCGAAGCTTTAGCGAAGGCGGAAAGCGTCGCTCGTCAGCGCGCTTGGTGATCGCTCACGGGAAACCCGCCCTGCGATCCCATCGCGCGCCCAACGCTGCCGCGTCCACCGCATCCCGCCCCGCGTCCGTGACGATCGCGCGAGCGCCCCTCTGTGGGACGGGACGGTAAGGACACCTGCCAAATTAACTGCTCCGATTAGCGGCTGATCGCGGGCGGATTGTGTAGTTCCATTCGGGATGGAATTTATCGCCCTGGATGTCGAGCGTCTTCATCTCGGCATCGCTGACTTTGATGCCCTTTGCGTAGGTCGCGGTATCGAGCGCGCTCTCAACTTTGAGGCCGGCTTTGGTCGTCGTTGCAGCAATCAGCTCGACTACGGCCATGCGATCGACCAGTGGTCGCCCGCGCCAGGTCTGCGTGATGTGGCAGAACAGGCGGTGCTCGATCTTATTCCACTTCGACGTGCCCGGCGGATAGTGATGGACGTGGAGCACGAGGCCGGTTTCGTCGGCGAGCTTTTGCAACTCGACCTTCCACAGCCGGACACGCGTTCCATTCGAGCCGCCGCCATCGGCCGTGATCGTCAACTCGCGGGCTTTCGGGTAGCGCTCGCGCCCCATCGCGTCGAGCCAGCGGCGGATGGAGGCGACGGCAAACTGAGCCGTGTCGCTTGTGATTCCGACGCTCACCCACCCTGCATTGGCGCCAACGTCGTACACGCCATAAGGTACGACCTTGCCGAGTTCCTTGTCCTCGAAGTCGTGCACCTTCACGCGCCGCGGATCGCCTTTCGGGCGATAGTCGGTGCCACCGTTCTTGTAGTTGCCGATCAGCTCTTTCTTCTTGGTATCGACCGAGATGACGGGCTGCCCCGCGGTCTGCGCCGCGATCGCCTTGGCGTTGATGTGCTCGAATTGCGCATTGCGATCGGGATGCTTCGAGCCCTCGTCCGCCTTGCGGTTCGACTGCCGGCTGTAGCCGAGCATCGGCAACAGTCTCTTCACGCTGCTGGCGCTGATCTCGTGGCCCTGCCTCTGCAACGCGTCCGCCACCTTGTCGTGGCTTTTCGATACCCACAACAGCGGGCGCATGGGATCGCCGAACGTGGCCGGCTCGATGACGCCGCGCAGGTCCTCGATCAGCGTCGCGTCCCGGCTCGACAGATGCCGCCGGCCGCCACCCTTGCGGCGCTCCCGGCCTTTCGGCAGGGGCGCGGCGTCGAGGTCTTTCAGTCCCCGACCGATGGTCGAGCGCGCGAGCCCCGTGATCTTGGACACCGCCTCCAGACCGCCCCATCCTGCCGACCGGACCTCGCCGGCTGCAAACACCCGCCGCCCGCGCTCATCGAGCTTCGAGCCGACGGACTCCCATCTTTGCCGAATCGCTTGCGTGTCGATCATGCCGACCCGCATACTGCCGCAGCGCCATCCAAGGAATCCCGCCGCTCTGAGTCACATCACCACATGGCGCCCAGGCGCAATCCGATTCATTTATTGTGACGGATGTCCTAAGCGATATAGATTTGATTTGGGCAAGCGGCGAAGGGAAATATTTTTGGAAATGGGGCTGGACAGGCAATTCACTGATTTGCCCGTCGGGCAAATCAGTGCATGGTCCGGAGGAGCCAACGGGTCGCGCGAATGCGCGCCCGATGACAGGCTCCGCGGTATCCGGGAACGAACGTCGCACTGTCATTCCGGGGCTCGAGCGAAGCGAGCGAGGCCGGAATGACAAAGTCCGGCTCGCTTCGTCGCTTCGCTCCTGACGCCGAACGTTCAGCGGCCGTAGAGACCGGTCAACGTCGCCTTCGCCAGGGTGTGGAAGTTCAGATCGAAGCCGACCAGCGCCGCGGAAGCCGCATCGTTCTTGGCATCCGGCAGCTTGTCGACATCGACCGCAAAAACCGTGATCTGGTAATGATGCGGCTTGTCGCCGGCCGGCGGACATGGGCCGCCATAGCCGCCGGCGCCGAAATCGGTTCGGCTCTGGATCGCGCCTTTGGGCATCAGCTTCTTCTTCACGTCGCCGGCGCCCTTGGGCAACGACGTCGTGCCCGCCGGAATATTGAACACCACCCAGTGCCACCAGCCGCTGCCGGTCGGTGCGTCCGGATCGTAGATGCTGACGGCGAAGCTCTTGGTGCCTGAGGGCGCTCCGCTCCAGCTCAGGGCCGGAGAAACATTGCCGCCGGTGCAGCCGAAACCCTTGAACACCTGCTCGTTGGCGATGGTGGCGCCCTCTTTGATATCGGCGCTGGTCAAGGTCATGCTCTGCGCGTTCGCAGCACCCGCACCCAATGCGCTGACGCCAAGCGCGGCAATCCAGATTGGCAGTCTTGTCATGGCAATTCCTCTCCTCGATCGGCCGGGATTTTTTTGGAACGCTTCCCGCTGATACCAGCCATAGCAATTTTCGGGATGGCGTGGAAGCTCGGGAAGCGATACGCGAGAGGCCAAGACGAAGCAGTCACGCATTCCCGGGAGGATACCATGAACGAGGCGACCCGCATCCAGCCGGCGGCCGCTGAACTCGGCGCCAACGGCGAAGAGTTCCAGAACCTGCACGAATTCGTGCGAAAAGCGCGGGCCAACCTCAATCAGAATGCCTGGGACTATATTGCCGGCGCCGCCGAGACCGAAACCACCATGCGCCGCAACCGCATGGCACTCGACGAGATTGCATTCCGGCCGCGCGTGCTGCGCAACGTCGCCAAGGTCGACGCGACAGTCGAGCTGTTCGGCCGCAAATTGCGCTTGCCTGTCATGCTCGCACCGGTCGGCGCGCTCGAGCTGTTCGATCCCGGCGCCGGCGCCAGCGTCGTGCGCGGAGCCGACAGCTTCGGCGCCGCCCATATGCTGAGCTCGGTGACCGAGCCCGGCATGGAGAAGACCGCCGAGGCCGCGCCCGGCGCGTTGCGGATCTATCAGCTCTATGTCCGTGGCGGCGACGCCTTCGTCGAAGACTGTGTCAGTCGCGCGATCGCATGCGGATATACCGCGTTCTGCCTGACCGTCGACACCGCGCATTACAGCCGGCGCGAGCGCGATATCGCCAAGCGTTATGTCCGCGCCAGCCGCCTCCGCGCCACCGGCGGCGACTTCCAGAAGGGGCTGGAATGGCGCACCGTCAAGCTGATCAAGGACAAGTACAAGATTCCGCTGGTGATCAAGGGGATCGCGACGGCGGAAGATGCGGCCATCGCGCTCGATCACGGGGTCGAATGGATCTATGTGTCCAACCACGGCGGCCGCCAGCTCGACCACGGCCGCGGCGCCATGCAGGTGCTGCCCGAAATCGTCAGCGCGGTCGCAGGCCGCGCCAAGATCATGGTCGACGGCTCGTTCTGCCGCGGCACCGATATCGTCAAGGCGATCGCCTGCGGCGCCGATCTGGTCGGCATCGGCCGCCTGCAATGCTGGGCGCTCGCCGCAGCCGGCGAAGCCGGGATCTTACGGATGCTGGAGCTGCTCGAAGACGAAGTGATCAGGTGCCTGGGCCTGCTCGGCGTCAAAAACTTCGCCGAGCTCGACAAATCCTATCTGCACGCGGCGACGCCGACCAATCTGCCGCATGTGTTCAGCGCGTTTCCGTTGCTGGAGATCGAGCCGTATCGGTATTGAGGGTATTCTCGCGTTGGCAATGTGATGCCGGCGTGTCACTCCTGTTTCCAGCACTTTTGCGACGTAGCGGTGCGTCCGCAATGTGGTCGCTATCAGGGGGAAGAGCGGACGTTGCGCAGACGACGCGAAATCGACGCGAATGACCCCCTCCCGGACATCGGGCAGCTGGGCGCTCACGTTGACCCAGATCAATTCCTCTGTCTCAACCAGCATATACATTTTAAAATGTGATTAGTGCTTTGACATCCACGCTCGGAAGTTCGTCCTTTTGGTCATGCTGTTCAGGCGCTGATTCTCCGCACCCTCACGAGAAGACTTTTGGTTGTGGGCACAAAACTGTTGTGCCCCTCTA
>Ga0097691_1001873_pt1 | contig 14803 bp, 15 predicted proteins | sample NGESurdeep072012_8_FD_72858 | JGI IMG/M metagenome (GOLD analysis project Ga0097691, IMG submission 72858) | Arctic peat soil microbial communities from Barrow, Alaska - NGEE Surface sample 210-1 deep-072012 | ecosystem: Environmental > Terrestrial > Soil > Wetlands > Peat ...
TGTCATGCGCCACCTGTTCGGCATCGGCACGCCGCGCGGGCTGCAGGATCGCCCGGCGACCGTCATGGCCGCGCTTTTGGCGCTCCTGCGCGCCACCCGACGCTGGCTGGTCGCGATTTCCGCATGGCACCCACTCATCGCGGCTGTGCGCTGGTTTCCGTTACCAAGCACCACCATCGGCAATTCCTCAGCGCCGACCACTTTCACCACGGGCTGTTAGGCCGTACGAGCGGAGATTGTGGGCGCTTGATTTCCACCAGAACAGTGAATTTCACCTGAGCTTCCGAGAGGGCCAAAAAGTCCCCTAGTTTGCTGCCGCGCCCGCTTACAGTCGTGCCACCAAGATGTGGTTTCGATTGAACCAGACTCACGAATCGGTAGCTGAGACCGTAGCCAAAGATCCAAGTATTCTTCTGAAAGAATCGCTGCCACCATTCTTCTTGCTCCTCGCGGTCGAGATGCGCTTTGAACTCTGCAAGAGCTGCGGCACGTTCCTCTTGGAGTTTTGTATAAGTCAGCTTTAGTAGGATGCCTGGGCGCGCGTTCTCTAAATCCCGCCAAAGTTCGTCCGGCGATTCCGCGAGTTCGCGCAAGACAGCGATCCTTGTCTTTGCGGCTTGTACGATCTCATCTTCATTTCCAACCACCAAGGTTCTTTTGCCGTGCCCTATTCCGGTTTGTCGCTTCGCTTCATATAACTGAGAAAGGTGACGAAACAAGTTCAGCGTTCGCGCCGAATCAAGTGTGAACCGAGCCACCCCTCCGGCCTTGAGCTTGCTCAGAGAATCGGACGGCAAATTTTCCCATTCCTCTCCGGTTCGTTTTCTTCGATGGAACAAATGAACCTTGATGCAGGCGTTCGGGTCGTGAGGGTTGTTTACCGCCTCGGCGAATAAGCTGGTACGCGTGTGATTCTTGGAACCAAGCACGACCTCATCGACGACAGCTGAATTCGGAGACGTGCTTTGTATTTTGTATTTGTCAGCCATGACCGCGCCCGTTTCGGTGTAAAAAATAGTCAGCCAACTTGCGTGAACTTGCTGCACGCCCGCGTGTCGCTCCCAAGTGACTGGTAGATATACTACGATTCGAAGTCGTGGCCCACTCCTGAGGGGGTGCCTGTGCGAAGGCGGAGCATTGAATCGGTTAAATCACAGGGACGGAAATTAAAATGAATCTCCGCCACGCCGCCACGCTCGCGCTTTAGGTGCGCTCTATGAAAAATGCCGAACGAATTTGCTCGGAATGTGAAGAGCCGATTTCAGCTGCCCGTCTCAGAGAGATACCTAACACAACACTTTGCGTCGGTTGTAAGACCAAACTCGAAAAGCAGCCGAAGACCAAGACCCGCGAGAATCCTGAAAAGGTAAAGAAAAGCAGGAAAGGCCGGAGAAGGGGACCGGACCCAAACAAGATTACTGAGATTGGGTAATCAAACACATCACACTCAATTGGTAGCCCACCAAAGGAACGAAAAAATGATCATTTTCAAACTGCGGCTACAGAAAGTCGACCCTACGGTGACTAAACCGTCAGAACCGCCAAGCAAGCATTGGTTCACTCGCGCCCACATTCGCGTCGCTACCCATTCCACCGATGCCGACGGCAGCATTCTATTAACGCCTGACTGTCGAACGACGGGCGAGGTCGTCACTTGGGCCGATACGATGATCAAGGAACTTGAAGGCATCAAGCGCGAGGCAACGCGAGTCGATTGGAACGGATAATTCAAAACCGCCCACTACCCAAAAATGCAGGTCGCTTGACGCGGTGCGCTGCTTTTCGTGGTTTGATTGCTAACAAATGTCCGCGCAAATAGCGCGGGGCGCGGCAAGGTCCCTCGGGGCGAGATCGCCGACAAGACGCGCGGGATCATTTGTTCTCCGATCATTTCGCGGAGGGCGAGGGCGATGCAGCCGGCGACGGCGCGGAGTTCGCGCCCTTCATCGCATTGCGGACCCAATATTTCATCAGGTCATCGCGATTGCGCTCGTAGGAGAATCGCGCGTCGCCGGGGATGTATTCCACCAGCATCTCGTTGTAGGCCAGCAGCATCGGCACCAGTTGCGAGTTGCGCAGGATAGCCGCGTCGGGCGGCAACACGGCTGCCATCAGCATCACGGCCAGACCCGCAAAGACCGCCGCGATTCCCGCGCCGAGCAGGGCGCCGGCCAGGCGATCCAGCGGGCTCAGGTGGACGATCTGCATCAGCCGGATCGCCGACGAGCCGACTATCTCCACGGCCGTGAAGATCAAAGCGAAGATCGCGACGTAGCCGATTACCGCGCCGACTGCGTGCGAGGATCCGAACTGCGTCTGCACGAACGACCCGGCCTTGGTGTAATAGAGCGACGCGAAATAGACGGCTGCCGCCATCGACACCACCGACGTCACCATCCTGAGTGCGCCCCTTTGCAGTCCGTAGATTGCCCCGACCGCGAACAGCACGATCCCAACGTAGTCGAGTCCGTTCAGTCCGTTCATCCGCCTCCTCTCCCGCTAGCGAGCCTAGCTGATGAACGTAAAGCGCGCGACGCGTCCGCGCTCCTGTACTAGCAGGCTGTTGAAAAAGTAATTTTCAACGCCTGCTCCCTCTCTCTTGTCTCCCCCAAAGGGAGAGCTTCGCATAACTGCATATTGAATTCGGAGCAGCTCGGCTCCGCATGGCCTCAGTGAAGTCGAAGTGTTTTGCGCCGAGAAAGATTCGGGATTCTTCGCTGCGCTCAGAATGACACAAAAAGGAGCGCGCCAGCGCATTTAGCTCCAGTCCCAACACCCGGTTATGCAAAGGTCCCCAAAAGGTTTTTTCACTGGTCTCCCCCTTTGGGGGCTTTTCACCGGTCTCCCCCCTTTTGGGGGAGATGTTGTAGGTAAGAAGCCATCTTTTACGCAGGGTGTTGAATGGTTCAAGACCCGAACTGCCCTTCGATATGAGTTTTCCAACACCCTGCCAGGGCGGCGATATGCTTAAATGGGCGCATGGCGCGAGTTTATATCGAAGAGCTGTCGCATCATGCGGGAAACCGGGTCACGCTCAAGGGCTGGCTTGCGGGCAAGCGCTCGAGCGGCAAGATACATTTTCTCCAAGTGCGCGACGGCACCGGGGTATGCCAGTGCGTGGCGTCGCTCGCCGATCTCGGCACGGAGCGTTTCGCGGCGGCGGATCACATGGGCCAGGAAACCTCGCTCGAAGTGAGCGGCGTCGTGCGCGAGGACAAGCGCGCGCCGGGCGGATTCGAACTGACGCTGAAATCAATCGAGATCGTGTCTGCGGCGACCGACTATCCGATCACGCCCAAGGATCACGGCGTGGCGTTTTTGCTCGACAACCGCCATCTGTGGATCCGCTCCTCGCGCCAGCACGCCATCCTGCGCATCCGCAGCGAAGTGGAATCGGCGTGCCGCGATTTTTTCCACGAGCGCGGCTTTGTCTTGTTCGACGCGCCGATTCTGACTCCGACTTCATGCGAGGGGACCACCAACCTGTTCGAGCTCGACTACTTCGGCGAGCGCAAGGCGTACCTGACGCAGAGCGGACAGCTCTACGCGGAGGCGGGCGCGCTTGCATTCGGCAAGGTCTATTGCTTCGGCCCGACGTTTCGCGCCGAGAAATCCAAAACGCGGCGTCATCTGACGGAATTCTGGATGGTCGAGCCCGAAGTCGCGTACTGCGACCTCGACGGCGACATGGAATTGGCCGAGCAGTTCGTGTCCTACATCGTCGGCCGCGTGCTCGAGCGCCGTGGCGCCGAGCTTAAGACGCTCGAGCGCGATACGACCAAGCTTGAGCGCGCCGCGGCCGCGCCCTATCCGCGTATCAGTTACGACGAAGCGATCGAGCGGCTGAAAAAAAAGGGCGTCGCAGTCAACTGGGGCGACGACTTCGGCGGCGACGAGGAAACCGCGCTGTCCGAGGAATTCGATCGCCCCGTGATGGTGCATCGCTACCCCACTGCGTGCAAGGCGTTCTACATGAAGCAGGACCCGGCGCGTCCCGAGGTCGCGCTATGCGTCGATATGCTCGCGCCGGAGGGTCACGGCGAGATAATAGGCGGCGGGCAGCGCGAGGATGACTACGAAACGCTGCGCGCCAGGATCACGTCGCACGGACTGCCGCTTGCGCCCTTCGAATGGTACCTCGATCTGCGCCGCTACGGCTCGGTGCCGCACGCAGGCTTCGGGATGGGCATCGAGCGCATGACGGGATGGCTGTGCGGGATCAATCATATCCGCGAGACGGTGCCATTCCCAAGATTGATGGAGCGGCTGGAGCCGTAGGGGATCGATGAAAAAGCAAATCACCTGCGCGGTGGGCGCAAGGGGTGACCCCTTGACCCGCTATCAATCGCAAAATCCCGCGGACGGTCTTTTGCTCCTGGTCCTTCAAGAGACATAATGCGTTCCCGGTGGTTTCGTCGCGGGATTCTTCCCGAGCTTTTGAAATTGCCCGCTCGCGATCGCGCGCGTGAGCGGGGGGCGGGATGACGCAAGGAGAGACTTCGCTCGGGATGCCGACAGTTAGCGGCCCAAATCCACTTCCAGGGTTTCGACGCGGACGCCGGCTTGCTCGAAGCGAATCACTATCTGGCATCCGCTGGTCTTGAGCGTCAGTGCGTATGCGCCGGGGCTTCGCTGCGTGGACGTGATCTGCTCGACGGTTTGTCCCTTGAGCGTTGCCAGCGCCTTGTTCAGTTCGGCTAGCGACTGGGCTACTTCGCGGCCGCGCGGCGTTTTCATGAACAGTGCGTTGAGCGATAGCTCCGCGCCGGGACCGAACAGGCGCCTGACGCGGCCGCTGGTCAGCGCGACCTCGACGATCGCGCCGAGACGAAGCTGGAGATCGGCCGGCACTGCGAGCGACTCGAGCGCCGACTTGAGCGAGAGATAGACCTCGCGCGCCTGCGGATCGCCGGTTGCGTCGAGGAACGCCTGAATTTGCGGAATGAGGATGTCGCGCTGGAGACTGTCGAGCGTTATCGATTCGCCCGCGCTGGGCTGGTCGTCGCTCGCCATCGCCGTTTACAGCTTGGTGTGTCCGCCGTCGTCTTGACCGAGCAACGCCGCCAGCTCGTGCTCGAAGCCGCCCGTCTCGATCGAGCAATGCATCCCGCATTCCTTCGGCGCGCCTGTTTCCCACCACCACCTGCCCGCGCGACCATCCTGGCCCTCGCCTACCGCGCGCGTGCATGGCGCGCATCCTATTGACTGGTAGCCTTTGTCGTAGAGCGCGTTGTACGGCACGTCGTTGGCGCGGATGTAATCCCAGACCTCGGTTTCAGTCCAGTCGGCCAAAGGCGCGAGCTTGACGATACCGCCGTGGTCGTGATCGATTTCAATTTTGCGGATGTTCGAGCGCGTTGCCCACTGATCGCGGCGCAGTCCGGTCACCCATGCGCCGTAATTCATGAGCGCTCGGCGGAGAGGCAGCACCTTGCGCACCTGGCAGCATAGCAGGCGCAGGTTGACGTCGTTGTAGAAAAGATTGTTGCCGTGCTTGGTGACCATCTGCTGCACGACTTCAGTATCGGGCGTGAAAATTTCAACCTTGATTCCGTAGCGCTGGCGATACTTGTCGATCAGGTCGTAGGTCTCCTGCGGCATCCGGCCCGTATCGATCGTAAACACGCGGATGTTGCGATCGATCTTGTGCGCCATGTCGATCAGTGCGCAGCCGTCGGCCTGGAAGCTGCAGCAAATCGCCAGCTCCTTGCCGAACCGATCGATGGCCCAGGCCAGGACTTCCTGAGGTTCCTTGTCGTCGAACTCCACTGCCGCTTCACCCGCCTCCAGTTCGTCCATGATAAGACTCGGCGCGGGGTTTTCAAGAGGTTGGTTAAATTGGGGTCCTGCGGCCATGACGGAGTCCTTGGGGCGATTGCCCGGTTCAGGCGGCGGCGACATTGGCGCCGGTTGCGTCTCCACTTGCGATTGAAATCAGATCAGCGTCGGGGGTGCGCACGCAAAAATGCGTGAACGTCTCGTTGGGGTAGCGCCGTTCGAGGTAAGTCCCGAACAGCCGCGACACGTAGTCTTCGACCATCGCGGACGGCACGCGGCGTATAAGCGGCTTGCCGATCGCCGCGTCCTTGCCCAGTCCGCCGCGCAGGATAATGTCGAAAGCCTCGAGCGGCTCGCCCGCGGGTCCGCGGCCGGTGGTGCCCTGCAACCCGATATCGCCGGTCCAGTGCTGCGCGCACGCATGGGGGCATCCGTCGAGATTCAGCTTGAGACCGCCGACCTGCTCGCCGAACTGATTCACCAGCCGCTCGATGATTGTCGCGAGCTTGGTCTTGGTCGGAGTGACGGCGTAGTTGCAATGCGGATCGCCGATGCATCCGATCGACGACGCGTAGAGGCCGTTCGCATTCAGCGGGAAACCGATCGCGCCAACTTGTGCGATCACGTCGTCGAGCTGGGCGGTCGGAATCCCGGTGACGATGAAATTCTGGCGGCGCGTAAGACGGATGCCGCCGCCGAACGAGGCCGTGAGCGCCGCAATCTCGCGCATCTGCCGCCCGCTCATCAGGCCCAGGTAAACCGGAAAGCCAACGTAGTTGAGTCCGGGCTGTTTTTGCTCGCGGATGCCCATGTGATCGCTCTCGGTCTCAGGGATCGGCATCGCGGCGAGATCCTCGAGCGCGAAGCCGAGCCGCGCTTCGACCAGCCGGCGAAATTCCTCCGGCCCGTAATCGTCGATCATGAACTTGAGCCGCGCCTTGACCCGCGAGATTCGGTACTCGGTCGTCCCCTGCCACACGTCGATGATCGCGCGCATCACCGGCATCGCATCCTCGCGCCTGATGAACACGCCCAGATGCCGCGACAGGCGCGGCGTGGACGACAGTCCGCCGCCGACGCGCACCGCAAAGCCCTCGCGCCCGTCGTTGACCATCCCGACCAGCGCGACGCAGTTGATCTCGGGAGCGTTGCACTGATGCCGGCATGCGGCGATCGATATCTTGTGCTTGCGCGGCAGGTCCGAGTACTCGCGATTGCCGAAAAAAAATCCCGCAGCCTCGGCGACGAGCGGCGTCACGTCGAAAACTTCGTCCCGATCCACGCCTGCGACCGGGCATCCCGTGATGTTGCGCACCACGTCGCCGCATCCGCCCATCGTCGTCAGCCCGACGCTCTTGAGATTCTCGAGAATCTCGGGGAACTTGTCGAGCGTGATGTAATGAAGCTGGAAATTCTGGCGCGTCGTCAGCTCGCCCTGGTCGCGGCCATAGGTCTCGGAGATTTCACCGATTACCCGCAGCCCCTCGGCGCTGAGGATGCCGCTGGGGATTTTCACTCGCATCATGAACGTTCCGATCTTCGGCTTGTCGTGGTACATGCCGAACCACTGGAGCCGCACGATGTCTTCTTCGGGAAGTTTTTCATACGAGGTCTGCGCCAGCCGCTCCCATTGACCCGCCAGCTCGGTCGGAAACAACTCGTGCTTGAGGCGCTCGACTGAATTGCGCTTCAAGACCATTTCCCAAGCCGGCGCTTGTCTCTTTGGCACTGATCGAATCTCCTGCTGATATAGAAGGTAACTTAGATTACTGGCTTAGTCAATTAATTAGATGACTAACCCGGTCGCCTATTCCATATACTGCCCCATTATGCTAACAATGAACGGGGAAGCTGGGAAAAAAAATGAAGTTCGGCGTCGGCGTTGACTACTCCTTTAAGGCGCTTCTGCTACTGGCGGAGCGTGATCCTGCCACTTTGCCGGTTCGAGTCGAGGAAATAGCAACGACCGAGGGCATCCCCGAAAACTACCTGCGCCGGCTGCTGATCGAACTCAAGCGCGGCGGTCTGGTCGCCAGCCAGAAAGGGCCCAACGGCGGATTCATGCTGGCCAAGCCGCCAGCGCGAATCACGATGGCGGAGGTGGTGGAAATAATCGAGGGCGACTACACCCCGGTTGAATGCCTCGAAGAAAGTTCGTCGATGTGCCCGCACGGACAGCCGTGCGCGATGCGCGACGTATGGCGCGAGGTCCGCGATTCGGTCAACGGCATCCTGCGCGGAGTGACGCTGCAAGCGCTCTCGGAAAAGCGCAAGCAGGCAATCAACTACAGCATCTAGAACGTCGCTTGCTCAGACGTGCGCGAGGACCTCCTCGTGCAGCTTGCGCATCAGCTTTTCGTCCTGCGCGACGGCGCCGGTAAAGATTACCTGCGACGTGCCCCAGTCCTTCGCGCGCCGCTTGAGCTCGACGATGCATTCCTCCGGCGTTCCGATCAGCGTCATCGGCGAAGCCAGTATCCCGTCGGGGGTCTGACCGAACATCGGCGCCATCATCTCGGCGGTCTTGCGGGTGGCTTCGTGCGAGTCCGAAATAATCGCAGCGAAAATAAAGTTGCTGATGCGGACAGCGTCGGGTTTGCGGCCCAGCCGCCTGGCTTCCTCGCGGACGAAGCTCACCTTCTTGCGGAACGAGTCGTCGGTAGTGCGCTTCACAACTTCCAGCGAGATATATCCGGCCTTGCCCGCATCCGGGATGATGTTGACGTAGTCCGCGTGTTTGGCCGCCAGGCGCAGCAGGCCTTTGCCCCCGCCACCGACGATTATCGGCGGATGCGGCTGCTGTATCGGCTTGGGCCACAGGATCGCATCTTTGAACTTGTAGAACTCACCGTCGAAACTCGTGCGCTCGTTCGTCCACAGCGACAGGATGCAGGTCAGCGCTTCGTCGAGCATCCGCAGCCGCTCGGTGATTGGCGGGAACGCAATCCCGCTCATCTTGAATTCCGTCTCGGTCCATCCGGTGCCGAGACCGGCGACCAGCCGGCCGCCGCTCAGCCGGTCCAGCGTCATCAGGCTCTGCGCCGTGATTGCAGGATGACGAAACAAATTGCACAGTACGAGATGCCCGACGCGGATCTTCTTCGTGGCTTCGATGACGGCGGCGGCCATCGCGATATGGTCATACGCCGGTTCCTTCGGATCATATTGCCGCTCCGGACCTTCCTCCACGAGATGATCGGGAAAGACGATCAGGTCGTAGCCGAGCGCCTCCGCAGCTTGCGCGTTGGCCCGATACTGGGCGGGCTCCATATTGTGCAGCTGAATTCCAAACTCCATTTGTACCTCTCAAAAAATCGGGATTTGAGTCGGCTAGGTTAGCAAATCGGCCAGCCCAAAGAACATCTAATTGCGCCCGCTGCCTTATAATTGCGCCCGCTGCCTTAGGACGCAGCTGCCCACGAAATCATCAGAGCTTGCATTAGAAAGCATTGAACAGCCCGTTAAGAGTGGTTATATTCGATTGAGGATGAACGGGATGACGAGGTTGCGGTTTCGCCTTGCATGCGCCTGCCGTCTGAGACGTTGCCTGCGCGAACTGCCGAAAAAGGAGACCAATGACTCCAGGTAGCGCGCAGATTTCTTCGCGAGACACCCTCCAACCAAGACGCCCCTCGATGCTCGCCGCCTTGGGCGAGTTCCGAGTTCCGCTCGAGGCCTCCATTTATTGGCTCAATGCACTCGCCCATCCTTGGCCACACGTACAGCCGCTCAACAGCAAAGTCGTCATGCTTATTCCGGGCTTCATGGCTGGCGACATGACGCTTGCGCCGTTGGCGAATTTTTGCCGATGGCTCGGCCATCGCGCGGTCTATGCGGGAATCTGGTCGAACTCCGAGTGCCCGCGCGAAACGATGCGGAAATTGAACTCACGGCTCGCTCTCGCCCATGAGAAATTCGAGCAGCCGATCGTTGTGATCGGCCAGAGTCTCGGCGGCGTTTACGCGCGCGAGATTGCTCGCGAGCAGCCCGAAATGGTCGAGCGGGTGATCTCGCTTGGATCGCCCATCAGGCAACCGCGCCGCGCGGCCAACTTTGCCGTGCAGGCGGTTGCGCGATCGATCGCCGCACTTCGCGGCAAGGCTGACGGATGCCTCAGCGAGGCGTGCCAGTGCGGACTGATATTGAGCGACGAAACGCCCGCGCACGTTCCGGCCACGCACGTATACTCGCGCACCGACGGTGTCGTGCAATGGGAAAGCTGTGTCGATTTGAGCGGCGCGCCGACGGTGGAAAACGTCGAGGTGATGGGCAGTCACGTCGGAATGGGATTGAACGCCGATGTGTACCGCGTGATCGCGGATCGGCTGGCGATGCCGCACAGGTCGCAGCTCCATTTGGCGAATTCACACCCGCGGCCGCGCAGAGTTCACTCCGGCGCGCGCTCTCACGCGCATGCGTAAACCGCGATGATCGCGCCCAGCGTGACGCGGCAATCGTCCTGGCACGGATAAGCGATCGTTCTGGCGATATCCGCCGGCTCGGCCCAATTTTCGTGCTTCGCCTTGGGCGTTGCGATACGCGATTGTTGGCTACTTCAAATTCGCGTTAGCGAAATCCCAGTTGACCAGATCCCACCACGCCTCGACGTACTTGGGGCGCGCGTTGCGATAGTCAATGTAGTACGCATGCTCCCAAACGTCGCAGGTGATTATCGGCGTCTGATCCTGGCGTATCGGGCATCCCGCGTCATGGGTCGCGATGACTTGCAACGAGCCGTCCTTCGCGCGCACCAGCCATGCCCATCCGCTGCCGAAGTGGCCGACCGCGGCCTCGCTGAATTTTTTCTTGAACGCCTCGAAATCACCGAAGCCTTTCTTGATCGCGTCGGCGACTGGTCCCTTCGGTTCGCCGCCGCCCTTCGGACTCAAGGATTTCCAGTAAAAGGAATGATTGTAATGCTGCCCCGCGCTGTTGAAGAGCGGCCCCGGTTCCGCCGTCTTCACAATCTCTTCGAGCGAAGCGCTCGCGAATTTGGCGCCCGCGACCAGTTCGTTGAGCTTGGTGACGTAGGCCTTGTGATGCTTGCCGTGATGATACTCGAGCGTCTCGGCGGAGATATGGGGTTTCAGCGCGTCCAAACTGTATGGGAGGTTCGGAAGTTCAAAAGCCATGGCGATAAATCCTTTCGGGGGCGGACGCGAAATGCGATGCGCCGCCGCCCGGTTGCGGGTGAAAGATCGATCCCGAAATTGGGCTTTTAAGCTTACGCCCGATTCGGAGTTAGCGCCAACCGCGGCTGCTTCACTTCTTCTTCGCTGCCTCGGTCTTCGCTGCGTCGCTTTTTGCCGCCTCGGTCTTCGCTGCCTCGGTCTTCACCGGCTGGTTCTTCGCCGCCTCAGTCTTCTTCGCGGCCTCGGCCAGAAAAGCCACCAAGTCGTCGATCTTATTCTTAAGCTGAGGCTGCGCACGCATGTTATGCGTCGTGCGCTTGGGTTTGTACCCGGCCGGATACTTTAGATACAGAATGCGATCGGCAACCAACTCGCGCGACGAACCCGCGATCGGCGGTCCCTTGGTGCCGGCCAGATTGGGATCGCGGTTATGGCAAGCCATGCAGGTGGTCACGTACGCGATTCGCCCCCTCTCTGCCGGAGTCATCGGCCTCGACGGACCGCACGCCGACACTGCTATCGCGAATATCGCCACGCACGCGCCGAGCCACGATTGCTGTGGCCCACGCGCCGCGGTTCCTGAACTGATGGAGCGGCCGAAGATGGTTTGCACGTGAGCTAGAGTTCGCGGCGGCCGCTAAGCGCACTGGTCAGAGTCGCAGAATCGCTGTATTCGAGGTCGCCGCCGGCTGGCAATCCGCGCGCCAGCCGCGTCGTCTTCACGCCCAGCGGTTTCAGTGCGCGCGCGATGTAAAGCGCGGTCGCCTCGCCCTCGACGGTCGCATTGGTCGCGATTATCACCTCGCGAACGACCGCAGGCGGACTGACGCGGGCAATCAGTTCCTTCATCTTGATGTCGTCGGGGCCGATGCCGTCCAACGGCGCGAGCGCGCCATTGAGCACGTGATACACGCCTCCAAAACTGCGCGCCCGCTCGATAGCCATTAAGTCCGCCGGTCCTTCCACTACGCAAATCACCTCACGTTCCCGTCTCTCGTCGTCGCATATCTGACAGCGTGGATGGTCCGACAGCCCGAAGCAACCCGAGCACAGACCGACACGCTCTTTCATTTCGAGCAGCGCTTCGGCCAGCGCGATCACCTGGTCGCGCGGCCGATTGAGCAGATTGAACACCAGCCGCGCCGCGGTCTTCTCGCCGATCCCGGGCAGCCGCGACAGTTCTTTGACAAGCCGCGTCATCGCAGGAGGCAGTCCGTCCTGCCGCTTCAGGTTTTCCGGCATCCCGCGCTCCGTCATTCGGTGCCGAGGCCGGGAATTTGCACACCCTGGAGCGGACCGAACTTGCCCATCTCGTCGGCGAGCATCCTTTGCGCGCGAGCCATCCCGTCGTTAACGGCGACCAGGATCAGGTCTTCGAGCATCGACTTGTCGTTGGCCGCGACGATCGCGGCGTCGATTTCTATTTTGCGCACGCGCAGCGAGCCGTCCACGACCACGCGCACCATCCCGCCGCCCGATTGAGCCTCAACGGTTCTGGCTGACGCCGTTTCCTGCATCTCCTTCATTCGCGACTGCAGCTCTTGCGCCTGCTGCATCAATGCCGACAAATCTATTTCTGCCATTCTGATTGCTCCTTGCCGCTGGTTCCCCTGCGCGGCGTACTACTTTGATTCCGGGCCGCGCTTTCCTTCGCCGAAGCCGGCGCGAGATTCGGTATCCTGAGTTCCACCAGCCGCGCGTCCAGCGTATCGAACACTCTTCGCACCGCGGGATCCGCAAGCACCGCTTGCCGTTCCTCGGGTGTCGCTGCGCGAAGCCGAGCATTCATCGCCGGCGGCGTCGGCGCGAGTTCTACGGTTGATTCAACAGGCTTTGATGGCGCCGTCTCTTTTTGCGCGTTCTCCGTGGCAATCGGATTATTTGTATCCGCCGCCGCCGCACGAGGCAATTCCCGCGTCAGGCCGTTGCCGCCCAGCGGGATCGCAGTGCGGCCGGCAGAGCCAAGCTTCGCCACCCCGTTGGTCGAAAGCTCGACTCGAATCGCGCGGCCGAGATGCTCGCTCGCAAGCTCCGCAATCACCATCTTGTTGTCGTTCAGATAGCGGACGTAAATGTCGTTTCGCGCCGTGACCGTCAGCAGATCGCCGTCGAGCACAAGTCCCGCGCCCTGCTCCATGAAACCGGCCAGCGCGGCGCGTCGGCCCCGGATGAAATCGCGCAGCTCGGGAAGTTCGCGCGGGCTGTCGTCTTGAAACTCATGGCGAAGCGGCGCATCGGCCTTGACTTCGCCCTCGACGCGCAGCCGCCGCGCACCGCTGGATTGTTCCCTCGATACGGGCTGCGGCTTCGCCGCGTCCCGGCTGCTTAAGCCGCCGCCCGACGGCGCGGGTGGAGTCCCCGGGGTCGGCGGCGCGGCCGCGCCGATCGCACGCAGCAATTCGTCGGCGTCGATCACCGCCGCCAGCGACGCCATCCGTACCACCGCCATTTCGAGCAGCAGGTCGGGGTACGGCGAGCGAAGAATCTGTTCCTGCGAATCGGCCATCAGACGAAACAGCCGCATGATGTCGCGTGAACTCGCGCCCGCGGCCAGCCGCTTAAGCTCCGTCACTTCGTGATCGGGAATATCGTCGAGCGGGCTATCCGCGTCGCTTGCGGGAAGTTTCGCGACCGCGAGATTTCTGAACGTTTCGAGCAAATCGCGCCCCAGCGATTCAAGGTTTGCGCCGCGGCTCTTAAGCTCACGCACGTGCGCCAGCGCTGCGGCCGCGTTCTTCTCCAAAATCGCGTCGGCCAGTTTCAAAACCGTAGTCCGGCTCGCCACGCCGAGCGACGATGCCACCTCGGCCTCCGTCACCTGCGCCGACGCCGATGCCGTTGCCATCGCGGTCTCGAGCATCCGCTCCGCATCGCGCATGCTGCCGCCGGCCTCGCGCGCGAGCAGCCGCAGCGCCGTCTCCTCGGCCTCGAGCCCTTCGCGCCGTGCGAGATCCTTCAGCCGCTCGAGAATCGTCAGGTACGGGATGCGCCGAAAGTCATAGCGCTGCAGGCGCGACAGGATCGTCTCCGGCATCTTCTGCGGCTCGGTCGTCGCGAGGATAAACTTGACGTGCGGCGGCGGCTCCTCGAGCGTCTTGAGCAGCGCGTTGAAGGCCGAATCGGTCAGCTGATGCGCCTCGTCGATAATGTAAATCTTGAAGCGGTCGCGCGCCGGGCGGTAACTCAAGTTTTCGATTATCGCGCGCGCGTCCTCGATCTTGCGGTAGGTGGCGCCGTCGATCTCACTGACGTCGAGCGAGCGGCCGCCGCGAATCTCCACGCACGCCGCGCATTCGCCGCACGGCTCCGCGGTCGGACCTTTCTCGCAATTGAGGCATCGCGCGAGAATTCTCGCCGCCGTGGTCTTGCCCACGCCGCGAATCCCGGTGAACAGAAACGCGTGCGCTATTCGGCCCCGCTTCAGCGCTTCGCCGAGCGTGCGCGTCACGTGCTCCTGGCCCACCAGCTCCGAGAAACGCTCCGGTCGCCATTTGCGCGCCAGTACGAGATGTGTCGTCACGGATTCGGCCATCGCGAACTCTTTTCGCACTGGAACTGCCCGTCGAATGATAGCCAGGCACCCCTGCGGCACAGGGTGGCAGCCGGTACCGTTGCTTCCTTCCGGACCTGGCGGGGTTCGCGGCCTTCCCTTGCGCAGGACCCGGCTATCAGCGGCGGGCAGTCCCGATAAATTGCTCCAGCGCGCGTCCTCTTGCGCGCTTTATTACATTATCACTACGCCACTCATGCAACTGCTAATGACGAAAATTTTTCGTGCCCGCCGTAACTCGATTGTGCGACAACCGGCGCCAATCGTCGGGCGCCGGGTGAGGATGGGGGGTGATGGTGCGTGCCGCGCCCGGTTGCTATCACAATTGTCATGGAAGCGCGCG
>Ga0097691_1001874_pt1 | contig 14799 bp, 12 predicted proteins | sample NGESurdeep072012_8_FD_72858 | JGI IMG/M metagenome (GOLD analysis project Ga0097691, IMG submission 72858) | Arctic peat soil microbial communities from Barrow, Alaska - NGEE Surface sample 210-1 deep-072012 | ecosystem: Environmental > Terrestrial > Soil > Wetlands > Peat ...
GCGTGGATCATCCGCAAATACCAGGCCAGAACGGACGGCCCGCCGCTCGCCGACGTCAGCCCGCACACCCTGCGCCACAGCAAGGTTATCTACCCTGCCTGAACCGGATGAGGGACGTGCGTTTGGGGGGCGGACGCGGACGTGCCTGCGCAGTATCAGGTACTTGTCGGAGCCTTCAGTTACGTTCGCCACGTGGCCGAGTCGATCAGCTTCGAGTTCCAGGCCGAGCGGGCTGTTTCGCCCCTCGACGGGACGCAGTTGTGGGTGGTGCTCGATGCTGGGCTCGTCGTGCACCGCGAGGCCAGTGACTTCCTGCGTTGTCTGCAGGGCGCCGGGCGTTCGCCGCATACGATCCGGGCCTACGCCGGGCGGACGGCGTTTTTCCTCGGCTGGTGCGGGGCACAGGGAGTCGACTGGCGCCACATTGGCCTACCGGACCTGGCCCGGTTCAAGCACTGGGTTGAGGTCACCTCGACCCGAGGCGGGCGGACCCGGTCAGGCTCGACGGTCAACGCCATCCTCACCACGGTGTGTGAGTTCCTCCGGTTCTGCGCCCGGACCGGGCTCATCCAGGCGGCGGTGGCCGAGCGGCTTTCCGAACCGCGTTGGCTGCGGTTCACCCCGCCCGGCTTCGACGCCGGCGAGTCCGGCCAGTTCCGCACGGTACGAGCCCGGGCGCTGAAGGCCAGGGCCGAAACACCGTTCCCCGACGCGCTCACCGCTGAGCAGGCAAGGACCGTCTTCGCCTGCTGCCGCCGGCCGCGGGAGCGGTTCCTGGTGATCTTGTTGCACGACACGGGGCTTCGCATTGGCGAGGCGTTGGGGTTGCGCAGGTGTGACATGCACCTGCTCCCGGACTCCCGCAGCCTGGGTTGCGCCACGGTCGGCGCCCACGTTCACGTCCGGCACCGGGCAAACCCCAACGGTGCGCTGGCCAAGTCCCCCAACCCCCGCGTGGTCCCGGCCAGCGATGCGGTGCTCGCGGGTTACGCCGACTACCAACACGAACGCGCCGAGAGACTCGGCGAGGAAGGAAACGACATGGTGTTCGTCAACCTTTACCACGAGCCGCTCGGCGCGCCGATGGGTTACCGCGCGGCTAAACGTTTCTTCGACCGGCTGGCCGGCCAGTGTGGCTTCCCGGTGCGCCCCCACATGATGCGCCACTCGGCGGCGACAAACTGGGTGCGCGCCGGCGTCGACCTCGACGTGGTTCAGGCGCTGCTCGGGCACGCCTCGCTTGCCTCCACGACCGTCTACCTTCATGCCCGCGACGAGGACAAACGCAGTGCCGTCGAGTCGGTGGCAGCGGGCAGGCGGTACCGGTGAGCGGCCGGGCGCTGCACACGGTTGGTGTCGAGGTCGAGCCGGGAGCCCTCGTCGAGCTCGGTTGGCAGCAGTGGCTTGTGGCTCATGTGGATCCGACCTGGCGGGCAGGTGAGTGGGATCAGCAGGGTTGGCTGTTCACCGGTGACCTGGCCAGCGACCGGACCGCGGCCTGGCCGTGCCGCACCCCGGGTTGCCCGACGCCGACCCACTTCCACACCGGGCGCTGCGAGAGCTGCCGGCGGGCACGGGCGTGCGCCGGGGTCTCCGAAGAGGCGTTCGACGCCGCGCCTACCCGCCGGCCCACCCGCCCGCTGCTGCTGGGGATCTGCTCGGTGCCCGGCTGCGAGAGTGAGCTGCTGTGCCGAGGCCTGTGCTTTCGTCACGAACGCGCCTGGCGCAGGGTCAAACCCGAGCCGTTGGAGGACTTCGTGGCCCGGGCCGACCCGTTGCCGCGTCTGGCGGACTGTGCGGTCGCGGGCTGTGGCCGCGAGCACGTCAGCCGCCGCGGGCTGTGTCACTTCCACGACAACAGGTTCCGTCGCCACCACGACGCCGCCACAGTGTCGGCGCAGGAGCTGGCAGGCTGGGTCGCCATCCAGCAGCCCCGGTTGGGGGTTCACCAGTTCTCGCTGGCGGGGCTGCCCGAGCTGGTCCGTTTCGAGCTGCTTTATGGGCTGCAGCGCCGGGACCAGGCCCCACCGCCGATGGAGCCGACCCAGGTGCGGATCCTGATCAGCCGCCTCACCGGGGCCGGCTCGCTACGGCAGGCCGATCCGCAGGCAGTCTGCGAAAGCGGCGGCGTGCAGTACAACGACTCGATCAGGGGACTGTTCGCCGACCTGCGCCGGCACCTGGATCGGGCCTGGGGCCAACACAGTGGTGCCGACCCGTTCGAAGGCGACATCTGGCAGGTGGGCCTACTCGACCTGCAGTCCAACGGCTCGCGTCGCTGGCCGGCCACCCAGGGAGTGATCGACTTCACCACCATCGAGGTTGCCTGGCTGCGTGAGGTGGTCAAGGAGTGGGCCCGGGCTACCCGCCCCTACCTGCAGCGGATACGTGAGGCGTTGCGGGCCTGCCGCGCCGCCTCGGCGACGTTGGTGGCTGCCGGCCGGACCGACCCCACCGCCCTGGGCGCGGGCGACTTCACCGCAATCATTGACGCGATCTCCGGCCTGCGGCGAGCTGACGGGGCCCTGCACTCTGCCCAGCATCGCAACCTCCTGCTCTACGTGATCTGTGAGGTCGTTGAGCACGGGCGAGCAGGCGGGCTGATGACTCAGATCCCCGACCCTTTCCGCCCCGCCCGGCGCCACCGCGTCAGATCCGAACCTAACGAGGACGAGTTGGGCAAGGCCCTACCCGAGGCGGTGATCCGCCAGCTCGACGCCCAACTACACCTCCTGGGCCCAGCGGGACGGGCCGGTTCATTCCCTGCGGTCGACTTGCAACTAATGCAACAGACCATCTACCGGATTCTGCGCGACACCGGCCGCCGCCCTGGGGAAGTGGTCAGCCTGCGGGTCGGCGCCCTGGAGGTCATCGACGGCCAGCACAACCTGATCTACGACAACCACAAAGCCGCTCGGATGCGCCGACGCCTGCCGATCACCAAGGAGACAGCTGAGGTCGTGATGGCCTGGGAACGTCACCGGTCCCAGCTGCGTACCCCACCAGCCCTGAACCACTGGTTGTTCCCCAGCCCACAGCTGCGCGCCAAACAAGCCCGCGGGTACGTGTCGCCCGCCTGTGTTTGCAGGGCTTTCAAAGCTTGGGTGGCCCGTATAGAGCGAATCGACAGTGAGCTGCTCGGACCCGACGGGTGCCCGGCCCCGTTCGACCGATCTGTGATCACGCCCTATGCGCTACGTCACTCCTACGCCCAACGCCACGCCGACGCCGGAGTTGCCGTCGATGTGCTCAAGGAACTCATGGACCACGTCTCGGTAGGGACCACGATGGGCTACTACCGGATCAGCCTCAAACGCAAACAACAGGCCATCCGGTCCGTTGGTTCCCTGGCCACCGACGCCGGCGGTAACCCGGCGCCGTTCACCAACCCGACGGCCTACCAGCGGGCATCAGTCTCGGTCCCCTTCGGCAACTGCACCGAACCCTCCAACGTCAAAGCCGGCGGCGGAGCCTGCCCGATCCGCTTCCAGTGCGCCGGCTGCAGCTTCTACCGGCCGGACCCCTCTTACCTACCCGCCCTCGAGCAGCACGTCGCCAGCCTTCGCGCCGACCGAGAAACCGCTCGAGCGATCGGTACCGCCGACTACGTGACGGCAAACCTCACCGCCGAGATCGACGCCTTCACCCAGGTCGCCGACACCATGGGCCGTCGCCTATCCGAACTCACCCCCGAGCAACGCACCGAGGTCGAAGAGGCCAGCCGTGTCCTGCGCCGGGCCCGGGCCGGCCGCCAGCTGCCACTGATCGTCACAACCTCATCCGCGGGCGAGGCCGGATGACCACTACGACGGCACGCACGTCGGCGCTGCGGGCAGCCCGGGCCAAAGACAGCCAAGACAAACGCCGCCGCGTCCTCGCCGCAGTGCAGGCGTTAGAGAACGCCGGGGCGCCGGTCACCGCCGCCGCCGTCGCCACCGCAGCGGGTGTGTCCACCTGGCTTGTCTACGCCGACGGCATCCGAGAACACCTCGACGCCGCCCGAGGGCGCCAAGCGGGCCACCATGGCACCCCCATTCCCGCTACCGCGCAGGGCACCCAACCGTCGGTAACCCCCGCCAGCCTGCGCACCGATCTCGCCATCGCCCGAGCAGAGATCCGCCGGCTACGAGCCGATCACGACAAGCTCCGCAACCGCCTGCGCCTGCACCTCGGCGCCGAAATCGAAGGACCGGAGCGAGCCGAGCTCATCGCCCGAGTCGCAGCACTAGAAGACTGCAACCGCCAGCTCATGGCCGAACGCGACGCCCGAGCCGCCGAAGCCCACACGGCCCAGCGGGCCGCCCAAGAACTCGAAGACGAACTCACCGCCGCCCGAGAAAGTCTGCGACGAGTAATCAGGGACAACAACCGATGACACACACCAAGGACAGCCCGCCGCAGTCGCGCCAAGCGCCCACGTGCCTCAGGTGTCTCACGTGCCTCAGCCCCCAAAACCCCCTGCCACCAGGTATTTCTCAAAATTCAGGGTAGATAAGCTGCGCCATGAACCTGCTGCAGTCCGGCGTCGATCCCGTCGTCATCGCATTATGGCTGGGTCACGAAACCTTGCGCAGCGTCGAGATCTACGTCCACGCCGACATCACGCTGAAGGAACGAGCCCTCGCCCGCACCGCGCCGATCGGTACGACCCCAGGACGCTATCGCCCCCCAGACACCCTGATCAGCTTCCTAGAATCGCTGTGATTATGCCGAGCCGACGCAGCCGAAGCCGTTGCAGGACAGGCGGTTCGATGCTGAACTCGGCATAATCGCGGGCTTTCCATAATTGCCGTACTTGCCACGCCGGATCGTGAGCAGGCCCTGGTCGGCATCGACGTCGCCACGGTCCAGGCCTACCGCTTCTCCTACCCGCATGCCGGTCACCACAAGCAAGGCAATCAACGTTTGGTAGGTGGCGGCCCGAAACGGTGGGTTCAGCCGCCCTGCCGCGATCAGTAGGGCGTCGATGTCGCCCTGCCGATAGATGTAGGGCGTCGGCCGATGGTAACGACCGGGAAACAGTCCCGCGGGTGGGACCTCGGTGGCCGGGTCCACGCATCGCAGCCAGTGCGCGAAACCACGGACCACGCATAGTTTGGCGTTCCACCACACCGGGTCAGCGCCAGCTGGCGACCTGGCCCAGGCCACCGCGTGAGCGACGCTCACGTGCTCGGCTCCGGCCGCCTGAAGGTGTTCGATGAAGTCCCGCAGCAGCTGGCCCTGTTGGGTCAGCTGGTAACCCAGCGCCCGGCGGGTCTGAAGGTACTCAGCGGCGGCGGCGCGCAGGTCGCTCATCGCGCGCTCACCGGCCATGGCAGGGCCAGCGGCCTCAGCGCATCCTGGTCGACCTTGGCGTACAGCGCGGACGTGGCCGCATCTTTGTGCCGAAGGATTTGGGCGACCTCGGCCAGGGTGGCCCCGGCCCGCAGCAGTTGGTCCCGGCGGTGTGGCGCAACCGGTGCGCGCCGACACCGGGCAGGCCTACCCGTTCCCCTGCGGCGCGTACGACCTCGGAGAGTCCGTCCGGGGTCAGGGTCCGTTTGGGTGCGTGGCCGCGCAGGAACACCGCCCGTTCCTGGCTGACCGGCCGGCCCCGGCGCAAGTAGGCCGCGATCGCCTCGCCGACATCGGCCGGTAGCGGTAGCCGCTCGGTGCGGCTGCCTTTGCCTCGGACCACGATCTCCCCGGCCCGCCAGTCCACATCGTCCAGGGTCAGGGCGGAGACTTCCCCGGCCCGCAGGCCGAGCCGGACCAGCAGTACCAGGATCGCGTAGTCTCGCCGGCCGATCTCCCGGCTCCGGTTCGCAGCCGGCCAGCAGCGCAGCTGCCTGGCCGGGCCACAGCGCCTTGGGCATCCCGGCGCCGCTCCATCCCGCCGTCGAGGGGACCGCCTGGGCCAGGGGCAGGCTTGTGACTCCTTCCAGGTGGGCGAATCGCAGAAACGATCGCAGCCCGGTAAGCAGGAGTTTCGCCGCCCCGACGCTACGAGTGGGACATTGCCTGGTCGCGAAACCGGTCACGTCGGCGGCCGTCCACTCGGCCCCGCTGATCCGCTATCGCATGGCCGGGTCCGACAGAAACAGCCGTGCGGCGTCGATGTAGTGCTCGACGGTGCTCGCCGCCAAGCCGCGTTCACTCACCAGATAGTGCAGGAACCGGGCGATCAGCTCCTCCGTCGGCGTGCCTGCCACCGGCGGCACCGGCCGCGGCACGACACCGGCCGCCCGCAGGTACCCGAGCAGGGAGTCAAGGGTCCGCGCGGTGGGCTGCCACCAACCGCCCGCCTCGCGCATCGCGCACAGGAAGTCCTCGACGACATCGCCGGTCACCGACATCCACGCCCCTGCCCTGCATCCAGCAACTGAGCTGGCCCATCAGCTTGAGCAGATCCCGCGTGGAGGACTTCGCGTACCCCACCCGCGCCAGTTCGGCGCGGTATCCCACCGCATACGGTGCCAGCGGTCCCGTCATCGGAACCCGTTGCCTGTTGACCATGTCCCTTCTCCTTCCATGAAAGTGCTGAAAGAGAAAGACTCGCCCCGACCACGCCACCGCGATTATGCGGATCGGCCCTGGCACAACACCCCTACCGGCAAAGGGGATATACCGCCCAAGCGAGAGCAACGCCGCATAATCACGCCGACTGCGTAATGGCTTCAATATGACCACGAGCCACGACCCCCCGACTTACACCGAGGGCTGGCCGGGCCCCGCATCCTGCTCGCCATGGCCCAGGGTTGCCTGCCGGATTCGACGCCAACTCCGTGGCCCAGGCCGGCGAGGCCCTGGCCGCGGCCACACCGTGCAGCCCGAAGATGACGGACGCGCAAGCGTGGGGAGTGACTGAGCGAGGGGCCCGGGCGACCAATCGTCCGGGCCCTGCCAATGGCCAGCTAAAAGTCCCCGCTGGTGGACTCGCGCTACCGCGACCTCGCGGTGACCTTGCCGTTCTTTGAAACGCTCTGCGCGCTCCGAACACATGTCCGCGATCGCGTTGGATCCGTAGTAGGGGACGCGGCCACAGAAGAACCATGACCGTGAGGGGGTCAGTTCTCACAGGCGTCGGGAAGTGTCAGTCTTCACGTGCCGTTGACAGTCTTCGCGGAGTCACAACATCCGCCGCCAGCGAAAGCCGCCCGGCCATGCCAGCCGCAAGCAGATCGGCGAATTCCCGGTCCCCCTGACTCACGCCGCTGCACGCCGCGGAGACGTGCTTCACGTCGGAATAGTTGGGGCCGCAGGTGATGTCCCGGTTCAGGGACCACATTGAAACGCGGCCGATGCCGTGGCTGCGGACAAATTCATTGAGGCCCTCGGCGGCATCCAAGCCGAAGACCTCGTCTGGCACGTCGTTCTGGCCGATCATCGGAGTTGCACCAAGCTTTGACCACACGGTCGCACTGGACAGTTCGGTGCTGGCACGGCTGTACAGGATCTTCAGCTCTCGCTGCGTCGCAGTCAGCGCCACGGTGGTTGCCTCCAGCATGCTCTGGCCATCCGCACGACCGCTGCCGTAATCCATCGTCATGGCGTTGATCCCGGCAAGGTCCACACCGGTTCTGAGCATTTCGTCGACCGCGGCCCGTCCGTTCTCGGTCAAGCCGTTGGGGGACACCGGCAACGTCAACCAGATCGCGAGGGACTTTCCAGAGGCCTTTCGATCCAGCTGCAGCTTCCTGATCGCGTCTGCGCGTCGCTGCCCGGCGGCGCGATCGCTGAGTTTGGTGCCCTCCACATCGAGATCGATAGTCGAGATGTCGTAGCGATCGATCACGTTCGCGTAGGCGGCAGCCAGCTTGTCGACATCAGTGCATGTCGTCGCCAGTTCGTCGTGCATCCGGCCGCCGAAGGAGACCGCTATCCCGCCACCCTGTTGTTCGAGTCGGGCAATCTTCCGGTCTAGATCGAGACTCGCGGATGCCTGGTTCAGCGTGAAGGCGGAGCCCCAGGTGGGAGTGCACGGGCCATGCGGAGCGCTGACGATGAACGAGAGGAGTACGTTGCGACCCGCCTTTGTCGTGGGAGACCCGAAGTCGAAGGTTGGCGTCGCAGTCACGTCGACGTAGCCAGCAAACCAGGGTTGGGTGAATCCTGTCTTCGCCGACGACATCCACCACTGGTATCCGATGAACGCGCCAACCACAAGCGCTCCGGCGGTCGCAGTTGCAACGACAAGCCGCAGGACTGACAGTCGTCGTCCCGGTCCTTCTCTAGTTGAATGCTGCACCTGGCTAGTATCTTCGCCCAGTCCTCAGCGGCATAGGGATGAGACTCGCTCCTGATCACTGGATGCTCCGCAACTCGTGAGGCGCGGTCCGTTCTGATGACCGTGACAGAGAACCGTCTTCCCGTCGAGAGGGCCGCAGGTTGTGCTGTGACGGGCACCGATGGTCCGTCGCCCGCTGGCAACTGGTCCTCGATGTTTGCCGACCACTTCAAGCAACACACCTCAAGAAGCGGCTATGGGGTGGTGGTGACCGGCGGTGGCAGGGCCGGCGCGGGGGCCAGTACGCCGACTGGCGGGACCGGAGCCGTTGTCGTGGTCAACAAGTCCACCCGTGCGTTAGCGGCGACCGGCGGTAGCACCCTCGAGCCCTGCGTCGGCGTGGAGTTGGTGAGGGCCGGCGGGATGCCCTTGGCCGGCGGGGTGCCCTTGTCCGGGCCGAAGACGGCGGCCTTGAGCTTCGCGAGACCCTCACTCGGCTGCGACTCCTGCCCGTTCCCCTGGCCGAGGTTGGCCGGTGGTTTGGCTTCCGGGCGCGGGACGAGGGCGTAACGGGACTGGACGTCACCGGTGGCGGTGCGGCCAGGGGTGTTCGTGCCGGCCAGCCCTGCAACCCACACCGCGCCGGCGGCCGCGAGCAGGCACGACGCGACGATGACGGGGTGTCTGGGGGTCACCCCGGCCGACCAGGTCGGGCGCGCGAAGGTGAGCATCTCGCGGGTGCCCATGATCTCCAGTTGCTGTTTGCTGCGTGGCCACGGGTTGATCCTGGGCGGCCGGCGCGCGGCCAGGTCCTCGCACCAGCCGAACAGGAAGACGCAACCGATGATGATGAGCCAAGACGCCAAGTACATCTGGAGGTAGCCGACCACGCTCTCCTGGTCCAGGTTGGAAGTGACCGACCACGAGTCCAGGAGCGTGATGGCCAGGAAGATCGCGAAGTTGCCCCATAGGTAGATCGTCATGGCCCGTGAGGTGACGACCGTGACGAGCTTGTCGATAACGACGCGCTTGTCCATCCAGGAAAGGCCCGGGTGCAGCCGCAGCAGGATCAGCACGGCGCCCAGGCAATAGAGGGTGTTGGCCATCGGGATGTCGCCGATGTCCCAGCCGGTGACCGGGTCTGGGTGGGTGAACGCCCAGACCAGGCCCAGTGCCATTAGTGATGCGCCGCCGAGCAGGACCTTGGCAAGCGGCAGCGGTCTGATCTTGTTGTCGTGATGGGCGAATCCGAGCATCCAGCAGCCACCGAACATCGCGGTGCTCAGGATCACGTCACCAGAGCGGCCGTCGAGCGGGAACAGGCCGAGCGCGGACAGCAGCACGACGCTGACCGGCAGAGCCATCATCTTCTTGGGCCAGTGGCGGAACAGCCAGAGCGTCGCCGGCGACAACAGCAGGAACCACAGGTAGGACCGGATGTACCACAGCGGGGTCACCCAGTCGTCGCCGAACTTGCTGCCCGGTGGGTCGGAGATCGGCACGACCCAGAACAGCAGGGTCCTCCAGTTCAGCGGGACCCCGGCGGTCTGGCTGTGGGTCCAGCCGGCCACCAGCATGGTCGGTACGGCGACCAGGCCGAACAGCCACATCGGCGACAACAGGCTTATGCTGCGCTCTTTCAATACCCGCCAAGGGTTACCGGGGGAGCGATCCAGCGAACTGGCGATGACGGACCCGGCGAGGGCGAACATGATGCCCATCGACGGGAACATGATCGGCAGCCATCTGCCCCCGAACACGTGGTACGTCATCACGAAGATCAACGCCAGGGACAGCAGGGAGTCGATGTAGCGGTCTCGCGTGCCCAGCTGAGTGGTTGGGTGACCCTCGGTTGCCGGCGCAGGTGAGGGCTGCTGGGGGCGGACGACGGTAGTGGTCATGTGCTTCTCCCCTGGGTGGCGAGGGCGGAGGCATCGTCGGGAACAACTACATGAACGGCCTCATCGGGGAAGCGACGGTCCTGAAGACACGTAGTGATGTTGCTGGTGTCCATGGAGCCGGTGCGCACGAGCTTCTTCCACTCCATGCGACCCCCCTTGATTGCCAGGAACACTGACGTGTAGAGCAGGTAGGCGCGCAGCGGCTCGTACACCAGCCGGTACACCGGCACCATCAGTAGGTGGTGGTACTTCTCGCCCATCAGCCGCACAGCGACCGCGGCGATGATCAGGTGGGCGAGGAGGAACAGGATGAAGTACTCGATCAGCACACCCGAACCCTGCTGCTTAAGGGCCAGCCAGCCCATGGTCGTGATGAACGGTAAGAAGATTACCGGCATCGCCACAGACAGCACGTAGTTCGGCATCACGAAGCACCCCAGAGCCCCGTAGCGGCGGCGGAACAACATCTTCCGGTGCTTCCAGATGGCCTGCAACGTGCCGAAGGTCCACCGGGTGCGCTGAGCCAGCAGGTCGTCGACCGTCTGGGGGGCCTCGGTATACGCCAGCGCCTCGTCGTCCTGGGTCACCTTCCACCCCAGGTGGTGCAACGTCAACGCCAGGTCGCAGTCCTCGGCGAGGGTGATGTTGGAGTAGCCACCCGCGTCCAGGATCGCTTTCTTGCGCCAGGCCGCGCACGCGCCGGGGATGATCGAGATGGCGCCGAGGGCGTCCTGAGCCGAGCGCTCAACCCCGATCTGCGTCAGGTACTCCAACGCCTGCCAACGGGTGAGCAGGTTCGTTTCACGGTTACCCACGCGCACAACGCCGGCGACAGCTCCCAAACGGCCGGTTCGGTCCAAGGCGAAGTGACGGATCATGTTGGTGACCGTGCTCGAATCCATGATCGTGTCGGCATCCAAGGTGACTACGAAATCACCGGTCGCATTCTCCACACCATTGTTCAGTGCGTGCGCCTTGCCGGTGTTCGGCTGCCGCAGAAGCACGACCCGCGGGTCTTCCTCGATCACCGTGCGGACCTCATCGGCGGTGCCGTCGGTGGAGCCGTCGTCGACGACGATCACCTCCAGGATCGGGTAGTCCGAGGTGAGAATCGACCGCAGCGTGCGGGCGATGACGGGCTCCTCATTCCAGGCTGCCAGCACCACCGACGTCGACAGACCAACCTCGGCGGGGCCGGGGAACTTGATCCTGCGCCGCCTGCGAAAGCGCACCCACGACAGCCCGGCGTTGCCGAACCCGATCAGCACCACCATGAGCATCGCGAACACGAACAGCGCCGACAACATCGCGTTCGGCCAGACGAACAGCGCCTTCACTACAACCAGCGTCGCGTAGTCCTCCTCCGTCGACTTGACCGGATGGATGCCCGCAGCCAGCGCCGGATCAACCTGCGGCATCGTCTGGAATGTGTATCCGTGGGCCTTCGCATACGGGATGAGCTTCTTGACGTACTCCACGGTCCGCATACGGTTGAGTCCGCCGCCATCGTGCATCAGCATCGTGATATTCGCGCCGCTGTCCAATTTCGGCAGTGGAATGTCGGCCACGCGCCCCGTGGGGTTGACGTCGGTCCGCCAGTCTGAGGTGTCGAAGTCGTGGGCCGCGAACGTGTATCCCATCTGCTGCGCGCGAAGGACAACATCGACATTGTCTTGCAGCGACGCGTCACTACCGCCCTCGTACGGCAGACGCCAGAAGTCTGCCTGCTGACCGGTGATCGCCCGCAGCACCCTGCTGGTCGCGACCAGCTCGACGCGTGCCAGCCAGGTCGGCTCCCTCGCCATCTCCGGGTGGGTCAGGGTGTGCACCCCCACCGCGTGACCCTCACGGACCATGCGGGCCACGATCTCGGGGTACTTGGCGGCTTCCTTGCCAACCACGAAGAACGTGGCCGGCGTCTTGTTGGCGCTCAGCACGTTCAACAGCTCCGGAGTGACCGTGGGGTCGGGGCCGTCGTCGAAGGTCATCGACAGTGTCTTGGTGGCCGCCGTCGAGTAGCCGAACTCCTGGATCACATACCGCGCACCACCCGCTTTGGCTGCATCGGCACCCGTGAGAGTGACCAGACGATCACCGGTGAACGGCTCGAACCCCACCTTCTGTCCGTTCACCTCCCGCACTTGCAACACCTGCACCAGAGGACCTACCCCCACTACTGGCAGCTTCGGCCCCGTGTCCTGCATCGACAGTGGCTGCCCCAGTTCGACACCATCCAGAGTGGGCACTGCCCACATCTTCGGGACCATATACACCAGGCCAGCCATGACGCCCACCAGCACAGCGATGCCGGTTACGCGTGTCATGCGCCACCGACGACCAGATGGATCGAGGAAGACGGCGGAATTGGCGGTCGCACCCGCGACGTCGGCGCGTAGACGACTTTGTCGAGAAGCACGTCGGTGCTTTGGCCTTAGGCGACGGCATAGGCCGACAAGTCTGCCATCCGCAGGGACCCAAGCACGCTGTGAATGGCGCGACCGCCGCTCGCGGCCCCACCTGGGTATCACGGGCGGGCGATTTGGATGCGACCAGCGGGCTGGGTTCATTGTCGTACCTCGCGCTTTACCTTTCTAGTCAACACTCACGCATGCCGAGGAACAAGGGACCTAAGTCCCAATAGATGTCGTTAAGAGCCGATCCATCACGAAATGTGGCCGTACGACGCACACCACCTCTACTCGTGTCCGGGCACGGACGGACATCATCACAGGCGGCGTCAGCCTGCTCTGCGGCGACGAGACCCGCAACGCGCGGGACCAAGTGCCCTGTGCGCGCTCCCCTCGGGGTAACCAGTGTTGGTGGCACGACCCCGGTGGGTCCATGAGAAGGCCACGTGACCAGGGACCCAGCCAGCGAAACGCGGAGGGTGCCATGGTCGCTACAAGGACCTTCCTTGGTGCCGCAGGCAACGTCAGGGGCAGCAAGTTCTTGTTTGAACACGACCGACGACGACGAACGCTGGTGGACTGGGGCCTGTACCAAGGTGAACGCGCGTGGCGTCGCCTGAACTGGCAGGCGCTGCCGCGGATCAGTGGTATTCGCAACTCGTGCGTGTCGGGTGGATGTGCCAGTGGATGTGCCCTACCCCTCGGCACTATCGAACGCGCCGGCGTACTGCACGGCAAACTCGTATGGAACGACTCGCTCAGCAACTGGATCGCCGGACTCGACCTCAACAACGTCGGATTCATGATCGTCGGCTTGTTCGTCCCTGTGTGGGCGATGGCCATCGCCCACTGGCGCCTCAGCTCCGTCAGACACCGCTGGGCCACCCGCGCGAGCCGGGACACGCTCAGCCTCGACTGAGGCGTAGTCCGGCGCCACGCCTCATCTGGCCTGGCTGGCATCCGCCATATGGTGTCGCGATGCGATCTACTTCATTTTGATGGGCGCGCCTCTTCTGGCATACGGTGGAGCCTTTCCTATGCCAGATGGTGGATGTCGCATGCCCTGACGGCCGTGCGCGGGTCGGTAACCGGCGGCCGCACCTCGTGTCATTCAAAAGTAAGGACATCATGACCCGCGCACGCACCATACTGACCATCGTCAGTGCCCTGCTCCTCGTCTTCGCCGGCCTCGCCGCGGTTGGTTCCTCCGCCCAGGCGGCTACCCGGCACCACCGGCATCGCCATCCGAAGCCTTCCCCGACGGTAGCTGCTGCTCCTGTTGCTGCTCCTGTTGCTGCTCCTGTTGCTGCTCCTGTTGCTGCTCCTGTTGCTGCTCCTGTTGCTGCTCCTGTTGCTACTCCTGCTCCGAAGCCCGCAGTGCCTCCACCCGGCGTGTCTGGCCGGGTGATCGCCAACGCCTACGTGTCGGGTTACGGCTGGCCGGACAACTCGCCCCCCGGCGCAGTAGTCAGCGGCTCCGGCACCGCCGGTGGGACTGGCACCTTCGCCAACCCGATCACCGTGGCAGTCGGATATGTGGGCAGCAAGCCCGACTTCGCCTATGGCACGAAGTTCTACGTGCCGAACGTGCGTCGGTACTTCGTTGTGGAGGATACCTGTGCCGATTGCCACACCACGCCCACAGGCTCGTCCGTGTGGGTGGACTTGTGGACTGGCGGTAACGGGAGCAACAACGCCGCGGTCCTAGCCTGTGAGAATGCGATCACCGGCAGCCACACGATCGTCCTCAACCCCGACGCAGGTCGTCCGGTCCTACCCGGCGCTCTCGACGGTGCCGCAGGATGCACTGCTCAGTTCGGCGGCTAATGACTACACCGTTGGGCGGGCCTCGCCGCAAGCTTCACTGTCCCTCCAAGTTGGGAACTGCCGAGTTCGCACGTCGAGACGTACCGCAGTCGGTATAGCAACGCCATCGACTTCCACAGGACTCAGCTGCGCTTCTGCGGTGAGATCCCTGCTCAAACAAGCCCCGGCGACCGCGGGAAGGCACCGCGCGTTGAACTCCCACGCTCACGGGCGTCTCCCAAGGTGCTTGCTAACAGTCTGCTAACCGCAACCCGGATTCGATCGGACGACACCGCATCGTTTGGCCCACTGCCAGGCGGGGCCTCGGCCCCTTCGGACTTTGATGGACGGCTTGGCCTTTACTCGTAATGAATAGGTCATCGGTTCGATTCCGATAGGCGGCTCCACCGCATCACCGCAGGTCAACGGGGGTTTACGCCCGTGATCACGGGGCCCGATCCGAGCCCGGGTCGGGCCC
>Ga0097691_1001875_pt1 | contig 14794 bp, 12 predicted proteins | sample NGESurdeep072012_8_FD_72858 | JGI IMG/M metagenome (GOLD analysis project Ga0097691, IMG submission 72858) | Arctic peat soil microbial communities from Barrow, Alaska - NGEE Surface sample 210-1 deep-072012 | ecosystem: Environmental > Terrestrial > Soil > Wetlands > Peat ...
GCTGGGGATGCTGAACGATTCCAAGCAGCGGCAGGCAGGGATTGGCGCCGACGTCATCGTGCAGCCGCCGGGAGCATCGCTGATCATGGGCCTGAGCGGCGCGCCAGCATCGGTGAAGATTGCGGACGTGATCCGCAAGTTGCCGCATGTCGCCGTAGTCGCACCGGTGGTCTTGCAATTCAGCATGACCGGCAATTCGGAGATTATTTCTGGAATTGACCTGGCTACTTACGATCAGTTGGGCGGGCCTTTTCGTTTTCGTGCGGGCGGACCATTCGAGGGGCCGAATGACGTCCTGGTCGATGACTTCATCGCTGATTCGAAAAACTACAAGGTTGGCGACACCGTGGACGTGCTCAATCATCCTTTCCGGATCTCCGGGATTGTGGAGCATGGTAAGGGCGCACGTAAGTTCATTCCGATTCAAACGCTTCAGAAGATGACCGGGGCGGAAGGGAAAGCGTCGGTTTTCTACGTCAAGGCCGACGATCCGGCGAACACCACGGCCGTGGTAAAGGAAATTCACGAAGTCCCGGGGATGAGCCAGTACGGCGTCCGCTCGATGAAAGAGTACTTGTCGATGATGACCGCGACGAACCTGCCCGGTTTGACTCAATTTCTGGGCGTGGTCATCGGCGTGTCGATGGTGATTGGTTTTATCGTAATCTTCCAGGCGATGTACACGGCGGTCATGGAGCGGACCCGCGAAATCGGCATCTTGAAATCGCTGGGCGCCTCCAAGTTCTACATCGTGAACCTGATCCTGCGGGAAACGGTCCTGCTGGCGGTGTTCGGCACGATTTTCGGCATTGTCGTGAGTTTCCTGGCCAGCAACGCGATCAAGGCCAAATTCAAAACTCTCCCCTTGGCGATTCAGCCCAACTGGATTGGCTACGCCATCATCATTGCGATGGTGGGAGCGATTCTGGGCGCGCTGTATCCGGCGTTCAAGGCGGCGCAGAAAGACCCGATCGACGCGCTGGCGTATGAATAGTCCTCAGTACAAGCGGAAATTCACTTCGATGTTGATTTGGACCTTGACTGGTTGGTCGCCGCGCTTAGCGGGTTCGAAACGCCACGTGCTGATCGCTTCCAGCGCCTTTTCGTCCAAGCCGAAGCCGATCGGCTGAGTGATCTCAATGTCGCGTGGCAGACCTTGTTCATCCACTATGACGCGGAACCGAACCATGCCCTCCACATGGGCTTGCTTGGCGAATTCATCGTATTCCGGGTCCGGGGCGTACGTCACTTTGGGCGCCTTGACGTCTCCTCCGACTTTCAGCACTTCCGATGGATTCCACGGTCAAACGAGTTTAACGGTATTTGGAGAGGTTGGATCCACTGCAGGTAACTGCGCGGCGACTTCAGCCGCGTGGCGTGCTGTGCCGTTCATGTACGGCAACCAATAGGGAGGCAACGCTGAGACCAGTTCCGCGGAATTGTGCAGGAAGACCCTCTGCAATGCCGCCGTTAGCTGTTGGGGATCATCAGAACGCTGCAACTCGATTCTGACCTTCTCTTTGAGCCGCACAGTTTCAAATCTTTGTTTCTTGGAATCGTAGTGTTCCGCTGCACGATGGCCTTCTATCCGCAGCGCACCTGGACTAAGTTTCATGGAGTCGACTTGCACCCGTCCGAGGGTCCAGGCACCGGACTTTCCAGGACCAATCAGGTCACCGTTCCTGTCGTATTGCAGTTCCGTCCCCTGATAAAAGTAACGTAGGAAGAAAGCCTTTTTCTGGTAATCGCTTCGGAGGGATTCCTCGAGATTCTGAGCGTTCGCCGACGAGGCGCACAGAAATAGCGCCAGAATGGTGATGACGATGGCGGGGCGATTCATGCCGACATTTTATCCGTGATCGCAACTTGCGGCTCAGGCCTCGCGCCGTGAGCCTTGCACCCCTCCTGCGGTTGACCTATCAGGCTGATTTCTCTATACTCTAGGTTTGTTGTTCTGCGGTTGCCCGCCCCGGGAGGCTCTCCTTCGGCGAGAGTCAACTCAGCGGTCTTCATTGCAATTTTCAAGGGATCTTCCACGCGGTTCGAAGTGCGCGTATTGAGGTCCCGACATTCTGGGAGAGTTTTGCATGTCAACCTATTTCCCCAAAGAGGGGGAAATTGCGCGCAAGTGGCTCGTCGTGGATGCAACCGGGCAGACGCTCGGGCGCCTCGCTTCTCGCGTGGCCAGCATCCTGGCGGGCAAGGAAAACCCGCGCTATACGCCCTTTATCGATACCGGCGACCACGTGGTCGTCATCAACTGCGGCAAGATCAAGCTCACGGGCCTGAAGGCCCAGAACAAGGTGTACCGGCATTACACGGGGTACCCGGGCGGATTGCGGGAAGAAGAGTTCACCAAGCGTTTCGAGCGCAAGCCCGAACTGATCGTGCAGGATGCGATCGAGGGCATGCTGCCGAAAAGCAAAATGGGCCGCGCCATGGCCAAGAAGCTGAAGGTTTACAAGGGCGACCGCCATCCGCACGAGGCGCAAAAGCCCCAGGCCCTCAGCCTCGCCAAGCGGGCATAGATTTTCGCTGGTACCCACCCTTCCAAAAGCAGTCAGGGTGGGGCACCCGCAATCACAGATTTAAGATTTAGGAATTGATAGCTGATATGGCTGAAACAGTCGAATATTACGGTACGGGACGGCGCAAATCGAGCGTCGCCCGCGTGTTTCTTCGTCCGGGCAGCGGTGCGTTCCGCGTCAACAACAAGGCATTCGAAAGGTACTTCGTTACCGAAACGCAGCGCATCATGGCGCGCCAGCCGCTGGTCACATCCGAGACCTCCGGCACGTTCGACATTGTCGCCACCTGCAGTGGCGGCGGCGTGAACGGCCAGGCCGGCGCGGTAAAGATGGGTATCGCCCGCGCCCTGCTGCTGTTCAATCCGGAGCTGCGCGGCAAGCTCAAGGCCGAGGGCTACCTGAGCCGCGATTCGCGTGGCAAGGAACGCAAGAAGTACGGCCAAAAAGGCGCCCGTAAGCGCTTCCAGTTCTCGAAGCGCTAGAGAGAATCAGTTGTCAGTTGCCAGTTGCCAATTTCGCCGGCGACTGGCAACTGACAACCAGCAACTGGCAACAGCAGTTCAAATCCCCGCCTCGCAAAACGTGGGCGGGACGGGAGTAATCGCAGCCTCGAGCTGTGATGCAATCCACTAAGGAGGTTGATTGGCTACCATTACCATGAAAGAGCTGCTCGAAGCGGGCGTCCACTTCGGGCACCAGACCAAGCGCTGGAACCCCAAGATGAAGGAGTTTATCTTCGGGGAGCGCAACGGCATTTACATCATCGATCTTCAGAAGACGCTGAAGATGTTCAAAGAGGCCTCGAAGTTCGTCACCGACATGGCCTCGGAAGGCAAGACCCTCCTCTTCGTCGGCACCAAGCGCCAGGCGCAGGATGCCATCGCCGAAGAGGCCAAGCGCTGCGGGCAGTTTTATATCAACCAGCGCTGGCTGGGCGGGCTGCTCACCAACTGGGTCACGGTGCAGAAATCGGTGAAGCGCCTGAAAGAACTCGACGAGATGGCCACCGACGGCCGCTACGAGCTGCTTCCCAAGAAGGAAGTCATCAAGCTGGAACGCGAGCGCAAGCACCTGGAAGCCAACCTCGCCGGCATTAAAGACCTGACGCGCCTGCCCGACGCCATTTTCGTGATCGACTCGAACAAGGAGCAGATCGCGGTGCGCGAAGCCCGCAAGCTGGGCATCCCCGTGGTCGCCGTCGTCGATACGAATTGCGACCCCAGCGAAGTGGATTACGTGATCCCGGGCAATGACGACGCCCTGCGCGCCATCCGCCTGTTCGCGTCCAAGGTTGCCGACAGCGTTGTCGAAGGCTCGCAGTTCGCGACCGACAAGCAGATGGCCGATATCCAGGCCGCTGCCGATCGCGAAGCCGCCGTCAGCACCGTCAGCGCCGATGCCGCCGCGGAAGCCGCGCCGGTGGAAGAGCCCGACGTCAACATGGAAGAGGTCCTGGGTGAAGGCGTGCGCAAGCAGCCCGTGACAGCCGACACCGAGCCCGAGGCTGAAGAAGCCCACGCCGCCGAATCGCAAACGCTGTAAAGCAGTTTCGAGTTGCTAGTTGCCAGTTGCCAGTTCTCATGGAACCCAATTCGCAACTGGCACTTGACGAAGTTTCGCAGTTGCAGGCTAAGGCGCGATTCGATTTCCCTGCTGCGCTTTGCTTCCCGGCTGAAACTGGCAACTGACAGCTAATAACTGGCAACTGTTTTTTGAGGCACTTATCCCAATGAGCACGACTAGCGAACAGAAGATCAGCGCCACCCAGGTCCGCGATCTCCGCGAGAAGACCGGCGCTCCCATGATGGATTGCAAAAAGGCCCTGGTCGAGTCCAAGGGCGATATGGAAGCGGCCATCACCTGGCTGCGCAAGCGCGGCACAGCGGTCATGCAGAAGAAGGCGAGCCGCGCCACCCTGGAAGGCTCGGTCGCCAGCTACATCCATGCCGGCGGCAAGATCGGCGTGCTGGTGGAAGTGAATTGCGAGAGCGACTTCGTGGCCCGCACCGACGACTTCAAGGAACTGGTGCACGACATCGCCATGCACATCGCGGCGACCGACCCCAAGTTCATTAAGAAGGAAGACGTCTCGCCCGAGGCCTTCGAGAAAGAAAAGGACATCTATCGCGCCCAGGCCGCTGCCACCGGCAAGCCACCCAACGTGGTGGAGAAGATCGTCGAGGGCAAGATGAGCAAGTTCTACGAGGAGGTCTGCCTTTACGAGCAGCCCTTCATCAAGGACCAGAGCATGACGGTTGCGCAGCTCATCGCGTCCAAGGTCGGCAAGCTCGGTGAGAGCATCGCCATCCGCCGCTTTGCCCGCTTCAAGGTCGGCGACCCGAGCATGACCCTGGCCATCACCAAGGTCGTCGAGGCGGCGCCCGAAGGCGAACCGCAGTAGATCCTTCGCTGCGCTTAGGACGGCTCACTCCGCGAGCCGGTTTCGAGTTTCAGTTTCAGTGGCCCGGCTCTGCAGCCGGGCCCTTTTGTTTGGGGGAGCGATGCGTAGATTGCAGCCATCAATCTACGCATATAGTGCGTCGATTGTTGACTCCGTGAGGCGAAATCTGTATAATCTACGCATACTATGCGTAGATTAGCCTACATTTACGACGCTCCGGATTGGCCTCGGTTCCATTGGGACCAAGCGGGCTTGGCCGACAAGATCGCCGAGGTGCGCCATCAGCAGGGGCGTCTGGTTGGAAAGATGGAGAACCTCGGTTTCGACCTGCGGCAAGAAGCGATGCTGAATACGCTAACGGCAGACGTGCTCAAGAGTAGCGAAATCGAAGGCGAGAAGCTCAATGTGGAGCAGGTGCGCTCGTCCGTCGCGCGGCGATTGGGAATGGATATTGGTGGCCTCAAAGCGGCAGACCGGGATGTGGAGGGTGTGGTCGAGATGATGCTCGACGCAACGCGGCGATTCGCGGAAGAGCTGACGGAAGAGCGGTTGTGGGGTTGGCATGCTTCTCTATTCCCGACAGGCCGAAGCGGGATGATGGCGATCAATGCCGGCGCCTGGCGGGATGGCAGCCGCGGACCGATGCAAGTGGTTTCAGGTCCGATAGGACGAGAGAAAGTGCACTTTCAGGCACCTTCCGCCGATCGCGTGCACGGAGAAATGAGCCTATTCCTCCGGTGGTTTAACGCAGAGACCCGACGGGATTGGGTCGTCAACGCGGGCATTGCGCACCTGTGGTTCGTAACCATTCATCCGTTTGATGACGGCAATGGCCGCATTGCTCGCGCGATCGCAGACATGGCGCTCGCGCGCTCGGAACGCAGCCCGCAGCGCTTCTACAGTATGTCTTCGCAAATACGGGAAGAGCGTAAGTCTTACTATGACATCCTGGCACGCACTTCGAGTGGAACGATGGATGTGACCGCCTGGCTGGAGTGGTTCCTAGACTGTCTAGCGCGCGCCATTGCGCGGTCGGAAGAGACGCTGGAGGCAGTGCTGTTCAAGGGGAAGTTCTGGGAGTCGGTCGCAAGTATTGCCTTGAACCAACGCCAGCGAGCTATGCTCAACCGGCTACTGGATGGATTCGAGGGAAAGCTTACAAGCTCGAAATGGGCGAAGCTAACGAAAGTGTCACACGACACGGCCTTGCGTGACATCACATTCCTGGTCGCACACAGGATATTCGTCCAAAATCCCGGCGGCGGGCGAAGCACGAGCTATTCGCTTGCGGTCACCTCACCAGGTAAACAACTGTAGGGACGCGATCAACGGTTCCCCGACACGGTTCCGTGCGGGAAGGCGTTCCTTTCGCATGGCGCGGGATTGTGTCCCATGCCGCCCGGCCGCGCCGCTCTGCAATGTGTGCCGGATGGGAATCGTTTAACATGGGTTCTCCTTAGGGTAAGACAATGGCTAGAATCCAGCGCGCGATCCTGAGCGTCACCGACAAGACCGGACTGGTCGATTTCGCCCGCGAACTGACGCTGCTCGGTATCGAGCTCATTTCCACCGGCGGCACCGCCAAGTTGCTGCGCGAGTGTTCGCTTCCGGTCAAGGACGTCTCCGAGCTCACCGGCTTCCCCGAGATGCTCGACGGCCGCGTCAAGACCCTGCATCCGCTAGTCCACGGCGGCATTTTGCACGTGCGCAACAATCCCGAGCATCGCGCCACCATCGCCGAGCACCAAATCGCGCCCATCGATATGGTCGTGGTCAACCTCTACCAATTCGAAAAAACCGCGGCGAAGCCGAAGGTAGAGTTCGACGAACTGATCGAGAACATTGATATCGGCGGGCCCTCGATGATCCGCTCCGCCGCCAAGAATTTTCGCGACGTCGCCGTCGTCACCTCGCCCGACGATTACGCAGCCATCGGCGAAGAACTCCGGGCGTCCAAGTGCGTGCTCGCGCTGGCAACGCATTTCCGCCTTGCGCAAAAGGCCTTCGCTATCACTGCCGCCTATGACTCCGCCATCGCCTCCACGCTCGAACGCTGCGTCCTCGACGACACCGACTTTCATCTCCGCGCCGACGATTTCCCCATCCTCCTGCGGCTCTCCTACGGCAAGGTCAGCGACCTGCGCTACGGCGAGAACCCGCACCAGCGCGCCGCGCTCTATTCCGACGGCAGCACGGCCGGCATCGCCAACGCGCGCCAGCTCCAGGGCAAGGAGCTTTCGTTCAACAACATCGTGGACCTGCAGGCCGCCTGGGAACTCGCCGCGGAATTCCGGGAGCCGTTCTGCGGGATCATCAAGCACACCAATCCCTGCGGCAGCGCCATCGGCCGCGACCCGATTGACGCCTTCCAGCGCGCCTTCGACTGCGATCCACTCTCCGCATTCGGCGGCGTGATCGCACTGAATCGCCTGGTGGACGGCGCCACCGCCGATGCCATCGCCGGACTTCGCCACAATGGCGCGCCCCTTTTTATCGAGTGCATCGCCGCGCCCTCGTTCGACGCCGCCGCCCGGGCCCGCTTCGCCAAGCGCAAGGACCTGCGCCTGGTCGAAGTTACGCACGCCGACCAGACTCATACGATAAAAGCTGTCTCCGGCGGTTTGCTGCTTCAGGACGCCGACACGCACCTGCTCGATCCGGCCACGTTGAAGGTTGTGACCCAGCGCGCACCCGGCGAGCAGGAACTTCGCGACCTGATCTTCGCCTGGAACGTCTGCAAGCACGTGAAGTCGAACGCGATTGTGTACGCGCGGGACGGCCGCACCGTGGGCGTCGGCGCCGGCCAGATGAGCCGGGTTGATTCCGCGCGCTTCGGCGCCGAGAAGTCCATCCTCGGCACGCACCCGTCGGTGGTCGCCAGCGATGCGTTCTTCCCCTTCGCCGACGGACTGGAGCAGGTGGCGCAGGCGGGCGCAAGCGCCGTCATTCAGCCCGGCGGCTCGGTCCGCGACCAGGAGGTCATCGACGCCGCCAACCGGCTCAAGGTCGCGATGGTGTTTACCGGCGTCCGCCACTTCCGCCACTGAAAAGCGGTAATCGGTGATCAGTAATCGGTAATCAGCCAACCCGTTCTGAACCAGAGCGCTGCCGATGACGCCACCAAGGTTCCTCGATTCCTGGTTGCATTCATTCCCGCGAGGGGAGTACCGTATGTGGTACATTGGTTCCGGGGCGGGGACGAGGTGCAGGCTTGCGGGACCGTCCTTTGAAGCGCGTCACTGCGATTTTCTTTCGCACGGAAGCAGGCGGAGAACCCGTCCGCGATTGGCTGAAGGGGCTCGCCAGGGACGACAGGAAGCGTATTGGAGAGGACATCAAGACGGTCGAGTTTGGTTGGCCGATTGGAATGCCTGTTGCCCGTCCCCTGGGAGCAGGATTGCATGAAGTCCGGACCGTTTTGAACGGCAACCGCATCGCTCGAGTGATCTTCTACATTGATCGGCTCAGCCGTTTGGTTCTGCTGAATGGGTTTATCAAGAAGACTTCAAAGACGCCTGCGGAAGAGATGGAAATCGCGCGCAAGAACAAAGGTAAGCATGAACGGGGGTTACTATGAAGACACAACGGCGGTTCGACCATAGCGGCTCCACGTTCGATAGCTTTCTCGAAGAGCAGGGCCTCCTCCAGAAATCCGAGGCGGTGGCAGTAAAGCGCGTCATCGCATGGAAGTTGTCAGAAGCCATGGCTTCCGCCCGCGTTACAAAGAAGGCTATGGCGGAGCGCTTGCGCACCAGCCGCGCACAAGTGGACCGGATTCTAGACCCAGCAAACATCGGCGTAAGCCTGGGAAGCGTCGCCAAGGCAGCTCGTGCTCTTGGTAAGCGTATCAGCGTACAGATTGTGGATGTACGTCCGGTACGCAACCGGCGTCGTAGTCGAAGATCGGCAGCCTAGGCCCCACCCACTTCCGCCACTAATCGCCTGACGTAGGGTTCAAATCATCGGCTGCCGAACGGGTACTGAGTGCGTCTGAACGGTTAGCCGATGCCCTAAAAGCGAAGCGCCGAAGGCCGCATTTTCGAAGTAAAATACGGTGACACCCGGCGGTACTTCGCGGCATCCAAAGGGTGGTAGGGGATTTGTATCTCTGACAGCTTTGCGCTCTCTAAGGATTTCAATGAAACTCGGTAAGTGCCTTGCATTCATCTTGCTGGCCTCGCTCGCGGGGGCGGCCCAGACTTCGCCCGCGCAGCGTCCCAGCCATCCGCCGGCCGCTCCAGGAGTTATCCAGGAGACCAAGGCTCCCGCTCCGGTCCAGAAGCAGTCCACGGCCAACGCCCAAGGCACGAATGCGGCTCCCCGCAAGACCGACAAGGCCGCCGCCTACTACCACTATTCCGTGGCCCACATGTTCGAGGAATTGGTCGCGATCTACGGCCGTCCGGAGTACGCCAACAAGGCCATCGAGGAATACCGGCTCGCCATCGAGAACGATCCCAATTCCGAGTACCTGAATTCCGGCCTCGCCGAGCTTTACGCCAAGACCGGGCGCATTCGCGACGCGGTGGTCGAAGCGCAGGACATCCTCAAGCGCGATCCCAACAACCTGGAAGCCCACAAGCTCCTGGGCCAAATCTATCTCCGCTCGCTGGGCGACCTCCAGGCCGGGACGCAGTCGCAGGAGATCCTCAAGCGCGCCATCGAACAGTACGAGTACATCGTCAAGCTGGAGCCCAAGAATACCGAAGGTCACATCCTGCTCGGGCGCTTGTACCGCGTGGACAACCAGCTCCTCAAGGCGGAGGACGAGTTCAAGGCGGCCGCGCAGATTGCCCCCGATTCCGACGAAGCGGTCTCCATGCTCGCCTACCTTTACAACGACGAGGGCGACCCGGCGCGAGCTGCCGAGCTGCTGAACAAGGTCCCCGAGCCGCAGCGGACCTCGAAGATGTACGCCACGCTCGGCTACAGCTACGAGCAGCAGAAGGACTACAAGAACGCGGTCAAGGCGTACAAGAAGGCGGTCGAGCTGGAACGCGATAATCTGGAAGCCGCGCGCGGCCTGGCACAGAACCTGCTGAACGATAATCAGCCCGAAGCCGCGCTCGATCAGTACAAGCTCATCGCCGAAGCCGATCCGCACGACGTCCACACCTACATGAGCATGGCGGAGATTTACCGCCGCGCCGGCAAGTTCGACCTGGCGCTCGAAGCGCTCAAGAAGGCCGATGCCGAGGTCCAGGACTCGCAGGAAGTCCCGTACAACATGGCGGTGATCTACCAGGCGCAGGGGCGCTACGACGATGCCATCCAAGTCCTCCAGTCGCTGCTCGCCAAGAACGAGAAGGCGAACGGGGAATACACCTCGCAGGAGCGCAACAACCGCTCCGTCTTCCTGGAGCGGCTGGCGACTATCTATCGCGAAACCGGGCGCACGCAGCAGGCGGTGGATACTTTCCGCAAGATGACCTCGATCGGCGACGAAGCCGCCGGACGCGCCTACGGCCAGATCATCGACACGCTGCGCGAAGCCAAACGCTGGAACGATGCCACCGCGGTCGCGCAGGAAGCCATCCAGAAACTGCCCAAGGACAAGGACCTGAAGGCCGCTTACGCCGGACAACTCGCCGATAACGGCAAGGTCGACGAAGGCGTGAACATGCTCAAGTCGATGCTCACCGGCGGCCCGGAAGACCGCGGCGTATACATCGCAATGGCGAACCTATTCAGCCGCCTGCGCCGCTGGCCGGACGCGGAAGAAGCGGTGGCCAAGGCCGAAGCGCTCTCCAACCGGCAGGAAGAGAAGGATTACGTCGCTTTCGTCGCGGGCTCGATCTATGAGCGCCAGAAAAAGTACGACAAGGCCGAGGAGTTGTTCAAGAAGGTCGTCGCCAGCGATCCGAACAACGCGGCGGCGCTGAACTATCTCGGCTACATGCTGGCCGACCGCAATTTGCGGCTGGAGGAAGCGCTCAACTACATCCGCCGGGCCGTGCAAATCGATCCGCAGAACGGCGCGTACCTGGATTCGCTCGGCTGGGCCTACTTCCGCCTCGGCAACTATTCGCAGGCGGAAGAGAACCTGCGTAAGGCCCTGGAGCATATGCAGAACGATCCCGCGGTGCTCGAGCACATGGGTGACCTGCTACAGAAGACCGACCGCCTGAAGCTGGCAACCGTGTACTGGGAGCGGGCTTTGAACGAATACAACAAGAGCGTCGCGGCCGACGTCGAGCCGGGCGACGTCGCCAAGGTGCAGAAGAAGCTCGAGTCCGCCAAGGTGAAGCTGGCCCGCGAAGGCGGAAGCAAGGCGGATGCGGCGAAACCCTAGTTTCAGTTTCGAGTTTCAGTTTCAGCAAGCCCAATCGCAAGGTTGGGCTTTTGTTTTGATTTTCCCTGGTACTCGGTACTCGTTACTGTTTTCGCTTGAAACTTGAAACTCGACACTGGAAACTGTTTTCATGCTTGCTCCCTACGCCGCACGCGTCGAACAGAGCCGCGGGCGGCGTCATCCCGAGCCTCCGCACCCCTACCGCAGCGACTACCAGCGCGACCGCGACCGCATCATCCACTCGCGCGCCTTTCGCCGCCTGGAGCATAAGACGCAGGTTTTCACCCGCCGCTACTCCGACCACTTTCGCAACCGGCTGACCCACACCATCGAGGTGGCGCAGATTTCGCGCACCATCGCCGCGCGCCTCGGCCTCGACGTGGACCTGACGGAAACCCTGGCCCTGGTGCACGACATCGGCCATCCGCCCTTCGGACACGCGGGCGAGAAAGCGCTCGACGCCTGCATGCGCGCGCACGATTCCTACTTCGACCACAACCTGCACGCGCTCCGCATCGTCGAGGACTTCGAGATTCGCTATGCCGCCTTCCGCGGGCTCAACTTGACCTTCGAAGTGCGCGAGGGAATCATCAAGCACTCGCACGACTACTCCGCCGCGGAGCATCCGGAATTGGCCGAGTACCGGCTCGACGAGCGTCCGCCGCTGGAAGCGCAGCTCATCGACCTGACCGACGAGATCGCCTACAACACCGCCGACCTCGACGATGGTTTTGAGGCGCACATTCTCTCGCTGGACGCGGTGCGCGCCGGGAGTCCGCTATTCGCACGGTTTTTCGAGGATGTCGAGCGGCATTGGCCGGACGCTCCCGACAAGCTCAAGTTCAACGAGACGCTCAAGCGCGTGCTCGACGCGCTGGTCACCGACGTGATCGAGAACACCGAGCGCCGCATCCAGGGCGCCGACATCTGGTCGCCGGAAGACGTGCGCACGCATCCCGAGCGGCTCGCCGCATTCACGCCGCGCGTGGATGCCGAACGGAAGCAGATCAAGAAATTCCTGTACGAGGTCCTGTACTACAGCGACGAGTTGCGCCCCGAAAAAACCCAGGCGGAAGAAGTGGTGCGTACATTGTTCAACTACTGGATGGAACATCCGGACGCAATGCCGGCGAGCTACCAGGAACAGCGCGCGCGCGATCCGCAGCACCGCATCGTCTGCGACTACATCGCCGGCATGACCGACCGGTTTATCCTGCGGCAGTACGAGGAACTATTTGGCAAGTCCGACAAGGTGGCCTTCACGTAAAATTGCCGGTATCGCATCCCGGCCTGTATCACGAAATCTGCGAGTGACTCCGTAACTCCGCTTGGAACTGTGAGGAATCCATTGAAGAGATATGTTTGCCGTTCCCGCATCGTTTCCTGGTTCGTTCCGCTCGTCGGCCCACTCGTGCTGCTCGCGACGTCTGCGGCGCAGACGACGCCGCCGGCGAAGTATCCCGCGTTGCCCAGCGAAACACCGGCGAAGTTTGAACCCGTCACGGACAGCTTCGATTACGTCCAGCGCGACGTGATGATCCCCATGCGCGACGGCGTCAAGCTGCACACCGTGATCCTGGTGCCGAAAGGCGCCACCCATGCGCCCATCCTGCTGACGCGGACACCGTACAACGCCTCCGCGCTCACGAATCATGCGCAGAGTTCGCACCTCGGCCCCATGCTCAACGGCTACGACAACGCGACCGACGTAATCGTGGACGGGGGCTATATCCGCGTGGTGCAGGACGTGCGTGGGAAGTACGGTTCCGAAGGCGACTACGTGATGAACCGGCCGCTGCGCGGCCCGCTCAACCCAACCCCCGTCGATCACGCCACCGACACCTACGACACCATCGATTGGCTGGTGAAAAACATCCCCGAAACGAACGGGAAGGTCGGGATCCTCGGCATCTCGTACAACGGCTTTTTGCCCCTGATGGCGCTTGTGAATCCGCACCCCGCACTCAAAGTCTCGGTGCCGATGAATCCCATGGTGGACGGCTGGATGGGCGACGACTGGTTCCACAACGGCGCGTTCCGGGAACAGGGCCTGGGCTACATCCAGAACCAGGAGGCCACGCGCTCGTCCGACCCCAAGTGGTGGACCAGCCATTACGACATGTACGATGAGTTCCTTCAGTACGGCTCCGCCGGCGAACTGGGGCGCCGCCACGGCCTGGAACAGGTCGGCTTCTGGCGCAAGTTACTTGAACATCCGGGCTACGACGCGTTCTGGCGCGAGCAGGCGGTCGACAAACTGCTGGCTAAGGAACCACTGCAAGTGCCGGTCATGCTGGTGGCTAGCCTTTGGGACCAGGAAGATATCTACGGCGCAATTGCGGTGTACAAGGCTATCAAGCCGAAGGACACGACCAAGGACAAGGTCTTCCTGGTTCTCGGCCCCTGGCATCACGGCCAGGAGATCGGCGACGGCAGCAGCCTCGGCGCGATCAAGTTCAACAGCGATACCGCACTCTATTTCCGCCAGCACATCCTGGCGCCATTCCTGGCTCACTACCTGAAGGACGAGGCTCCGAAGCTGGACGTGGCGCCGGTCAATGCCTTCGAAACCGGGACCAATCATTGGCTGCAATTGCCGGGCTGGCCCGCGGGATGTCCGACGGGCTGCACGGTCCGCCCCACGCTCCTTTATCTCGACGCCGGCCTGAAGCTGAGCTTCAAGGCGCCGAATGCCGCCGACGTGGGCTTCGAGGAATATGTTTCCGATCCCGCGCATCCGGTGCCATTCCGTCTGCGTCCGATTGATTCCTATTTCTCCAGCAACGGGAAAACCTGGTCGCAGTGGCTCGCCGATGACCAGCGCGAATTCTCCAGCCGAACCGACGTCCTTGCCTTCGTATCCGACGTGCTAACCACGCCACTGAAGATCAGCGGTCAGCCCGTGGCCAACCTGATCGCCTCCACCAGTGGGACCGACTCCGACTGGGTGGTCAAGGTCATTGACATGTATCCCGACGAGGTCGCGTCCCAACCGGCCATGGGCGGATATCAGTTGATGGTTTCCGCGGACGTATTCCGTGGCCGGTATCGCGAAAGCCTGGAAACTGCGAAACCTCTCGCTGCCGATCAGCCGCTGCTGTACCGCTTTCATCTGCCCACCGCGAACCACGTTTTCCTGCCCGGACATCGCGTCATGGTGCAAATCCAGTCGAGCTGGTTCCCGCTTTACGACCGCAATCCGCAGACCTTTGTGCCCAACATCTTCTGGGCAAAACCGGATGACTACAAAAAGGCCGTGCAGCGCGTCTACCACGCGCCCGGCCAGGCCAGCTTTATCGAATTGCCGGTGGTAAGGACGCCTTGAACTGAGACTGCGGCTTCAGTGGAGGATTCCAACGATGGAGTCTTCCACTTGCTTCCATGCATTGGCAGCGGGCACCACCAACTCGAAGTGTCCTGCGCCGGGAATGCTCACCAGCTTCGCGTCATCTCCGCTCTTCCGCGCGCGGGATTCGTATTCCACGGACAGCTTGTGCGGGACCAGCTTGTCTGACTCGCCGTGGACCAACACCTGCTCAACGCCCAGCGGTAACAATTCAACGGGCGAACCCT
>Ga0097691_1001877_pt1 | contig 14792 bp, 10 predicted proteins | sample NGESurdeep072012_8_FD_72858 | JGI IMG/M metagenome (GOLD analysis project Ga0097691, IMG submission 72858) | Arctic peat soil microbial communities from Barrow, Alaska - NGEE Surface sample 210-1 deep-072012 | ecosystem: Environmental > Terrestrial > Soil > Wetlands > Peat ...
CGAAGGTCGCGCAGTCTTCGCGCAACTATACGCCGAAAGAGGTAGTGTCCTCACCAATATTTTGGATTCTCTACGTCATGTTCGTCATGGTCTCCGCCAGCGGCCTGATGGCAACGGCCCAGATCGCGCCGATCGCGAAAGATTTCAACGTTGCAAATACCATCGTCTTCTTCGGTGCCACGACCCTCACGGCGGCACTGATCATCGACAGCATCGCCAACGGCGCGGCGCGCCCGATCTTCGGCTGGGTTTCGGATCAGATTGGTCGCGAGTACACGATGGCAATCGCGTTCGGTTTGGGAGCCGGGGCTTACTGGTTGCTGGGGACGCTTGGCGCCGCGCCGTGGGCTTTCGTGCTCTTTGCAGCGCTGATCTTCTTGACTTGGGGCGAGATATTCAGCCTGTTTCCCTCAACCTGCACCGACACCTTCGGACCAAAGTTCGCGACGGTGAATCTCAGCCTGCTTTATACGGCGAAAGGCACTTCCGCTTTCCTGGTTCCGGTCGCCAACATGATCAAAGTATCGACTGGCAGTTGGCACCTTGTGTTCTTGCTCACCGCCGCCATGAACATCGTCGTCGTGGCAATAGCGCTGTTCGTCCTTAAACCGATGCGCGCGCGAATGATGGCCAAAGGTTGAGAACGACAGATCCTCGAGAATAACAAGAGAGGCGCACATCGGGTGCGCCTCTCTTGTTATCGCTACCAAGGAATACAAAATACCAGACGACCCTTTTCGCAGGTGCGAAATTGGCAGCCGGTGAGGTGCCAGGGATAAAACGTCAATATTACTGCCCCTTTATTCCTACCGCTGTTGAGCGAACGGCGTTGACAATTGGTATAACGTATACCAATCTGGCGGGACGGAAGACGTCCTGCGGCTGACCTGAAGGAGGTTGCGATGCAAGTCGGAGACATCCTGCGCAAGAAAACTGCCCGCGTTGCAACGGTTCGAATGAATGAGACCGTCGCCATTGCCGCCCAATTGATGCGCGCCAGCAATATCAGTGCGCTGGTGGTCAAGGATGTGGTGCGGACCGAAGGCAATACCGCGGTCGGCATGTTCACCGAACGCGACGTGGTCCGCGCGATTGCCGAGCATGGCGCGGCCGGCGTCAATCTGAAGGTCTCGCAATTGATTTCTGTGCAGCAGCTGGTTTCCTGCAGTTCGACCGATACGCTCGAACACGTTCGTCATCTCATGAACAAGAACCACATCCGGCACGTGCCTGTGATCGACAATTACAGCATGGTCGGCGTCGTCAGCATCCGCGATATCTCGACCGCGTTCGATGACAAGGCGAGCGCCGCGGCGCCATCCGTCTCGGCCGCCTGACAAGACCGCTCCGTCACCGGCGATCACTTGGCTTTGAGTTGCGGCTCAGAGCCAGCGCATGATCCGTGCTGGCGGCTGACCCGGATTCCGACGCCGGCGCTCGACACCGTCCTGACGCTGGTTGCGCAGCGCGCGAAAATCGCGGGACTGTATGGAATGGCGCCGCCGGTCGCGGCAAAGTCCCCCGTTTTTGCATGATCGCGTTGCCCTGCCCCCTGTTGCGGCCGGTGGACATTTGCCTGTTGCGACGGCATCCTGCCCTCCGAACAAGAATAAAACGTGCGCGGGTCGCGCCGCGCCGCGGAAACAGGCAGGGGCCATCAATGATCAAGACGCGATTTACCGAACTCGTCGGCGTCGAACACCCGATCGTGCAGGGCGGCATGCAATGGGTCGGGCGGGCCGAACTGGTCGCAGCGGTCGCCAATGCCGGGGCGCTCGGCTTCGTCACCGCGCTGACGCAACCGACGCCTGAGGACCTGACAAAGGAAATCGCGCGCTGCCGCGGCCTGACCGACAAGCCGTTCGGCGTCAATCTGACCATTCTTCCCTCGATCAAGCCGCCGCCCTACGCGGAGTATCGCCAGGCCATCATCGAGAGCGGCATCAAGATCGTCGAAACGGCCGGCAACAAGCCGCAGGAACACGTCACCGAATTCAAGAAGCACGGCATCGTGGTCGTGCATAAATGCACCAGCGTCCGCCACGCGCTGTCGGCGGAGCGCATGGGGGTCGACGCGATCTCGATCGACGGCTTTGAATGCGCCGGCCATCCCGGCGAGGACGATACGCCGGGCCTGATCCTGATCCCGGTCGCCGCCGACAAGGTGAAGATTCCGATGATCGCCTCGGGCGGCTTCGGCGACGGCCGCGGCCTCGTCGCCGCGCTGGCGCTGGGCGCGGAGGGCATCAACATGGGCACGCGCTTCATGTGCACCAAGGAGAGCCCGATCCATCAGCTGATCAAGGAAAAGATCGTCGCCAATGACGAACGCGAGACCGAACTGATCTTCCGCACCATGCGCAACACCTCGCGCGTCGCCAAAAACGCGGTCAGCACCAAGGTGGTCGCGATGGAGAAGGAAGGCGCGACCTTCGAGCAGGTCCGCGAGCTCGTGGCCGGCGCCCGCGGCAAGATGGTCTATGCCACCGGCGATGCCGACGAAGGCATCTGGTCGGCGGGCCAGGTGCAGGGATTGATCCACGACATCCCGAGCTGCGCCGAACTGGTGTCCCGCATCATGCGTGAGGCCGAAGCCATCATCCGTGGCCGGCTCGAAGGCATGATGTCCGGCGCCCGCCGTGAAGCCGCGGAATAAGCGGCTTCACGCCTCCAACCAACAGAGATTGATCCCATGAAAGCCTATGTCTACGGCGCCAGCGGCGCCGCCATCACCGACGTGGCAAAACCCGCGCCGAAAGGCGCGCAGGTATTGGTTCGCGTCCGCGCCTGCGGTCTCAACCGCGCCGACCTCGGCATGACCAAGGGGCATGCCCATGGCAGCGCCGGCGGCGTCGGCGCCGTGCTGGGGATGGAGTGGGCGGGCGAGGTTGCCGAGCTTGGTCCGGAGGCCAAAGGCGTCAAGGTTGGTGACAAGATCATGGGCTCCGGCGGCGGCGCGTTCGCGGAATATACCCTGGCCGATCACGGCCGGCTGTTTCGTGCGCCGTCGAACATGAATTTCGAGGAAGCGGCCACCCTCCCCGTCGCGCTCGCCACCATGCACAACGCGGTCGTGACCAACGGTGGCCTGCAGGCGGGCCAGTCGGTCTTGATCCAGGGCGCGAGCTCCGGCGTCGGCCTGATGGCGCTGCAGATCGCCAAGCTCAAGGGCGCCAGGCTCGTGGTCGGCTCCTCAACCGACGCAACGCGCCGCGGACGTTTGAAGGAATTTGGCGCCGACCTCGCGGTGGATTCCAGCGATCCCGGCTGGGTCGATCAGGTGCTGAATGCAACCAACGGCGAAGGCGTCGACCTGATCGTCGATCAGGTCTCCGGCAAGGTCGCCAGCCAGAATCTGGCGGCCACCAGGATCAAGGGCCGCATCGTCAATGTCGGCAGGCTCGGCGGCACCCACGCCGATTTCAACTTCGACCTGCACGCCGCGCGCCGCATCAACTATATCGGCGTCACCTTCCGCACCCGCTCGATCGAGGAAATCCGCGAGATCTTTGACGAAGTCCGCAAGGATATCTGGCCGGCGGTGGAATCGCGCAAACTGCAACTGCCGATCGACAAGGTGTTTGCGTTCGACGATATCGGCAAGGCGTTCGAGCACATGGAAGCCAACAGGCATCTCGGCAAGATCGTCGTGACGCTGTAGCTCTGGCCGGGTATCCGCCCAGCCGGCCCTGGGGAAGAACCGATGTGTCCTCCTATCGTCAAGGCGGCAGGCGAAGCGGCGATAGCGGATTCAGCGTCCGCCGGCGCGCTGGCCAAGGCCGCGCGGGAGGTGTTGGCGCCCGAGGGCAAGCTGCGCGTTGGCGCTTTTGCTGGCAGCCCCCTGTCGATGGCCAGAGACCGCAACGCAGGCGAAATGCATGGCCTGAGCATCGATCTGGGCAGGGAGTTGGCGAAACGGCTCGACGTTCCCTTCGAGCAGGTAAGCTATCAGCGAATTGCGGAGGTGCTCGCCGGAATGAAAGCGGGAGACGTTGATTTCACGGTCAGCAACGCGACGCCGGCGCGAGCGGTCGACGTCACGTTTAGCCAGACGCTAATTTCGCTTGAGCTGGGATACCTCGTCCCCGCCGTCTCCCCGATCGCGGCAATTTCGGACGTAGACAGGCCCGGCCTTCGGGTCGGCGTCACCCAGGGAAGCACGTCGCAAGGCACCATTCCGAAGATCCTGCCAAATGCTACCGTAGTGCCGGCACAGAACTTCAAGCGCGCAATTGAAATGTTCGAACGTCGAGAGTTCGACGTATTCGCGACCAACAAGCCGACTTTGTTTGAGATGTCCGACCAAATGCCAGGCGCGCGAGTACTGGATGGCCGATGGCGCGTGGAACACATCGCCATCGCGATCCCGAAGGGCCGCGAGGCCGCAATGGAATATGTACGCCGCTTCGTTGAGGAGGCGCAAGCAACCGGGCTGCTCTCCCAGGCCGCGGAGCGTGCGGGTCTCAGAGGTGTTGTGAAGGCGCAATAGCCCGGTGTTTTTGGCGCCCGGCATTGACGAATTCCATTCCGATCGGCGCTTTAATGTTGCATGACGGGCTGCTAAACCCGCGCCCATGAGCCATCCCGTTCACAACGCCAAATCCCGCGTCGCGGCCATTTCGATTTTCGCCAGCGCCGGCATGGCCACGGCCAAATTCGCGGTCGGCATTGCCATCGGCAGCCTCGCGCTGATCTCCGAAGCGCTGCACTCTTCGGTCGACGTGGTCGCGACCGTCATCACCTGGATGGTGGTGCGGGTTTCCGACCGCCCCGCGGACGAGGAACATCATTACGGCCACGGCAAGCTCGAGAGCGTGTCGGCGCTCGGCGTTATCGCGATGCTCTACGTGCTGGCGGGCGGCATTCTGGTCGAATCGTACAGCCGTCTGCGCGAAGGTGCACCGCCGCCGACGATCTCGGCGATCCCATTCGTTGTTCTGCTGCTCGACATCGCGGTGAATTTCTGGCGCGCCCGGGCGCTGCATCGCACCGCGCATGACACCAAAAGCCAGGCATTGGCCGCCGATGCGCTGCATTTTGCGTCCGACGTGCTTGGCTCGATCGCCGTCATTATCGGACTTGCACTTTCGGGACTGGGCTATGCCTGGGGTGACGCCGCCGCCGCCATCGGCGTGGCGGTGATGATCGCGCTGCTGGGCCTGCGGCTGGCGCGCTCCACCGTCGAAACCCTGCTCGATCGCGCACCCGAAGGCGTGTCGGAGAAAGCCACGGCCGCGATCAGGGCCGTACCCGGCGTGGTCGATGTCGAACGGCTGCGGGTGCGGATGGTCGGATCGACGTACTTTATTGACGCCATCGTACAGGTGCCGCGCACCTATCCCATCGACCGCGTCGATGAGATCAAACGAAAGGCGCAGGATGCGGTTGCCGGGGCGCTCGACGATGCCGACCTGACGTTCACCGCCGTGCCGGTCGCGCGCGACAATGAGAGTGTGCGCGAACGCATCATGGTGATCGCCCGCAATTCAGGTCTCGCCGTGCACCATGTCACCGTGCACGATCTCGGCGGCAAGCTCACCGTCAGCATCGACCTCGAAGTCGACGGCGAGATGGCGCTCACGGCCGCCCACGACATCGCCCATGAGCTGGAGCGGGACATCCGCGACGAGTTCGGCGAGGACGTCGAAGTCGACACCCACATCGAGCCGCTGGAACCGGAGTTGCCGCTGGGCACTGATGCCGCGCCCGAGCGCGTCGAAGCCATCAAGACCGCGCTGTCCCGCTTCGCCGCCGACGGAGCGATCCACGACGTCCATAGCGTGCGGGTGCGCAATACCGACGCCGGCGAAATCGTGAACTTCCATTGCCGCGCCGCGCCCTCGATGAGCGTGATCAAGGTTCACCAGAACGTCGACGAGATCGAGCGTGCGTTGCGCCGCGCGTTTCCGACCGTGAAGCGCGTCATCAGCCACGCCGAGCCGCCGGACGCGTAGCGGAATCTGAAATGCCGCGCGCGTTCCCGTTTCGGACTCGCGTTGCAGGTATTTTTGCGGGCATCTCGGCGTCCCGATTCTGCTTTGGACAAGATTTATTTGCATTAACGAATCGTTGACTCTCGACAGCCCGCCAAAACTAGATTCAAATCGCTGTGATTCGGAAGGGACTGGGGCTCTTCCGAACAGGGTACGAAAAAGTCTTCCGAGGGGGCCAAAGGCATGGCGCGCGCACACGCGGCGAGCGCGTGCGTTCAATCCGATTCGATCAAGGGATTGGCGCAGTCGATCGCGAAACCGGCCTATCACAGGCTGTTGACAGCGGAGCCCGCGCTTCGCCGTGCCGTGCCCACCCTGATTATTGCCTTCCTGATCACCATCTGTCTTGGCGCATTCGTGCAGGTGGTCGATCAGAACCGGCAAAAGCGCGCGTCGATCAAGCGGGACCTGGCGGCGGCCGCCGATTTGCTCGCCGAGCGTCTCGACCGCATTGCTTCAGTCCGGCAGGATCGCCTGGCGTCGATCGCGCGCCTGCAAAGCGTGCTGCCCGGCCTCATTCCGGCATGGGCGATCGCGGCCGGCAGGCACGTCATCGTCACCGGCGCCGACCAGCGCGTTCTCGCCCGCGTCCCGATCGAAGCAGCGCTTGGCGACACCAGCCGCATTCTCGACGTCATCAGTGCGGCGGTGCCGCTGACCGCGCCGGGGCTGCAAGCCGGCGTGACCGACATCACCCTGCCGAACGGCAGCCGCGCGCTGGCTATTCAGCACGTCGTCAAATCGCTGCCCGGTCAGGTCATTATCATCCAGGAGAATGTCGACTCGCTCTGGCGCTCGGACGCGGCCCTGTCGGTGACGCTTTCCGCGACCACCGGCTTTGTGGTGCTGATCCTCGGCTTTGCATTCCACTGGCAATCGACCCGCGCACGCGAAGGCGATCTCATCAATGACGCCGTGCGCGGGCGTATAGATACCGCGCTCAACCGCGGACGCTGCGGATTGTGGGATTGGGACCTGTCGCGCGGCAGAATCTTCTGGTCGCAATCGATGTTCACGATGCTGGGTCTCGACACCCGCAGCGACCTGCTGACTTTCGGCGAGGTCAATGCGCTGGTGAAATCCGACGACATCGACCTGTTCGCGATCGCCGATAAGCTTATTTCCTCGAAAATCAATCACATCGACCAGACCTTCCGCATGCAGCACACCGATGGCCACTGGATCTGGCTGCGTGTCCGCTGCGAGCTTAGCCAGGGCGCAGGCGATGCCGGCCTGCACCTGATCGGCATTGCCGTCGACATCACCGAGCAAAAGAGCCTCGCCGAAAGGACGGTGGAGGCCGATTTGCGGCTGCGTGATGCGATCGAAACCATCCCGGAGGCCTTCGTGCTATGGGATGCGGGCGATCGCCTGGTGCTCTGCAACTCGCATTTCCAGCGCCTGCACAAGCTGCCGGATTCAGCGGTCACGCCGGGCACGTCCTACGAAACCGTGATCGAAGTCGGCAGCATGCCGGAGGTCCGCACCCGGCTGCACGAAACCCACGCCCATGCACCGGGCGCACGCACCTTCGAGGCGCAACTCGACGACGGCAGCTGGCTGCATATCAGCGAGCGCCGCACCAAGGACGGCGGCTATGTCTCGGTCGGGACCGACATCACCCGCATCAAGGAGCACGAACAGAAGCTGGTCGACAACGACCTGCGGCTGCGCGCCACCGTGATCGATCTGAAACGTTCGCAGACCGCGCTCGAACGCCAAGCCCTCGAACTTGCCGACCTCGCCCAAAAATATTCCGAAGAAAAGAACCGCGCCGAGGAGGCTAACCAGACCAAATCCAAATTCCTTGCCAATATGAGCCACGAGCTGCGCACGCCGCTCAATGCCATCATCGGATTTTCCGAGATCATGGAAAGCGGAATGTTCGGAACGCTCGGTTCGGAAAAATATCAGGAATACTGTCACGACATTCTGACCAGCGGGCACTATCTGCTCGAAGTGATCAACGACATTCTGGATATGTCGAAGATCGAAGCTGGCCGGATGAAGCTCGACATGGAATCGCTTGATCTGTCCAAGACACTGGCGGAATCGCTGCGCGTGGTGTCGGGGCGCGCCGACGACAAGAACCTGGTGCTCGACGCGGATATCGAGGGAACCATCCCCGTGGTGGCGGATCGTCGCGCGATCAAGCAGATCATCGTCAACCTGCTGTCGAACGCGGTCAAATTCACGCCCGACGGCGGCAAGGTGGTTGTCCGCAGCCGGTTGCTCAGCGATTCGATCGTGCTGATGATTGCCGACACCGGCATCGGTATCGCGCCGCAGTCGCTGCAACGGCTCGGCAACCCGTTCGAGCAGGTCGAGAGCCAGCTCACCAAGACCTATCACGGCTCGGGGCTTGGACTGGCGATCGCGCGATCGCTGACCAATCTGCATGGCGGATCGATGCGGTTGCGCTCGAAGCTCGGCACCGGCACCGTCGTCTGCGTATCGCTGCCGCGCGACGCGCGCAAGGCCAAGGCCAAGATTTCGGTGGCGGCTTAATTTCGACCTTCGACGAGATCGCGAAACACCCGGCGCACCTCGATCTCCGTCTCCTTCACCCGCGCCTCGAGCGACGAGAAATCGGGTGCGTCGCCGGCCCGCGCCATCACGCGCAAAAGATCTTCTCCTGATGTTTCCGGCTTGAATTTTTCACTGACGCAGAGCCGCAGAATTTGCGTGAGGTCATGATAGAGCCGCGTCGCCGGACGCAAGACTTCCACGGCCGACTGCGGCAGGACGCCAAGGCGCGCGGCGTTGTCGAGCACCTGCAGCGTAGAGACGTCGAGAATGTCCGGCTTGTCGGCGGCGTGAACAAGCTGGAGATATTGCGCGATGAAATCGATATCGACCATGCCGCCCGCGGCATATTTCAGGTCCCAGACGTCGTCCTCGCCCTTCTCCAGCGCAATGGCGCGGCGCATCTCCGCCACGTCGCTGGCGACGCCGGCCGCATCGCGCGGCCGCGTCAGCACCTCGCGGATAATCCTTTCGATTTTGCCGCGAAAATCGGGCGACGCTGAAATCACCCGCGCGCGAGTCAGCGCCATGTGTTCCCAGGTCCAGGCCTCCAGATCCTGGTATTCGGCGAAGGATTTGAGGTGCGAGGCCACCGGGCCTGCCCGCCCGGAGGGGCGCAGCCGCATATCCACATCGTAGAGCACGCCGTAATTCGTCCGCGTCGTAAATGCGCTGATCAGCCGCTGGGTGAAGCGCGCGAAATAATGCGCACCGTGCAGGGATCGCGCGCCGTCGGAATCCGGCTGCTCGGAATCGAAATCATAGAGCAGGATCAGATCGAGATCGGACGAGGCGGTCATCTCGCGGCTGCCAAGTCTGCCCATCGCGACAATCGCGGTCTCCTGCCCCTTGATCCGGCCGTGCTGGGCCGCGAACCGATCGGTTACCAGGCCATGTACGGTATGTACGATGCCCTCGGCGACGTCGGCGAATGCGACGCTGGCTTGCTGGGCGGAGACCGTACCGGACAGGATTCGCGTGCCGATCAGGAACAGGCTTTCCTGACCGAACAATCGCAAACGATCGAGAAACTCTTCGTAGGAGTTCGCGTCCGCCAGGGTCGCCGCGAGGCGCGCGGACAATTCGCGCTGGTCCGGCATCGCGCCGAAGAAACGCGGATCGATCAGCCCATCCATGATCTGCGGCTGCCGCGCCAGCATATCGCCGAGGCGCGGCGCGGCGCCGAGAATCAAGGCTACCAGGGCGACGAGTTCGCGGTTCTGGCTGAGCAGGGATATCAGCCGCCCGCCACGTTGCAGCGCCTGCAGGAAGCGGTCGAAGGCCGTCACCGCGCTGTCGGGCTGTTCGGCGTCCGCCAGACCAGCGATCAGCGCGGGGACGAACTCAACAAACGCGTTCCGCGTCGATTCCATCCTGAACACGCGGTAGTCGCCGGCCATCCATTGCTGCACGGTCTTCGCCACCATGATCGGGTTCTTGAAGCCGAGCGTGACCAGATGGTCGAGCAGACGCGGATCCTCCGGACCGGCGCTGTAATCCGCCACAGGCAGTTTCTCGGTGCCGGTCGGATCGCCTTCGAACAGCTTGCCGTAATGCCCCTGCACGATATTGAGATGGCCGAGCAGATCCTTTGCGAACGCGGCGCGGCTGTTGCAGCCGAAAAAGCGGGCGAAGCGCTCCACCGCCTCGATATCATCGGGCAGAGTATGGGTCTGCTCGTCCGCTACCATCTGCAGCCGATGTTCGACCCGCCGCAGAAACCCGTAGGCAGCGCTCAGTTGGTCGCGCGCCTCGATCGTGATCCAGTTACTCGACGCCAGCACATTCAACGCTTCCAGTGTCGGCCGCACCCGCAATTGGGGGTGCCGGCCGCCGGCAATCAACTGCTGGGTCTGCGCGAAAAACTCGATTTCGCGGATGCCGCCGCGCCCGACCTTGACATTGTGGCCCTCGACCGCGATCTCGCTTTGCCCGCGATATGTCTGCATCTGCCGCTTCATGTCATGCACGTCGGCAAGCGCCGCGAAATCCAGATGCTTGCGCCAGACGAAGGGCGCGATTTCCGCGACCAGCGCCTCGCCGGCCCTGGGGTCGCCGGCGCATGGCCGCGCCTTGATCATGGCGGCGCGCTCCCAGGTCCGCCCTTCCCGCTCATAATAGTGCAGCGCTGCGGCGGTCGAGATCGCAACCTGCGTCGAGGCCGGATCCGGCCGCAAGCGCAGATCAACGCGGAACACGTAGCCATCGCCGGTGCGCTGCTGCAGCAGCCGCGCGAGAGCCTGGGTGACGCGCACGAAGAACGGCTGCGGTTCGATATCCGGGGCAAGCGTGGGCGCCGCGGAATCGAAAAACACGATCAGATCGATGTCGCTGGAGAAGTTGAGCTCGCCCGCGCCCATCTTGCCCATGGCGAGCACGACCAGACCGCTATTGTCCTCGGGGGAATCGAGGTTCGGCGGCGACAGCCGCCCTCGCGCGGCTTCCTGTCGCAGCACATGGCGCAGCGCCGATTGCACCGAGGCGACCGCGAGCTCGGTCAGCGCCGCCGTCACCCGCATCACCGGCCAGACGCCGCCAATGTCGCACAGCGCAATCAGCAGCGCTGCTTCCGATTTCATGCGCCGCAGCAGTTGCATCACGTCGGCTTCGCTTGACGCAGCTGACACGTCGCGGCAGGTCTTTGCGATCAGTTCGGCCAGATGCCGTTCCGGTTCGCATTCGAGCAGCCGGATCGCGCGTGCGCCATCGGCGCGAACGAGGTCGAAAAGATAGGGCGAGGCTTCCGCGATGCCCAAAAGAATGGTGTTGGCGAAAGGAAACCGTCCTGCGAGCCCGCGAATCGCGGCCGCGCGCATCGGCTCAAGATCGGCGAGCCAGTCAGCCAGACGCTGCTCGGCCTTATCAGGAGCGGACACCTGCGGTCCGCCTGCCAACCGCGCGGCCAGACAATGTTGGTCCACGCCGCCCTTCGCGGATGAAATCATGCCACCTTCTGTGGCACATCAGGCGTTTGGGCCGCAAGCCTGTCACTGACGCCCGCCAGCGCCGGGATTGCCAATGTCGCTGATAATCCCGGGTGGGCGTCGCCGAGCCTGAGCTCGCCGCCGTGCAGGGTCGCCACCGCCGATGCCAGGCTTAATCCAAGACCGGAGCCGGGCTGGGTGCGGCTGGCCTCTAGCCGCACAAATCGCTCCACGGCATGTCTGCGATCGGCCTCCGGAATCCCCGGCCCGTGGTCGGTGACGCTGAGCAGCACCAGATCGCCGTCGCGCCGAGCTTCGATCACAATCTCCTTGCCGTCGGTGCCGGCGCTCAGCGGTTGCGCGGCCGCGATCGGCTTGCCGTATTTGATCGCATTCTCGACGAGATTCGCCAGCGCCTGGCTGATCAATTCGCGGTTGCCGTGAAGCGGCGTGGACACAGTCTTGACGCGCAAGGTCATGCCGTCGTCTTCCGCAAGCGGTTCGTAGAGTTCGTAAATGCCATTGGCAACGTCGGCGGCGTCAAAGTCGTCCATGTTGCCGCGCGCCTGCCCGGACTCGGCGCGCGCGATCATCAGCAGCGCATTGAAGGTCCGGATCAAGCCATCGGATTCCTCGATGGTTCGTTCCAGCGCGGTGCGGTATTCGGCTTCGCTGCCGGAACTCGCCAGCGCCTCTTCGGCGCGGTTGCGCAATCGCGTCAGCGGCGTCTTCAGATCGTGGGCGATGTTGTCGGAAACTTCCTTCAGCCCCATCATCAGGGCTTCGATCCGCTCCAACATGGCGTTGAGATTTTCCGCCAAACGGTCGAGTTCATCGCCGCTGCGCCCGACCGGCAGCCGCCCGCTCAGATCGCCCGCCATGATGCGCCGGGTGGTGCCGGTCATGGCATCGATACGCCGCAACACGCGCCGCGCAACGAAGACCCCGCCGCCGAGGCCAAGCACCACGACAATCAACAGCGACCATTGCGCCGCTTTCGCGACAATGCCGAACAGCCTTCGACGCTCCTCCAGATCGCGCCCGATCAGGAGCCGAAAGCCGCTGCTCAGTTCGGTGACGCGCACCAGCGCGCGATGATCCGCGGCGTCCTGCTCGTCAAGCCGCCGATAGGCGGTTTCGGACCAGCCGGATGTCGCCATCACGCCCGGGCCAAGCGAGCCGACATTGCCGGCGATGGCCTGCCCGGTCGGCGCGGTCACGAGGTAGAGATTGGCGCCGGGCCGCAACGCCCGGTTCTCGATGTTGAAAACCAGCCCGCGCAGCCCGCGGCGTGCGAAAATATCGCTGAGTTCACCGGTTTCCGCGTTCACCGTGGTGGTGATCTGTTCGGTGATCAGCCGGCGCGTATTCCAGGCGAAATAGCCCAGCAGCGATGCGGCAAACAGCGCAAACAACAACAGATAGGCCAGCGTCAACCGGAACGCCGTGGTTCGGATCAGCTTACCGAATGCCGTCACGTATCATGTACCGATTTTGAGGGTTTCGTCTGCTATCGTCATCTATCGTCGCCTTTCATATTTAGCTTTTAATACCAGTGCATTATCCTGCACTTCCCCTCGTCGCCTATCGACGCCTACCGTCCCGACGCGCCACAAAACTGGTAAAAAATCGGCAATTTGACCCTTCCGGCCTTCCAAATGATCCGTGATGGCGCTACCATTCCCAACAGTCGGGCTTCGCCCCCGGTTTGCCGCTACTGATGCTTTCCCCGCTTGATCCGTGACGGAAAACGGTAAGCTCTCCAAGGAGCCTAAAGTGCCGCTAAATCCGAACCAAGTTAAATCCCTGCAACCCGGTGCGCACGCCGATGGCGGCGGCCTTTATCTGATCGTCCGCGAGGGCGGCGACCGGGCATGGGCCTTCCGCTTTAGCGGGCGCAAATGGAATTCGCCAAGCCCGGCGACCGGGACGAGGGCGACAAGCTGACCTTGAGCGGCGCGCGCGAGCAGGCGCGCGAATACCGGGTCGGCCTCAAGCGCGACGGCATCGATCCGCGCCACAAAAAGCGCCTCGCCACTTCCGGCGACAAGACGTTCAAAGAATTTGCCGACGAGCAATACCCGGATTGGTGCAAGGGCCTCAACCCGGAAGAGGAAAAAGCGTGGCGGCGTGCCCTCGCCGACTTGCCGACCCTGCACAATCTGAAACTACATGAAATCGAGACGCCTCATGTGCTGGCAGCGCTGAAACCGATCTGGACGGTAAAACCGGTTACGGCCTCGCGGACCCGGCAGCGCATCGAGCGCGTGCTGGATGCCGCCAAGGCCCTCAAGTATCGCACGGGCGACAACCCGGCCATGTGGCGCGGCAACCTGAAGCACCTCCTGCCATCGCCGCGCAAACTTCATCGCAAGAAAGGCCACGCTTCTGTTGTCTATAGCAAGGCCCCGGCGGTTATGACGGCACTGCGTTACGATCCCGGCACCGTGGCGCGTTGCGTTGAGGTCGGAATTCTCACCGTCGCGCGCTCGAAGGAAATACGCTTGATGGAATGGACCGAGCTTGATTTTGATGCCAAGACGTGGCGCTGCCCAGCCCACAAAATGAAAATGAAAAAGGATCATTTGGTGCCGCTGTCGGATCAGGCGATTGCGATCATCATGTCGATGCCACGCACCGGGCGATATGTTTTCCCGTCCGATCACGTCGAGGAACATGCACCATTCCTGCCGAACGCCTTGACCGGCTCAATTCAGCGGGCCGGATTCAAGGGGACGATGCACGGGATGCGAACCAGCTTCCGCAATTGGGGCGGCGAAAGCGTCGAACATAATTTCCGGCGCGAGGTTATCGAGCATTGCCTTGCCCATCGCGAGGGCGACGAGACGGAGCGGTCCTATTGGACCGGCGAGATGATCGAGCGGCGGCGGATCGCGCTGCAAGCATGGGCCGATTACATCAAGCCGGTTGCCGATGCCAAGCCCAAAGCAAAAAAGCCATCCCTCACATTGGTTGCCTGAATGCCGGTCGTTGCGCAACCCCGGCCAGCTCCACGACCGGCCTCCCCCGTACCGATGCAGCATTTCGGCCAACGGGACCTTATCCTGTCCTAGTCGTCAACGGCAAACAGGGCGCCGGGAATCAATGTTATGCCGCTTACTCCGACGGTTGGTTGATCCTAACGGTGAACAGCACCCGCATCACCTGACCGCGATACTCGTAATGCTCAAGAATTTCCTGACCGATCAGCTGACCCTCGCGGTCGCAATCGGTTGCAAGCCAAACTCGTTTGGCAGTGCGCGTGCGCGACCGCCTGTCGTTCACGCGGTTTCTGCGGCTCGGCATCGAGGATAGCATTCCGGACGGCACGACGCTTTGGCTATTCCGG
>Ga0097691_1001879_pt1 | contig 14782 bp, 15 predicted proteins | sample NGESurdeep072012_8_FD_72858 | JGI IMG/M metagenome (GOLD analysis project Ga0097691, IMG submission 72858) | Arctic peat soil microbial communities from Barrow, Alaska - NGEE Surface sample 210-1 deep-072012 | ecosystem: Environmental > Terrestrial > Soil > Wetlands > Peat ...
CCCGGCTCCCGTTCGTCCGAAAGCTCGGAAAAATGCTGCAAAAGCAGCGCCAGACGCGCTCGGGGCGCATCATCATCCGCACATGCGATCGTGAAGTCATCCATGGCCGCGCTCCCACCGAATCAGAGCGCTTACGGAATCACGCCGCATCGTCAATGCAAAATCATCGAAGCAGAGCCGTTAACCTGACTTCCGAGCCGTGGAGCTGGCGCCGGCGGGCTGGTCGCCGCGCCCGTAAAAGCGATAAAATCAGTGGATCGATCGAAAAGGGGAAATGCCGGTGCCGAACAAACTCGACGACGCGCGCGACCTGCTCGCCCGCGCCAACCGCATGATTGCCAATGAGGGCGTGCTCGACGCCTTCGGCCACGTCACCATCCGCCACCCAACCGATCCGGGGCGATATCTGATGTCGCGCTCGCGCGGCCCGGAGCTGGTGCAGCCGGATGATATTCTGGAGTTCACGCTCGATTCGAAGCCGGTGAAGCCGACCGATGTGCGGCTCTACGGCGAGCGCGTCATCCATGGCGGCATCTACCAGGCGCGGCCGGACGTGAACGCGGTGTGCCACCATCACGCGCCGTCGATCCTGCCGTTCTGCATTTCCGGCATGGAACTCAAGCCGGTCTATCACCTCGGCGCCACCCTAGGCGCGACGGTGCCGTTCTGGGACAGCCGCGACGACTTCGGCGACACCACCCTGATCGTGGCGAAGCCGGAAGAAGGCGCCTCGCTCGCGCGCGCGCTGGGGCCGAACTGGATCGTGCTGATGCGCCGGCATGGCGCGACGGTGGCCGGCACGACACTCGAGGAGCTGGTGTTCCGCACCATCTACACCGCGCGCAACGCGGCGCTGCAGATCCAGGCGCATGTGCTCGGCCACGTGGCGCCGCTCAACGCGGCCGAAACCAATCTCGCCGGCGAATACAATCTGCGGCCGGGCCCGGTCGCGCGCGCCTGGGAATATTGGTCGGTACGGCTGGACAAGGCGGAAGGCACCTGGCGCGCACCCAAAGCAAAAACCGCGGCGCCGAAGAAGCGTCCGGGCAAACGCATAACCGGCAAGCGTAAGACAAAAGCCAAACGATCCCGCTGAGGCCGACCATGACCAGGCTAGCCCGAATTTGCCTCAAGGCGTTCGCCGCGGCACTCGCCCTGAGCGCTACGCTTGGCGTTGCGCGCGCCGAGGACATGTTCAAGATCGCCATCGGCCAGCACGGCAATTGGGAGAATTCGGCGCCCGAGCTCGGCCAGCGTATGGGCTTCTTCAAGAAGCACGGGCTCGTGCTCGACCTGCTCTATACACAAGGCTCTGCCGAGACCATGCAGGCGTCGCCGGCTCCGCCGATATCGGCATCGGCGTCGGCACGCCCTCGGCGATGGCGGCGTTCGCGCGCGGAGCGCCGCTGCTGGCGCTCGCCAATCACACCACCGGCGCGCCGGCCGCCTATTGGTACGTTCCGGCCAATTCGCCAATCAAAAGCTTCAAGGACATGGACGGCAAGACGGTCGGCTTCTCGACCACCGGCTCGTCGAACCACACCGCACTGCTGCAAATGGCGAAACTGAATGGCGTGACACCGAAGCCGGTCGCCACCGGCAATCCGGCGTCGACCTTCACGCAGACGATGTCAGGCCAGATCGACGTCGGCTGGTCGTCGCCGCCGTTCGGCCTGCAAGCGGCGGCGGAAGGCAAGATCCGCATCATCGGCCACGGCAGCGATGTGCCGGCGCTACGCACGCAGACCGTGCGCCTGCAAATTACCAACAAGACGGCTTACGCGTAGAAGAAGGACGCGCTCGACCGCTACATCGCCGCCTATCGCGAGACGCTGGACTGGATGTATTCCGATGCTGCCGCGCTCAAGATGTATTCGGAATGGGTGAAGATCCCCGAGCCGATCACCAAGCGCATGCGCGACGAGTTCTATCTCAAGGACGAACTGCTACCGGATCGGCTTTCGGGCATCGATGCGATCACCGAGGAAGCGGTCGCGTACAAATATCTTAAAGGCCCGTTGAGCAAGACGCAGCTCAAGGAGCTGTTCGTCTATTCCAAGGCGTTTGATTAGCCGCGCGCGTTATTTTGTTGCGCATGATCATATCCGAAAACCGGTTCCCACTTTTCGGGATCATGCGCTAGGCGAAATACTGCCCGCCGTTGGCCGAGATCGTCGAGCCGGTGATCAGGCCCGCATCGTCCGACGCCAGGAACACCACGCAGCGCGCTATCTCCTCCGGCTCGCCCAGGCGGCCAATCGGGATCAGCGGCAGGACGTTCTTCTCCAGCACGTCCTTCGGCACCGCCTGCACCATTTCGGTGTTGATGTAGCCCGGGCAGATCGCGTTCACGGTGATGCCGGAACGCGCACCTTCCTGCGCCAGTGCCTTGGTGAACCCGAGTTCGCCGGCCTTGGCGGCGGAATAATTCGTCTGCCCCACCTGGCCCTTCTGGCCGTTGATCGAGGCGATATTGACGATGCGGCCGAACTTGCGTTCGCGCATGCCCTCGACCACCTGCCGAGTCATGTTGAATAGCGAGCCGAGATTGGTGTTGATCACCGCCGTCCACTGCTCGGGCATCATGCGGTGCAACATGGCGTCGCGGGTGATGCCGGCATTGTTGACCAACACCTCGATCGGTCCGAGTTCGGCCTCGACTTTCTTGACGCCCTCGGCGCAGGCCTCGTAGGACGACACGTCCCACTTGAACACCGGGATGCCGGTCGCGGCCTTGAACTTCTGCGCCGCTTCGTCGTTGCCGCCGTAATTGGCGGCGACCTTATAGCCCTTGGCCTTGAGCGCCTTGGCGATCGCGGCTCCGATGCCGCGGGTGCCGCCGGTGACCAACGCAACGCGAGACATGCCCCACTCCTCCCAGAACGATTTTTAACAGCCAAGGCCGGGTCGAGCCGGCCGTAACATAAACCAACAACGCCTTTCCGCGCTCAGCGTTCCACCCGTTGTTCCACGGCGCGTGTTCGCGCGGCTTAGCCGCGCTCCACGCATTGTTCCTTGGTGCGTCTTCGCGCTTTCAGCGCTCGACACACATCGCAATGCCCATCCCGCCGCCGATGCAGAGCGTGGCGAGTCCCTTCTTAGCGTTGCGCTTCTGCATTTCGTAGAGCAGCGTGGTCAATATGCGCGCGCCAGAGGCGCCGATCGGGTGACCGATGGCGATGGCGCCGCCATTGACGTTGACCTTCGACGTGTCCCAGCCGAGGTCCTTGTTGACCGCGCAGGCCTGCGCGGCAAAGGCCTCGTTGGCTTCCACCAGATCGAGATCGGCGTGCTTCCAGCCGGCTTTCTTGAGCGCGGAGCGGGAGGCCGGGATCGGCCCGGTGCCCATGATCGAGGGATCGACGCCGGCCTGCGCCCACGACACGATGCGCGCGAGCGGCGTCTTGCCGAGCTTGGCGGCCTCAGACGCCTTCATCAGCACCACGACGGCGGCGCCGTCATTGATGCCGGAGGCGCTGGCCGCGGTCACCGTGCCTTCCTTGTCGAAGGCCGGGCGCAGCTTGGCAAGCGCTTCGAGCGTGACGCCTTGCTTGGGATATTCGTCGGTGTCCACCACCACGTCGCCCTTGCGCGACTTGATGGTGACCGCGACGATTTCGTCCTTGAACTTGCCGGCCTTCTGCGCGGCCTCGGTCTTGTTCTGCGAGGCGACGGCGAATTCGTCCTGCTGCTGGCGCGTGATCTGCCACTGCCTGGCGACGTTCTCGGCGGTGACGCCCATGTGATAGCCGTTGAAGGCGTCCCACAGCCCGTCCTTGATCATGGTGTCGACCAATTCGAACGAGCCCATCTTCACGCCGTTGCGCAGATGCTGGCAATGCGGCGCCATGCTCATCGATTCCTGGCCGCCGGCCACCACGATCTCGCTGTCGCCGTTGAGGATCGCCTGATAGCCGAGCGCGACCGCGCGCAAGCCGGAACCGCATAGCTGGTTCACGCCCCAGGCAGGGCTCTCGACCGGAATGCCGGCCGCGATCGACGCCTGCCGCGCCGGGTTCTGACCCTGACCGGCGGTGAGGATCTGACCTATGATCACCTCGCTGACGCGACCGCCTTCGACGCCTGCCCGCTCCAGCGCGGCACGAATCGCGGTTTTGCCGAGTTCATGGGCCGGCAGGTTTGCGAATGCCCCGTTAAACGCGCCGACGGGCGTACGGGCGGCGCTTACGATGACGATGTCGTCTTTCATCCGAAACTCCTCTTGCGGTCAGTTGCAGGGCAATGGCCGCCTTTATGGCACTGCCGCATCCTCGGCAGCCCGGGCAGCCCTGTCAACAACGGGCACCTTGTGGATATGCGTGAGAATTGGCGCTTTTTGGACATTTCCGCAAGAAATACCGCAGCGCCCGCTAGCCTCCCGCGCCGCCACAAAACGGTGGCCCGCGCAGGCGGAAAACGGTTATGCTCAACCCCTGGGCAGAGGAAACGTGTGAACCACATGGCAGAGGAAAAAGAGCCGGTCACAATCAAGAAATACGCCAACCGGCGGCTCTACAATACCGGCACCAGCACCTACGTCACGCTCGAGGACCTCGCCATCATGGTCAAGAACGGCGAGGATTTCGTCGTCTTCGACGCCAAGAGCGGCGAGGACATCACGCGCTCGGTGCTGGCGCAGATCGTCTCCGAACAGGAGAACAAGGAAGGGCAAAGCCTGTTGCCGATCGCCTTCCTGCGGCAGCTGATCCGCTTTTACGGCGACAGCATGCAGATGCTGGTGCCGAGCTTCCTCGAGCAATCGATGCAATCGCTCACCAGCCAGCAGGGCAAATTCCGCGAGCAGATCACGCAGGCCTTCGGCGCCGGCGGCTTCGGAACGCTGGAGGAGCAGGTGCGGCGCAATATGGAAATGTTCGAGAAGACCTTCGCCATGTTCGCGCCGCCCTTCGTGCGCGGTCAGGCCAAGCCGGCAGCGGACAAGCCGCAAGGTGCGGGCGGCGAGATGGACGAGCTCAAGCGCCAACTCGACGAGATGCAGAAGCGGCTCGATAAGCTCGGCGGCAAGGAATAATATTGAGTTACGCCGTCGCGACGTGATCCGGCGTGGCGGTCCACGGCCGTTCGCCAGTGGCCAGCCCGATCAACACGCCTTGCAGGAAATCGCAGCCCCAGCCTGACAACAGCTGCGCGGCTTCCTCGTCCTGCACCCATTCGGCGACGGTCTTAAGGCCAAGCCGGTGCGACAGATCGATCAGCGTGTGCACGAAGGCGCGGTCGTCGCTCGACTTCGTGATGTTCCGCACGAAGGCGCCGTCGATCTTCACGATGTCGACGCCGAGCTTGCGCAAATTGCGGAACGAGGTATGCCCGGCGCCGAAATCGTCGATGGCGATGCGGCAGCCGAGATCCTTAACCCTCGTGACGAAGCCGCGCGCGTCGTCCAAATCCTGGATCGCCGCGGTTTCGGTGATCTCGATGATGAGCCGCTCGGCTGCGCCGGCATTGGCGCGCAGCAGCGCGCCAATGCCGGCCCACCAGTCCGGATCGACGGTGGAGGCCGGCGAGACGTTGACGCTGGCCTGCAGCGCGGGCGCGGCGGCCAATTCAGCTACCACCAGCTCGAGCACGCGATAATCCAGCATGCGCACCAGTCCGAGCCGCTCCGCCACCGGGATGATCTCGTTGGCTTGCGCGATGGCGCCGTCGCTGCGATAGACGCGCATCAGGCATTCATAGAACGCGACCTTGCGGCTTTGCGTCTCCACCACCGGCTCATAGGCGAGCGCGATCCGGCGCTCGTTGAGCGCGGCCACGATCTCGTCGGTGGCGCGCACGCTTTCCCGGCGCAGTGCATCGCGCTCCACGTTCGGCCGGTAGCCGACGAACGAGCCGTGGCGCTTGGCGCGCGCGGCGTGCAGCGCGTCCTGCGCGCGGCTGAGGATTTCCGGCACCGTGCGGGCATGGCGCGGCGCGGTTATGCCGCCGATCGTCACCGTCACCGCCACTTGGCCGGCAGCAGTCGTCATGGTTTCGTCGCGCACGCCGGCAAGCAGACGATCGGCCGCTACCGACAGCTCATCGGGGGTGCAACTGGTCAGCACCACGCCGAATTTGTTGCCGGAGAAGCGGCCGAGATGATCCTTAGCCCGCAGACGCGCGCGGATGCGCTTGGCGACCTGCGCGATCACGTCCTCGGTGGTGTCGAAGCCGTAGGCTTCGTTGAGCCGGCCGAGATTGTCGATGGCGACCAGCAGGAAACCGCACGAGCCGCGGAAGCGCACCGCCTCGTCGAGTGAGGCGCCGAGCATCTTGATCAGGTAGGCGCGGTTGAGTTCGCCGGTCAGTTGGTCGAACTTGGCGAGCTGCACGAGTTGACGCTCGCGTTCGTGGCGCGCGTTGATGGCGCGCACGATTCCTATCGCGCGCAGCGGTTTGCCGTCGCTCCCTGCGAACCAGCGGCCGGTATCCTCCAGCCAGATTTTCTCAGTCGTGTCGCCGCGCTTGAGTGCGTATTGCACCTGATAGGGAACGCCGCCGCCGGCGTCATGCTGACCGGCCTTCAGGACCGCATCGACGCGGCTTTGTCCGCCCTCGTCATCGATGCGCCGGGCGTAGGCCTGACCGCTGGCGATGTCACCGATATCGGCGACGCCCAGGACCGTCGCGGCGTTGGCACTCCAGGTCAGTGCATCGGTATCGAGCCGCCATTCGTAGGCGACGTCCCCGATCGACCGGAGAATCTCCGCGGCGTCCGGGACACCGGCCGGTTGATCGAAATGGGTCACGCTCGCCCCTTTTTGGAACGCCACGCCGCGCCGGGCGTTGCCTCACGGAATGGATGCTGCGCCGAAACTACGGCCAATCCCTAAAGATTTTGAAAAAGTGCCGGATTTGCCCAGCAGCAAGCACAGTTTCGGCCAACGGCACGCCGCTTGCGAATACCAGGGCGGCCAAGGGTTTCTTGTCCCAAATTGAGACAAGCAGTGCGATGCGGCTTGGCGAGATCAACGGAGCATCTTCACAGCAGACCAGGCTGCCGGCGCGCGGCGGCGCCGCGGGCTCCGCCGGGCATGCCGTCGACAGTCATACGCTGGTGGCGCTGTCGCCCGCAGCCGCCGTACGCGGGGCGCCGACAAACTATCGCCAGGCCCCGTTCCTCGCCCATCTGATTGCCACCAAGGGTCAGCATCCGCAGACCCGCGAGCGCCGGCGCGCGGAGCCCGGCGAGGCCATCGCCGCCTATCGCGCGGTCGAGGCGATGACCGGGCGCTAGATTTGCTGACGCATGATCTTTTCGAAAACTGGTTCCCACTTTTCGGGATCATGCGCTAGTACCCGAGCGCGCAGCCGTCCTTGCGCGGCTCCGAGCCACCGATCAGCACGCCGCGATCCCAATCGATCCTGATGGTCTGCGCGCCACCCCAGGGCGAGCCCGCCATCACCACATCGTGGCCGCGTGCTTTCAGGCCCTCGATGGTCGAAGCCTTCGTGCCGTGCTCGACCACGGTCTGCTCGTGCTCGAAGAAGAAGCGCGGGGCGTCGATCGCCTGCTGCACGTCCATGCCGTAATCGAGCATGTTGAGCACGATCTGCACGTGGCCCATCGGCTGATAGTGCGCGCCCATCACGCCGAAGCTCATATCGCAGCGGCCCGCCCGCATGGCGAGCGCGGGAATGATGGTGTGCATCGGGCGTTTGCCGGGGCCGAAGGTATTGGGATGATCCGGGTCCAGCGTGAAACAGGCGCCGCGATTGGTCAGCATGATGCCGGACTTCTCGGTACAAATGCCAATGCCGAAATGGGAATAGAGCGAGTTGATGAACGACACCGCCATGCGGTCGCGGTCGACCACGCTGAGATAGATCGTGTTGCTGCCCGGCGCCGGCGCACGCGGCAGCTTGGCGCGCCGGTTCATGTCGATGAGGCCGGCGAGTTTCTTGGCGAAGCTCTTGTCGAGCAGATCGGCAACCGCTGTGCGCATATACGCTTCGTCGGCGATATGGGTGTCGCGCACCGCAAAGCCCAGCCTTGCTGCTTCCAGCACCAGATGGAAACGTTCCGGCCCCAGCGGATCGAGCGCGGCGACGTCGAAGTTCTCAAGAATATTGAGCATCACCAGCGCGGTGAGGCCCTGCCCGTTCGGCGGGATCTCAACGAGATCAAGCCCGCGGTAATTGGTCGAGATCGGCGCAACGGCGTCGCCGCGATGGCGCGCAAAATCCTCAGGCGTGAGGAACGAGCCGCGCGCGGCCACGGTCTGTGCCATGTCGTCGGCGAGTTCGCCCTCGTAGAAGGCGCGTGCGCCCTTGGCGGCGAGCGCCTTCAAGGTCGCGGCCAGCGCCGGAAAGCGGATCACGTCGCCCTGTTGGGGCGCTTCGCCATTGAAAAGATAATGCTTGGAGGCGCCCGCGTCAGCCTTGAGCTTGCCGACGTGTCGGCTCCAGTCCCAGGCCACGCGCGCGGCCACCGGGAAGCCGTTCTCGGCATAATGAATCGCGGCGCTGAGCGCGCGGTCGAGCCCGAAGCGGCCATGCGCCTTGAGGATTCCTTCCCAGGCGTCGATGGCGCCAGGCACGGTGACGGCGTGAATCGAGTTGCCGATCTCGGTCATGCCCTGCGCGCGCAGCACCGCGAGCGAAGCCTTGGCGCCGGCGCGGCCGGAGCCGTTGTAGCCCCATACCGGTTGGCCTGGCCGCGACACCAGCGAATAGCAATCGCCGCCGATGCCGGTCATGTGCGGCTCGACCACGCACAGCGTGGCGACCGCCGCCACCGCGGCGTCGGCCGCGGTACCGCCGGCGCGCAGCATATCGACGGCGGCCAGTGTCGCCAGTGGATGAGAAGTCGCCGCCATGCCGTCGCAGGCGATCACGGGCGAGCGGCCGGGCATTTGGAAATCGCGGGTCATGGCACATTTTTCTCGCGCATGATCTTTTCCGATAACCGGTTCCCACTTTTCGGGATCATGCGCCGGGGATGGGAACGGTCAGGACGAGACGTGCTCGATGCCTTCGACCGTGAGATCGCGCTGGGCCGAACGCAGCGTCACCGCGAATCCGCCGAGCACGTCGACGAAGCTGATGACCAGCAGCAGGAAGAAGGTCGCAGTCGCGGCCTGCTGCACCAGCAGAAACTCGACCATTATGCCGAGGAACAGCACCAGCGACAGCGCATGATCGACCACGGTGCGGATGCCGATGCGGGTCGATTTCATCATCTCGCCGAACAGCAGCAGGATCGCGAGCGTGATCAGGATGTCGCCCGCCGACATCGACCAGTCGCCGCCGGAAACCATGTGCACGGTGGTGAACGCGCCGGTCCAGCTCACGCCCGGCATCAGGAAGGCAATGATATTGTAGATCGCGAACGGGATCAGCAGCAGGGGAAAGCCGATGAGGGACATAGGCTAGCTTTCCTCCTGCACGGGGTCTTGCGTTACGCCTCGGTCTTCACTTTCAAAACCTGGCGGCCTTTGTACATGCCGGTCTTCAGGTCGATGTGATGCGGGCGGCGCAGCTCGCCGGAATCCTTGTCCTCGACATAGGTCGGCCGCTTGAGCGCGTCGGCCGAGCGGCGCATGCCGCGGCGCGACGGCGAGGTTTTTCTTTTCGGCACAGCCATGGGCAGGAACTCCTAGCGAAAGCGCAATGTCGGTTTGAAGCCGGGCTTATAGAGGATGGCTTGCCGCAAGGCTAGGGGGCAAAGCTAGTGAGTTTGGCGGGCGCAAGTCGCGGCCTCGGGCGAGCGCCCCGAGCGGGCGGTGTAAAGCCCTGCGAGCCGGCGCAATCCGGGCCCGGGCGCACGCGCATCGCGCTTGGCCGGGCCAGGCAGCACCGCCGCGAGCAGCGCCGCCTGGTAGCCGGTCAAATCGCGGGCCGATTTGCCAAAGGCGCGCCGGCTGCCCGCCTCTACGCCGAATTCGCCGTTCGGGCCCCATTCGGCGATGTTGACGTAGATTTCCAGGACCCGCCGCTTCGACAGCACCAGGTCGATCCACAGCGCCAGCGGGAATTCCAGCGCCTTGCGCACGAAGCTGCGGCCGCCCCAGAGGAACAGGTTTTTCGCCACCTGCTGCGTGATGGTGGAGCCGCCGCGCAGGTCTTCGAGGTCGTCGGCGTCGGCGATGGCGTCGCGGATTTCCCGAAAGTCCACCCCGTGATGGCTGCAAAAGCGGCCGTCCTCGGCGATGATCACCGCCAGCGGCAGCGCCGGCGATAGGCGCGACAACGCCACATAATAGCGCTCGACCCGCTCGCCGGTCATGCGGCGCCAGAGCATCACCGTGGAGACCGGCTCCACGACGGCATAGAACGGCGTGATTGCGTAGGGCAGCAACAGCAGCACCAGCACGGCAAAGCCGACGGCGCGCAACGGCCGCGGCACCCGCGGCAGCCGCAGAATATCGTAGGCAACGCTCAGTCTCTTGCCGGGGCGATACTTGTCGGGTCGATACATGGCCGGCCGACATTAGCCCATCCCCGCCGCCAATTGCGGTGGGTGCGACTTTTTTGCTGGCGCATGATCTTGTCCGAAAACCGGTTCCCACTTTTCGGGATCATGCGCTAGGGCTAACAATGGCCGCCATGGATACTACCGCCTCGAATGCCTTAGCCGCCCGGCTTGCCGCGGTCGCCGCCGCGACCGAAAGCCTGCTCGGCCGTCTGCTCGCAGACGAGGCGCTGCCGGGCGAAATCGTGCGGCCGCCGCGGCTGCTTGGCGCCATGCGCCATGCGGTGCTCGGCGGCGGCAAGCGGCTGCGCCCGCTCCTGCTGGTGGAGACCGCCGCGCTGTTCGGCACCGCGCGCGACGGCGCGCTGCTGGCGGGCGCCGCGCTCGAATGCCTGCATTGCTATTCGCTGGTGCATGACGATCTCCCCGCCATGGACGACGACGACCTGCGCCGCGGCCGGCCGACCGTGCACAAGGCCTTCGATCAAGCGACTGCGATCCTCGCCGGCGACGCGTTGCTCACCATTGCGTTCGATGCGATGTCGCGCGCTGAAGTCCATCCCGATCCGGCGGTGCGCATCGCCCTGGTGTCGGAGCTCGCGCGCGCGGCCGGTCTCGGCGGCATGGCCGGCGGCCAGATGATCGATCTTGCCGCCGAGGGCCGCTTCGAAGACAAGCGCGCGCTGCCGGAAAGCGAGATCGCGATCTTGCAGGCAATGAAGACCGGCGCGTTGATCCGCTTCGCCTGCCGCGCCGGTGCGATCCTCGGGCAGGCCGATGCGGACGCGCGCGTGGGCATCGAGCGCTATGGCGCGGCGATCGGCCAGGCGTTCCAGATTGCCGACGACCTGCTCGACGTCGAAGGCGACACCGCGACCATCGGCAAGACCGCCGGCAAGGATGCCGCCGCCGGCAAGGCCACGCTGGTCGCCGCGCTCGGCCCCACCGGCGCTCGCGCCCACCTCGATGCACTGGTCGCCGAGGCCGATGCCGCGCTGGCGCCGTTTGCGGCGAAAGCCGATACTCTGCGCGCCACCGCCCGCTTCATCGCCGAGCGGCGAACCTGATACCTGCGCGCAAGGACCGGCACCATGGCCAATGACACCGCGCAACCACCGCGCCGCCTGCCCCGCTTCATTCGCATCATACGGGCGCGGCCGCGCTTGTTCGTCGCCGCGGTCGTGGGCGTCGCAGTCATTGCGCTGTCGCCGAGCGCTTGGGGACTGGCGACCCGCCTGCTGGTCGGCTGGGATGTCGGCATCGCGCTTTATCTGATCGCCGCCTATCAGATCGTCGTTCGCGCCGAGACCAGCCACATCCAACGCCGCGCATCGATCGAGGACGAAGGGCAAATCGCTATTCTCGCGCTCACGGTCGCCTCCGCGCTTGCCAGCCTTGGCGCCATCATCGCGCTGCTGGGCAGTTCGCATGGCGGCAACCGCGATCCTATGCAGCTCGGCTTAGCCACGCTCACCATTCTGCTGTCGTGGGCGTTCATTCACACTATCTTTGCGTTCCATTACGCGCACGAATTTTACGGCGAGAAGGGCGCGAAAAAGAGCGGTCTAGCGTTTCCCAACGACGATACGCCGGACTATTTGGATTTCGTCTATTTCTCTTTCGTGATTGGCATGACCTCGCAGGTCTCCGACGTGGCGGTCGCTTCGAAACCGATTCGCCGCACGGTCGCGGCGCATGGCATCGTCTCGTTCCTGTTCAATGCCGCACTGCTGGCGCTCACCGTGAACATCGCGGCGAGCGCGATTTAACGCTTCCCTTTCCCTCCCCTGCTTGCGGGGGAGGGATAAAGCGCGCAAGCGCCATCGCCCGTATTCTTTGCGGCGCCGGGTACGCCGTTGTCCCTTTTTCCGTCCCTCGTAAAGCGAGGGGATGGAGCGCCGGGAGGCGCCCGGGCGCTGGCGAGGCGCCCTTAGCGGAGCTTGCGAGGCCCCGCTGCGCGCCTTGCGAGGGCGCGCGCCCCTCTGGTTAAAGGGGCTGCGCCTCCCGGCGCTCCACCGCGATGCCCGTTGTCGTGGGCATCGCACCCCGTTCCATCATCGCGACGTCTCTAGATGACGCCCTCTGCGAACAAGGCGAGCTCAATATAAGGGCGCTAGATTGAGCGGGGATAAGTTTTTTTCGAAGTGTCGCGGCGTGTGTCGCTGCCGCCACAGGCAGCGAGTCGCTGCGCTCAACCCATGCTACGAGCTATTCGTGCGCGACAAACGTCACGCGCACGGTTTTCGTGACGTCGATATTTTTCATGTTCACTTTTCGCGCGCCGGCCCCGGCCGCATTGATCGCGTGAGTAATCTGCAGCGCCGCGCTGGACAGCCATTCAATCTTCGGCGGTGGCTCGCGATTGGCGAAGTTGCCGCACGGGCCTGAATAAATTTCATAGGCCTTGTCGCGCTCGGCGAAATTGTCGGGATAGGCAGCGAGAATGATCGAAATACTATCGAAGCAAAAGGCCGACGATCCGCCGCCCGCCATGGTGACCTTGATGGCCTTATATTTCCCATCGGGCGACGCAACGACGGCGACGGATTTGTCGGCCTTATCGACCGTCGCACTGAAGTAGACCGAAACAGCAGCGATCCCGGCGACGACGACCAGAAAGCCGATGATGAGCGGTTTTGCCCTCACTCCGCCGCTCGCTGCCCGTGCCCGAAGCGGCGCTCGATGTAATCGATCACCATCTGCTTGAAATCCGCCGTCAGCGTCGGGCCGCGCAGGGTGGCCGCCTTCTTGCCGGCGATGAACACCGGCGCGGTCGGCTGTTCGCCGGTGCCGGGCAGCGAGATGCCGATGTCGGCGTGTTTCGATTCACCCGGCCCGTTGACGATGCAGCCCATCACCGCGACGGTCAGCGTCTCCACGCCCGGAAAGCGCGTCTTCCAGCCCGGCATCGAGTCGCGAATGAAGCTCTGAATATCGGAGGCCAATTCCTGGAACGTGGTCGAAGTGGTGCGCCCGCAACCCGGGCAAGCCGCGACCAGCGGCACGAACGTGCGCAAGCCCATGGTCTGCAGCAGTTCCTGCGCGACTTGCACCTCCAGCGTGCGGTCGCCGTTCGGCTCCGGCGTGAGCGAGACGCGCACGGTGTCGCCGATCCCCTGCTGGAGCAGCACGCCCATGGCGGCGACCACCACCCAGCGCCAGACGCGGTCAGGGGCGAGCACCGCGGCCGCCCCGATGAACAGCGGGAAGACGACGACGATGAAGCGCGGCAGGCTGTACAGCGGCCGCGCCGTCGTCGAGTACAGGAGCGGAAACAGCAGGGCGGCCAAGGCGTACAGCGTGTAGGGCGCCGGCAGCTTGCGCCAGCAGGCGACGAGCATCGCCACCGCCGCGGCGAAGCCGCAGAACTCGAGCAGGTTGGCGATCACGTTGCTGTCCAGGCCGCCGGACGGCAGGCGCATGCCCACGATCGGGCCGACGCCGTGCGCGGCCAGCCAGCGCACCCCGCCCACCGCGGTCACGGCGCCTCGCCAGATGTCGGTGGTGGGGAGCGTGAGCTCACGACCCCAGTACGCCTGCACGGCGCCGAACAGCAGCGGGTCGCCGAACGCCCACCACAGGTAGGCCATATACAGTGCGAGGCCGGCGGGCACGAGCAGCAGCCAGGCGAAGGATGAGGCGGGCGGGCGACGTCCGGGCGCCGCCGGGCCGGCGGCAGGGCCGCCCGGCAGCTTCACCGCGCTCCCGCGCCGCTGCTCCCACCAGATGACCCCGAGAGGCAGCAGGAGCACCACACCGCTGCTGCGCGTGAGCACGGCCAGCAGACCCGCCAGGCCCGCCAGCGCCCAGCGGCTGCGTCGCGCCCACCAGAAGCTCAGGAGCGTGAGCAGCAGGAAGAGCGACTCGCTGTAGACCGCCTGGAAGAAGAGCGCCGTCGGAAAGACGGAGATGAAGACCACGCCCCAGAGGGCCACGCGAGGACCGAGGAGCGCCTGCGCCAGCTTGAAGAGCACCACCATGGCGCCCGCGTAGCAGGCCAGCGACACGACGAGGCCGGCGACGACGTAGTTGTGGCCCGTCACCACCGCGACTCCGCGCACGAGGATCGGGTAGAGCGGGAAGAACGCCCAGGAGTTCTGCTGGACCAGACCGCTCGCGCTCCGCGGCAGACCCTGCGGATAGCCGCCCTCGGCAATGGAGCGGTACCAGGTGGCGTCCCACATCTTGCCCGAGTAGTCGCGGTAGCTCGGCGAGGCGGGTGTCCACAGCGTCGCTTCCTGGTGAGGTGCCACGAGCATGAGGACGACAGCTGAGGCGACGCGGGTCGCCGCGTAGACGGCGAGCACCTGAACCCACCAGGGCCAGGACGTCGGCCGGAGCCACCGGCGCGTTGGTGCGACGGCGTCGGGT